>OIWQ01001643.1_pt1 | contig 25965 bp, 25 predicted proteins | sample 1587571 | NCBI WGS metagenome assembly OIWQ01 (sample SAMEA3888910, study PRJEB22519) | human gut metagenome | biome: human gut; feature: human-associated habitat; material: faeces | place: Denmark | collected 2010 | reverse complement strand
AAAAGGTTGATACCATCAATCAGCACATAGACAAAGTCTTGGAAAATGCTCCCACGAAATTAAAGGTGACAGTAAATGTCAATGATGCTGACTGGAAGAAGATTCAAGAACTGTTTGCTAAAGAACGCCAATGGATGACCGCACAGATGCAGATGCATATCCGTGAGGTCAATTCCATGTTTGCTGATGAACGGAAAAAAGTCCGTGAACGCTACAAGGAATATGATGGTTGTTATCTCGGTCACTATGCCCAGTGGTTCTTTTGGTTTTTCTTCATAATAGGTATATCAGTGTTTGTAGGAGTCATTAGTGTGATGATTACACAAAACTATGATAAATAAATTACTCCACCTATTAATCTGAAACTTACGCCCTTAATATATAAAGTGTAAGCAGAACTACGTCTTGGGTTCTACTTACACTGTTACTGCCATTATGGAATAAAGTGCTTTTTACACTTTCTAATGGGCAATCGTGGATTTGCAATATTGCTCGTTCTTTTTTATATATTCTTCAAATATATCTCCAAAAATGACGAGCATCATAGGTGTTGGAACAGGATTTAAAGGATCAGAAAGCAATATTAATTGGGTCTCCATTTCCTTAAAATCGCATATATATTGAGCCTTAGATGTCATTTCGAAATTGCCAGAAAGAATTGGAATCTTGTAATTATTTATAAACTTATCTTTTTCAGAATCAGGCAGAAAACTTTCTATAGTTTCACAGAAATATGTTATTTCAGTACTGAACAAAAAAGGCGTATTATTGAAACAATATCTAAATAATCCAGCTTTGTGTTTAAACTTAATTCCACAAGACTCATCAATTTTATGACATGTATTAAACATACCAAATATTTGAGTAGGAAGAAACTTATAACAAAGCTTATCTTCTTTTATTGCAGGTACACCAAAATTATCTATTACTTCTGATAAGTATATGAGTGAATTCTCTTTTCTTAATTCATCTATAATAAAAGCTTCTAATTCTTCTGGATGTAATATTTTAGTTTGACAATTGTATTTCTGATACACAGCCTTAGCTTTGTTTGCCAACTTTTTATCAGCAGTTACAAAAATGTCGCAAAGCATACCATAAAACATATGAGTAGCATCTGTGTCAATATTCATTAAACTTTTATCCTTTTTTTCAGGTCTAAAACCAAATAAATCAAGAATCATGCACATGCTTTTAAATCTTAATTCTGCATCAATCAATTGACTTAGACTAGGATGGGAATAGGACATGGACATCAGTGAATTAAGATTATGATTAGGCAAGTTTTGGGATATGTACTCATCAATAATTGAAAAAATATTTTGAGGAGCAGCGCCTTGAATTCTTTTGAACACATTAGTTGGCAACAACTTCTTAATTTCATCTTTGATTGATGAATACATTTCTGGAGTAATCAACTCAAAATTTTGTAGAATTTCAAGTTGATCACCATAAACTTCTATAACATCTCTAGGCTTATAGAACATTGGCATTATCTGCCCATTTTCTACCCGTAAATAATGATTTCCGCATATTGTTTCAAGAAGCGAAATGTCAGAGTCAAAAAAAACATTACCTTCTTTATGACTAACCAGGACATCCCTTATGTGTGCGTTTGAAAAGGGAAAAATAAAATTTCTCCCAAAACATTTTGCAATACTCAAAATAAATTTATATTTATTTTTTGAGTGAGTAATGCAGTTCCAATCAAAATATATCTTTAACATTTAGAAGATTTATTATAGTGCAAATTCTAGTGCAGTGTTCTTTATCCATTCGATAGTCTCATCCTTTGCATTGATACGTTTGGCATATGCCAAAAGAACTGTTACAAATTCTTGTAGCGAAATGGGGCGTTCTATAGAATACAGTCTAATTTTAACGAAGTCAATAATTGAAACAACAGAACAAAAGTATCCGTTTCTTCCATAACTTGATGTTGTCTCATTTACCTCTTCTGCATCATACATGACTGCTCTACCATAAATAAATAGCGTATTTGTCAGTTTTGCATATGCAAATTTCTTAATCGCATGTTCAACATCAATTTTTGCAAAATCCTTATCTTTCACCTCTATAGAAGATACAATATTTCCTTCCTTGTCAAAAATATCAATGTCACCAACCTCTTTCGAAGAAGCTCCACTTTCATTAACTTTATGTGCAACAACCAGTCTAGTACCACCATAATAAAAGTGTTCTATTGTAGCGACAACTAGTGGACACATTTCACCTTCAAGTTTAGACTTTGTTAAATCACATACATAATCTAAAATTATTTGAGGTCCAGTAAAATCTTCAAGATCTGAATCTGGAAGTTCGTATTTCTCAGCCACGGCATTTGCAATTTCTGCCATGTTAGCAAGAGCGGACGAAAGATACTTCTTCGCCAAAGAGGAATTTTTTACTTTGGACAGAATAGATATGAGGCTTTGGAGAGTTCTCATATCATTTCCCTTTCGTACTGCATTATCCGTTGTTAATCTTGGGAATCTTGCAGGCTTGTTAAGGAATGGCTCATTTGACCCACCCAAACTATTTGGCATAAATTCTCGTTCAAAAGGCACTAATACCTTATGACAAAGACTTCGTGCATCATAAGCTCCGTCTGATTCGTCACCAGCTTGAAGGCTTAATGCATCAATCTCTTTGTTAACAGCTTTTGCCAATAAACCATTTACTAAGACATATTTATACGTCTTATGTGTTCCGTTTAATACGGATTTTATTTCTTCACCTACTTCATCGTTACAGAAAGTAGGGTTCTTTGAAAGAGCCAAAAGAATTTTTTTTGCTACTGTTTCTGATACTTTTTTCATTCCTAATCGAATAGAGTTTGTTCTACTTTACAATAAACAATTGATTTTTTATTCTGCAGTATGTCTATTACCATAGAAACAACCGCCTTTGCCAAATTGCAGGGTACTGCATTTCCTATTTGGGTATATTTGGATGACTGCGAGCCTTGAAAATCATATTCCAATGGAAATGTTTGCAATACTGCGGCTTCTTCTACAGTCATGCGCCTAAGGAATGGAGGAGCTTCTTGAAATTTTGCAATACTTATATCCTTTGAAATCTTCTCATGATAGCCCTTTACCCAAGCCTCTTTCCCCTCATACAGTTCATTTTCATCAATAATAGGGGTCTTGTTTCCACCCATTGAGGCAGGTAGTGTAGCGCTATAACCATCAAGTCTCGTCGGTCTGCCTAAACCATTGAAAAGCATCCCAGCATATGGAGACTTACGCATTATAGGGTTTGCCGCCAATGTAATTTTGGCTTTGCATGTTCCTGTATTGTTGCCTTCTCCTGCTCTATCAAGAATGCTCAATGCTTCTCTTACCGTTGGGGCTTTTTTTGAATAATCTTTTATCATCGTTTGCCAATCAGGAATTTGCTTACCATTTCCTTTTATACCAACAATAAAAATTCTTTCTCTTGCTTGCGGAACATCGAAGTCCGAAGCATTTAATATCATCAGGTTAACTGAATATCCTAATGCACGCATTTCTGCTAGAAGTTTTTCGCGTATAGGCTTCCATTTGTCAAGAGAGCCTAATGCTTTTACATTTTCCATAACAAAAGCTTTAGGTTTAACGATAGAAATAGCTTTTAGATAACTCCAAATAAGTTGGCTGCGTACATCGTTAATATCCATTTTTCCTGCAACAGAAAAACCTTGACATGGAGGACCGCCAATAAGTAAATCTGCATCGTTTATAACAGGAAAATGTTCAAGTATTTCATTGATATTACCCTGAACGATATGATTACCTATGTTTTCACGATATGACATACAAGCTTCTTTCATCATGTCATTGGCAAAAACGATATGGGATCCAGCCAAAATGGCACCAATATCTAATCCTCCTGCACCAGAGAATAAAGATACTGTCTTTATTTTATTTGATTCGTTTAACTCTTTAAGATTCATATTTACAAATCATTAATTAAATCCTTTGGACTTATATTTAAAACTTTAGCAATTTCTCTTAACTGTTCAAGAGAAGGCTGAGATTTATTCTGAGACCACCGACTTATTGTAATCACAGATTTATTGAGTTGTCCTGCCAACCATTTGTTTGTAATGTTTTTTTCAGCAAGAACTATTTTAAGTCTATTTACCAACTGCATTTGCTATTCATTTTAGACTACAAAGTTAGCAATTTAATTTAATATATTAACACAAAACGATAACTTTAACTTTTGTTAGGCATGTGTTCTATTTCAAATATGTTATCAATGAGGGAAGTGACTACTGCTTTTTAGTGAGTTTATAGCTTTACATAATAGAGGTTCAATATGAGATTCACACACAATACAACTTCGTCTTTTAATGATAGAATCGGAAAATTACCATTGTTTTCCATGTTAATTTATGTTTTCTCATGCTTTCATTTTGGAGTTTCTTGATTTTGTTGTTCCTAATTTGTTTCTTTCGTCATTTTATTATCCCGATTAGTATTGACTATCAGCACATTACGAACAATCAGTAAGATTTCAAGAAGAAGATTATGATGGTCGTTGGCGCATGTATTTTCCTGATTGCAGCAGCCCAGGCATTGCCTCTGTTCTTCGGTATCGGATAATGACACATAATCCGAACAACAGCAAGAAGTGAGATTGTCAAAAAGAGAGTGATAACGCAAAGAAACTATTGTTATGGACGCAGATAAAGAAGAACGCTATGCGGACTTCCCCGTGTTCAAGGGATTGCAAAAACCGCTTGAATTCATGGGATTCCAAGGACGCTATATCTATTGGGCGGCAGGTACGGCAGGTGGAGCCATTGTAGGTTTCATCATCGCTTACTGTTTGTTGGGATTCGTTGTAGGGCTCGTGGTGCTTGTATTTGCCATTTCCACAGGTGCTGCCCTCATTTTCCTTAAACAGCGGAAGGGACTGCATACCAAGAAGAGCGACCAAGGAGTGTATATCTACGCCCATAGCAAGAGCTTCTGATAAGGAAATCAAAAGAAGAACCATCATGAGAGTTGTTGGGTTGATTGCATATTGACAGAGGTAGGTTCGCTCCGACGAAAGAGTGAGCCTACCTTTATTTGTTGCTTCCTGAGAACAAAACGTAGGAAAGAAATGAAAAGAACAGCCACAGAGAGAATAACGAATAACCAGAAAGGAAAGAAATGATACTATACGTCATCTTGTTTTTCATTGCACTATGTATCGGCATGGCAACATCCGTATATGCCTTCGGTACTGGAGGCAAACGGAAAAAGATATTCGAGGACATCTACTTCTCGGTGGAGGAAGTGGACGGCATCGGTGTGGTGTATACCAAGAACGGTGACTACTCAGCCATACTGCGTATGGAAAATCCAGTGCAGAAATACTCCGCCAACATTGACAGCTACTATGAGTTCACCCAACTCTTCACCGCTATCTGTCAGACCTTAGGCGAAGGCTATGCCATCCACAAGCAAGACGTGTTTACACGTAAACAGTTTAAGGACGAGAGTACTGACAAGCATGAGTTCTTGTCGGAAGCCTACTTCCGCTATTACGAAGGACGTGAATACACAGACAGCAGTACCTATCTGACCATCACTCAAGAAAACAAAAAGAGCAGTCTGTTCTCTTTTGACCATAAGAAGTGGCGCGACTTCATGGTAAAGGTTCGCAAGGTACATGACCAGTTGAAAGATGCAGGACTGAAAGCATCCTTCCTCGGCAAGCAAGAGACACAGGAATATGTAGACCGCTTCTTTGCCATGAACTTTCGGGACAAGACCGTAAGTATGACAGGCTTCAAGGTGGATGAAGAGACCATCGGCATGGGCGACAGACGTTGTAAAATGTATAGTCTGGTAGATGTAGACTGCGCCAATCTGCCCAGTGTCATCCGTCCATATACCAATATGGAAGTAAACAACACCAGTATGCCAGTAGACCTACTATCGGTAGTAGACAATATACCTGGAGTGCAGTCGGTGGTGTACAACCAAATCATCTTCATGCCCAACCAAAAGAAAGAGTTGGCAGTATTGGACAAGAAGAAAAACCGCCATGCCTCGATGCCCAATCCAAGCAACCTGATTGCAGTGGAAGACATCAAGCGAGTGCAGGACGTGATAGCGAGAGAAAACAAACAACTCGTCTATACACATTATAATATTATAGTAACTGTGGCACCCAATGTAGATATTCAAAAGAGTACGAACCATATAGAAAACGCATTCGGGCGCATGGGCATCCACATATCCAAGCGAGCATACAACCAACTGGAACTGTTCGTAAACTCATTCCCTGGCAACTGCTTCGGAATGAGCGAAGACTACGACCGTTTCCTCACCCTATCGGACGCAGCCGTCAGTATGATGTACAAGGAGAAAATAGTACATAGCGAGGACACACCTTTCAAAGTGTACTATACCGACCGACAAGGAGTGCCAGTAGCCATTGATATATCGGGAAAGGAAGGCAAGAACAAGTTGACAGACAACAGCAATTTCTTTGTGCTCGGACCTTCAGGCAGTGGCAAGAGTTTTTACGTCAATTCCATGGTACGCCAAGCCCATGAGCAGAATACCGACATCGTGTTGGTGGACACTGGTAATTCGTATGAAGGACTATGTGAATACTTTAACGGCAAGTATATCTCGTATACCGAAGAGCACCCCATCACGATGAATCCTTTCCAAATCAAGAGAGAAGAATGGAACATCGAGAAATTAGGCTTCTTGAAAAACCTTGTCATGCTGATTTGGAAAGGTAGTCAAGGTACGGTAACAAAGACAGAAGACAAACTTATTGAGCAAGTCATCAACGAGTATTACGAGGCACATTTTGGAAAAGACAGTATTGGTCGTTTGTGTTTCAACAGCTTCTATGAGTTCAGTACAATGCGCATACCAGAAATCTGTGATGAGAACGGACTGCGAGGAATCGACTTGGCATCCTACAACTATCTGTTGAAAGAGTTCTACAAAGGAGGCAGCCACGATGTGACGCTGAATGAGAATATGGACAGCAGCCTGTTTGACGAGACCTTCATCGTCTTTGAAATCGACAGTATCAAGGATGATCCACTGCTCTTTCCACTGGTGACACTCATCATCATGGACGTGTTCCTGCAGAAGATGCGCATCAAAAAGAACCGAAAGATGCTCATCATCGAGGAGGCATGGAAAGCTATCGCCTCGCCCATGATGGCGGAATACATAAAATATCTGTATAAGACCGCCAGAAAATTCTGGGCCAGTGTAGGTGTGGTGACTCAGGAGATACAAGACATTATCGGCAGCGAAATCGTGAAAGAAGCCATCATCAACAACTCCGACGTGGTGATGTTGCTTGACCAAAGCAAGTTCAGGGAGCGTTTTGATACGATCAAGACGATACTCGGTTTGACGGATGTGGACTGCAAGAAGATTTTTACGATTAACCGACTTGACAACAAGGAAGGACGCGCGTTCTTCCGAGAGGTATTCATCCGTCGTGGGCAGACCAGTGCCGTGTATGGCGTGGAGGAACCGCATGAGTGCTACATGACCTATACCACGGAGCGAGCTGAGAAGGAAGCATTGAAACTGTACAAACGAAAGTTAGGATGCAATCATCAGCAAGCCATCGAAGCATATTGCAGGGATTGGGATGCAAGTGGCATCAGCAAGTCATTGGCTTTCGCCCAAAAAGTGAACGAAGTAGGACAAGTGCTGAATATAGGAAACTCTTCTAAGGGTAAGCCTTTCTAAGCCTCCTTATGCCTTTCTGGGGGTGGTATGGGGATTTGGGATAAAAAGATCTGAAGTGGGCTTTGACAAAAACGGAGTAAAAACACCAGTCTGTTTTTCTGAGCCTTCGGCTTACTGCTGTGGTTCGCACTTCCCTTACGAGAGTGAACTCTCGACGGGAAGTCCGCCCCACATCAGTAGTGGCGTACACGCCACTCAGAAAAACAAACTGGCAATAAACCGAAATAAACCGTTGGCATATAGAGAATTATGTGTACTGGTTATAAACCGAGATAAACCGTTGGTGTTTGCAAAACAAAGACGCTGACATGTCAGTGTAATTATAAACAAAATAATAGCAACGAATGAAACGACTTCTAATCATCATGCTGACAATCTGTGTATGGACAAATAAAGTCTGTGCACAGTTTCATAGCATGAACTACGACAAGGAAACAGTGGCAGCGATGGCTACAGCTTTCGGAGCGGAAGCCGTGGCAGAAGGCTATTATAGTGAACAGGTAGGTGCAATCTTGAAGCACTACAATGCAGCAGAGTTGGCGGCAGCAGGGATTTTCGCCAGTAAGTTTTTGGAACGCAAGGCAATGACCGATTTGGGATTGTGGAACAGCAGTACGGAGAACTACTATTACAAGCGCATCTACAATATGGTGAGTCATAAGATAATGCCAAAGATATGGACCGTCTCGAAGCTGATGCTCCACTCTCCTCAGATAGCTTTGTATTGGGGAAGTTATCTGGTAAAGGTATGCGATGACACCAAGAATCTGTGTATGCAGTTTGAAAGTGTCGTCACCAACTCCACTTTGACATTTGCAGACATACAGTTTCTGGAAATCAACAAAGAGATAGCAGCCATACTGAAACTGTCGGACATCGGCAATGTAGACTGGAAAGGAATGCTGAATGATTTGGCGAAAGTACCAGGAAACTTCATGGTGGACAATCTGACGGCAGACATCGACAACCTATACAATATGGGAGTGGGACTTGCCACATCAGGCATGACAAATATCGGTGACGCACTGTTGCAGAAAAGTGCGTTCAAAGAAGTGTTTAATGGCAAGGTGAGCAAGGTCATAGACATATACAAGAACTATAACGACCTGTTTGAGCAATTTGATAAAGATGTGGGCAACACCTTATTGGGTATGGTAGGCGGCAAAGACAATGTCGCAGGATTGTTCAATATCGCTGACTACAATCTCACGTCGTGGATAACCGACTATATGAGTGAGGCAAATGGTCAATACTACACCCAGCGCTGGTATATCTACCGTAGGGACAGAGGATCCGAAACCCTTGTGGAGTATAATCCTCCGACGGACGACAATAGCATATTGAAAGGCGACCACTGGTATAGGATAAGTACCAAAGACCCCGACTTCAAACCAGACGGAAATCAGAGGGAAGCCATTCTGCAAAACTCTGAGAGCCATGCTGGATGGTCACGAACCAAGGTGCAGCAGCTGAACAATCTGAATGACGGATATAACTACAATATAAGCTATTGGTTAAGCAGCTATACCATCAGTAAAAAGAAAAAGCAGAAGCAAAAGGCATTCGCCTATCACATATTGGTTGCAAAAAGTTGGGACAGAGAAGAAACTGTCTATGAAGACGTGTTCGACTCCTATTCAATGGACTTAAATACCTTCAAGGCGCAACTGCAAGCACGTCTGTCGGAACTGAACGACAATGAAGAAGGCTACACCTATTATATAGGTAGCGACACACGCAACTACTATCAGGCAACCGATGCAGCCAAGCTGAAAGGATGCGAGAGTGTAACCATCAGCGTGACATGCTCAGACGGTGTGACCTTGGGACAAGGAACAACGCAATACAAATGTAGTGAATGTGGCAAGTCGCTCAATGCACACAGCAAGGAATGCGCAATGAGGACAACCGTAATGGAAGGTAATTTGGATTTGTCGGAGTTTGACAAAATGCAGCAAGAAGCCGACAGCAAAGTGGCTGTGCTTCAGGTGCAGGTAGGACAGTTGGAGGCAGAAAACAAGGAGTTACTTCGCAAGATAGCCAATTCCAGTGTAGAAGATGCTGCCGTCTATCGCAAACAATACAATGCCAACAAAGACCAGATAGACAAACTGAATGTGGAGTTGGCGACATGGCGACAAAAGCAGCAAGAAATAGCAAAAGCCAAGGAAGAAGCAAGCAAGGACAATGACGTGACAACCGATGACTACTATCACATTCCAGCCATCATGAACGATTGCAAGACAGCCTATAACCTCACTTGGCAAGACAAAGGAGTGTGGAATGGCTATGTGTATACACGTAAAGCAACCGTCCCAAACATCAACGGCATCGTTACCTTCAAAGCAACATTGTCGATAGCGAGAAAGCCCAAGATTATACTTGGTGTAAAGGTACACCGTGCCATCATGCAGATAGCATGGGACTTGACATCGGAATATACCAATACCAGTGTGGTAGACGTGATGACGCTTGACAGAAGCAAGTCAGAGCAAGAAAAAGCCGATGAAGTGAATCGTAGAATATCCGAGATAGCAAGGGAATATCCATCGTGCAAGATAACTACCGAATATGCAAAGAGTGACCCGATGGAAGAGCAAACTAACAGCGATGTGAAACATCTGTTGTGGTCGAGTGACCGACTGGAGATAGCACGAGAAGTGGACAGCCGTATCACAAAGATTTACGCTGACTTGGTATCACTGGAAAAGATGATGCACTACAAGCGGAGCATCATAGATGTACTAAAAAGTGCATTACCAGAGATTGACGATAACATGGGACGCAGACAGACCATATTGGAAGAATGCTATGAGCGTTGGATCAATGGAGCCAGAGGCAGAAAAGAGGCAAGTGGATGAGGATGACTTTGATGATAGTAATGCTATTGACACTGCTACCCAATGCAGCAAGAGCCCAATGGGGCTTTGACGTGTCGAGTGTGGAAGCCTATATCAATGACCACAAGAAACAGCGTAGTCTGCTCTTGGCACGAAGTACATTGGAATACAGCAACCAATTACTGCACGACTATAGCCAGAAAGAGACAGGTGAATACAAGACACTGAATGTGGAATTGGACAAATACACCAGGGCGTTTGATGTGATAGACGTGATGTACCAGTCGTTGCGTACCGTGCTGAACGTAAAAAGCACCTACGAGAATGTGAGTGAACGGATTAGCGACTACAAGCGGTTATTGGAAGACTTCAATAGAAAAGTGGTGAAGCGCAAACATATAGCCCTTGCTGACACCATGCTATTATCCATCAATGCCAGAGCCATCAAGCAAATAGCAGCAGATGGAGAACAGCTATATAAGAGTGTGAACGATTTGGTGCTGTATGCTACAGGAGCGGCAGCTTGTTCCACCTCAGACTTGATAATGGTATTGGAAGCAGTCAACAATTCGTTGGACAATATCGAGAGGCATTTGAACAGAGCCTATATTGAGACTTGGCGGTATGTGCAGGTGCGCATGGGATATTGGAAAGAGAAAGTGTATCGGACAAAGACCAAGGCTGAGATATTGGATGATGCGTTTGGACGGTGGCGAAAGGCAGGAAAACTGGGTAAAGGAGAATGATGCCTTTTATAGCGGTAAGCCGAGCTAAGCCTCTTTAGGCCGACTAAGCCAGAAGCCAACAATGTGATTTGAGAGCGAGAAAAGGGAATAATAAAAACAACAAACAGTTAGGACGGATGGGACAGACAAGGCAAATAAGAAGAATTACTGCTATTGTTGGAATTGGAGTTTTGGCTACCAATATAGCATACGCCCAGGGCGTGACATATAATCACGACCCAGCGAAGAAGAACCAGATAATGGTAATGGAGACAGGAGGAGGTTCGCTGACTCCAGAACTATACTACTGGACATTTCACAAGAACTACAAAAAGTCGGCAGCAAGCAAGAATAAGCTGACCTATCGTACAGTAGCAGGTCTGAACGCCTATAATCAGGTGGCATATGCGGAGAATATAGACTCCGCATTGACAAGCAGAGCTGCGATAGAAGCATTGAATGTGGCAGACAGACAGATAGACTTGGCGTGGACAGCCGAAGGCAATAAGATAGAAGCAGCAATGGCAAGGTTCAAACAGAACATAGACCGCATAATGTTTGTTGGTGGAACAGTCAATGAGAAGCAACGTTGGACAGAGTATTACAATATGTACAACTGTGCCATCAATGCCACAAAAGATGCCTATATGCCAAATGCACAGCGAAAGAAAGAATACCTATGCATCTATGATGATGTGGTAAGGCAGAATGAAACACTGTTGCGCTACCTTGTGCGACTACATAGTGCATCACGCACCAGCACCTTGCTTACGGCAACACATGAAAGAACGTTGCATAAAGAAAGCATTGTGAGCGAGGCAAAGAATAGATGGAACGAGGCAGTAAAAAGATAAATTTCTTTTGTATGGTAAGCCTTTCTGGGTCTTCTTGGGAGGACTAAGCCATTAGACAAACGATAAAACAAAATACGACATGGATAATAATATTCAGATTTTCAACAATGAGGAGTTAGGAACGATACGCATTAAGGGAACACCGGATGCACCATTGTTCTGTTTGGGCGATGTATGCAAGATGTTGGGTTTGCGTCAAGGTAATGTGAGAGAGCGACTTGAAAAGGGGGTCGTTTTAACCGAACCCCTTTTAACAAGCGGTGGTATTCAGATGGTTAACTTCGTTACAGAAGATGGACTGTATGATGTCATCCTTGACAGCAGAAAGCCCGAGGCAAAAAGATTCCGCAAATGGGTGACATCAGAGGTATTGCCAACCATCCGCAAGCATGGGGCATATATGACCAAAGACACATTGGAGCGAGCCATCGCTGAGCCCGACTTTTTAATACAGTTGGCAACGACGTTGAAAGATGAAAAGGCGAAGCGGTTGGAAGCGGAACAGCAATGCGAGGCACAGAAACAAATCATCGGAGAAATGGAGAAGAAAGTGAGTTATCTTGACTTGATACTCTCTTCCACCAGTACCATGACCATCACCCAAATAGCGCAGGACTATGGTATGTCAGGACAACGAATGAACAAATTACTGCACGGACTACGCATCCAATACAAGGTTGGTGAACAATGGATATTGTATGCCGAATATAAGGACAAATGCTATGTGAGCAGCGAAACCATCCATTTTATGACCAACGAAGGAGTTCCATGTACCACACTTAACACCAAGTGGACACAGAAAGGACGGTTGTTTCTCTATGACATACTGAAGAAAGAGGGCATCTTGCCCAAAATGGAATGGGCAAAAAAGGCAGCGAGGGACAAAAACGCCCCAAACGAGACAAGAAATTGTAACGATTTAGAGTAAAACGCATATGGCAGACAATAGTAATATATTATCCGACTTCGGCATCAATCTCCTTGAAGAAGATATAGATGACGTGATATTCCAGACCAACGAGTTCCTGTGTGATGCCACATTCACTGGTTCACAGGGGCCATTTTGGTGGATTCTGCAAATGAGTATGGCATTGGCTGCACTGTTCTCAATCATCGTAGCGGCAGGTATGGCGTACAAGATGATGGTGAAGCACGAGCCACTGGATGTGATGAAACTCTTCAAGCCATTGGTCATTTCAGTAATACTTTGTTGGTGGTATCCACCTGCAGATACAAACATGACAAATAGCGGCAGCAGTTGGTGTGTATTGGATTTTCTATCCTATATACCCAACTGTATCGGCAGTTACACTCATGACCTATACAGTTCGGAGGCAACACAAATCAGTGACAAGTTTGAGGAAGTGCAGCGGCTCGTCTATGTACGAGATACGATGTACACCCATATTCAAGCCCAGGCTGACGTGGCACACAAAGGAACCTCGGATCCCAACCTGATAGAGGCTACAATGGAAAATGCAGGAGTGGACGAAGTGACGAACATGGAAACCGATGCATCCAAGCTATGGTTCACCTCACTGACAGCAGGAGCCGTGGTAGGTATCGACAAACTGGTGATGTTGATAGCATTGATAGTGTTCAGAATCGGTTGGTGGGCAACGATATACTGCCAACAAATCTTGCTCGGAATGCTTACGATTTTCGGACCGATACAATGGGCATTTTCCCTGCTGTCGAAATGGGAAGGAGCTTGGGCAAAATGGCTGACACGCTATCTGACCGTGCATTTCTACGGAGCTATGCTGTACTTCGTCGGATTCTATGTATTACTGCTGTTTGACATCGTTCTGTCCATACAAGTGGAGAACCTTACAGCCATCACAGCCAGTGAACAGACAATGGCAGCCTATCTGCAAAATGCTTTCTTCTCAGCAGGTTATCTAATGGCAGCAAGTATAGTGGCTTTAAAATGCCTGAACCTCGTTCCTGACTTGGCTGCTTGGATGATACCTGAGGGAGACACCGCATTCTCAACGCGAAACTTTGGTGAAGGCGTGGCTCAGCAGGCTAAGATGACGGCATCTGGAGCAATGAGCAGGATAATGTAAAAACAACGACATAAATACAAAAAGAACAACGAATTATGGAAAATAACAAGATGACAGAGTTGGATCTGAAGATTGAGAAGTGGCTTGAAAACGAGCAGTTTGTGGCATTTGCCAACGAGCGAATGAACAACGTGCTATTGAACAAACGACATCCCATTGATCCGATGTTTGAGGAGATGGACGAAGGGTTTGACGAGGAGGACGAGTATGTAGTGCCGATGGTGGAATACCTGATCAGCCGATTGCACAAGGCGAAGCTCTGCAAGAACAGACGCAAGCGTGAAAAGGAACTGTGGTGGGTTTGGTATGAGATTGCCATGCAGGGTATCTACATCAAGGTGTTCAACTGCTACTATGAGAAATTGGTGGAAGAACTGCGACTGGAGATTATGCCGATGCTGTACAGAGAGTATATGCAGTTGCAGAAGAAAAGCAAGAAGTAAGCTATGGTAATCAAGAACTTAGAAAACAAAATCAAGTTGGTGGGCATTGTCTGCACCGCCTTCTTGATTGGTTGTATCATCATCAGCGTGTCGAGTGTATGGACAGCAAGATGTATGGTGACAGATGCCCAGCAGAAAGTGTATGTACTGGATGGCAACGTCCCCATATTGGTAAACCGTACAACGATGGATGAGACCCTTGATGTGGAAGCCAAGAGTCATGTAGAGATGTTTCATCACTACTTCTTTACACTGGCACCTGACGACAAATACATCAAATACACGATGGAGAAAGCCATGTATCTGGTGGACGAAACTGGATTGGCGCAGTACAACACATTGAAAGAGAAAGGTTTCTATTCGAATATCTTAGGTACAAGTGCCGTGATTTCGATATTCTGTGACAGCATCAAGTTCAACAAGGAGAATATGGAGTTCACCTATTATGGACGACAGCGCATTGAGCGACGCAGCAATATCCTGACACGAGAACTGGTGACAGCAGGACAATTGAAGCGAGTGCCGAGAACGGACAATAATCCACATGGACTATTGATAACAAACTGGAGAACGCTGTTGAATAAGGATATTGAGCAGAAGACGAAAAGTACTTATTGATTAGTGAGAATGAGTGGATTGAAGACAAAAACGGAGTAAAAACACCAGTCTGTTTTTCTGAGCCTTCGGCTTACTGCTGTGGTTCGTACTTTCCTTACGAGAGTGAACTCTCGACGGGAAGTACGCCCCACATCAGTAGTGGCGCACACGCCACTCAGAAAAACAAACTGGCAATAAACCGAGATAAACCATTGGCATATCAGGAATTGTGCGAACTGGTGATAAACCGTTGGCATATCAGGAATTGTGCGTACTGGCAATAAACCGAGATAAACTATGGATAATCATTAAATTGGGTAAGCCTTACTAATCCTCTCTAAGAGTGCTATGCCATTATTGGTGATTAGGTTGGAGAAGGTAGATATGGCTAATAGAATAGAAAGGAAATCTCATAAAGGACATATAACAATGAACATCAAGCGAATGATATTCGGGGAGAAAATGCCCGACAAGGACGATCCGAAATATAAAGAGCGGTATGAGCGAGAAGTGAAGGCTGGACGTAAGTTTGCGGAGACGCTGCATATAGACAAGTTTGCAGCAAGCATACAGCGATTTGCAGACAGACACCGAACAGCCTTTCTGGTAATAGTGTTCGGATTTGTGGTAGGCAGTTTTGCATGGAACATCTACCGACTGGCAGTAGTGTACAATCACAAGCCCAATCAACGGACAGCGACAGAAATGCAAGACAGTCTCCTGAGAGAACGACACAAAGCGTTGGAACATCATAAAGAAAAGGTGGACAAGGAGCGTGAACAAGAAGTAGAACCCATAAACAGACAAGGCAATGAAGATTACAGAAAAGATAAACTTTAGACAACCGAAGTATATGCTTCCTGCCATACTCTACTTTCCATTGTTGGGAGCCTCGTATTTCATCTTTGACTTGTTCAATGCAGAAAAAGCCGAAGTTACGGACAAGAGTATGCAAACCACAGAATACTTGAACCCCGAACTGCCCGGAGCAAAGACAAAGGGAGACGGTATCGGAGGCAAGTATGAGAACATGACCAAGGCATGGGGAAAGATTGGCGATTACACCGCTGTGGACAACATCGAACGAGACACCCCAGAAGAAAACCAGGAACAATATGAATCAAAATATACAGAAAACGACATCGCCCTGCTTGATGAACAAGAGAAAAACAAGGCACAAGCAGAAGCAACCGATGCCAAAACGCGTGAGAAAGAAGCAATGGCGGAGTTGGAGAAGGCCCTCGCGGAAGCGCGATTGAGAGGACAGACAAGTGCAGGTGGCGGCAATACGGAACATAGTGAGTCAGCAGCCATCAACGGAACGAATAATCCAAATGGAAGCAATCAAGCATCAGTAGAGCTTTCGGGGAAGATTTCAACCGACCCAAATGCCGTGAACAAACCCACTGATGAGGAAAAGCCAAGTGAGATGGTGAAAAAGGTGAGGACAACATCAGACTATTTCAATACCCTTGCCCAAAATGAGCAGGAGCCAAAGTTGATAAAGGCCATCATTGATGAGAACGTGAAGGCAACGGATGGATCGAGAGTTCGCTTGCGACTGTTGGATGATGTGGAAATCAATGAGCATGTAGTGAAACGAGGTTCTTACCTATATGCCACAATGAGCGGTTTCGCGTCGCAACGAGTAAAAGGCAGCATCAGCAGTATCATGGTAGATGACGAACTGGTGAAAGTCAGCTTGTCACTATATGACACAGATGGATTGGAAGGACTATATGTGCCGAGCAGCCAGTTCAGAGAGACAACCAAAGACGTGGCAAGTGGAGCTGTGAGTGGCAATATGAACATGAATACATCCGGTACAGGCAGCAGCTTCTCGCAATGGGGAATGCAAGCCATGCAGAATGCCTATCAGAAAACCAGCAATGCCATCGGCAAGGCTATCAAGAAGAATAAGGTGAAGCTGAAGTACGGGACATTCGTGTATATCATCAATGCGAAGGAAAAATGAAAGGGCTGGTTCTTTGGGATTGGAGGCTTAGACTTTTTGGGGGCTTTGACAAAAACCGATATAAACCCCGTATCTATTTTCCGAGTCTTCGACTTGCTTTCCATTCATATAAAGCCTTACGAGAGTAAACTCTCGACTGCTTTATCTGAATGTAAAGCTGTGGCACGATGTGCCACTCGGAAAACAGACACGGCGATAAACAGAATAAAAACCGTGGACATCACTCGGATAACAGATGTTGTGGTAAACTGAATAAAAACCGTTGGTGATATTAAATTGAGAATCCATACGGTCGTAAACAGAATAAAAACCGTTGGAGTAAATCGTGCACCAGTAATGGTGACAAAAACATTGGGGATGTATATTCCTTATACTTTATAAAAATATGAATATGAAAATCATTCAGAGAATAGGTTTGGCAGTAGTCGGACTAATGGCGACTGTGACCATGCAAGCGCAAGAGACGTATCAAGAGTTGGAACAACTGACAGTCAATGAGGAAGTTACAACAGTAATCACGGCAAGTGAACCGATACGTTTTGTAGACATTTCTACAGATAAGGTAGTGGGCGACCAGCCCATCAACAACACCATCAGGCTGAAGCCCAAGGAAGGTGGTCATGCGGATGGTGATGTTTTGGCGATTGTAACCATAGTAACAGAGCGCTACCGTACACAATATGCCCTACTCTATACGACAAGGCTAAAGGAAGCTGTAACAGACAAGGAAATACGCAAACATGAGAAAACCGCCTATAACAACCCAGCAGTGAGTATGTCCACAGAAGACATGACACGCTATGCATGGAAAGTGTGGAACTCACCAGCAAAATTCAGAAATGTGGCAAACAAGGCGCATCGAATGGTGATGCGCATGAATAACATATATGCAGTAGGCGACTACTTCTTCATTGATTTTTCTGTAGAGAACAAAACAAACATACGCTTTGACATCGATGAGATACGTGTGAAATTGGCAGACAAAAAACTGTCGAAAGCCACCAATGCACAAGTCGTAGAACTGACGCCAGAGTTGATGTTGCAAGGTAACAAAAGCTTTAAGTACGGCTACCGAAATGTCATGGTTCTGAAAAAGATGACCTTCCCCAACGACAAGGTGCTAACCATCGAAATGACAGAGAACCAGATAAGCGGACGCAACATCAGTGTGAGCATAGACTATGAAGATGTGCTGTCGGCAGACTCGTTTAATGCGGTAATGTTGGAGGAAGAATAGTGAAAATGAAGAGCATAATGATGGCAGTGGCATTGATTGCCACTGCTTCAACGATAAAAGCGCAAACCAATAGCGACAGAATTTCAGTTGGTATTGGTGCGCTCTATGAGCGAGGATTGGATATGACCATATCCTATGAGCATGAGACAAAGTACCACAATGCGTGGGAGTATTTCGCCAATGGCTATATCAAATGGGATGAGTGCAAGTCTTGTGGCCACGTATGTCCTGACTCCTTTTGGAGAAACTATAGAAGCTATGGTTTCGGTATTGCCTATAAGCCATGCGTGACCAAAGGCCGTAACCATCATGGCAACCTACGTATCGGAGCTTCGGCAGGAAGTGACACCAAGGATTTCTTGGGAGGCGCACATTTCGGTTATGAGCACAACTACACGCTGCGAGGAGGTTGGATGCTCTATTGGCAAGTGAAGAGTGACATAATGATAAAAGGTGAAGACCTATTCAGAACAGGTGTTGTATTAGGTGTGAAACTGCCAGTAAAGTAAGAAAGAAGGTGAAACCAAAGAAAGACGAATGATGAAACGAAGATATACACATTATATAATAGGTGTGCTGATGGCAGTGCTGTTTGTAGCCTGTGATGCACATCGTGATTTCCCTGATACAGCAATGAAGCCCTGCCATGTTCTGTGTACGGATGGCAATGTCATGTCGTATGCAGACTATGAGAAGTCGGGGAAACAAGCCATAGCCGTAGTGTTCTATATCAACCAACGAGAAGATGTGGAAGGAAACGGTTATGCCGTTTATCTATGGGATATAGCTCCAGAATCCTTTGCAGATAGTATCGGTGTGGCACAAGGCACGTCAGCAGATCTGACAGCTTATGATGGAAACACCAATACCTTCGCCTTGTATGGTACGACCGATACCTTCTCCCCTTTGGCAGAGAAAGTTTTCGACATTTGGAGATACGGACAGAGTGCCTATATCCCGAGTGTGGCACAAATGCGACTGCTGTATGCTGCAAAGTCTATGGTGAACCCCATCATCGAGAAATGCGGTGGAGACCCATTACCAGATGAAACCAATGACTGTTGGTATTGGACATCGACAGAAGTGAAAGGACAACAGACAGCCAAGGCATGGCTCTACTCTTTAGGAAGTGGAGCCATGCAGGAAACGCCAAAGATACAGGCGCATAGAGCGAGACCGATAATTACGCTGAATGAGTGAGTGGATGAGTGGGTGGATTGGAAGACAAAAACGGAGTAAAAACACCAGTCTGTTTTTCTGAGCCTTCGGCTTACTGCTGTGGTTCGCACTTCTCTTACGAGAGTGAACTCTCGACGTGAAGTCCGCCCCACATCAGTAGTGGCGCAAACGCCACTCAGAAAAACAAACTGGCAATAAATCGAGATAAACCGTTGGCACATTGAGAACTGTTTCGTACTGGAGATAAACCGAGTTCAATCATTGGGCATATCGAGAGTTGTGCGTATTGGAGATAAACCATTTGGGTATCGGGAGTTAGTTGGGGACGCTATCAGAAGAAATACATTATGTTGGTGTTTGTGTCAAGATAGTAATGCTCGTTTTGGTCTCTTATGGGAGCGAAGTTGTAAAGGATGCCAATTCTGACTTTGGTCAATCTCATGTAGTTCCAGAGTTGCTGACGCTGTTCTGGACCAAGAGAAGCAACTGCTTTACATTCGATGAAGACCTTTCCACGAACATAGAAGTCCACAAAGTGCTTATGTCTTATTTGTTGACCATGGAAGTCAACAGAGAAATAATACTCTCTTGTATGAGGTATAGCACGCTCATTGAATATGATTTCCAATGCATCTTGGTACATATATTCATTGAGGAAAGGACCGAGTTCCTTATGGACTGTTTGGCAACATCCGTTTATCTCATAACAATATCGTTTCAGCTGTTGGCATAAGTCTGGATTGAAATCTTGGAGATTGCCCAAGTGGTAATTCATGACAGAATGCGTATCTGAAGACAGGTTTCGATTTTGGAGATAGTTTCAAGAGACAGTTTTTCCTGTCCTTTGAGGACTTGGGAAATGTACTGTTGGCTGCATCCCATCAGTTCCGATAACTGCTTCTGTGTTATGTCGAGTTCTTCCATCCTGTCAAGCATTAGCATAGCTATATGTTGGGAATAGCGTAGCCACGACTTGTTCGCTACACGCCATTCTGCATTCTCACGCCATTTTGACGGAGTGGATGACTGATGTTCCTTCAGATTAGAAATGATTTCGTTGGAGACTTTCATCATGATATTCAATGTTTTTGCAAAGGTACAAATATAAAATGAGACTATTAGGACGGAAAAGGAATATGAGACTGACATGTCAGTGTTTTTGGTGCTTATATGACAGATTATGGTAATAATGTGAGTTAGAGAATAAGATAAGATATGGAAGAAAGTAAGGAGTTACAAGGGTTCTACAAGATATTCAGGGCGGTGATTTATATCTCCGTACTGATGGAGTTCTTTGAGTATGCCATAGACCCCAGTCCGATGGGAAGCATCGTATGCGATTTGCATAGTCGTATCAAACAGTGGATGATATATCAGGATGGGAATATGGCATATAGCAAGATTGCCACCTTTCTGTTGGTGTGCATCACTTGTGTAGGCACGAGAAACAAGAAGCATCTGGAGTTTGATGCAAGGAAACAGGTACTTTATCCATTGGTGAGTGGTGTAGGCTTCATTGTGTTATCCGTCTGGCTATTCAATACACCGATGGAAATGCGAGTGTATATGTTCTCGCTGAACACCTTATTATATATGGCAGCATCCATCATAGGTGTGGTATTGGTGCATATAGCCTTGGATAACATCAGCAAGTTCCTGAAGGAAGGACTATTGAAAGACCGTTTCAATTTCGAGAACGAGAGCTTTGAACAATGCAAGGACTTGCAGACCAATGACTACAGTGTGAATATCCCCATGCGCTACTATTATAAGGGTAAGTTTAGAAAGGGATGGGTAAACATTGTCAATCCATTTAGAGGCACATGGGTGGTGGGAACGCCAGGCTCAGGAAAGACTTTCTCCATCATCGAACCATTCATTAGACAGCATAGCGAGAAGGGATTTGCAGTCGTCTTGTACGACTATAAGTTTCCGACACTTGCGACGAAGCTGTATTATCACTATCTGAAGAACAAAAATGCCAAGGACAGCAAGATGCCAAAGGGCATGAAGTTCAATATGATAAACTTTGTGGACGTGGAATATTCAAGAAGAGTGAACCCTATCCAGTTGAAGTATATCAACAATTTGGCAGCAGCAAGTGAAACGGCAGAAACCTTGTTGGAGTCGTTGCAGAAAGGCAAGAAAGAAGGCGGTGGTGGCAGTGACCAGTTCTTTCAAACATCAGCAGTGAACTTCTTGGCTGCATGTATCTACTTCTTCTGTAATTGGGAGAAAGAACCATACGATAAGGACGGCAACATGCTGATAGCAGAGAAGGTGCAGGATAAACAAACACTGCGTATGATACCCACAGGAAGGGTATTCGACAAAATGGGGAAGGAAGTGGAACCTGCCTATTGGTTGGGCAAGTACAGCGATATGCCCCATATCCTCTCCTTCTTGAATGAAAGCTACCAGACCATCTTTGAGGTGTTGGAAACAGACAATGAGGTAGCACCATTGCTCGGTCCGTTCCAGACGGCATTGAAGAACAGAGCTATGGAACAATTGGAAGGTATGATTGGTACACTGCGTGTGTACACCTCCAGACTCGCCACTAAGGAAAGCTACTGGATATTCCATAAAGATGGAGATGATTTCGACCTGAAAGTCAGCGACCCCAAGAACCCCAGTTATCTACTGATAGCCAACGACCCCGAAATGGAAAGCATCATTGGAGCATTGAACGCCCTAATCCTCAATAGACTGGTGACAAGAGTGAATACCGGGCAAGGCAAGAATATCCCGACAAGCATCATCGTTGATGAGTTGCCCACCTTGTATTTCCACAAGATAGACCGACTGATAGGTACGGCACGAAGTAACAAAGTGAGCGTGACGTTAGGTTTTCAGGAGCTTCCACAGCTGGAAGCCGACTACGGGAAAGTTGGAATGCAGAAGATTATTACCACAGTGGGCAATGTGGTGAGTGGGTCAGCACGAAGTAAGGAAACCTTGGAGTGGTTGTCCTCGGACATCTTCGGTAAGGTGGTGCAGCTGAAGAAAGGTGTGACCATTGACCGTGACAAGACAAGCATCAATCTCAATGAGAATATGGACAGTCTGGTGCCAGCCTCGAAAATCTCGGATATGCCGACAGGATGGATATGCGGTCAGACAGCACGTGACTTTATGAAAACCAAGACGGGACGCGGTGGCAGTATGAACATACAAGAGAGTGAGGAGTTCAAGACAAGTAAGTTCTACTGCAAGACGGATTTCAACATGGCAGACATCAAAAAAGAAGAAGATGGCTATGTGGCATTGCCCAAGTTCTACACATTCAAGTCAAGAGACGAGAGAGAACGAATCTTATATAAGAATTTCGTGCAAGTTGGAGAGGATGTGAAGTCGATGATAAATACGATACAAAGATACCGAGTCAAATGAAGATAAAAATAAAGATAATGGCGTTGCTGCTGTGCTTGAGCCCAATGGTGCGAGCACAGACCGCCACACCTACCCAGTCGGACTTGGGAATATTCCGTTTCCCTCTTTTTGAACGTGCGGTACGCTGCATCAAGTTCTATGAAGGTTGGCACGACATCAAGCGCAACTACCCCTATATAGGATGGGGACATTGTGTGCAACCACATGAGAATTTCAAGAAGAACTTGACATTAGATCAAGCAGATTCACTGCTACGAAGTGATCTGAGAACCTTTTGTGGAATGTTCCGCAAATACGGAAAGGATTCATTGTTATTGGCGGTACTTGCTTACAATGTGGGGCCGTATAAAGTGCTTGGTGATAGAAGAAAGTTCCGTAAAAGCCGGCTATTACAGAAGATAGAGCGTGGGGAAAGGGATATAGAAAGGGAGTATTTGGACTTCTGCAGATGGAAAGGAAAGGTGATTGCTTCAATAAGGAGAAGACGGAATACGGAGCTTAGGCTGTTGTATGAACCTTGAATATGGTTGGGTGCTGCAGGGTGGGCTTTAGACAAAAACCGATAAAAACACCGCATCTGTTTTCCGAGTCTTCGACTTGCTTTACATTAATATAAAGCCTTACGAGAACAAGTTCTCGACTGCTTTATATGAATGCAAAGCTGTGGCACAATGTGCCACTCGGAAAACAGATACAGCGATAAACAGAATAAAAACCATTGGTGTTCGTAAACTGTAGTCGCTACTCAGAAAATAGATACGGTGACGAACAGAATAAAAACCGTTGAGGCTTGCGAAACAGTGCTGTCACTCGGAAAATATAAATAAGGTCTTGTTCTGACAATATAGTTAGGACAAGACCTTATTTATAGGTAGTAATAACCCGTAAAAACAAACATTTAATGGCAACAATAAAATTGAAATTCCGTCCGTCGTCAGTACCCGAGACAGAGGGAACGCTGTATTATCAGGTGATAAACAAGCGAAAAGTGAAGTGGATAAGCACTGGGTATCACGTATACCCATGTGAATGGGATGAAAAGGCAGGCGAAGTGCTGATTCCGCCAAACAGCGAACGAAAGGCTGAATTAGAAAAGATGCAGAGCCAAATAAATTGGGAGTTGAAGCAATGGGACCGCATTATCGTGGAAATGGGAAACCAGCATAAGAATGTCACTATAAATGAACTGTGCGATGCATTCAATAAAACCAAGACCCAAAAGACCGTCTTTGTGTTTCTACAAGAACAGGTGACGAAGAAAGAGCAGATGAAACGGCAAGGGACAGCCATGACATACACTAATGCCTATCGGCGGTTCAAGGAGTTTCGTGAAGGCCTGGACTTGACCTTTGACGAACTCACTCCAGACATGATGGAGTGTTATGAGGCATGGCTCAAAGACAGAAGGTTGAAGCAGAACAGTATAAGTTGCTATCTGCGTACACTATGCACCTTATTATATAAGGCAACCGATGAAGGAGTGAGGATAGACAGCAATCTGTTCAGTCATGTGCGTCTGTCATACGTCAAAACCACCAAACGAGCCATCAGCGAAAAAGAGATGAGAGCCATAGCCACGCTGCAATTGCCCGAAGGTACGTCTATAGCCTTTGCCCGTGACGTGTTTATGTTCAGTTTCTATATGCGAGGAATGCCGTTCGTCGACATCGCCTATCTGCGGAAGAAGGACTTGAAAAATAAAATATTGGCTTATAGCCGCAAGAAGACCAACCAATATCTGACGGTGGAATGGGTAAAAGAGGCGCAAGAAATAATCGACCGATACGCACAAATAAATTCCGCCAGTCCCTATCTTCTTCCTATTATTCAGCAAGATGACGGAACCGAACAAAAACAATATCATCGTATGTTGGAGAACATCAACTATAATTTGAAGAAGATAGGTGAAATTACAGGGTTGAAAATGCCACTCACCACATATACCGCACGGCATACATGGGCAAGCATAGCGAGAGACATGGACATACCTATTCCAATAATCAGCGAGGGCATGGGGCATAACTCCATAAAGACAACGCAAGTGTATCTGAACTCCATTGATGTGTCGAAAATCAACGAAGCAAACAAGAAAATAATACGGAAAATAAGTAAAAAATAGCATGTTGCCTTCTTTTTACTGAATACAAATCCCAGTAAAAAGAAGGCAACATAACGATAAGAATTCTTCTTTACTTACTGCCTTTTCCCCTATACTCCTTGCTTTTTTATCTTTACTCATTGCCAAGGAATCACCACTCCTTGCTTTTTCCGTATTACTCCTTGCCAAATCACAGCCGATGATTTCAGTTTCATTGTGTTTTTCTGCAAGGACACGATAAAAGCATATGGATTGTATCTACGACCACTCCAACTTGAGGTGGAATTTTTGCACCTCAAGTTTTCATACTCTTCGTCGTTCAGTTGAAACATGAAATCTTGGTGCAAAAAATTAAAATTATTCAGTGAAAATAAGAGAAAGCCAAAATAGAAATGTTTAACAAATGAATGTCTCTCATCCGTATTTTGTACGTCAAAATACGGATGAACCGATAGAGACTGAAAATCAAGGCTCTTTATGGTGCTGATATGGCAGATTTATTAAACATTTCTACGTAAAATCGCAAAATGGCGGAAGATTTTCGGGAGAAGATGATAATAAATGCAAGAAAAAATGTACCTTTGCAGCACGTTCCGTATTTTGACGTACAAAATACGGATGAACCGATAGAGACACAAAGCCACTATGAGGTGAAAATGCGGCACAATCAGCACATTTGATTTGTGAAACATAGAATCCCATAACTGGACAAACATACACACAGATAGTATGATTTTATGAACAATGTTATTGTAAAATTGGCATCGTCATCCCAGGTGATGGCAGCCAGCAGTGACATAAAGTAGCGGAGAGGTTATGAAGCAGGATTGCACGGTTTCT
>OIWQ01001642.1_pt1 | contig 25979 bp, 13 predicted proteins | sample 1587571 | NCBI WGS metagenome assembly OIWQ01 (sample SAMEA3888910, study PRJEB22519) | human gut metagenome | biome: human gut; feature: human-associated habitat; material: faeces | place: Denmark | collected 2010 | reverse complement strand
CGGTGACACTGCGGGTATGAACCGCATGCTCTAGCCAACTGAGCTACGCCGCCATGTCGTCTCCCCGACAGGCAAGAATTAATATACCACAGCACCCACATGCTTGTCAACACTTTTTTCGGAAAATTTTCGACGCACCTCCGTTATGCCGCCGGGGGGCGGCCCCATCAGGACAATCGGCGCAAATGGGGCTTGCCCCGGAGGGGATCAGGCGGTATAATGGGAGAAAAAAGCAGCAGGAGGGCATTTTTATGGGTATTGTGGTGCTGGGCGCCGTTTTCGTGGACATCAAGGGGTATCCCACGTCCACCTATATCCCCGGCGGGCGCAACGTGGGCCGGGTGGAGCAGGTCCCCGGCGGCGTCAGCCGCAACGTGGTGGAGGACATCGCCAACGTGGAGCTGCGGCCCACCTTCGTCAGCCTGGTGGACGACACCGGCCTGGGGGCCGACGTGGTGCGCCAGCTGAAAAATCACAAGGTCAACACCAACTATGTCCTGCCCACCCCCGACGGCATGGGTACCTGGCTGGCGGTGTTCGACAACCAGGGGGACGTGTGCGCCGCCATCAGCAAGCGGCCGGACCTGCGGCCGCTGGTGACCCTGCTGGATGAGAAGGGCGACGAAATTTTCCGGGACGCCGACAGCATCGCCCTGGAGATCGACATGGACAAGGAGATCGTCAAGCGGGTGTTTCAGTACGCCAAAAAATACGGCAAGGACGTGTATGCGGTGGTGTCCAACATGAGCATCGCCGTGGAGCGCCGGGACTTTCTGCAGCAGACCAGCTGCTTTGTCTGCAACCAGCAGGAGATGGGCATCCTGTTCTCCGACGACTACTCGGAAAAGACTCCGGAGGAGCTGAAGGAGATCCTGGCCCTGAAGATCCGCAGCGCCCGGATCCCCCGGATGATCGTCACCATGGGGAGCCAGGGAGCGGTGTACGCCGACTGCACCGGGGAGCGGGGCGTCTGCCCCGGCCGGAAGGTGGACGTGAAGGACACCACCGGCGCCGGGGACGCCTTCTTCGCCGGGTCCACCATCGGCCTGACCTATGGCAAGACCCTGGCCGAGTCCTGCGAGATCGGCACCCGCCTGGCCGCCTCCACCATCTGCACCAGCGGCAACGTGTGCCCCCGGTTCCTGCCGGAGGAATTCGGTCTGAACGTAGCGGTAACGGACTGAGGAGGGCGGCATGAAGCGGATCGACGAGTGCGACAGCATGGCGGTGCTGGTGGCCCTGCTGGTGGTGGGCATCCTGCTGGTGATGGGGGCCTACCGCATTTTCTCCTACCTGTGCGAAAACGCGGCGCTGGACGCCCGGACCTTCCTGCTGGGGGCGGCCTGTCTGCTGCTGGCGGTGGTGGGCTTTCTGCTGGCCCGCCGCAGCTTCCGGCGGCTCCAGTACCTGCGGGACAACGAGGAATAAACAGGATCATAACGGGACTCCCCGGAGCGCGGCTTCGGAGAGTCCCGTATATTTATGTAGAATTATCGCGGATGCTTATGCCAGTCAAAAGGAAAAATTATCAGACGGACGGATTGTTTTTTACGCTAAAGGGTTATATAATGGTGAAAAATTTGCTGGCAAAATCCGGAAGTCTCTTGTATCTGCCAGCATATTTTCGGAGCGCGCGGCCAGACGCCTCTGCCGGGGCCTGGGGCATAAGCCCCGGCGGGCAAAACGGACCGCGTGAATGTTTATTCAGGAGGAAAGATATGAAAGAAAACACCTTTGTACACCGGCTCCTCCGGCGGGCACTGTCCCTGTGCCTGGCGCTGGCGCTGACGGTGTCGCTGTGTGTCCCGGCGCTGGCCGCCCAACGGACCTACAGCGGCAATGACTATGTGCAGCGGCTGAAGGACACCGTCCGGGAGAGCGCCGTTGTGGACGTGGACGCCGGGAAGGACCCCAATGAGGTGGTCCGGGCCATGGTGGTCACCGATGTGCCCGCCGCCGTGGAGCAGGCCGGGAACGCGGACTACACCGCCGCCGTCCAGTCTGCCGAGAGTAAGATCCTGCGCTCCCAGGAGAGCATCATCCGGCAGGCCCGGCGCATCACCGGCAATGCCGTGATCAACCAGTCCGGGTATCTGGTCAGCGCCTTTTCCATGAACATGACCCGCGCACAGATGAAGCAGGTGGCGGCCCTGGACGGCGTGGTATCCGTCAGCGAGGTCACCACCTATAAGGCCCGGATGACCACCGCCAAGGACATGACCAGCGCCATGGAGCTGTGGAAGGCCGAAAATGGCGGCAATACCGGCGAGGGCATCGTGGTGGCCGTTATCGACAGCGGCGTGAACTACTCCCACCCCGATATGCAGATGCGCCAGGACGCCAAGCTGAAGTATTCCCAGGCGGATATGGCCCAGAAAATCGCCGCCCTGGGCTATGGCCAATATTACACCGACAAGGTCCCCTTCGGCTACAGCTATGTGGGCGAGGAGGACATCCGCAATGAGATGGTCACCCACGGCCTGCACGTCTCCGGCATTGTCGCCGCCAACGGCGACCAGGAGAACGGCGGCGTGGCGGGCGTTGCCCCCGACGCTCAGATCTTTGCCATGCAGGTGTTCGGCGACACCGGCAGCGCCTATAACGACGACATCATCCGGGCGGTGGAGGACTCCGTGAAGCTGGGGGCCGACATCCTGAACCTGAGCCTGGGCGGCACCGCCGGATTCTATGACGACGCGGACTATCTGCAGAAGGCCCTGGCCTACGCCGAGAAGAACGGCGTGGTGGTGTGCGTGGCCGCCGGTAACGACGGCAGCTCCTCCGCCGACGGGGCCGATGGCGATTACAACACCAACGACTGGGGCGTCATCGACACCGGTGCGGTGTCCAGCCCCGCCACCTATCCCGGGGCCCTCAGCGTGGCCTCCGTGGACAACGCCTATCTGCGGGGCAAATCCGTGACCATCTCCAGCGGTGAGGACACCGTGTACAGCGGCGTGGTCACGGACTTCTCCAAGGGCAATCACACCGACTGGTCCTCCCTGGGGGAGGTCCCCATTCTGGAGTTCGGCTACGGCGACCTGTTCGAGGACATTTTCCCCAAGCTGTCCACCCTGCCCAACGAGCCCTATGTGGCCCTGGTCCAGCGGGGCAAGGACATCTCCTTCGAGGATAAGATCAACTATCTGATGGGTATGTGCCACGCCTCCGCCGTGATCGTGTATAACAACGAGGCCACCGACCAGGTGCCCACCAACGTGTCCGCCGAAAGCGCCAGCCAGTACACGGCCATGATGGTCAGCGGCAGCACCGGCGCAAAGCTCATGGAGCTGGCGGCAGCCGGGGCCAAGGTCCGCTTCGACGGCCTGAACGACGTGGTGTATCCCAACGAGGCCACCGGCGGCAAGGTGTCCACCTTCTCCAGCTGGGGCTCCACCCCCACCCTGGACATCAAGCCCGAGATCTCCGCCCCCGGCGGCAACATTCTCTCCGTGTCCAAGGGCGAGAAGTACGAGGAGATGAGCGGCACCTCCATGGCCACCCCCTATGTGTCCGGCTGCGCCGCCCTGGTGCTGGAGAGCCTGCAGAAGTCCCTGGCCGACGGCAGCCTGGTGCTGGGGGATACCGGCCTGAACACCTTCGTGAAGAACACCCTGATGAACACCGCCGACCCCATCTATGACGGCAGCGTCATCTTCTCCGTGCGCCAGCAGGGCAGCGGCATGATCGACCCCCTGTCCGCCGCGGAAAACCGCGTGCTGGTCACTTATAACGGCCTGGCGTCCGTGGCCCTGAAGGAAGTGGGCAGCACCGCGTCCTTCACCCTGACCCTGACCAACTGCGGCGCCTCCGCCGCCAGCTACAGCCTGGCCCCCTCGGCGGTGTATACCGACGTGACCGGCTCCGACGGCAGCTACGGCATGGAGCTGCTGTCCGGCGCGTCCGTGACCTATGACAAGGCCTCCGTCACCGTCCCCGCAGGCGGCACGGCCCAGGTCACCGGCACCCTGACCATCCCCGCCTCCGCCGCAAAAAACCACTTTGTGGAGGCTTTCGTGTCCCTGGAGGGCGACGTGGACCTGTCCGTGCCTGTGATGGGCTTCTACGGCGACTGGTACGGCAGCGAGCGGATCGTGGACCTGCCCGCCTGGGATGAGAACAACATCCTGACCAATTACTATGAGAATCTCCCCGTCACCACCGTGGCGGCCGGCGAATCCTATGCCGGTTACGACACCGAGAACCTGACCACCGATCCCCAGCACATCGCCTTCTCTCCCAACGGCGACGGCGACTTCGACACCGCCCAGCCCATTCTGGGCCTGCTGCGCAGCTCCCAGGAGATCACCGTGGACGTTCTGGACGAGAACGGCCAGGTGGTGCGACAGATCAACCACCGGGAGAACGTGGCCAAGACCCTGGCCATGGACGCCAACGAGAGCCGCTCTCCCATCACCCTGCTCAGCGGCGGCACCCAGGGGGACGGCACCTGGGACGGCACCCGCTATGACGGCGCCACCGGTCAGTACGTCCTGTGCGGCGAGGGGCAGTATACCCTGCGGGTCCGGGCCCGGATGCCCGGCAGCGACCGGGTGGAGACCACCCTGCTGCCGGTGAAGCTGGACGTCACCGCGCCCCAGGTCCATATCACCAGCGCTTCCGTGGATGAGGGGAAGCTGTACCTGACCTACACCGCCCAGGATTACTCCGGCATTCTCAATGCCGCCTCCGTGGTGGTCAACGGTGAGGAGGAGCTGGACTTCATCCCCGGCAAGGACGCCGAATACAACGAGGCCACCGGGGAATACAGCGTGGTGCTGCCGGTGGAGACCTATCAGCAGGGCCAGATGAACGAGATCGCCCTGACCTGCCTGGACTACGCCTTCAACGGCACCACCGACATCCTGTATACCGACGCCCGGTTTGACGCCGCCGTGGTGTTTGCCAACCTCAACAACGACGACAGCCTGACGGTGCTGCGGGACATCAGCTACAGCAACGAGTTCGATTATGACACCGCCCAGCGGGTGAACATCACCGACTGCATGGCCCAGATCCGGGGCATTGCCAGCGCCAGCGTCAGGAGCCTGACCATCAACGGCCAGGAGGCTGTTTTCGATGCGCGCAACGGCTTCCGGCTGGATCTGCCTGTGGAGAAGCCGGGCCTGCTGACCCTGCAGGTGGTGGCCAAGGACGCCCAGGGCAATGTGGTGTTCCAGGCTGACAAGCCCGCCCTGTTTGACGTGGCCGCCCCCGCCGCCACCGCCTATGTCTGCGACGAAAACGGCGAGTGGGACAACAGCATGCTCTGGACCAGCGACCACACCGTGGACGGCTATCTGCTGGCCACCAGGTATGAAAAGGACCAGCTGGTGCCCCTGCTGATCCAGGTCACCGACGAGTCCCTGACCCGGGTCACCGTCAGCTGGCTGGAGGGCACCATGAGTGATCAGGACTTCTCCTATTGGCTGATGGGCTATGACGTGGAGGCCGAGGTCCACACCCAGGAGCTGGCGCCGGATTCCTTCGACGAAAACGGCCGCCTGACCATGAACGTCCCCTTCGCCTATAAGGAGTCCATCTATGTGGACGAGGAGACCGGCGAGGTCTATGACAACAGCGCCTGGTGCCAGATCGTCCGGATCCAGGCCTATGACGCCGCCAGACACGTCACCACCTGCAACGCCCTGCTGTATGACACGGTGTACGGCCAGCAGATGTATGAGCAGAGCGGCTTCAAGGACGCCCGCTATTCCAGCGAGAACATCAACGGCCTGATCGACAGCCTGGAGCCCCTGTGGAACAAGGAGGAGGGCATGACCGACACCCGCTATATCATCACCGATGATATGCTGGACGAGAACGGCAATCTCCACGTTCAGGCCACCCTGGCCCGGGACGCGAATCTTGTGATTTATAACGGCGTCCGGTATCTGCCCCAGGAGGGCAGCCGCCAGGTGGACTTTGACATTGCCATCCGCAAGGGCCTGAACATCGTGTATCTGGAAACCCTCAGCACCGTCTTTGAGGAGAACGACTTCAGCAACACCTATAAGCTGTATCTGTACTATCTGCCGGATACCGAGCCCTACGCCGTCCGGTTCGACGATGCCCGCATCGCCGACGGCGCGGTGGTCTACACCAACGAGGACGTGTTCACCGTCAGCGGCGATGTGACGTCCCTGTACGGCAACATGGGCCTGAAGATCAACGGCAACCAGCTGCTGTATCCCGCCGGGGATCTGAACGTGCTGGCCGAGCCTGTCACCAAGGGCTTCTCCTTCGGCGCGCAGCTGCAGGAGGGCGAGAACGTGGTGACCGTGGAGGTCAGCGACGAGGCCACCGGCGCCTCCGCCACCGTGACCTTCACCGTGGTGAAGGATACCGCGGCCCCCGAGGCTCCGGTGATCGCCCAGGGCGATGACGGAAAGGTGACCCTGACCGCCGCCGAGGAGGACGTGACCCTGTACTACAGCTATGACGGCACGGAGTGGGTGCTGTATACCGACCCCTTCGCCCCCACCGCCACGCCGGTGTATGCCAAGGCCGTGGACCGGGCGGGCAATGAGAGCGCCGTCAGCCAGCTGGCGGTGCAGGTGACCGCCTCCCAGCCGGTGCAGACCGGCGACGCCGCCCCCGTGGCGGTGTACACCGCCCTGCTGCTGACGGCGGCGGCTGCCCTGGCGGCGGTCCCCGCACTGCGGCGCAGACGGGTGAAATAAGCCCTTCCTTCCTATAACGGAAAAATCCCCGGCCAAAGCCGGGGATTTTTCCACAGTCTGTCAAAAGAGACTTTTTTGACAAAGCTTAGCCCCGGGACGCAATAGCATCCCGGGGCTTGCTGTTACCTTACGGAACCCTTATGGAAAGGGGTCAGTTCAGGTGCTTTTTCTTGCCCAGAAGCAGGGCAGCGGCAGCCAGCAGGGAAACGGAGGCCGCAGCCAGCCACAGAGCGGTATGAGCCTCGTCGCCGGTCTTGACGCCGGGATTCTCGGGCTGCACAGGCTCAGGGGGCTTGTAGTTGGGGTCGGTCTCGCCGCAGTTGGTGCACTTGCCGTCCTTGTAATCGTGGCCGGTAGCGGGGATGACTTCGCCCTTCTTCACGACCTCTTGGCACACGGTGCACACCTCGTCGCCGGTGTAGCCATCCTCGGTGCAGGTGGCGGCCTTAGCGCCTACCAGCTGGGTCTTGTGACCCAGGGCGGGGATGACCTCACCCTTCTTGACGGTCTCACCGCAGACGGTGCAGACTTCGTCGCCGGTGTAGCCATCTTCCGTGCAGGTGGCGGCCTTAGCGCCCACCAGCTGGGTCTTGTGGCCCAGAGCGGGAATAACCTCGCTCTTCTTCACGATCTCCTGGCACACGGTGCAGACCTCGTCGCCGGTGTAGCCGTCCTCCGTGCAAGTAGCGGCCTTAGCGCCTACCAGCTGGGTCTTGTGGCCCAGGGAGGGCAAGGTCTCGGTGCGGGTGTCGGTATAGTTCTTGCCGTCCAGGGTCACGGTGGCGGTATAGGTCCGGACGCCCTCGGTGGAGCATCCGGGCTGGGTGGTGACCTCGCTGGTAATGCTGGCGGGCAGGACCTTCACATGGCCGGCATCCCGGGCGCAGGCGAAGGAGGCCTCGGCGGCGCCGTAGCCGGTCCAGGTCCACACAGGCTCGCCCCAGGCGTGGCCCAGCACGGGCAGGACCTCGGTGCAGGTGTCGGTATAGTTCTTGCCCTGGAAGGTCACCGTGGCGGTATAGGTCCGGACGCCGGTGCTCTCGCAGGAAGCGGGGGTGGTGATCTCGCTGGTAACAGCGGCGGTGACCTCCTCCACATGGCTGGCGTCACGGCTACAGGTGAAGGTAGCCTTGGCGGACTCGTAGCCGGTCCAGGTCCAGGCGGCCTCGCCCCAGTCGTGGCCCAGAGCGCCAATGGTCAGGGCCTCCAGGGTGGTCTCGTTCTTGCCATCGGCGTCACTGAACAGCTTGCCGCAGACGGAGCACACCCAGTGGGCCTTGACACCGGTCTCCTCGCAGGTGGCGGGGACCTCCGCCACGGCGGTGAGGGTATGACCGTCGGCGCAGGGATCGGTGGCGCCGTAGGTCATGGTCACGTTGTCGATGGCGAACATGGCATCGGTATCGTCATAGCCCCGGTTGGCCTTCTTATAGAAGTGGAAGGCGAACTGGGCATTGTCCGTGCAGAAGGCGGCGGGAACGGCAACGTTGGCCGTGCCCATGAACCAATAACCGCTTACCGGCTCCAGATCGGCTGCGGTCCAGATGGTGGTCCAGGTCTGGCCGCCGTCGGTGGTGGCCTCCACGGTCACGGAGCAGTAGTTGCCGATGACGGACTTGAACAGCAGGTAATCGAAGCTCAGCGTGGGCGTCTTGCCGGTGAGGTTCACCACGGGGGAGATGAGATACTCATCCTGCAGCTTGTCGCTGCCGCCTGCCATAGGCAGCAGGGGCTTGCGGATGCTGCCGACGCTCCAGGGATCACCCCAGAGATCAACATAGTAATCCATGTCGATGCGGGCCTGCTTGGTGGTGTTGAGGTTTCTATTGGTGCCCTGGTACCAGGTATAGGGGCTGTCGCTGCGGGTGGACTGGAGGGTCCAGCCGTGGCCGGGGAAGGTCTCGGACTCGAAGTCGTTGTCGAACTGCACGTCGGAGGCCGTCTTGGTGAACAGGGCGGCGATGGTGTGGTTGGCGGTGACATTCTCAAAGGTGTAGCTGTCCACAACGCCTACGCTCTGGCCGTCCACCAGCACGTCGGCGATGGCATAGCCCTCCTGGGCGGCGATGGCGAAGGTCTGGGACGCGCCCTCCTTCACGGACACCTCACCGGTGGGGGTGATGGAGCCGCCCTCACCGGCGGTGGCGGTGATGGTGTACTTCTGGGCCACGGGGCCGTCCTCCACCGCCATCAGCTTCACGTTGTCGATGGCCAGCTGGCCGGTAGTGTCCTCATTGGGATGGACATAGCGGAAGGCAAACTGGACGCCGTCCACATTGTACTCGGCGGGCACGGGAACCTCTGCGCTGCCGGAAATGATGTAGTTGCTGGCCTGCTGGCCGGTATAGCTGTCTTGGAAGTTCCAGATAGCGTTCCACGTCTTTCCGCCGTCGGTAGAAGCTTCCACCGTAGCGGTGAAGGTCTTGTTCTTGATGCCGTACTCGCCGTAGGCGAAGTCGAAGGTCAGCACGCCGTCACGGGTACCGGACAGGTCCACCACCGGGGAGATCAGGTACTCATCCTGTGCACCCTTCCAGTCGTTGCTGATGTAAGCGTGCTTGGAATCATTGCCCTCGTTCTTCCAGTTGTAATAGGTATACTGCTTCCATGTGCTGCTGGTATCCTGCACCTTCACGGTCCAGCCGTGGAAGGGGAAGCTGTCGCCGGCCACGTCCTCGAAGTCGTTCTGGAACATCACCACGGGGACGTCGGGAATCTTCTCGAAGGTGGCGGACACGGCATAGCTCTGGTCCATGACCAGGGTGTAGGCGCCGTCCGTCACGTCCACGGTGCGGCCGTTGACCTTCACGGAGGCCAGCTGATAGCCGGTGTCCGGGGTGAAGGTGATCTCGGCGCTTGCGCCGGGGGCGTAGCTGGTCTGACCGGCGGGGGCCACGGTACCGCCCTCATTGGCGGTGGTGGTCAGGGTGACGGTGTCGCTGCTGCCGCCGGGGGCGGTGAGCTTGACGTTGTCCACGGCCAGAGGACCGGTTTCGTGAGTGGGATTCACATAATGGAAGGCGAACTGAACGCCGTCCACTGCATACTGGGCCGGGATAGCCAGCTCCTTGCGTCCGGAAACAACGCCGGACTTCTCGCCATTGTAGCTGTCGAAGAAGTTCCACAGAGCGGTCCAGGTCTGGCCGCCGTCAGTGGATACCTCCACGGTGGCTGTGTAGGTCTTGTTCTGTGCTCCGTAGTAGTCGTAGCCATAATCGAAGGACAGGGTTGCTTCCTTGCCGGTCAGATTCACCGCCGGGGAGATCAGATACTCGTCCTGCGCGCCGCCGTTCCAGTCATCGGAGATATAGGCGTGCTTGGTGTCGTTGACATCCTTCCAGTTCCAGTAGGTCTGCTGCTTCCAGGTGTAGCCGTTGGTGTTGACACCCTTCAGGCTCCAGCCGTGGAAGGGGAAGCTCTCACCGGTCACAGATTCAAAGTCGTTGTCGAACAGCACCACGTCGCCGGACGGCTGGGCCTTCTGGAAGGTGGCGGAGATGGTGTGGTCCACGCCCACCCGCTGGAAGGTGTAGTAGCTGATGGGGCCGAGGTCGGCGCCGTCCACGTTGACGTTGACGATCTCATAGCCCTGGGCGGGGGCGATGTCGAAGGTCTTGCTGGTACCCTTCTTCACCAGGGTCTGACCGGCGGGGGTGATGGTGCCGCCCTCACCGGCGGTGGCGGTGACGGACACATAGTTGTCCCGCTCCTCGGCGTACAGCTGGACGTTGTCCAGGGACAGGGTGGAGCCGCCCTTACCGGTGTAGACAAAGGCGAAGCGCAGGTCCTTGCTGTTTTGCAGGCTCTCGGGGATGGTCACCTTGGCCTGGGTCTTGGTCCAGGCGGTGAACAGGCCGGAATCCCGCTGCAGGTTCCAGATCTCCTGCCAGTTCTCGCCGCCGTCGCCGGAGGCCATGACCTGCAGGTTGCAGTGCTTATACTCCACGGTGTACCAATAGGTGGTGTAGAAATCGAAGACCATGTGGACCTCGGTATCCACGCCGCTGATATCGGTGGTGCGGGAGATCAGCCACTCGTCCTGCTGGTTGTCGTCGTCATGATCCACGGCGGCCATGTAGTCCTGGTCGCGGTACCAGGTGTTCAGAGAGCCGCCCTTGCTCTGGACGCTCCAGTCATCGGGGAGCCACTTCTCGTTGAAGTTCTCGGTCCAGAGGATATTGGTGGGGGTGATGGTGCCGTGATCGTCGGGGTTGCCGGGAGCGCGGACGGTATACACCTTGGAGTTGCCGGCGTAGTCGTGGACGATCATGCCGAAGGTCTCGCCGAAGCCGGTGATGTCATACTCCTTGATGTGGCTGGTGACGCCGGGCTTGTCCTCGCCGAAGCCCTGCATACCATAGAGCATCTCGCTGTTCTTGATGTTGTAGAACACCACGGCCGCCACATACTGGTTATCGGACACGTCCAGGCTCAGATAGTACCGGCCCTCGGACTCGGTGACCTTCAGATTGTCGGCATGAGGCTCCTCGGTGTCGATGGTGATGGGGAAGGACCAGGAGTGCTTCTGGTTGGTCCCCACGCCGTCGCCATAGGGCAGGGTGGCCTCGATGGTCACGGTGGCCTTGGTGTTGTTGGGCAGCTTGGCGTTGTGGGCGTCGGTGCCGTACCAGGGCTCGATGCCGTCATATTCGGCGTCCACACCGGCGGGCACAATGCGGTAATAGTCGTAGCTGTAGATGGACTTGCCCACATACTCGCAGTCCTTGCTGTAGTACACCTGGCCGTTGGCGCCGGTGATGGTATACTTCAGGCTCTTGGTGTTGCGCAGCAGGCCGGTGTAGATACCGGTGAGGCTGTCCATGAAGTCATCGTTGTTGGGGGAAATGGCGTTGCGGTCCGCCAGATACGGAACGGTGGTGTAGTTGTTGTCGCCCAGATAGGTGTCCACCGTGTTCTCGCTGGAGGAGGAGAAGGCGGTGTTCATGTACGCCTGGGCCTGGCTGGCGGAGCCGTCCAGCGTCTCCCAGTAATCGGTGGAGTCCATGATGGGAGCCTTGGTCCAGTCGCCGTAGAAGGCCAGGAACGGCAGGCCCAGGTCAATGGGATCGGTCAGGGCGCTGCCGTCGGCGGCCACCTGGGTCAGGGTCACGAAGCCCTCCACATAGCTGCCGTTGGGGAACTGGGCCAGCATCTTCCGGCCCTCGTCGGTAACGGTAACGGTGACGGTGACGTCGGCGGTCTTGCCGGGAGCCACGGCCACCCGGTTATTCCCGCAGTTGGTGGTGAAGGTGTGGGGGAGCAGCCGGGAGCTTCCGCTGATGGTGGAGAACTCTTGCCCGCTGCCGTTGACATAGGCCTCGGTGGTATCGGTCAGCACCAGGGGGGTCACGTCGTAATACAGGGTGTCGCTGCCGGTGTTGTGGACGGTGAAGTTCATGGTGTACACGCCCTTCATGGCGGGATCGTCCTTCAGCTCCAGCTTGGGACGCTCCATGCCCTCCACGGACAGATAACCCCGGGTATTCACGGCGTCGTTGATGCTCATCAGGCCAGCGCCCTGCTTCCGGGGGGAATAGGGCACGCCGTTGTCGTCATAGATCACATGGGCGGTGCTCATGAGCAGGGTATCGGTCATGTGCTTGCGCTGGGCGCCGGTCATGCTGTTGTCCCGGGCCTTTAGGGCCTGCTGCACGATGGCCATGCCGCCGGCCGCGTGGGGGGAGGCCATGGAGGTGCCGTCCATGCTTTCATAACCGCCGGGCACGGCGGCATAGATGCCCGCGCCGGGGGCGGTGATCTCCGGCTTCAGGGTCAGCTCGGGGGTAGCGCCCCAGCTGGAGAAGTCGGCCATGCCATAGGTGGGGGATTCCACCAGGGCGTCGGCGGAGGCCACGGACAGAGTCTTGGTCTCCTGCTGCTTCATGTATTCACCGGCGGCCTGGGAGATAAACGCGCAGGGGATCTTCCAGTCGGTGATGGACATGTACAGCATGCCGGGCACGTTGTTGTACACCAGCATGCCAATGGCGCCGGCGTTGGCGGCGTTGCGCTCCTTCTGCTCATAGTACATACCGCCGCCCCGCTGCACCAGGGCGATCTTGCCGGTCAGGTCCAGGCCCGCATAGTCCTCCTCCGCGCCGTAGTTGGGAACCACCACATACTCGATGGAGCCCCGGGCGGACAGGCTGCGGAAGGGCTTGGCGTTCTCGTCCTCGCTGATGGTGGCGCTGTCCTGATAGGCCAGGTTCTTGCCGCCCACGGTGACATAGGGGCCCTTGACCATGCCGTTGGACACGGCGGCCACGGACAGGGACTCGCCATAGGTGGAGGGCTCGCTGACCAGGCCGTAATCGGGGTTGGAGGCCAGGGCTTTGCCGCCGAAGGCGTCGCCATAGGCGGCGTTATAGGCGTTGCCCGCGGCCACAGCCAGGGACACGCCGCTCTCGCCGGTGCGCTCGAACACGTCCAGCAGGCTCTTGGTGAAGGCATCCTCGCTGTCATAGTCGATGTAGCCGCAGTCGGAGCCCAGGCTCAGGTTGGCCACGTCCACGTCCAGCAGGATGCAGTCCTCCAGAGCGGCCAGAATGTCCGCATAGGACGCGCCGCCGGTGGACTTGAACACGTTCATGTTGATGATCTGGGCCTGGGGAGCCACGCCCATGGCGGCCTCGTTGACGCCGGTGTTGCCGGCGGCGGTGGAGGCAACGTGAGTGCCGTGGCTGCCCTTATCGCCGGGCATGCCGTCCTTGTCCCTGTCGCCGTAGTCAAACTGGAAGGGGATCTTGGCGCTGTAATACAGGTCGGACACGCTGATGCCCTTGACGATGCTCTCCACCTGGAAATCATAAGTCTCCAGCATGGACTGGAGCTTCTCCCGGGTCAGGGAGGGGCTCTTGGGGGCGGTCTTGAAGATCTCGTGGCCCATGTCCACGCCGGTATCCAGAATGGCCACCAGCATCCCCTCGCCGGTGAAGCCCGTGGTATTATAGATACCGCCGCCGATCATCCGGTTGCTGTTGGCGGTGTCGGGCAGCAGCTCAAACGTGGGGGAAATGAAGGCGGACTGGACGCAGTCCAGCTTCCGGATGGCCTTGTACTGGCCATAGGTCACCGTGGCGGAAAAGCCGTTGAGCAGGGTGGTATACTGCCGCTGGGGCTCCACCTGCCCGTCAATGGCCCGATTGATCTGGGCCAGGGCGCTCTTCTGCGTGCGCAGCAGGGCGTTGACCTGGGCCCGGGAATCGGGGTCGGCCACGGAGTCGTTGACCACCACGATGATCTCGACTTCGTCGCTGTCGTCGAGCTTCGCGGTGTTCTCCATCTGGATTTTTTCGCCGTTTTTCTGGCCGCTGCGCAGGACCTGGCGGGCGATATCGTTGGCGATACCGCTGACCGTGGTTTCCTGCAGGGAGGCGTTGACCTCCTGCTCAGCTGCCTGGGCGAATGCCGTCACCGGCAGGGCGGTCAGGATCATCAGAACCGCCAGAGCCAGTGCGCAGCACCGTTTGATAGCTGTCATCTCGTTCCTCCTATAAAATATATTGTCCGCCGCTGCATAAAGTTTGGCGCGACTTGTATATTATACCATCTTTCGCAGTTCAACGCAATAACGCAGCCCACGAAAATCCGCAAATGCCGAAAAAACATTTTGCATGCGGGCGCCATGTGTCCGAGCGCACAAAAGCCCCGGGGCGCTCATGCGTCCCGGGGCTTGCTGTTACCTTACGGAGCCCTTGCGGAAAGGGGTCAGTTCAGGTGCTTTTTCTTGCCCAGCAGCAGGGCGGCGGCAGCCAGCAGGGAAACGGAGGCTGCGGTCGGCCACAGAGCGGTGTGGGCATCGTCGCCGGTCTGTCCCTTAAAAACCGGCAGGGTCATGCCGGCGGCGGCGACATACCGGCACTCGTCCGCCCAAGGGCTGTCGGTGCGGTCGCCCTTCAGCAGCGCCAGCACCGTGCCGTTGGCGAAGTCAGCCTTGCTCTTGGCGGCTGCGGACGCTTCGCTCGGATATCCGCCTGCACCTGATTCCGCCGCGCCTTCCAGCCAATAGCAGTTGGTAATGGCATACAGGGTCACATCCCCTGCGATACCGCGGATCGCCGCCGAAGCGCTGCCGCGATAGGTCAGCGAACCCACACTGTAGCAGTTGGATATATAGCTCGGTTCCATGGGCATCAAGGTTCTTCCAACGATACCGCCAAGATAAGAAGCGCCGTATTCGCCCGTACTGCTGTCCTGGATTGCGATGCTGCCGACAGTGGACGATCCACCCTTCACCGTTGCCGCATTGGTGCAGCCGGTGATGCTGGCATTGTTGCCGTAGCCTACGATGCCGCCCACGGGTCCCGTTCCTCCCACATAGCCGGTGACGGTGACGTTTTTCACGGCGCCTTGATAGACGTTGCCGAAGAGGCCGGCGTACCAGTCGTCCTTGACATACAGGCCCCTGATGGTACGTCAAAGGTGCCTTTGTAGCCGTAGTAGCCGACGATGGGCATCCATTGGTCCGGCGTGCCGCCTTCGCCCCAATTGCCGTTTTCGTCAAACGTGCCGTCATTCAGCTCGATGTCCGCCGTCAGCTTGGCGTGAGCACCGGTGTTCTGTGTCTGCCCGTTCGAACCGTTGACAATATCACGGAAGGTTTTCAGTTCCTCCGCCGTACCGATCCGCCGTGCCTGCGCCGGTGAGTGTGACCCCGCCCTCGGCAAATGCCGTTGTGGGCATAAGGCACAGCACCATACACAGGGTGAGCAGTATGCTCAGGATGCGTTTTTCATAGAGTTGTTTCCTTTCCCTTGTCCTCCGGGGCCGCCGGGGCGGCGGCCTGTGCTTCCTCCGACAGGGAAAACTCATAATGCATGGCCAGGGCCTGGAACAGCTTCTGCATCACCAGCTCCGCCACGGTGCGGATGTCCAATCCCCCCACAAAGCGCAGGATCTGCTGCACCACCTCCTCCGGGACCTTATAGCCCCGCAGGCTCAGGGTCAGGAACATCCGCAGCTTCTTTTCCAGCGTTAGCGTCCCATCGCAGGGGCGGACCATGTAGCCCCGCATGAGTCCGGCGGAGCCAAGCTCCAGGGCGTAGAAGTCCTCCTCCGTCAGCTCCGGCTGATAGGGGCCGAAGATCCGGTACAGCTCCCGGGCGGTGGCCCGGAAGATAAGCTCGGACACCTCGCTGTGGGTGTAGCTCTCCACATAGATCTCACGCAGGTTCTCGTTCAGCTCCGTCAGGGTCATCTGGATGGCGGTCTCCGCGGCGTAGACATACACCGGGGGCAGCTGTGTTCCCACCACGCCCCGGGCCATGGAGAACTGGTTGGAGAACATGAACTCCGCCAGCTCCGTCAGGACGCCGTCCTTGGCCCGGAAGATATTCTGGAAAATACTGTTGGACACCGCCGCCTTGTGGACGATCTCCGCCACGGTGGTTTTTTTGTAACCCTGCTCCAGAAACAGCTTGACGCAGACCGTCAGGATCCGTTTTTTGGCGGGCAGACTGGCGCTTGTGATGGTCGTAATACGCACTTCCTTCCCTATATTTGGCATGCATGCCAAGATTATAGCAGAGATTTGCGGAAAAGGCAAGGGGGATTTGGAAAATTCCGGGAACGTAGCAGGAACCATAGGATTCGGCGGCCCATATACAATACAAATCGTGATTTTCCTGTCGAATTATACAGAAAGCAATCAGTCCCTGGCCTTCGCCGGGGGCTGATTGTTTTTTATGAGATTTTACGCCGGTTCGCCGGTGCGGAACACATCCTCAAACTCCTGAGCGGTCATGGTCTCATGCTGCAGCAGGAACTGGGCCACCTGGTCCAACTGGGGGCGATACTGCTCCAGAATCTCCCGGCAGCGGCCATAGGCCTCGTCCATGATGCGGCGGATCTCCTGGTCCATCTCCGCCGCCGTCTCCTCGGAATAGGGGCGGGTCTGGGCCATGGACTTGCCGATGAACACCTCGTCGTGTCCGGCGTCGAAGGCCACGTTGCCCATGCGGTCGGACATACCGTAGGTTCCCACCATCTTCCGGGCCATCTGGGTGGCCCGGCTGATATCGCTGGAAGCGCCGGTGGAGATATCCCCCAGCACCAGCTGCTCTGCCGCCCGGCCGCCCAGCAGCCCGGCGATGTTGTCCAGCAGATAGCTGCGGGAGAGGTACGACCGGTCCTCGTCCGGCAGATAGATGGTCATGCCCCCTGCCTGGCCCCGGGGCACGATGGTGATCTGGTGCACCGGATCCAGATCCGGCAGAGCGTGCATCACCACGGCGTGGCCCGCCTCGTGATAGGCGGTGAGCCGCCGCTCATGCTCGGGGATCACCCGGCTGTGCTTCTCCGGCCCGGCGATGACCTTGATCACGGACTTCTGCAAATCGTCCATGGTGATGGCCTTCTCGTCCCGCCGCCCGGCCAGCAGAGCCGCCTCGTTCAGCAGGTTTTCCAGGTCCGCCCCGGTGAAGCCGGAGGTACCCTTGGCCAGCTTGTCCAGGTCCACGTCCTCCGCCAGAGGCTTGTTCCGGGCGTGAACGGCCAGGATGTCCCGGCGGCCCTTGATATCCGGCAGTCCCACATAGACCTGCCGGTCAAAGCGTCCGGGCCGCAGCAGGGCCGGGTCCAGAATGTCCACCCGGTTGGTGGCCGCCAGGACCACCACGCCCTCGTTGGCGGTGAAGCCGTCCATTTCCACCAGCAGCTGGTTCAGGGTCTGCTCCCGCTCGTCGTGGCCGCCGCCCAGGCCGCTGCCTCTCTGGCGGCCCACGGCATCGATCTCGTCGATGAAGATGATGGCGGGGGAATTCTGCTTGGCCTGGTGGAACAGGTCCCGCACCCGGCTGGCGCCCACGCCCACATACATCTCCACAAAGTCGGAGCCGGAGATGGACAGGAATTTCACCCCCGCCTCACCGGCCACGGCCTTGGCAAGCAAAGTCTTGCCGGTGCCCGGAGGGCCCACCAGCAGCACGCCCTTGGGGATCCGCGCCCCCAGGGCCAGATACTTGTCCGGCTGGCGCAGGAACTCCACAATCTCCCGGAGCTCCTCCTTCTCCTCGTCCTCACCGGCCACGTCCTGGAAGGTGACCTTGCTGTCCTGGGGGGTGTCCTGCACCCGGGCGTCGCCGAAGTGGGACATCCGGTCCTGGGCCCCGCCGGGGCCTGCCCCGGTCATCCGGGCCATCAGGTTCATCAGCAGGATGAACCCCAGGATCACCAGCACATAAGGCAGCAGGATCTGCAGCCAGTTGGTGGAATGGTCGGCGTGATAGGTATAGTCCCGGATGATGCCCTGGTCGTGCTGCTGCTGCACCAGGTCGTTCAGATCGTCGTAAAACACCTGAAAGTCATACAGGTCGCAGCTGACGGTGCTGCCGTCGGACAGCTTGGCGGTGAGCCGGGTGTCGCTGATGGCAAACTCCTGCACCTTTTCGTCCAGAAACAGCTGCCGCACCTGGGCATAGCTGACGGCGTCCTGACTGCGCAGGCCCGAGGCCAGGTAATACACCAGGCACACGGCCAGCAGCACCAGCAGGACGGCCCCCCAGCCGAATCTTCTCTTGTTGGCGGTCAAATAAAGGCCCCCTCTCTTTTAATGGATCACGCGGACGCCCCGCCAGCTGTTGTCCGGCAGCACCGATATCCCCACCATTACCTTGGCCCGGATGTTGTCTGCGGAGATATACGGCTGCTTCCAGAAGCGGGCGTCGTTGGAGCCGGTGCGGTTGTCGCCCATGAAGAACACGCAGCCCTCCGGCACCAGGAAGCTGGCGCTGCACTGGGTGATGCCCTGCCGGGGCAGGTACGACTCGTCCAGCATCTCGCCGTTGATATAGGTGTACCCGTCCTGGAAGGTGATCTCGTCCCCGGGCAGGCCCACCACGCGCTTGACCAGCAGCTTGCCCAGCTCATCGCTCCAGAAGGTGACGATGTCCCCCCGCTGGGGCATGGGGTCCGACACCGCATACGGCAGCTGCCACGAGATCAGCAGCGTGTCCTCGGGAATGGTGGTCTCCATGGAGCCGGAGGGCACCCAGCTCAGCTGAAAGATCACCTTGAACAGCACCACGATGACCGCCACGGTGACGATCAGATATCCCCAGTTGTTCCAGAAGCCGCCCCGGGACTCCGGGGCCAGGCGCTTGCCCCCTACGGGGCGCTTTTCATGTTCCTCCACGGCGATGCTCCTCCCTTCGCTCCCCTTTGACAGGTCAGAATTACTTGCTATAGACCTCCGGCTTCAGCACGCCGATATAGGGCATGTTGCGGTACTGCTGGCAGTAGTCCAGGCCGTAGCCCACCACGAACTCATCGGGCACCACAAAGCCGGACAGGTCGGCGGTGATGGCCTTCTCCCGGCGGGCGGGCTTATCCAGCAGGGTGACGATGGTGATGCTCTTGGCTCCCTTGGCCAGCATATAGTCCTTCAAAAAGGCCAGGGTGTTGCCGGAGTCCAGAATGTCCTCCACCACGATGATGTCCCGGCCGGAGATATCCCGCTGCAGGTCCCGGGTGATCTGGACGCAGCCGGAGGACTTGGTGGCGTTTTTATAAGAGGACAGGCCGATGAACTCCACCTCGCTTTTCAGCTGAGCGGCCCGGACCAGGTCCGCCATAAAGATGAAGCAGCCGTTGAGAACGCCCACAAACATGGGGTTCTTGTCGTGGAACCGGTCATACAGCTGGTCCCCCAGCTCCCGGGTGCGGTTGCGGATCTCGTCCTCGGTGATGAGGACCTTCAGGATATCCTGATCCATGTTGCTCTTAGCCATTGCGGTTTCCTCCATTTGTTGTTACGGTGATCTCCATATTTTGGCCGGACTCCTCCGGCAGAAATTCCATGTCCGTGCCCACGCCCCACACGGCGGCGGGCCGGTCCCCGACGCACAGCACCGGGACGCGCTGCCGCAGCTCCGGAGGGATTCCCCGGTCCGCCAGCAGGCGCTTGACGCTGCGCCCGCCCCGGCTGCCGGGAAGGGTCAGCCGCTGGCCCCCGGTATAGGGGCCCACGGACAGCGCACCGTCTATCTTATCACAGTTCAGAACAATTGTATCGCTTCTGCGAGAAAAATTTCCGGCGGTTTTCCGGACGGAAATTGTGTATTCTCCCCAAACATTATCCCCCGGGTGCAGGACCATGGGCCCCAGGGGCGGCTCCGACGGCAGCAGGGTCAGCTTTCCGTCCCGGCACACGGCGCAGGCCCCGGCCGGCAGGGTCAGCATACCGCCCCCCTCCAGCAGATCGGACAGCGCCCGGTAGTGGGCGGCGGTGAAGTCCTTCTTCCCCACCGGCAGCCGCTCCGCCAGCAGGCGCAGGGCCCTCAGCCGCAGCACCTCCGGCGCTGACCGCAGCCGCTCCCGCCCGGCGGTAAGCCCCGCTGCAGGCAGATAGTCCGCCGCCAGGGAATCCAGAAACGCGTCCTCCTGCCGCAGCAGCTCCGCCGTGCGGCAGATGTTGGCGGCGGCCCCGTCGTGAAGCTCCGCCAGCCGGGGCATGACCTCCCGGCGCAGCAGATTCCGCCGCAGGGCGGTGTCCCGGTTTGTCTCGTCCTCCACGTGGGACAGACGGTGGGTTTTCAGGTATGTCTCGATGTCCTCCCGGGAGGTTTCCAGCAGAGGCCGGACGATCCGGCCCCGCACCGGGGGGATCCCCGCCAGGCCCTGCATCCCGGTGCCCCGGACCAGGTTCAGCACCACCGTCTCCGCCTGGTCGGCGGCGTGGTGGGCGGTGGCGATGCGCTGGGCCCCCAGCCGGTCCGCCGTGCGGCGGAAGAAGTCGTACCGGGCCATGCGCCCGGCCTCCTCCAGCCCCACGCCCCGCTCACGGGCCAGGGCGGGCACGTCCGCCCGCTCCACCGTCAGGGGAACGTCCAGCTCCCGGCACAGCTGCCGGACAAAGTCCACGTCCCGGCCCGCCGTGGGCCGCTGACCGTGGTCCAGATGGGCTGCCGCCACGGTGAAATCCCGGGGCATGGCGGCCAGATAGTGCAGCAGGCACACGGAGTCCCGCCCGCCGGACACGGCCACCAGCATCACCCCGCCGGAAGGCGGCAGCATATGCCACCGCTCCATAAACGGGCGCAGGTCCATCAGCTCTCCTCCTGATAGCGGTTTTCCAGGGTGCCGAAGGAGGTATATTCCGGCAGCCACCGCAGCTCCACCTTGCCGGTTTCCCCGTGGCGGTTTTTGGCCACGATGCACTCGGCAATGTTGCGTTTTTCGGAATCGGAATTGTAATAATCGTCCCGGTACAGGAACATCACGATGTCGGCGTCCTGCTCGATGGCGCCGGACTCCCGGAGGTCCGACAGCATGGGCCGCTTGTCGTCCCGCTTCTCGTTGGCACGGGACAGCTGGGACAGGCAAAGCACCGGCACCTGCAGCTCCTTGGCCATGATCTTCAGCATACGGCTGATATCCGACACCGCCTGCTGGCGATTTTCGCCGCTGTAGCCCTTGCCTCCGGCGGAGGTCATCAATTGCAGGTAGTCGATGACCACCAGGCCCAGGTCGTCCAGCCGCCGGCACTTGGCGTTCATGTCCGCCACCGTCAGCAAGGGGTTGTCGTCAATGCGGATGTCCAGGCGGCTGAGGGTGGAAGCCCCCTCAGCAATGCGGACCCAGTCGCTCTCCCGCAGGTTCCCGGTGACCAGCCGGGTGTTGTCGATAAGCCCCTCCCCAGCCAGCAGCCGGGTCACCAGCTGCTCCCGGGACATTTCCAGGGAGAACACGGCCACGGTTTTCCGGCTGGCCTTGGCGGCGTTCACCGCCACGTTCAGGCCCATACTGGTCTTGCCCATACCGGGGCGGCCGGCCAGCAGCAGCAGGTCCGACTTATTCAGGCCGTTGATCTTCCGGTCCACGTCGGAAAAGCCGGTGGTCAGGCCCGGCATGGTCTCGCCGCCTGCGGCGGTAAGCTCCCCCAGCCGTTCCAGCACCGCCTGCAGCACCATGCTGATGGGCACCATGTTCTGGGCGCTGCGGCCCCGGCGGATGGCATAGATTTTCTGCTCCGCCGCCTCCAGAACGGCGTTGGCCTCGCCGGTGCCCTCCTGGACCATGGCGGTGATGTCCGCCGCGGCGGAGGCCACCGCCCGCAGCAGGGCCTTTTCCCGGACGATCTTCACATACTCCATGACGTTGGCGCTGGTGGGAGTCACCTCCATCAGCTGGACCAGATACCCCCGGGTGTCGTCGGTATACAGGCCGCTGCGCTCCATCTCTCCCGCCACGGTAACGCCGTCGATGGGCTTGGAGTAGACGAACATGGAATAGATGGTCTCGAAAATCTCCCGGTTCTGGCGCAGGTAGAAGTCCTCGGGCTGGAGCTTGTCCATGACGTCCTTGACGCAGTCGGCGTCGATGAGCATGGAGCCCAGCACCGCCTGCTCCGCCTCCGGGGAGTGGGGCGCCTGGCGGATCAGTAATTCATCCACGGAAACAGCTCCTTTCGTTGGGTACTACGGATTCCCACGTCGGCCCTTCGGGCCTCCTCGGAATGACAGAACAAATTTGTTACTTGGCCTCGCAGACCAGAACGTTCACCAGGCCGCTGATCTCGAAGCCCAGCTTGGTCTTGACCTGATAGCTGCCGAAGGACTTGATGGCGTCCGGCAGCACCAGCTTCTTGCTGTCCAGCTCCAGGCCGAACTGCTCCTTCAGGGCGGAGGAGATCTCCTTGGTGGTGACGGAGCCGAACAGTTTGCCGCCCTCGCCGCCCTTGCAGGGGATCTTCACCTGGATGCCCTTGAGCTGCTCGGCGATGGCCTGTGCCGCCGCCTTGGCCTCGGCGTCAGCCTTGGCCTTGGCCTTTTCCTGCAGGCGCATGGTGTTCATGGCGTCGGCGGTGGCGGGAATGGCGTCGCCCTTGGGCAGCAGGAAGTTGCGGGCATAGCCCTCGGCCACCTCGATCATCTGGCCCTTCTTGCCCTTGCCCCGGATATCCTTCTGCAAAATCACTTTCATGGTTGGTTCCTCCTATTGTGTCATATGATTTCTTATTTTTCAAAATACTCGTCGATGGCCCGCAGCAGCGCCGTCCGGGCCACGGCGATATCGGGGACGTTCAGCTGTCCCCCGGCGGTGGTGGAATTGCCGCCGCCGCCCAGGGCCTCCACAATCACCTGCACGTTGACCTCCCCCAGGGACCGGGCGGAGATATACACCCCCTGGTCCTTGGGATACAGGACGAAGGAAGCCCGGATGCCCTTCAGGGTCAGCAGCTCATCGGCGGCCTTGGCGGCCGTGACTCGGTCGCAGGTGGTGTCCAGCGCCGCCACCGCCAGATCCCCGCGGTACAGCTGGGCCTGCCGGATGATGTCGTACCGGGCGATCATGGATTTCAGGTCCCCCTGGAACATCCGCTGCACGTCGGAGGTATCGGCCCCGGCCCGGCGCAGATACGCCGCCGCCTCAAAGGTGCGGCCGCCGGTGCGGTTGGTGAAGTTCTTGGTATCCAGCACGATGCCTGCCAGCAGGGCCTCCGCCTCGCATTTGAGGATGTCCCCCGGCTCCACCAGGTACTGCAGCAGCTCCGTCACCAGCTCCGAGGCCGACGAGGCGTAGGGCTCGTGATAGTTCAGGGCCATTTTCTCGATATAGCTGCTGCCCCGGCGGTGGTGGTCGATGACCGCCACCCGGTTGCAGGTCTCCAGCAGCTGCTCGGACTCCACGCTGCCGGGGCGGTTGGTATCCACCACCACCAGCAGGGTGCCGGGCTGCACCTTCAGAAACGCCTCGCTGCCGGTGAGGAAGGCCCCGTGATACTCCGGCTGCTCCACCAGCTTGCGCAGGATGGGGTGGGCGGCGTTGTTCTCGGTGTCGATGACGATCTGGCACTTCTTCCCCCGCTTGCGGGCGATGCAGCACACGCCTGCCGCCGCGCCCAGGGAGTCCATGTCCGCATAGCTGTGGCCCATGACGTACACCTGCCGGGCGTCGTCCATCAGCTCGCCCAGGGCGTTGGCCATGACCCGGGACTTCACCTTGGTGCGCTTTTCGGTGCTCTTGGCCCGGCCGCCGTAAAACTGGAAGTTCAGCCGGTCCTTCACCACCGCCTGGTCGCCGCCCCGGCTCAGAGCCATCTCCAGGGCCAGGGACGCGTTTTTGAACAGAGCGTCGAAGCTGTCGGCGTCCCGGCCCACGCCGATGGACAGGGTCGCCGCCACGCCGCCGGCCGCCACCTCCCGCACGGTATCCAGCACGGCGAAGCGGTGCTGGGCATAGTCGGAATAGCTGCGCTCCTCGAACACGAACAGATACCGGTCCCGGTCATAGTGCAGCATCAGGCCGTCGGCCCCGGCGGACCACTGATCCAGCTTCTCCTCCAGCTGGGCCAGCACCGCCGAGCGCTTGCTCTCCGGGCAGGCCTTCATCAGGTCCTCGTAGTTATCCACCATCAGGATGGCCACCACCGGCCGGGTCATCTGTAAGGTCTGGCGCAGCTGTTCGGAGTCGGTGACGTCCATCCAATAGGTGGTGGCCATGGTGGCGGGGGTATCCGGCGTGGGGCGGGTCAGCCCGCCGTACACCCGATAGATCCGGTGGTTCCACACCACGTGCTCCGGGCACTCGTTTTTCCCCTCCATCAGCCAGCGGACGGAGAAGGTGGGCACCACGGCGTTGAGGTGGGCGTCAAACACGCCCTCCTTCTGCTCCGTCAGAGCCAGGAAGCCGTCGTTGCACCACACCACGGCCTGGGTATCCATGTCGAACACCATCATCGGCAGCGGGGCAAAGAGCATGTTGCTGGACCGGGCGGAGTCCATGCCGCCGGTGAAGCGGTCCATGTACTGGCGCATGCTCTGCTGCACGGAGCGGCTGCGCCGCCGGGCGATGATCAGCAGCACCACCGCCGCCGCCCCCTCGCCGATGGCCAGCCGCACATCGAAGGGGATGGCCGCCAGGGCAAACAGCACCAGGCATATGAAATACAGGGTAACGTTGGTGCGCAGGATATTGGTGAGCTTTTTGTTCAAGGGTGTTCCCTCCCTCAGGCATACAGATCCACTTTACAACAGTTGATTTTTTATTATAGCATATCTTCCCGCCGTTCACAATGGATTTTCCGGGGATTTTTTGCCCCTGTCGAAGGCCCGGGGAAAAAAGCGAAGGGAAACACTGTACAAACCCGGATGAATGTGCTATACTGTGTATAACCGTTCCGACCCACAGGCCGGAGACGGACGTTTTTTGTATGCTGAGCGGGGGCGGCGGGCCCTCGCGTTCATGTATAACCGGGACGCGCCGGAGGTCCACTCCCTCCCTGCGCCTCCCTCCCCTTTTCCACCACGGCAGACGGGCGCCCCTTCCGGGCGCCGGCGGCGATGCAGGGCCGCCGGGCGGACGGATGCGTCCCGGTTTTGGTGCGCCCATTTTCCGGCGCACAGCCCTGGGGGAAAGGGCCGCACCATCCCATCAAATACTGAATTTCTAAAAGGAGAATCATCTGAAAATATGGCAGAAAAACTGAAAATCATCCCTCTGGGCGGTCTGAATGAGATCGGCAAGAACATGACCGCCTATGAGTACGGCGGCGAGATCATCGTGGTGGACTGCGGCATGGCCTTCCCCGGCGACGATATGTACGGCATCGACTGCGTGATACCGGACGTGTCGTATCTGGTGAAGAACAAGTCCCGTCTGCGGGGCCTGTTCATCACCCACGGCCACGAGGACCACATCGGCGCGCTGCCGTATGTGCTGCAGGCCGTCAATGCCCCCGTGCACGCCACGCCGCTGACGCTGGGCCTCATCAAGCTCAAGCTCGAGGAGCACGACCTTGTGAGCAAGACGCAGCTCGTGACCCATCACCCCGGCGACGTCGTAAAGGCGGGCTGCTTCTCCGTGGAGTTCATCCATGTGAACCATTCCATTGCCGATGCCGTGGCCTTTGCCATCCATACGCCGGTCGGCACCGTTATCATGACGGGCGATTTCAAGATCGACCCCACGTCGGAGGACGGCATGACGGACCTCGGCCGCTTCGGCATGCTCGGCAAGGAGGGCGTCTACGCCCTGCTGTGCGACTCGACGAACGTCGAGCGTCAGGGCTACACCCCGTCGGAGTCCGTCGTGTCCGAGAGTCTTGACCGCCACTTCAAGGGCTGCAAGAACCGCATCATCGTCACGACATTCGCCTCGAACATGCACCGCATTCAGGCCGTGTTCAACATCGCCCACCGCCACGGCCGCAAGGTCGCCGTCACGGGCCGCAGCATGGAGAACATCCTGAAGGTCGCAACGGAGCTGGATTACCTCCATCTCCCCGAAAACACGCTTGTCGACCTGAACCAGATCAAATCGATCCCGAAGGACAAGCTCGTCATCGTCTCGACCGGCTCG
>OIWQ01001629.1_pt1 | contig 26072 bp, 23 predicted proteins | sample 1587571 | NCBI WGS metagenome assembly OIWQ01 (sample SAMEA3888910, study PRJEB22519) | human gut metagenome | biome: human gut; feature: human-associated habitat; material: faeces | place: Denmark | collected 2010 | reverse complement strand
GAGCTTCGGTCCCCAATGACAATCGCCCTCTTCAGCCCTGTACAGCTTGGCTAGTCCCAGCACCCGGTCGGCATGTTCCTTGACAGACCAGCCCGATCGTTTCTGGTCGTTATAGTTAATATCCGGCCAGGAACCGTCTTCTCGGATCGTTTCCATATATCCCGCTATTTTCTCCACGTTGAAAGGATAACGCTGGTGGAGTTCAACGACAACCTGATCGGATATTTCCGTTTCAGGCTGTATACCTGACAAGAGTTCCACCAATGAAGCCATCCGGTCGTCATTCGATATAAAAGACTGGATATAGTTTTGTTGAAGCCGTTCCAATTCCTGTTGCGGTGTCTGTGCAAACAATGGAACCGCCACAAAAGAGAGTAGAAAAAAAGAGACTTTATTTCGTAAATTCATGGTATATATTATAGATTATTCATACAACTAGTCCGCAGCCCAATTCAAGCTCCTACCGACCGCTTTATGCCATTCGGCAAGCAAGACCTCAGCCATTTCTTCATGCATTTCGGCACTAAAAATATTATCCAAAGACCACTGTTCTTTAAGTTCGTCCACATCTTTCCAGTAGCCGATTGCCAATCCTGCCAGATAGGCGGCTCCCAAAGCCGTTGTTTCAAGGACACGAGGACGAACCACTGGACAACGGCAGATATCCGCCTGGAATTGCATCAGGAAGTTATTAGCAATTGCTCCACCATCCACACGGATCTCTTTTGGCCTGGCATGTATATCGTTTTCCATAGCCATCAAGACATCGTAGACCTGATAGCAAATACCTTCCAAGGCGGCACGGGTCAGATGGGCTGTACTTGTTCCGCGCGTGATTCCGATGATGACTCCACGGGCATACTGGTCCCAGTAAGGAGCTCCCAACCCGGTCAGTGCCGGAACAAAATAGACACCTCCGTTATCCGGCACGGAATTAGCCAGCTGCTCCGTGATAGCGGCACTCTGTATCAAACCTAACTCGTCACGCAACCATTGAACGACCGCACCACCAACAAAAACACTTCCTTCCAACGCATACGTCACTTTCCCGTCCAGTTTCCAGGCAATAGTCGTCAACAAATTATTTTGAGATAAAACAGGCTTGCTTCCAGTATTCAGAATCATAAAGCATCCTGTTCCGTAAGTCGTTTTAATCATACCGATATCCGTACACAATTGTCCGAACAGGGCGGCTTGCTGATCACCGGCCATTCCCGAAACCGGGATACCGGTCTTAAATATCGGGGTGGAAGTCTCGCAATACACTTCGCTACTACTTTTCACTTCCGGCATCATGGATGCCGGAATTTGGAAAAGCTCAAGCAGCTCCTTATCCCATTCCTGCGTATGGATATTGAACAACATCGTACGGGAAGCATTCGTGATATCCGTAATAAATTCGGTTCCGCGGGTCAGTTTCCAGACCAACCAGGAATCGACCGTACCGAAACAAAGCTCCCCACGCTCGGCACGTTCCCGGACACCCTTCACATGATCAAGAATCCAACGTATCTTCGTAGCAGAAAAATAAGCATCAATCACCAATCCGGTCTTCTGCTGGATCAGAGAGGCATACCCCTTTGTTTTCAATTCTTCGCAATAGTCTGCCGTACGTCTGTCCTGCCAAACAATGGCGTTATAGACAGGGAAGCCGGTCTCCCGGTCCCATATTATCGTCGTTTCACGCTGGTTGGCAATACCGATACAGGCAATATGCATATCCGTCACATCCGCTTTAGCCATAGCCTCCTTGATGGCAGACGATTGTGTGTACCAAATCTCGTTCGGGTCATGTTCCACCCAGCCAGGCTTAGGGAAATACTGCTGGAATGTTTTCTGCGCTAGTGTGATGATATTGCCCTGATGGCTGAAAAGGATGGCTCTCGAAGAGGTCGTGCCCTGGTCGATAGCCAGCACATATTTATTTCTGAAATTCATATCTTTCGTCTCATTAGATTATTTTAATATAATGGGAAACTACCCGGTTAAAGTCTTTCAACCGGACGGTCTACCATGTTTTATCTTTTCCCCGTTCCATATCCCATATCATGAAAAGTTAACACATACAAATCTAACAAATAAATTCCAATTAAGGTTCCACCGTCATGAAAAAGAAACACACGGATATAATAAAAAAATGCATGGCCATAAAATGAAAATTCCATAACCACGCATTTTTTATTGCACTTAAAAGCAAGCCTGTTTCTTATTCAAACATCTTATCAATGCCACCCACATCTGCCGGTGTCTGTTTTCGTTCCTCTTCGGTGGTCATTTTACAAGGATTCTGATACTGTTCGGGAATGTCGAAATCCTCTTCCTGCGAATAGCCCAACGTTTTGTCGGCATAAACTTTCTGCATGTAAAGTCCATAGATTGGCAGAGCCATACTGGCTCCCTGTCCTTCCGACATCCGGTCGAAATGGATAGAACGATCTTCACCACCGACCCAGACACCGGATACCAAGCTCGGCGTAAAACCCATAAACCAACCGTCGGAGTTATTCTGCGTCGTACCGGTCTTTCCTCCCATCGGCGCTTTGATGCCATAACGGGCACGAATACGACCACCTGTACCACCGTCTATCACATTTTTCAACATGTGGAGCATCTTATAAGAAGCATCTTCCGTCAATACTTCACTCATCTGCGAATTGAAATTCGCAATCGTATTGCCGTAAGGATCCTCTATTCGGGTCACATACAAAGGTTCGACTCGTATGCCTTTGTTGGCAAAAGTCGTATAACCGCTTACCATCTCACCAACCGAGACATCTGGAGTCCCCAAACAAATCGAAACTACTGGATCCATTTCGTTCTTTAATCCGAACGAATGCAGCAGACGAACAAACGTATAGGGAGACAATTGGCTCATCAACCAAGCCGTCACCCAGTTGTCGGAATTCTGCAATCCCCACTGTACAGAAACCATCTCACCGATCCGTTTCTTATTCGAGTTACGGGGTTCCCAAAGCCGTCCGTTCTCATCGGTCAGGCGTTGTTGCACGTGCAACATCTCGTCACACGGACTGATACCTTCGATCATTGCAAGGGAATAGAGGTAAGGTTTAATCGTAGAACCGATCTGGCGACGGCCTCCATTCACCATATCATACTGGAAATCATTATAATCAATACCACCCACATAGGCTTTCACATGACCGGTGCGCGGATCCATCGACATGAAGCCGGTACGCAGGAAACTCTTATGATAGCGGATCGAATCCAACGGAGACATCGTCGTGTCTATAGCACCTCCCCAACTGAACACACGCATCTCGACCGGTTCGTTAAAGGCAGCCTTTATCTCTTTCTCACTCGCTCCCGCTTTCTTCATGGCACGGTAACGATCTGTCTGGTGCATAGCATGCATAAAGATCGTATCAACCTCGCCTTGACGTAAATCACGGGAGAACGGAGCATAACTTTTTCCTCTCTTCTCTTTAAAAAATGCAGGTTGAAGATAACCTCCGATATGCTCACGGACGGCATCCTCAGCATATTTCTGCATACGGGAATCAATGGTCGTATATATTTTTAAACCATCCGTATACAAATTATAGAATTCTCCATCAGCCTTTTTGTTCTTGTTACACCAACCGTATGCAGGATTCGTTTCCCAGGCAACCGAGTCTTCCTTGAACTGCTGCATCTGCCATCCCCGATAGTTTTTGCGCTCAGGTTTCTTCGCCGTCAAAAATAAGCGCAGATATTCGCGGAAATAAGGAGCCAACCCTTCCTTGTGATCCATACGGCTAAAATGAAGTGTGAGCGGCAAAGCCTTCAGCGAGTCACATTCCGCCTGCGTTATATAGCCGGCTTTCTGCATTTGTTCCAAAACCGTGTTACGCCGTCCGCGTGTCCGCTCGTTATGGCGCCTGGGATTAAAATAAGAGGGATTCTTACACATTCCGACAAGTGTCGCCGCTTCCTCGATCTTCAACGTCTTGGGCGTCTTTCCGAAATAAACACGGGCAGCAGACTGGATTCCCACGGCATTATAAAGAAAGTCAAACTTATTCAGGTACATATTAATGATCTCTTCCTTCGTATAATAACGTTCAAGCTGGACGGCAATCACCCACTCGATCGGTTTCTGGAACAAACGTTCCATCACATTGTCAACACTTGGAGAAAACAATTGCTTTGCCAATTGTTGCGTAATGGTACTACCACCACCACCACTTTTCTGCATCAAAATACCTCTCTTGACAACTGCACGAAACAGTCCCTGCGCATCGATACCGCTATGTTCGGCAAAACGGACATCTTCCGTTGCGATCAACGCCTTCACCAAATCGGGAGATAGATCGTTATAATTGACCATGATACGGTTATCCTGGCTATGCGCATAGATACCGAGTGTTTTCCCATCAGCAGACACGACCTGTGAAGCATATTTATCAATCGGGTTTTCAAGCTGTTCGACCGGTGGCATATAGCCTATCGAGCCTTTGGCTATTGCTGAAAACAATAAAACTACAGCACCTACCGCTATGGCAAACAGCAGCCAGAATGAAATTACAATACCTTTTGTTACCTTTGAAGCCACTTTTCTCTATTTTTCTTGTTTTGGGCACAAAGGTAATAATTTATTAAGACACTCCCTCACCACAGCATCAAGCAATTTATGTTAAACCAAATACTTCGCCAACAAATAGCCACCACCTAACAACCAGATATACAATACTGCCGCCAAGATGAAAGGTTTCGCTCCGGCTTTCTTAAACTTCTCGATACTGGTTTCCGTACCCAATGCCGTCATGGCCATCGTCAACATAAATGTATCTATATTATTGATCCCGTCCACAACTGCATGAGGCAACAGATCAAAAGAATTAAAACCAATCACAGCCAGGAAACCGAAAGCAAACCACGGGATTGTGATCTTACCCCGTTTTGCTGTAACGGCTGCTGTTTCCTTTACGCTATCAGATACGGCTTTCACGGCAGTACGCGCCAAAGCAAAACTCATCATCACCAAGACGGGAGCCAGCATCATAACGCGAATCATTTTCACGATAATAGCCGTATCCGAAATTTCCTTTCCCATAACATTACCTGCACCTACGACATGCGCCACCTCGTGCAAGGTCGATCCGGTATAAAGCCCCATTTGTTCAGATGTCAGGTCCAATATGCCTGCACGGTACATGGCCGGATAGATAAACATCGACAAAGTGCCGAAAATAACGACTGTCGAAACGGCCACCGCTGTTTTATGCGGCTCGCTTTTCACGACCGGCTCAACCCCCAGTACGGCAGCAGCTCCACAGATCGCGCTACCGGTGGATGTCAGCAAAGCGAGATCTCTATCCATCTTCAGTAAACGCCCGACAAACAGGCCTATAAAGATGGTAGCCGCCACTATAATCACATCGATCAGTATGGCCGGAAGCCCGATCTCGACCACGCTTTGAAATGTCAGCCTGAAACCATACAACACGATACCGGCACGCAGTACCTGCTTCGTACAAAACAAAATACCGGGTACCCATGTCGCAGGCAGATGGTTGCGCAAACTGTTCGCATATACCATACCCAACAGAATACCGACGATCAGAGGACTAAAGGATAGATTTTTGACAAAGGGAAACTCTGCTATGTAAAAAGCAGAACAAGAGAAAAGGGCGATCAACAGAATGCCATGAAGTACGTTACTCCTTTTTTCGCTAAACATATTCAATCAAGTTTAAAATCCATTACTTTTTAAAACCGCAACAAAAGTAAGGCTTTTTTCCACTACCTTTTCCTAATATGTTTTTATAGGGTATAACATCTGGTTATCGCCAATTTTGGCAGGCATATCGGATAAAACTTTCTTCCACTCCCCCATTCTGTCCTTGCGGCTCGGCAAAAGTAAACATCCGTTCGGCACAGAATCCTTCCACTTCAATCACCTTCAGTCTACCGGACATTAATTCGCGGGTTACAGCACGAATAGAAACAATCCCCAACGCCTCAGAGTTTTCCAAAAACAGTTTTATACTTTCCGTACTCCCCATTTGCAACAATACATTCAGTTGCGAAAGCTTTATCTGATGTTCCGCCAGGGCAGCTTCCACCACATCAAGCGTACCCGAACCATTTTCACGCAAGACAAGAGGCAGTGTACGAAGCTGTTCGAGCGAAATCTCGTCATAAGCAGCCAGTGAGCAGCCCGTATGTGCCACGACGACCAGTTCGTCTTTCATAAAAGGCGTATAGTGAAGCGTACTCTGATGTACCGTCCCTTCGACCAAGCCGAGAGTAATCTTTCCTTCCCGCAACGCCTGTTCAACATCACGGCTGTTCCCGTTCAGCAAAGAGACTTTTATCTCCGGAAACTTCTTAATAAAAGAGGCGAGAATAGGCGGCAGTACATATTGGGATATCGTCGTACTTGCCCCCAACCGCAGTTCCCCTGCAAAATTATCTGTCAACAGGTTCATCTCAAAATCCATCTGCCGGTATGCAGCCAACAGCTGTTTTGTATGCGACAGCAACAATTCGCCTGCATGCGTCAGTCCGATACGACTTCCCACACGGTCAAACAGCGGCGTTTTATATTGTACCTCTAATTCATGGATATGCTTGCTGATGGCCGGTTGACTGATAAACAACTCTTTTGAAGCCTTCGTGAAACTCAAATTCGTGGCTACACTGTGAAATACTTTTAGACGAAAATCCATAACATAATATATTACTTTTTACTTTACCAAACCCATTAGCGCATCATACCTGTCAAACTTACAACCTCGGAGAAGCTCTGGTTCAGGAGATAATCTGCTTTTAAGATCATCTACTACACATTCATTTATATTATTTAAGTTTAGGGTTCCATACTGCTCAATTAGACAAATGTTTCATGACGATTGCAAATATACAAAATTGTTACCTCAAACATAATAGTAATAGATTGACTTTTACACACCGAAACGGCGTTTTTCGTGACATACATGCAAACGGTCTGCTTAAAAGATGAAAAAACGACTGTTTGTCAACCTTTTTACCGGAATTCCCAACATTCCGTCAAAGCTAAACTCCCGGAGAATCGAATATACTGGAAAACAAGAAGAGGAGTAAGGGAATACAAAAAAATCCAAGGGTATTTTCAAAGATTCCGGTATCCCGTTTCCATGGCGACCGTCTCACGGTGATGAAGACGGACTCCATCGCTCCGGGATGCCGACTTCCTCCTATTACAAAGACAGTCGTCATGATAACGAAGACCGTCTTCGCAAAAAAAACTGCGTACCTCACGGAAATAGACTTTTCCTAGCGACCTTTTAAACAGAAAACAGACCTCTGCAAACCGTTTATTTTAACTCAGATTTTGCAATTTCAGATCGTTTTTGACAATAAGGGGGCTCGCCATGCGATCCTAATCTTACTTTGTCTATCTTTTTTTAAACCACGACCCAATCTTCAAATGGCAAAACAGAATGAGCACTAAACGGATTATTCAAAAAAGGCAACAGATCACCTTCGTCATCTCCGGCTTTTTCATACTTTTGTATATTATAATTCTTGACAGAAGCATACATAAGATAAATATGAAAAGGAAAAAGAAAATACTGACGATCATCGTTCTGGCGACTATAACCCTGATATTCATACTCCCGGCTATCGGGTTCAGCATTCTGAACTGGGGAGTATTGCCGCCAGAGAAACTGACGCCACTGGTTATCGAGCAGGCAAATAAGTTCATCGATGCACATTTGGATTGCGAACGGGTGGAACTGACCTATTTCGAAACCTATCCTTATTTAGGCGTGAAGCTGACGAACGGCCACCTGATCTCGCACGCAGCCGAAGATTCGACCGCCCATGAAGAGGAACTGGCGATTCCTTCTGATTCGCTGCTTGCTTTCTGTCGGGCAACCCTGTCTTTGCAACCACTCGATTACCTTTTTGGTGGTAAGATCACCATCAAAGACTTTTCCATCGAGAACCTACGTTTTTATGGATTCGTCAATAAAAACGGACGTGCGAACTGGGATATTTACGAAAGTGAGACGGATTCGACAGAGGCCGATGCAGGCAAAAAGCTCCTGCCGCCTATCGACCTGCAAAAGGTACGCATCTACGGAGGACATTTCACGTATGACGACCGCCAGGCTGACCTTTTTACCGAAATGCAGGGCTTCTTCGTACGCCTTGACGGTTCATTGGCTGGAGGAGCCAATACACTCGATTTGGAAATGGGCTGTTCATCCCTTTTATTCAGTAACCCAACTTATACATTAAAAAACGACTTGTCACTTCGTCTCAAAAGCAGGTTAGTGCTCGCCGAACACTACAACTCGACTACCTTGAAAGATGCGGAATTGAAGGTGAACAATCTGCCTTTCACCGCCGATGGTGCCATACGCCACTTTCCGGAAAACCGGCACACCCGTATCGATATGGATATGGGATTGAAAATCTCGGATATGAACGATCTGCTGAAATTCATTCCCGATGCCTATTTCCAGAATCGCGATAAAATACAGGCGGAAGGTTCAATCCTTATAGAAGGAAGTATTCACGGTTTCTTAGGGGACAGTATCGTACCAAATGCAAACCTGTGTTGCAAAATAGAAAACGGTTCCTATCATATAAAGGATATCGAACAAGGTATCGACACACTGGAAATGGACCTGGACATCCATCTGAACGGACCTTTTCCGGATTCTTCTTTCATCTCGCTCGAACAACTCACGATGAAAGGGCTCAACACTTCATTGGATATGCAGGCCAAAGTAACCAACCTGTTCAAAAATCCGGCCGTCCGGGCCGGAATGAAAGGAAAAGTGGACTTCACCCGGTTGGGACAGGAATTCCTTAATCCGGACACGCTGTTAGTGGAAGGTGTAATGGATGCAGACCTATCGACCACTTTTACCGTGAATGACCTTGTCGAAAGCCGGTTCGGGAAGATACACAGTTCAGGAAAACTCAATATTGACAAACTGAAAGCGTTCAGCCAGTCACTCGGCATGGATATTTTCATTTCCGATGCCTATCTGACAATCGACACGACACACCAAAAAAGTCTTTACATCGAATCACAAAACCTGATGCGGATGACGATGGGAATAGACAGCCTGAATATCAAATATAAAGATGAAATCAGCACGAACATAAGCAAATTGGAAATGCTTGCTCAAACATCGCCTGTTATTGATACAACAGCCGTCATACCGATGACCGGGCGATTGGCCTTCAGCCATCTGAGAACCCGAACGGCCGATTCCGTCTGGATCGTGGCCGGACGTTCCGAACTGAAAGGTGGTATCAAACCGTCCACTTCCGACAAACTAACCCCGACTGCAGCCGCTGTCATTTCGATCGACACGCTGAAATACATCAGTATGCCTTTACGGACAGGACTCTCCTTGACAGAAAGCTCGTTTACGATCGAGGCCCTTCCCTATCGTGATGCACGACACCTACAGATGGCAAACCGGCAACGCCGCACACTGACCGACGAACAACGTGTACGTCTGACAGAAAAGAGAAAGAAGATGGCCGGGAAAACTGCCGTCGGCGACAGTAGCAAAACAGAAGGTCAATTCCTGCGCAAATGGGAAGCACGGGGCAGCATCTCTTTCAAACAAATGCACGGTTTCAGCCGCATGTTCCCACTCCCGATATGGATGGAGCCGACGACGATGAGGTTCAACACAAACGACATCACACTGACAGATGCCCACCTGCATCTCGGCAAAAGCAATTTCACCCTTAACGGCGAGATCAGCCAGATCCGGCAGGCGATGCTCCGCGGAGGAAAGTTGAAAGGAAATTTCAATCTAAATTCGGATTATATCGATTGCAACCAGTTGATGCAGGCAGTCAACAACGGTATGCAATATGAGGAAAAACCGGACCGGCTAACGCTCAGTGATGAAAATATCGCACAACTTAATACCGAATCGCTGCAGGATAGTATCGCACAAACAGAAACCGACACGACCAGCCAATTATTTGTTCTTCCAGCCTTTCTCGACATGGCTCTCCATACGAATGCAAAACGTATCGATTTCAAGGATCTGGAATTAGAGAACGTGGTCGGCGAGATTGTCCTGCGCGATCAGAGTATCAACTTGAGCAAGCTCAATATACAATCCAATATGGGGAATGGGAACCTGACAATGGTCTACCGGGCTAAGAACGGACAAGAGGCAACCGCCGGTTTAGACCTCGATATGGAAGATGTGAAGGTGGAGAAGTTGATCGCCCTCTTCCCTTCCATCGACACATTAGTCCCGATGCTCCGTTCGTTCGAAGGTGTTTTGGATTGTCAGGTCACGGCTACTTGCAAGATGGATTCGACCATGTCTCTCATTATGCCGTCCATTAACTCGTCTTGCTATCTGCACGGGGACAATATGGTTCTGCTTGATGGAGAAACATTTACCGAAATATCGAAGACTCTGATGTTCAAAAACAAAAAGCGGAATATGATAGACAGTATCTCAGTGGACCTTGCCATCAAAGACAATAAGATCGAGGTCTTCCCATTCTTGGTAGAAATGGACCGCTACAAAGTGGCTGTCGGTGGAACGCATAATCTGGATATGACATTCAATTACCATCTATCGGTCCTCAAATCACCTGTTCCATTCAAGCTGGGAATCGACATCACCGGTAACCTGGATGATTTCAAGTATAAGATCACGAAATGTAAATACAAGGATATATTCAAACCGGCCAAACAGGCGGAACTGGACAGCACACGCAAGAATATCCGGAAAGATATCCGCGACGCAGTACGCAAACAGATCGAGGAAGCTGCGCCGGAATTAGGAAAAGACTTAGCTTTGGTAAAGGCTGCGGATGTATGGGAACCTTAACGGTTCCCATACATCCGCTCGTAATATTTCATATAATCTCCCCCCGTGATCTCTTCCACCCATTTCTGGTTGTCCAGATACCAGCGGATCGTTTTGACAATACCGGTTTCGAAAGAAATTTCGGGAGTCCAGCCCAATTCGTTTGTGATCTTTGTCGGATCAATAGCATAGCGCTGGTCATGGCCCAAACGGTCTTTTACAAAAGTAATCAGGCTGTCGTTGATCCAGTCGATGGAAATCTGCCCGTCCGCACCGATCTCTTTTTTCTTCAGAATCCGGCGGTATTCGGGTTGTTCCGTCATCAATCGGCGAATGGTACTGATTGTCAACTTCACGATCTCGATATTCTGCTTCTCGTTATGGCCTCCTACGTTATAGACTTCCCCTGCCCGTCCCTTATGGATCACCAAGTCGATAGCCTTGCAGTGGTCTTCCACATACAGCCAGTCACGTACATTTGTCCCGTCACCATAAACAGGAAGCGATTTACCTTCGAGAATGTTTTTAATAATCAGAGGTATCAGCTTTTCCGGGAAATGGTACGGACCATAATTGTTGGAACAACGGGTGATGCTGACCGGCATCTTATAAGTTTCGGAGTAAGCTTGTACAAACAGGTCAGCACTCGTCTTGGATGCACTGTACGGACTACGTGGGTCCAACGGAGTCGTTTCATGGAAATAGCCTTCGGCCCCCAGGCTACCATACACCTCATCGGTAGACACTTGGTGGAAACGGACACCCTCACGCCATTCAGGATAACCGGTAGCCGCTTTGCCCGTCACCCAAGCTTTACGGTCAGAATCGTGCAGGTTTTGAGTACCTAATATATTCGTGACCAGAAAAAGCTGCGGATTCTCGATACTGCGGTCCACATGGCTTTCCGCCGCAAAATTAACGACATAATCGAACTGGTATTTGGCAAAGAGCTCGTCCGTCAACGCACGATCGCAGATATTACCTTTCACAAACTCGCAACGCTCCCCGTCGATGTCTTCGGCAATCGTTCCGAGATTACCGGCGTAGGTCAACAGATCCAGAACTACGATCTTTATTTCAGGATATTTCGCCAACATGTATTTAATGAAGTTCGCACCAATAAAACCAGCGGCTCCAGTAACCAAATAAGTCTTCATGTTTATGATTTTAGATTTATAATTTAAAATTCAATTCGGCATCTCGTAACAAGGGAGCATTCCTGTCTTTATCTGACAAGTTGAGGACAGACGGATCCGCGATTTTCCAATCCACACCAACCTCAGGATCATCAAAACGTAATCCACGTTCATGGTCAGGCATATAAGGATTATCGACCTTATAAGTAAAAACAGCTTCCTCGCTCATGACATGGAAACCGTGGGCGAATCCTTGCGGAATAAAAAACTGACGTTTATTCTCATCAGACAACTCGACAGCTACATATCTTCCGAACGTCGGAGAACCTTTGCGCAAATCGACAGCTACATCCAAAACACATCCTTTTATCACACGTACCAACTTGGACTGTGAGTAAGGAGCCAGTTGGTAATGCAATCCTCGTAACACACCTTTTGACGAACAAGACTCATTATCCTGCACAAATTCCACTTTGCCGATATGTTCCTCAAACTCCGCTTTCTTCCAAGCCTCCATAAAGTAACCACGCGCATCTTTAAAAACTTTCGGTTCAATGATCCACACACCGGAAATTTCAGTTTCAATATATGTCATTATCTTATTGTTTATGCTAACAGATGACAAAGTAACTTCTTTTTCTGAACTTCTCCAAACCTCCCCGAAAACAAAAAGAGAGAAAAAGATTTGCATATTCCAAATATATTATCTTTCTTTGCACTCGCAAAACCGGAATGTTTACAAAAACATATTGGTTCCTTGGATGAGTGGCTTAGTCAGCGGTCTGCAAAACCGTGTACGGCGGTTCGAATCCGCCAGGAACCTCGGAAGACTTATTGTGTCTTTTACAATAATAAATATACGAAATATTCGTATGGTGCCTTGGATGAGTGGCTTAGTCAGTGGTCTGCAAAACCATGTACGGCAGTTCGAATCTGCCAGGCACCTCTCTAAAAACAAAATTGGTACTACATTGGTACTATAATTGAAAAATAGACTCTATTACTTCATTGGTGATAGAGTCTATTTTTGTTTCTCTTCTTCGCAATATCAATAAAAAGATACTCTCTCATTCTCACTAACAAAAGCTCCTGCAATATTAACTTTTATATTATAGGGTATTTTGTATACAATTTACAGAGGTTGACAGGTTGACGGTTGACTGCATGTTATTAATATGTCAATCAGTTATTTATAACCAAATATTCGTCAACCTCTATATTTATCTCTAAAATAAACACACAGGTTATCAGATTATAGGTTATATCAAACATAACCAACTGTAGAACATTATATTATAAACAAAAAAAGTGATAACCTTAACATTCGCTCCCGGCATTCCATCAAAGGACAGGCTCAAAGACCGTGCCAGGTGTGGCTGGAGCTACTGAAAGCCTATTTAAACGCACATAGCGTCACCATTAGTATAAGTTCCTTGCAATCGAAATAAGACCGCTCTCACGATATTTACCCGAGGTTATCAGGTTATAGGTTATCAGATAGTAAATCTATTGAATTTCAAGCCATATACCCCTTTCAAGGTGATAACCTCTAATATCTATCTGCTTATGTCCTGTATCTCGCCTCCGGCTATACTGGTGCCGGTTCAGCGTGCGTTCGTCCCTTGCTGCAATCTCGCTTTGCAATGTCCGGTCGCTCCGGTCCACAAGGGTTGATGTTCTTGATAAGATTATCACAAACATCTGATCAGTCGCAATCTTTATCCCATACCCGCCGTCGATATTACCGGCAGGACATCCAAACATGACACGTTGGGTACGAAGCACCAACATGCGGGTCTATGTTATTTATGTAGCAATATTATCTTGTTCCGTCAATTTGTTGCCGGCAATAAACAGCATCACAAGTCCAATTATGTTACCTAAGAAATATTCGCTTTCCGATCCTGCCAGAAGAACCCCGGCCACTAACAGGAATATAAAGGATAATGCTTTCATGATGCTATTATTTTAGTCTCGTTATCTAATCCGACATATTGGTTGTCATATCTAATGCCCGTAAGTCCGAACGGGGTTTTTTGTTCACCCCAGCATCGCATATTCAATTCATTAACTAATTCCACAATATGTAAAAGTGAATCTATTGTAAGTCTGTTTCTCTCAAGATCGAACTCCTCTGTTTTGAGTATATCCTGAATTAATCCCAGCAGACAGGATGGTAAACAGAATATACCTGCATCATCTAAAATATTTTTGCCAAACTCTGCTAATACCCCTACTTGATCTGCTGTAAGACCTTCGAATTTTGTTGCTAAATCTTTAAATTCCATGATTGTAATATTATTTTGTTTGTGGTAGAGGGGGTCGGTTTGACCGATACCCCTACCGGGTTAATTAATCTCCGTTATATCTGTTGTTTGCGTAATAGTTCACCAAAGTATCAGCCATGAAAGCCATAGAAGAAACCTTGACATTACGTTTTGCGTTCCGTCCCTCGCACTGCTTCTTATTGATGTTGAAAAGCTGATACATCTTCATCGCCTTGTCGTAAGAACTTCCTTCGTCCTTCCAAGCCTCTTTTAGGCATTCTCCGAACGTCAATACGTGATTGCGGTACTTCTTGCCAGCTTTGAACATTGACCAAGCGGATTTCATGATTCTTGCTTTGTTGTACTTCGGTGCTTCCATCGTTTTGTTGTTTTATATCTTTTGTGTTCTTTTTATGGTGCAAATATAGCATTAAAGTTATAACATTACAAAATAAATAAAGATAAAATACATCATAAGAGATATATTTAACTTTTGTTTATATCACAAATGATATATTTATAGATTGAAAGCAATATCTTTGCATCATAACTTAAATGATATACGAATATGGAGTCAAGAATTAAGGAACTATTAAAAGAAAGAGGTGTTACTATTAGTAATTTAGCGGAACAAATTGGTACTACTCAAACCAGCCTTAGTCGTGCTTTGGGTGAAAATGGGAATCCTACTTATGAGACATTGAGTAAAATCGCTAAAGTGTTAAGCGTTGATATGTCGGAGTTGTTTAAAAGTAATAGACTTACTATCACGTGCCCGAACTGCGGTAAGGATATCAATATTAAAGTAGAATGAATATGAACACAAAAGAAATAGACAGATTAAGCCTTGTAAAAGCTCACGCTTTATTTGATACCGGCGATATAGACCGTATCGAGGTGGGGACGGTGAAGGGCTTATGTGACATACACCGGTATCTTTTCGACGGCTTGTATGACTTTGCCGGAAAAGTGCGTAAACTTAACATATCAAAGGGGAATTTCCGCTTTGCCAACTGTTTATACCTTGATGCCATATTGCCAGTGATAGAGAACATGCCAGAAACGACATTTGACGAAATTATAGCGAAATACGTTGAAATGAACGTTGCACACCCGTTTATGGAAGGTAACGGACGATCTACCCGCATTTGGCTTGATATGATCCTAAAAAAACGTCTTTCCGTTGTTATTGATTGGCAGAGCGTCGATAAGGTTCTGTATTTACAAGCGATGGAAAGAAGCCCTATTAATGATTTGGAGCTACGGACGTTACTAAATAAGGCGGTTACAGACCGTGTAAACGATCGTGAGGTTATTTTTAAAGGTATTACCCAATCTTACTATTATGAAGGGTATGAGCCGGAATGAATAACGCCCAGCTACTTATCACAAGCAACCGAGCGCAAATATTTAACAGTGTAAAAATATGGATAAAAAGGCAGAATACATGAATTTCCCTATAACTATTTTGCAGGGGGCTTTCAAGGACATAAGGGAAAAGGTTGATAACATCATGTCCTATGCCACCTACAAACATTCGTTAGGTCTGGAATTTGGCAACGAAAGCCAACGTATGAAAGAAGCCGCCAAATTTTTTAGTATCACATTCGGCAATATCGAAAGGACAATGCAAAAGGCAAAGGAAATTCATGATTCAGTCAAGAAAGGCACTCCTTTTGCAAGTGTAAGGCTCAAAATGCTTTGGGATTACTACGACAACCCGAAAAAAGAGACCGATATAGCCTATTTCTGTGCGTTCTGTGCCATTAAAAGCATATTAGGCGATAAAGGGTATATCAAGACGAATAAAAGCCTTATAATCGCCCGTATGTTCGGTTTGGTTGATATTAAGAGCGAAAAAGCACAAGAAAAGATATTTTCTGCATCTGCCGCCCATCGTTATATCAATTCTCGTGGCGGCTGTATTGGTGTCAATCAAATTACAGGGGCTGTTCGTTCCGGCGAATTGATGGCAGGGAAAAATTCATCTGGATATGAGCTAAAAGAGGCAGACTTGATAAAGTGGGCTGTCAAGTATGCAGATATGCCCGAACCAGATAATTCTGCAGAACAACTCATGCAAAAATACTCCATGCGTTACCACATTGACAACGTGCTGCTGGAGTTGCAAACGAATTGGGGGCTTAAATTGTATTCCGACCATTCAAGGGGCTTTTACCTGTCATTTACCAAATCGTTGGAAGAACTTGCAGTTATCAGTCTTGAAAGCAAGTCAAAGAGTAAAGTCAAATCACTATCACAGGAGAGAGCGAAAGCCAAAGAATCTGCATTAAGAAAATTAGGTCTAAAATAAAGAGGATGAGACAAAGAAAGACGAGCTTTCTTTGGTACCCCTAAAGGGGTACTTTCTCACATATTATATCTTTATTTATCTATAATAATATCTTTATTTAAGGTGCTGTTAGGTTGCTGTCGAATATGCTGTTAGGTTGCTGTTTCTTTATTTAAGGTGCTGTAAATATGCTGTTAGGTTGTCGTACCGTAATTAATAGCAAAAAGGGGCGTTTTCCAACGTCCCCCCGGCTGGTATAAACCTGAATAGAAATATGGCAGGTAAGTACTATTCTTCCGTACAGTTTTCCACAAATTTATGGAAAACCCCGTTACCAGATCAAGACAGTAACGGGATTTTAGTAAAACGGCTTTATAAACACCAATGAATAACCTAAACACTATACCATGAAAAACGTCATTGCAAATATAGGTAAGTTATGGATAACATTGATAGAAGGAATAAATAAAGCCCGGTTTTACACATTTTCTTGCCCGTAGGAGAATTAAGTACACCTCTCTCATTCTTTCGTTTTCAAAAATAAAATCCCTTAAATCGCCTGTATTAAGCCCGTGCGATCATAATCCACATTTGGAGCGTCAATCAGGAATTGGACTTATGTACATATTCCTTAGGGTAACCTTAGTGTTGTTTTACCCTTGCCGGAACCTTGACATATTTCTACCGTCCGTACAGGTACGAAAATAATATTCCTCGCCTTGCTCCACGATTTTATGGAGCAATCAATAAGGTGGGAATCCCCGTCTTTATACCATTATTAAACCTCTGATTTTTACCAATGTCGTTTTTTCGCACCATCAATCATTGCATTTTCTCCCTTATTGAATGACATCGGTCCACCTTTGTGGTTGAGATTAATCCAATGTTTCATATTAACCGGGTAGGCTATCTGTATGGCAAACCTACCCGGTTTTGATATTTAAACTTTATCCGGCAATCCTTTAGCCCATTCCTTGGCCAAATCTTCGTCTGATACTTCAAAATCCTCTTTCCGATAGCGGATTCCCAAATGTTGACAAATGAACTTATTTTTTGCCTCGCTCATCAGCCTGTTTCGTGTTATCAGATCACCAACGTTATCAAGTTCAACCTTGTCCATGTTTCCAAAAAAATTAAGTCCAAATGTTGGGTTTTCCAATAATTCACGCTTAAAGTCGTCGAATGATTTTCTTTCTTCTGTAGTCATAATTAATTTGTTTTTTTAGATATATTCGAAATTTTCGTCTTCTACATAAAACTCTCCTTCTTCTGTCAATCGACACAGGCAACGGCGTTCATCGTTGATATAGCTAAAGCCTTTCCCGAAATATGGGTTGCCAGATACGAAGTCGTTCAGTTCATCAATTGCCTTTTTCAGTTTTTGCACCAGTTCGTGCGCCTTTATCCTTTCTGGTGTCGGGCGAATAGTAAACTCTTCTTCTTTCCGGCTTAGCCATGCGGAAGATATAGTGACGGTTCCGTCTTTCACTTCATAGGCGTCAATATCCAGTGGATGCAAAGCACCGGAACGAAGGACAGTATACAATTTGCCCGCATTGTTATTTATCACACATTGCAGATGTTTCACAGCCTCTTCATAATCTTTATTTCGAAAGAACAATACTTTTATCCGTGAAGCATCTTTCCGTGCCATATCTACCGCCTGTTTATGAAGCGAATTACAATCACCTCGTAAATCTTTCAACTCGTCGGAAGAAAAGTTAAACCCCTCGTTCAACATATCATTCACGATCTGCTGAATCTTTTCAATTTGCAATTTGTGCCGGTTAATCTCTATAACCAGACCGTCTTTTTTAATAGGTTCCATACTTGTTTGTTTTGTCAAAATGCGTTACTGTTTATATAATAATTGTTGTTGTAATAATAGAAAGTCACTATAGTTCCAGGAGTTGCCTCATATTGCCCATAAGTATAATTACCACTGCCATATATAGAACCAGCTGTACCTATTATGGGAATACCTGATACACCTCTGAAATAAACTTTTGAACTATATCTTGTAAGAATAAAAGTAAACTTGATAACCGCCTGATAGGAAAGAGCCAGACCGTTTGAAAAATAATCAGAACCACCGAATGCATCAAACAAGTCCTGTTTTGTTGGTAATGTCAGATATAAATCGCTACTAGTTTGAATAACAAATATATCCTTATACTTAAGGTCACTCCATCTATATCCGCTACTTGGTATATATGTGACAACGGATAATCCTCCCTTAAATGAATTGAAACCTTCGCTATCTATCGCTATCGGGAAATCACAGTTTCCGGTATTGATATTCAATCCAACATTTTTATTCCCTTCTGGGTCCCAATTAAAGAAGTTACTATTAAGATAATTGTTTTTTCTATTTTTAATAACAGAAGTAAGAGTGAATGCTCCTCCTGATGTCGATGGAATTAAGTCTTGGCCAAAAGATATTTCGGTATTAGTACCCTTCATTGTAATATATCCTATTTCTCCATCAAGATTTGCATCACATTTAAACCAACCAGATTCAGTTATGGTAAACGATCCAATTCGAGTTGCACCTTTAAGATTTATCTTGGATGCTTCAAGTGTAATACTTTCAGGAGATTGATTTATAGATGATATAATATTATCTTTCCTGGCATATAAATTATTACCATAAGCGGTCGTCATTATTCCGGATTCTTCCGTAGGATTACCGTCGGCATCAAAATTAGCAACGACAACCCGCCATTTATCTTTATTTTGCAAGACAAAAGATGCAGCCGATACAGCATTGTCGTTAACCGTTTCCCATGACTGCGTTCCGTTTACACCGATATACCGCTTTGTTATTTTTGTCGACGGATTATACCACAATGCTCCTACGTGTTTAAATTCCTGACCTGATGGCCAAGATTGCCAAGGATCATTTGTTTGGGAATATTGTTCCTGTGAATACAAACCGCATTCAAAAGCTTTATTTGCTAAATCTGCTGCATCTTTTATGCCTTGAGTATTTGTTCCTACGGCCGAAGATATCTGATCATACTCCACGGACAGGTTTGCAACCGATGTTTCAAGTGTTTTTAAATCATTTTTCGATGCAAACAGAGAAACTGCATCCGCCTGCGTGATCCACCCGGCACTTTCTATCGTATTGTTGATATTATCCACCTTTGTAGATATACCGGACATCTGTTCTGCGGTAATCTGCAACTGACTGTCAAAGTGCACATAGATTTCTCCCGTCTCATTATCTACATAATCTTTTGTCGCCAACAGTTTGATGTATTCGTCTGTCTGGTCGATCTGTGTCTGCAACTTGACAATAGCATCCGCAATCTCATCAGAAAACAGCCCTACACCATAAATAAGTATCTCACCAGTGAACCTCAGTTCAAAATCACCTTTCCCGTTCCATTTCCCGACCTTAGACAGCTTTTGATAGCTGTCGCTTTCCGGTAGCTGTTCTTCATGATACAACTCGGTTCCCGGGATACCGAAACCGCAAGAACCGGGACGGAGCACCTTATAGAACAAAGAGAAAGAATACGTCTTTTCTTCTTCTTCCGTGTGATCCGGGATATTCATTATAGCATTCTGCTGAAGGATATACGTGTTCCTTATTCGCAGAACGTTTTGACCGTTGTCATTATAGATATCGGCAACTTGACCCTTTTCTACATAGAAGCTACCGTCCAGCCAAAGATATTCTCCACCTACGTTGATAAAATGAACGTTATTTGCGGCTGTCCAATAGTTTGTATTCTGGCTGAAAGAAGAGTTTACAAGGATGTTACCACCTTCTGCGGATATGTCGTTACGGATGCTATCAATAAGGCTTTCAAACTTGCCGTTCATGGCAATAAAGGTCTGCTCAATGGTATCTCCGTTTTGAAGAATGAATGTCGAGTTTTCAACGTATATCCCGTTCAAATAAGCCCCATAACCAGACAACTGATCTCCTCTCTGTGTCCTGATTCCTGTCAGGTGTCCAATACGGGCTTTCAACTTGCCTTCGGTGCTGGCATCAGTAATACCATCGTACACATCGATAAATGGCGCACCGCTATCGGCCGCTGTTAGATATATCAATCCCTGCCGGTCCGTATCTTCATTGTTACCCCAACGAAGGGCAAAATCTCCGGCTTCCGGTTGCCCTGTCCCTTCTATCAGAGGAATAGCTATATCAAAATAGTCACTGTCTACACCGATACAACGTCCGAAAAGATACTTGATACTGGTCGTTCCCGTCCGTGTCTGTATTCTGACACCGTCACCCTTACGCAGGTTCATAAGCATAAGACCATCCATATCGTCCATATAACAGCGATAACGGTCAGACATCACTTCTACTCTGGCTATTTTGTTGATGTCAGAAACAATCTGGCTACCTCCTAAACCGTAAATCTGGGAATAAACAATCTCGTAAGCAGTGAATGTCTTTCGAATAAAGAGGTTGTCCATCTCCCCAGTGGCCGTCGGTGTGTCTATCTGCCATCCCCAGCCGGTAAAACCGGATGCAAAAGTTGGCGATCCGGTATTGCCCCCCACATAGATATCACTCCGCACACGAAGCGAATCCAATATGGCGGCGCCCGTACTCTGGATCTCCCAGCCTTTACCTTCCCAGCCATCTATGAAAATGGAAGAGCCGATCTTCTTGTCAAAAAGTATATTCCCGTGGGCGGTATCGTCGATATCTTTGCGAAGATACATATCACTTATGTCTACATAAGCCTTGTTTATCTCATATAGTGTACGCAGTGCTGAAAATACATTCTCATCAGAAGCGGCAGTAGCATCATCCTTTTTCACGATATAAACACCAAAGCCGCCACCTTGATTCACATAAGTATTCCCTTTAAACTGAATATTATCTAACTTTTGTTCCAGTTCCCCTAATCGGGAATAGGCTGCACTTTCCCCGATTGTGTATACAGGGGAATCGTAGGGGATATCCAACTTCTTCTCAAAGCCGATTACACGAGAGATACGACCGTTCTCAAAATACGCCTTATTTATAAGGTTTACTTTTTGCCCCGGCAACAGATTGATTTCTTTTTCTGGATTTAACAACCCATTGTTTTCATCATAACCGGAAGCCCGGTAAGAATTAAGACTGCATGTATATGTCGAAGGATCAGAAACGACCTTGTCCTTATATGCAATCGTTCTTTCCAAAAGTTCCTGTTCAGCCTGTGGAATTAGAGCGTCATTTACATAACGGGTATCAAAATTGTACAAGATATATTTATTCCCTATACCTGGAATAAGTGGGCTTTCTGGCAAAGTCTGTCCATAAGTATCATTGCGTACTATTTCAAACACTTGCGCTTCCGGGTTATCTTCCGGCAATCTTTCCGGGTTGAATTCCAAAGCAAAATCCATTCCCGAAAGGGGACCGGTCTGAAATATGACGTGCAAGTCCTGTCCGGGAAGAATATATTCTTTTTTAAATGTCAAATTCGCATCCTTGAACCGATATACAGTGAATGTGATAGGATCGCCAGAATCATCCTCATCCGTGATTTCCTTAGGAATTACTTCAGTTATCGTTCCGGTCACACGAGGATAGATGTCCTCAAAGATAATGACCGCTTCAACAACCTGCTCTTCCTCCAAGCCTTCGATAACATCCACATACGGAGTCCCAGCAGGAAGCATCAGTCTTTTTTGGACTACACCCTCTACGACTGCCCCCGTTTCTCCCTTCCGATAGTCAGAAGGGAGATTTCGAGACGATCCAAAAGCATATAATCTTGTTGCAAAAATATCCTGACTCTGGCTCCTTGACATTGAAGATATTTCCTTCCCTATTTCCAAGTTTACAGGTTCCCCATGTTCCAAATGTCCAAGATATATTTTATCCCCATCAACCCACCATTCACATTCCCATGCCTCCGCTATTTTTGTCAGAGCATCTATGATGTTCGTGTTGTTATACTGCACCAATTTAGCTACAGGATCAACAGTGCTATCCACTATAGCTTGATATTCCTTGCCTTTAAAAGTAAATCCTATTGCACGGAGATTGGAAACGACAATGCTCAAATGGGCTTCCGGGGAACGGGTAAGGCTCCAAGATGCTTCTTTATTTCCTTGTCGATCATAAAAAAGTATATGATTCTTCCATCGATAATAATGTGATTCCAGCCTGAGTGTATAATCATATCCACCGTTAGAAGTATTAAATGTTGGGTATACTTTATCTGTTATATAATAAAGCGAGCCTTCATAATCAACATTGTCTCCTATCTCCAATCGTACCGGAGTTTCTAAAGAGAATACAATACTAATATAATCCTCTTTCATCAGTTCAAATCGATGTAATGAACTCGATCCTATTGATACTGACAACTTGATTCTGCCTGATATGTCCCTTATATCAATCATAATATTTAATTTTTAAGTAGGGTATTTATTGAGCTAATACACCTTGTCTGTTATCTCGTAAAAAAAATCATCGTAACACTTAACGACAGCATAATGACCGCCAGCTGCTTTTATCCTGGCCTCAACCGCTTTCTGTACGTCAGATTGGCGATCCCTGCCTATCTTGATCTCAAAATTGTACACCCGGCCTTCATGCGTCACCTGTACATCGGCAATGCCGACCGTCGTTCCTGACTTTCGCCAACGGTCCAATCGTGAATCATATTGTCCTTGGCTATTCTGGCGTTGATAGAAAGCATTATTTATCTTTGCCCATGCCTCTATACATTTTGCCAGTCCGTTAGCCGTATCGTCCCGGAAATGCGGTTTTACCCGGCATTGCGTGGGAATGGTGCTATTACGGTATTTCCATTCGTAATAATCGGATTCCAGCCGTTTCACGCTGTCCGGTTTTATGTACCGGGGTTTGGCCGGCTTTTTTGATCGCTGTATTGTTGGTATAATTGAAATATCCATATCAATTAAGTTTAATGATTAATTAGTAATAGGTGGGTACTATGGTTATGGCCACTTAGGTGGGTACAGGGTACACCCCCTATATATAGGGGGGTGTGTACCCGGTTACCCGTACCATTGCCACAGTACCCGAAAATACCCGATTGTACCCAGCATTGTACCCGCTTAAAAAGGTAATTGATCCGATTCATTGTTTACCTCCTTTCCTTTGTAATAGAGCAAGCCAACATTATTTTCTATCAGTACCCCTATTTCCTTGGCCTCTCTTATTCTTCGGTTAGCCATAGATTTCTTAATACCCTCGTCGACCATAATAGCGTCTCTTAAATCTGTAGAGCGAATAGGCTGAGTATATTTACAAAATATAGCATTAAGATTATCTAATTTATCAGACTTATCAGGAATAGAAGCAAGAACCGGCAAACCTTCATTATTGACAGCAAAGGCAAAATCATCAACCGCTATATCCCGACATCGTTCTACTGATACAGTTGAGATATCACCATCCGCTCGGACAATAAACAAGGCTTGTGCCTTATTGAGAAAGTTTGTCCCTAAATGGCCCCTTGGCTTATCTCCTCCCGGATTGGTATGTAATACCGTGACAATATGGTTATCCAGTTCTTTAGTTATATCCATGAACATAGTAGCCAGCTTTGCACTTTCAGAGCTATCATTTACATCCAGAATAAGGTCCGCCGCTCCGTCAACAACAACCAAAGAAGGCTGATATAACCGAATAGCCTTATCAGTCAACTCTCGGCGCCGGTCCGGTTCATATTCCCGAAAGCAAAGCATTCGAAAGCGTCCCGTTTTCTGATCGGTTGGTAATCCTGCAATCCGGCATACTCGTTTCGCCACTTTCGCCGCATGATATATTGATTGCTCTGTGTCAATCCAGAGAACATTACCTGCATCATTAGGGCTGCTCATGTTCATATACTCATCTGCACATAAATAAGCCCCAACCATAGCAGAAATACAAAATGTCTTACGGCTCTTTGCTGCTCCGACTACGACCGAAAAATCACCTTTAGAAATCATAACCTTATCACCCTGATAAAGAACTGGTGGTGGAGACGGGATATCTGTGCTTAAATCTATTTCGGCTTGTCTCAACAATCTGATATCATCGTCTGCAATATTTACTCCGTCTAAACTCGCAGCAATTTTCAAGCCTATAACATTAGTTTCCATATCTCTGGCCCTCCTCATCTGTATCGGAACAAATAAATCCTCCGGCATTTGCCAGCCCAACATAGCTGTAGTCATATGGCGTTGAAATATCCCAACCTATCAAATCTATAACAGCCGGTTTTGCATGTAATAAATCTGCAACACAAGGCGATAAAGGCAACCACACACAGGCACAATCTGGGGTGAATTTATGTCGTCGTGCTTCATTGAGTTTATCCCTTATTAAAGGCATCAAACTTATTGGCTCACATGATTCAAGAGATTTACAAATGACCTCTAAACGCATCAGTCTTTCCCGGCGCTTAGTTGTATCTGATTCAGGGTATTTCTTTTCATACCATGAAAGTTCAGAACGCATAAGGTCGATTTCTTTTCTCAATTGCTGCACTGGAGATGTTACTTGTTGTTGTAGTACATCAAAAGCGGATATAATTTCTCCTATATTCATGCCTGGTCCTCCTGAAAGTTTAAGTCTTTTTGTTGAGGTAATGAATTAATCCAATACAATTTACATCCTGAAGACAATCTCAAATCTGTTATATTCCAACCAGAACGCCTCAACTCTGATATAACTTTTCGAGCATCATTACTACAAGTAATCATGTTGATTTCCCGTGCGGTAAGTTTACGACCGGATAAAAAAAGAGCTCGAACGGTTGCACGAATATGATTTTTTGTGTTATTTTTGTTTCCAGTTTCTGGGGCGGCTTCGGTCGCCTTTTTTCCTATATTCATAGCTCAACCATCCTATTTACGTTTGTATTTATAAATTCTACAATCTTTCACAGCACTGTCTATCTCTGCAGCATCAAACAAAACTCTACCATTCACACGCTTTGCCGTAATATCCCCACGCTTGACCATATTATGAAGAGTCGGTAACGTCACATGGAGAATGTTCGCCGTTTCCTGGCGAGTATAATATCGGGGAACTTTATTTACAGCAACAGAAAACCTTTCTGATACTCTATCTACAATCACATCTATCACAGGACTAAAAAGATTCATTATTAGGTTGCGCTGTGCTTGTGTCAATTGGGACTCGCTCATAAAATCATTTGAATTCATATTTTTTATATTTTATTTTATTTCAAATAGATATGTGGCCACTATATCTATTCGATTTATGAGCACAAATAAATTAATAAAAAATCGAATAAATCAAAATCAAAAGGTTGAATACACGACAATAGGATTATTGTCGTAAAATAAAGAATAACACCCATAAAAAAAAGTTCGAAAACTTTTTTTAGTTTTCGAACTTTATTATATTAAGTAAAATGATACGCTTTATTTGAACAATCTTATAACATCATCATCGAATTACTCTATTTCATTTTGCTACTTTCAATTTGGTGAAATAATTTTCTTTTGCAGCCAGCATAGCTTTTTCAGACTCATCTAACTTTAGATAAGTCTTTAGCTGCTGCTCGCTCGCATGGCCAGTGATAGCCATTATGCTACTTAAGGATGCACCAGCACTATACATGTTAGTAGC
>OIWQ01001616.1_pt1 | contig 26215 bp, 23 predicted proteins | sample 1587571 | NCBI WGS metagenome assembly OIWQ01 (sample SAMEA3888910, study PRJEB22519) | human gut metagenome | biome: human gut; feature: human-associated habitat; material: faeces | place: Denmark | collected 2010 | reverse complement strand
GATCATAATTTTGGATATGATTTGTTTTGAATATCTGATATTGGCATTCGATCAATTAATTTCCTGGACAGGTACAGGGAAGAAGGATAAGATTGCGATGCGGGAAGAGATTCTTGCAGCAGTGGAAAATCATAGGATCAACCTGGCAGAAATTAAAGACGAAAAAACATTACAGTATTTAGCTGGATTTAAAAGGTTTTCAACAGAGCGTGTTATGAAATCACTGGCAGGTGAGCTGACTGAAAATGAAAAGTGGTCAATTCGGGGAGCTTTGTTGGGAGAGAGCTAAAATAATATTCCCGAGTGGATGCAAATTCACGCAGGAAGACAACATGACTGAAAAAGTGAAACACCACACAGTGGAGGAATCAAAATGGCAAAAGTGATCATGATCCAGGGGACCATGTCGAATGCGGGAAAGAGCCTGATCGCGGCGGGACTCTGCCGCATTTTCCGGCAGGACGGCTACCGGGTGGCACCCTTTAAATCACAGAATATGGCGTTAAATTCCTTTATCACAAAAGAAGGGCTTGAGATGGGGCGGGCGCAGGTGATGCAGGCGGAAGCGGCGGGGATGGAACCGACGGTAGCGATGAATCCGATCCTGTTAAAGCCAACCAACGACATTGGTTCCCAGGTGATTGTGAACGGCGAAGTGATCGGGAATATGAGTGCCAGGGATTATTTTGCTTATAAGAAAAAACTGGTGCCGGACATTCTTGCAGCGTACCACAGGCTTGAGGAGCAGGCGGACATCATTGTGATCGAAGGTGCGGGAAGCCCGGCGGAGATCAACTTAAAAGAGAATGATATCGTGAACATGGGGCTGGCGGAACTTTTGAATGCGCCGGTGCTGATCGCCGGAGATATTGACCGGGGCGGAGTGTTCGCGCAGCTGCTCGGGACACAGCTTCTTCTGGAGGAGTCGGAGCGCAGGCGGGTAAAAGGATTTATCATCAATAAATTCCGGGGCGATGTGTCCATTCTTGCGCCGGGAATCCGGATGCTGGAAGAGCGCGGCGGCGTTCCGGTCGTCGGGGTGGTGCCGTACATGCAGATTTCCCTCGAGGATGAGGACAGTCTGACGACCCGGTTTGATGCGAGGCAGGAGGCGGCGGTCGACATTGCAGTGATACGTTTTCCGCGCATCTCCAATTTTACGGATTTCTCGGTATTTGAGCAGTTTGAGGATGTGTCGCTGCGCTATGTCGATTCGGTGGAAAAGCTGCATCATCCCGATATGATCCTTCTGCCGGGAAGCAAGAATACGATGGAGGATTTAAAATGGATGCGCCAGAACGGTCTGGAGGCAGCGATTCTTCACAGAAGCGCGGAGACGTTCATTTTTGGAATCTGCGGCGGCTACCAGATGCTCGGAAAACAGATTGCGGACCCGCACGGCGTGGAGACGGGCGGTGTGATCCGGGGAATGGGATTACTTCCGGTCACGACAGAGCTGGGGGAACAGAAAGTGCGAACCCGGGTTGGCGGAGAGATTCTTGGCGGGATGCTGGACGGATGTGAACTGAACGGCTATGAGATTCACATGGGAATCAGCAGACCGGAGGGGGACTGCGAACCTTTCTGCAGGATCCGCGACGAGATTACCGGGAAGGAACGCACGGACGGCATCTTTGCGGGAAATGTGTGCGGCACCTACGTGCACGGCATTTTTGACCATGGCTCAATCGCCGGGAAGATCGTGCGGCACCTCGCAGAGAGGAAGGGACTCGTGCTCGGGGAGGACGGCGTGGACTACGGATTGTTCAAGGAGCAGCAGTACGACAAGCTGGCGGCAACGCTGCGCAAGTATCTGGATCTCGATGCGATCTATAAGATGATGCGGGAATATGAGTGACAAAAGAGAGAGGTGTGTGGGATGTTAGACAGACAGCAGATGAGACAGTTGAAGATAGAGCCGCCGGATCAGGCGGTCTATAAGGAAGTCCTCGGCAACTGGGATGCGCTTGCAAAGCCGCTGGACGGGATGGGAGAATTTGAGGAATTGTTTGCCCGCATCGGAGCAATCCGGCGTGATCCCGCCCTTGATATTTCCAGAAAAGCAGTGGTTGTGATGTGTGCGGACAACGGAATTGTGGAGGAGAAGATCAGCCAGTCCGGACAGGATGTGACGGCGAAGGTGGCGGCAGCCATGGGGAGAGGGACGAGCTCCGTCTGCCGGATGGCAAAAGCAGCCGGCGTCGAGGTAATACCGGTGGACATCGGAATCAACGAAGAGGGATCGCCGGAGGGCGTGCTGCCGTGCAAAGTGCGTCGCGGAACCAGAAATTTTATCAAGGAACGGGCGATGACGGAGCAGGAGACACTGGCGGCGATTGAGATCGGCATGGAGCTTGCGAAGCGGCTTGCGCACGAGGGCTATAAGCTGCTTGCGACCGGTGAGATGGGAATCGGCAACACGACGACCAGTAGTGCGGTGGCGGCGGCACTGTTATCCTGCGATCCGAAGAAGATCACCGGAAAGGGAGCCGGACTCAGTGACACGGCGCTTTTACGCAAGATTGCGGTGGTCGAAGAGGGAATCCAGATGCATGAACTCTATCAGGCGGACGCATTTGATGTGCTGTGCGCAGTGGGCGGACTGGATATCGCCGGACTTTCCGGCGTGTTTATCGGCGGCGCCCTGGCACATGTGCCGGTGGTCGTTGACGGAGTCATCAGTGCGGTGGCTGCGCTTGCGGCGGAGCGGATGATTCCCGGCGTGCGCGATTACGTGATACCGTCACACAAGAGCAGGGAACCGGCGGCGGAGCGCATATTGGAAGAACTGGGAATCCGCCCGGTGTTAGATGCGGGACTGGCGCTGGGAGAGGGAACCGGAGCTGTGATGATGTGCGGACTGCTGGACATTGCGCGGACGATCTACGGCGAGCGCACCACGTTTGTGGATATTGATGTGGCACCGTATCACAGATTCGGGTAGCCTCAGAGAGGAGTAGGACATGATTCTGGTGATCGGCGGAAGCGGCAGCGGAAAGTCAGCTTATGCGGAAAAAGTGGCATTGGAGTGTCAAAAAGAGAAAAGGCACTTCTACCTGGCAACCATGCATGTGTTCGGCGAGGAGGGGCAAAAAAAGGTGGAGCGCCATAAAAGGATGCGCGCAGGCAAAGGCTTTGTGACGATCGAGCAGCCGACGGACATCATGCAGTGCCTTCCCGCACTTCGGGAGGCCGGTGGCGGCGTGGTGCTCCTGGAGTGCATGTCGAATCTGGCTGCCAATGAAATGTTTGACACGGAAGAACCGGCGGGCAGTGAGCAGGTCGCGGAAAAGATTGTCACGCAGATTGGCGTGCTGGCGCAGGAGACGGAAGAACTTGTCATTGTCACCAACAATGTGTTTGAGGATGGCATCGTCTATGACGCTTCCACCATGGAATATCTTCGGGCGCTCGGCAGCATCAATGTGAGACTGGCAGAGCGTTCGGACGTTGTGGTGGAAGTGATTGCGGGAATTCCCGTTGCAAGAAAGGGAACGCTTCCGGTAGCGGTGGCAGAGAAACAGGGACACAGACAGAAAGGAGCACCGGCATGTCCGTGATAAAGTCTTTTTTTATAGCATTTTCGATTTATTCTAAAATTCCGGTGCCGCAGTTCGCGTGGAAGGAGGAGGACATGCGCTATACGCTGTGCTTCTTCCCGTGGGTCGGAGCGGTGATCGGATTGTGTTTCCTGTTGTGGAACCGGTTCGCGGGCGTGTATGGGATCCCGTCCACTGCCCGGGCGGCGGTCGGAGCGGTTCTGCCGCTTGCAATATCCGGCGGATTTCATGCGGACGGGTTTATGGACACCATGGACGCGCTGCATTCTTACCGCGACAGGGAGCGCAAACTGGAGATTTTAAAAGATTCCCACATCGGCGCGTTTGCCGTGATCTGTTTTGTGATGTATGAGCTGATCTATCTGGGAGCAGTGTCCATGATCACGGAAAAAGAACAGATTTTAGTACTTGCCGCAGGCTTTTTTTTGTCGCGCACCTTAAGCGGGATCGGTGTCGTATCCCTGCGCTGTGCCAAGACGAACGGGATGCTCTATCAGTTCGCGAGCGAGGCGCACCGGCGGGTGGTGCTAACGGCGCTGTATCTGCAGCTTGTACTCTGCGTCGGGCTGATGCTTGCCGTATCGGTGAAAACCGGTGCTCTTGCGTGTGCGGCAGCAGGGCTTACCTACGCGTACTACAGACAGAAGAGTTACCGGGAATTTGGCGGTATTACCGGAGACCTCGCGGGGTATTTTGTGACGCTGTGCGAGGGTGTGATGGCGGTGCTTGTGGCGGCGGCAGGGCTGATCGGCTAGGAATGAAGCATTGCGGGATGACGCATCAGAAAGGATAACACATGGAACTATACATTGGCGGATATGCACAGGGAAAGCTTACTTATGTCACAGACAGGCATCCGGGGGAAAAACATCCGGTGTGGGATGGAGCCACAGAGACATTTACCGGGAGAACATTGAAGGAGGCGCCGGTCTGCAACCACTATCATCTGTGGGTGAAGAGGCTGCTTAAGGATGGAGCGGATGTAAGAGCGCTGACCGGGCAGCTTCTTTTGGAACACCCGGACTGCATCATCATCAGTGATGAGATCGGCAACGGGATCGTGCCGATGGAGCATGAGGAGCGCGAGTACCGGGAGCTGACCGGCAGGCTGCTGTGTGAACTGGCAAATAAGGCAGACCGCGTGGAGCGCATTGTGTGCGGGATCGGAGAGCGGATCAAATGAGGTATGAGGCAGACATGGCACTGATCCGTCACGGTATGACGCCCGGGAATGAAGAGCACCGCTATATCGGAAGAACGGATGAGCCGCTTTCACAAAAAGGCAGAGAGCAGCTTCTCACATTGCAGAAAAAAGGCGTTTATCCGGCGGCAGCATGCGTTGCGGCAAGTCCGCTGGAGCGCTGCAGACAGACGGCAGAGCTGTTGTACCCCGGACAGGCGCCATGCGTTTTCGATCAGTTCCGGGAGATGGATTTTGGCGCGTTTGAAGGGCATAACTGTGAGGAACTGAAAGCGGATGTCCGCTATCAGGCGTGGATCGACAGCAACGGAACGCTGCCGTTTCCGCAAGGGGAGAGCAGAGAACAGTTCCAGAGACGGTGCGTGGAGGGATTTTGTAAGCTGCTTAAGGAAGTGTGGACGCGGGAGAGGTCTCTGTCGTCGTTTGCGCTCGTCGTGCATGGCGGAACGATCATGGCGCTTCTGGACGCTTTTGCGGAGGGCAGTTATTACGACTACCAGTGCGCAAATGCGAAGGGATACAAAGGACGGCTGTCTGTGGAATTTGATGTGGCAGGAAATGTTTTAAGGGATACGATAAAAATTGCGGATGTGAGAAAGTTGGAGGAATGACATGCTCTCGGAATATCATATGGCGGCGTTTACAATCGGATTTGTGATGGATCTTCTGTTCGGCGATCCGTACTGGCTGCCGCATCCGATCCGGTGGATCGGGCGTCTGATCGGTTGGCTGGATCGAAAGCTGCTTGGAGAGACAGATGGCGCGGTGCGGGACGAAGCCGCCGAGAGAAAAAAAGGAAGGTGGCTTGTGGCGTTCGTGCTTCTATTGGTGTTCTTTTTTGCGGCAGCAGTCCTTTTTGCGGCGTATCAGATCCATCCGGCGGCGGGGATCATTGCAGAGAGCATTATGACCTACCAGATGCTTGCCACGAAGTGCTTAAAGACGGAGAGCATGAAGGTGTACAGGCGGCTTTCGGAACATGATCTGCGCGGGGCGAGAAAGGCGGTCTCTATGATCGTCGGCAGAGATACGGAACGTCTGGATGAGGAGGGCGTGGCGAAGGCGGCGATCGAGACCGTGGCGGAGAATGCCTCCGACGGAGTGATCGCGCCGATGCTTTATCTGGCGCTGTTTGGACCGGTGGGCGGTTTTTCTTATAAGGCGGTCAACACCATGGACTCGATGGTAGGATATAAAAATGACCGGTATCACGCATTTGGCACGGCGGCGGCAAAGCTGGACGATGCTGTCAACTTTATTCCGGCGCGCATCAGCGCCATGCTCATGATCTTATCCTGTTGTTTCCTAGGAAAAGAATTCGATCAGAAGAATGCTATGAAAATCTTTAAGCGGGACCGGTATCAGCATGCCAGCCCGAACTCCGCACAGACTGAGGCGGCATGTGCGGGAGCACTCGGCATAAGACTGGCGGGGGATGCCAGCTATTTTGGAAAAATCGTAAAAAAGCCCTACATCGGTGATCCGCTAAGAGCAGTGGAGACAGAGGACATCAGACGTGCCAACCGCCTGCTGTACGGGATGGCATTTCTCGGATGGGGAATTTGTATGGCTGTCTGGTTGTGCGTGACAGCCATTGTGTGGTAGCATAGAGACAGAACAGGAGGAAGAACCGGGATGGTGCAGCAGAACATACATGGAGGAGACATATACCGCAATCAGGTATCGCTTGATTTTTCCGTGAACGTCAATCCGTTCGGGATGCCGCAGAGAGTGCGTGAGGCGCTTGAGGCGGCGGTGGCATGGTGTGAGCGGTACCCGGATATCCGGTCGGAGGCATTGCGGGATGCCATTGCCGGGGAAAAAGGGATAGCGCCTGCGGACATTGTGTGCGGAAACGGTGCGTCAGAACTGTTTCCCGCCATTTTAAGAGCGGTTCACGCAAAAAAGGTGCTGCTTGCTGTGCCGTCATTTTACGGATACGAGCATGCAGCAAAGTCCGTGGGAGCAGAGATCTGCTGCCACGAGCTGCTTGAGGCGGACGGCTATGCGGTGACGGAGCGCTTCCTTACTGCCATCGGGGAGGACGTGGATGCGGTTTTTCTGGCAGTCCCGAATAATCCGGTGGGTACGGTGGTGGAGCCGGAACTGTTGGAGAAGATTGCGGAGCGATGTCAGAAGAACGGCGTGACCCTGATTCTGGACGAATGTTTTGTGACGTTCACCGGAGAGGAAGAACGCTATTCCTTTTTAAAAAAGTATCGGAATTATCCGGGGGTTGTGATCGTGCGGGCATTTACAAAACTCTATGCCATGCCGGGGGTGCGGCTCGGCTATCTCGTCTGCCGCGACATCGCTCTTACGGAAGCGGTGAGAGGTGATCTGCCGGAGTGGAATCTGTCGGTATTTGCGCAGCAGGCAGGATGTGTGGCCTGCGGGCAGCGCGCATATGTAAAGCATTCGGTGACGTTTGTATGCCGGGAGCGTGACTGGCTTAGGGAACAGCTGCTGAAAATTGGCATCACTGTGTTTGCGTCAAACGCCAATTTCCTGATGATAAAGGACGGGCGTCCGCTGGCAAAAGAGCTCTTAAAGAAGGGGATTCTGATCCGCGACTGCAGCAACTACCGGGGACTTTCCGGGGGATATTACCGGATTGCGGTCAGACGGCGCGAGGAGAATGAACGCCTGCTTGCAGCGCTGGTGCAGGTGACGGGAAGCAGCGTGGTGGAAAACGGCAAAGAGGATAAAAAGCCGGCAGCAGTGCCCGACGGAATCGAGTATGTGATGCCGCAGGAGATAGAGAAGCGCAGCTTTTCCATCATCGAGGAAGAATTGCAGCTTCGGGGGATTACGCTGCCTGTGGAGGAAGCAATGGTCACGAAGCGTGTGATCCACACGAGCGCCGATTTTTCCTATGCGCAGACGATGACCTACTCTACGGGAGCGGTGGAGACGGCAAAGTGGCTCATCACAGAGGGCGCGGACATTGTGACGGACACCAACATGGCGCTCTCCGGCATCAACAAGCGCGTGCTCGCACGCTACGGCGGATCGGTACACTGCTTTATGGCGGACGAGGATGTGGCAAGAGAGGCGAAGGAGCGGGGCGTTACCCGCGCCACCGTGAGCATGGAACGGGCGGCAAAGATCGAAAAACCAGTCATCTTTGCGATCGGAAATGCGCCGACAGCCTTAATCCAGCTATACGGGATGATAGAGGAGGGCTACCGCCCGGCGTTCATCATCGGCGTTCCGGTCGGGTTTGTCAATGTGGAGGCGGCGAAGGAACTGATTTTACAGACGAAGATACCGCATATTGTAAACCGTGGAAGAAAGGGCGGCAGCAATGTCGCGGCTGCCATCTGCAATGCGATTCTCTACGAGCTTGGGAGGTGAACCCATGCGCTATGGATTTACGACGGGAAGCTGCGCCGCAGCGGCGGCAAAGGCGGCGGCTTATATGCTTCTTACCGGCAGAGAAAAGCACGAGATTACCATCACCACGCCAAAAGGCATCCTCTACCATGCCAGGATGGAAGAGATCAGCCGCACGGAGCATTCCGTGCGCTGCGCTGTCAGAAAAGATGGCGGAGATGATCCGGACATCACGACGGGAACACTGATTTTTGCGGAAGTATCCTGGCAGGAGCAGAAACAGGAAAAAGACTGCGGAAAACCGCAGATTCTTATTACGGGAGGCACGGGTGTCGGAACTGTCACAAGGCCGGGGTTAGACCAGCCCGTCGGGAGCGCGGCGATCAATCATGTGCCGCGGGAGATGATTACCCGCGAGGTGGAAGAAGTGTGTGCGCTTACCGATTATGCGGGGAGCCTTTTGGTGGAGATTTCGGTGCAGGGGGGAGAGGAACTTGCCCAAAAGACGTTCAACCCGAGACTCGGTATTGTGGGCGGTATCTCAATCCTTGGAACGACCGGGATTGTGGAGCCCATGAGCAGTCAGGCGCTCCTTGACACGATCTATGTGGAGCTTAAGCAGAAGCGCGAAGAGGGACACCGGTTTGCGGCAATCTCACCGGGAAATTACGGTCTGGAATATATGAAGCGCGCTTACGGGTTCGATCTGGACCGCAGCGTCAAGTGCAGCAATTTTATCGGGAAGACGATGGATATGGCGGTGGAGCTCGGATTTGAGGCGGTGCTTCTGACCGGACACATCGGAAAGCTGGTAAAGCTCTCCGGCGGAATTATGGACACACATTCCAGGGAGGCGGACGCGCGCATGGAGCTTCTGATGGCTGCGGCATACCGCGCCGGGTGTGCGCCCGATACGCTGGGGAAGATCTTAGACTGTCTTGTGACGGAGGAGGCGCTCGCCTACATTGCCAAGGACGGATGTCTTTCCGCGACGATGGAACTTTTAATGAAAAAGATTCTTTTTTATTTAAAGAAGCGGGTGAAAGAGGAACTGCGTGTGGAATGCATTCTCTATGCGAACGGGTACGGCGAGCTGGCGAGAAGCGACGGTGCGGTAGAACTTCTGGAACGAATCCGCGGGGAAGAAGAACATTTGCAGTAACGCAGTTTAAGGAGGAAACGGTATGGTATATTTTGTCGGGGCGGGTCCGGGAGCAAAGGATTTAATCACGGTCCGCGGAATGAGACTGCTGGAGCAGGCGGATGTCATTATCTATGCGGGATCGCTCGTGAATCCGGAGCTTCTTTCTTATGCCGGAAGCGGGGCAAAGATCTATGACAGCGCAAAAATGACGTTGGAGGAAGTGCTTGCGGTCATCCGAGAGGCGGAGGAAAAAGGGCTTACCACCGTGCGGCTTCACACCGGGGAGCCGAGTCTCTACGGGGCGGTGCGTGAACAGATGGATGTACTTGCAGCGGAGGGGATTTCCTATGAGAGCTGTCCCGGCGTCAGCGCATGCTTTGGCGCGGCGGCGGATCTGAATCTGGAGTATACGCTGCCGGGGATCTCGCAGAGCCTGATTATCACGCGGATGGCAGGACGCACGGCAGTGCCGGAGCGGGAGAGCATCGAGAGTTTTGCCGCACATCAGGCGTCCATGGCAGTCTACTTAAGTGCGGGAATGGTAAAAGAACTGTCGAAAAGACTGATGGACGGAGGGTATGCGCCGGATACGCCGGCAGCGATCGTCTATAAGGCGACCTGGCCGGACGAGGAGGCGTACGTGTGCACGGTGGAGACGCTTGCTGTTGTGGCGGTGGAGCATCAGATTACGAAGACGGCGCTGATTCTGGTGGGAGATGTGCTGGCAGCGCCGGGGTATGAGCGCTCGAAGCTGTATGATCCCGGGTTTACCACGGGATACCGGAAGGCAAAAAAGGAACAGGGAGAGACAAAGTGAAGAAGACGGACATAGCTGTCATCAGCTTTACTTACAGGGGGGCAGAACTGGCAGAACACATTCAGGAAGCGATGGATGCCGTATGGTCCTGTAAATTATATACAAAATGCAGCGACGCCCGGGCAGAGGGGATAGGGATTTCCGTGGATCAGCCACTTGCCGAATGGACAGGAAAACAGTTTGCGGCGGGAAATGCGCTCCTGTTTATCGGGGCATGCGGGATTGCGGTCAGGAGTATCGCACCGCATGTAAAAGATAAGCTTTCCGATGTTCCGGTGCTCGTGGCGGATGAGGCGGGGCAGTTTGTGATCCCGCTTCTTGCAGGTCATTACGGAGGAGCCAACCGGCTTGCCGGGGAACTTTCAAGAGCCCTCGGTGCGACTGCCGTGCTCACCACGGCGACGGATGTGAACGGGCTTTTTGCGGTGGATGTGTTTGCAGCGTCAAACCGTCTTGCCGTTGCCGGTCATGACGGAATCGCCCGGGTGTCCGCCGGGCTTCTGCGCGCCGGGTATCTTACCATGTCCGTCGCCGGAGAATGTGAAGGAGAGATTCCGCCGGAGGTAAGACTGGTACCGTATCCGCCAAAGGAGCCGGTGGATGTGCTGGTCGCGCCGCAGTGCGAAGCCGGGGAACGATGCAGCTTATGGCTGATTCCGTCCTGCCTGCTGCTTGGCGTCGGGTGCAGAAGGGGCAAAAGCGAAGAGGAACTGGAAGCGTTTGTGCGGGAGACCCTGGAAAAAGAGAAGCTTTCCAGCATGGCGGTGGCGGGAATCGCGTCGGTCGATGTAAAAGCGGATGAGGTAGGAATTCTGGCACTGGCAGAGCAGTTAGCGGTTCCTTTTCTCACTTATCCGGCCGGGCGCCTGCAGTGTGTGGACGGTACATTCACGTCATCCGGCTTTGTGGCGCAACAGGTCGGCGTGGATAATGTGTGTGAGCGCGCGGCGGTCTGCGCGGCGGGGGAAGGCGGCAGACTTCTGGTGCAAAAGACGGCATGTGAGGGCAAGACGCTTGCCATAGCAGAGAAAAAATGGAGTGTGAAGTTTTGATGAAACATGAAATCTATATTGTCGGAATGGGACCGGGCAGAGAGGAAGATATGACACAGGAAGCGCTCACCGTGCTGGATTCCTGTGACGTAATTGTGGGATATACGGTGTATCTGAATCTTCTCGGGGAACGATTTTTGGGGAAAACGTTTTTGTCGACTCCGATGCGCCAGGAAGTGGAGCGATGCAGGATGTGCTATGAGGAGGCCAAGAAGGGAAAGCGCGTAGCGCTGATCTGTAGCGGGGACGCAGGAATCTACGGGATGGCGTCACTCATGTATGAGATGAGCGCAGAATATCCGTCCTGTGAACTTACGGTGGTACCGGGGATTACCGCGGCAAGCAGTGGTGCGGCAGTGCTCGGCGCGCCGTTAAACCATGACTTCTGCGTGATCAGCTTAAGCGATCTTCTGACTCCTTGGGAGCAGATTAAAGCGCGGCTTCGGGCAGCTGTTCTGGGGGATTTCGCGATAGCGCTCTACAATCCGTCGAGCAGGAAGCGCGCAGATTATCTGCAGCGCGCCTGTGATATTCTGCTGGATGCCGGGGCGAAGGGAACGCGTGCCTGCGGCTATGTGGAAAATATCGGAAGAGACGGGGAGACGGCGCATACCTGCACACTGCGGGAACTGCGTGAGACTCAGGTGAATATGTTTACCACGGTATTTATCGGCAACTCACAGTCGGTCATCATGGGGGATAAGCTTGTCACAAAACGCGGCTATCAGATCGGGACAGGCGCTAAGGCGCGTGCAGATGAGCGCGGATAAGAGACCTGGAAATGGAGAGAATATGGCAGAAATATTGATTTTTTCCGGGACAACGGAGGGAAGAGAATTAGCGGAGGCACTCTGCGCCAGACAGATCGACTGCGTGGCGAGTGTGGCGACCGAGTACGGCAGGGAAGTGATGCGCCCGCAGGAGCACCTTGTGATCCGGGAAGGCCGTATGAGCGAACCGGAAATGGAAGAACTCATGCGAACCGGCGCGTTTCTTGCGGTGGTGGACGCCACACATCCCTACGCGGTGGAGGTGACAGAACACATCAAAGAGAGTGCAAAAAAGACCAATCTTCCCTATTTAAGACTCAGCCGGAGCACGGCGGCGGAGCGTGAGATCGCAGAGCACGAGTGGATGATATACACGGTGGCGGACACACAGGAATGTGCAAAATTGCTGTCTAGTCTGCCGGGAAACATTCTTCTTACGACAGGAAGCAAGGAACTGCACGCCTATGCCGTCCGGGAGGAGATCCGCAAGAGGCTTTTTGTGCGTGTGCTTCCGGGGGTGGAGAGTATCGAAATCTGTCACAGGGAACAGATTCCGGGGAAGCAGATCATAGCCATGCAGGGACCTTTTGGAACAGAGCTCAACGAGGCGTTGATCCGGCAGTATGACATCGGCGTGCTGGTGACCAAAGAGAGTGGACAGGCGGGCGGATTCCCAGAGAAGATCCGCGCGGCAGAGCACACAAAAATTCCTGTTGTTATGATTAAGAATCCGGAACAGGCGGGCGGGATGAGCATGGAAAAAGTCCTGTCCGAAATCGAAACACTCTGCGGGAAAAAGAGCGGGACGAAGCGTCAGCCGCTGCAGATTTCTCTTGTGGGAATCGGGATGGGGAACGGAAAGCTGCTCACCGGAGAGGCAAGGGAGGCGATTGGGCAGGCGAAGGCGGTCTGCGGAGCGAAGCGGCTGCTTGCCGCGGCGGATACCCTGATCGCGCCGGATGCAGAGAAACGGGAGGCGTACCTTCCCGCAGATCTTCTTCCGTATATTTATTCCTGCAGGGAAAGAAAAATCGGGCGGATTGCCATCTTATTTTCCGGTGATACCGGATTTTACAGCGGCGCAGAGGCGGTGTATAAGGCATTGCAGGAAGAAGTGCGCCTTGGAAAATTACAGGCCGGGATCACCATCTGTCCCGGAATCTCCTCGCTCTCCTATCTGGCGGCGCGCGCAGGTAAAAGCTGGCAGGACGCGAAAATAGTCAGCACACACGGGAGAGAGGCGGATGTTACCGCGTGTGTGCGCAGGGAGAAAAAGGTATTTCTGATTGTTTCAGGCAGAAGCGATCTAATCCGCATCGGGGAAGAACTTGAGGCGGCGGGACTGTCCGGGGTGGAGCTTACCATCGGATACCAGCTTTCCTACAGGGAAGAGCGGATCTGGCACGGAACGCCGGAAGTGTGCCGGACGTTAAAGGACGATGGACTCTATGCCTGCCTGATTGAAAATCCGGGTGCACAGGGGGAGACGCTCGCTCCGGGAGTCCCTGACCGCTGGTTCGTGCGCGGACGTGTCCCCATGACGAAGGAGGAAATCCGCTGGCTGTCTCTGTGCAGGCTCGGGTTAAAGAGTCAGAGCGTATTTTATGATATCGGAAGCGGAACCGGCTCGATTGCGGTGGAGGCGGCGCTGCGGTCAAAACAGCTGCGGGTGTATGCCGTGGAACATGGAGAGGAAGCCTGTGGACTGATTGCGGAAAATGCATCGCGTGCAGGCGTGAAGAACCTTGTTGTCGTAAAGGGGGAGGCACCGGAATGTCTTGGGGAACTCCCGGTGCCGACGCACGCGTTCATCGGCGGAAGCGGCGGCAGGCTGCGGGAGATTCTTCTGGCACTCCGGGAGAAAAATCCGAACGTGCGCGTTGTCTTAAATGCCGTCTCGCTTGAGACGGTCGCCGAGGTTGTGGCACTGCGGAAGGAACTTTTGATCTGTGACGAAGAGATCACACAGATTGCGGTCAGCCGTGCAAAAAAGGCAGGTTCCCATCATCTGATGCAGGCGGAGAATCCGATCTATGTGATCTCTTTTTCCCTGTCGGAGAACGGCGAGGGGGAAGAACAAAAACCGGACAGACGGGAGGAGAGGTAAGATGAACATTCCCAGAATCATGATTGCGGCGGCGGGAAGCAGGAGCGGCAAGACGCTTCTTTCCTGTGCGCTGATGATGCTTTTTTCACAGGAAGGAAAAAGCGTCAGTGCCATCAAGTGCGGGCCGGACTATATCGATCCGATGTTCCATCGGACGGTGCTCGGCGTCCCTTCCCGGAATCTGGACACTTTTTTCACTGGGGAGAGACTGACGAAAAGCCTTTTTGCGCGCGCGGCAGAGGGCGCAGACCTTGCGGTGATGGAGGGCGTGATGGGACTTTACGACGGCCTCGGTGGAATCCGCAAGGAGGGATCGTCCTACCATCTGGCAGAGGTGACGAAGACGCCTGTGATTCTGGTGGTGAACGCACATGGAATGGGGCGTTCCATTCTGCCGGTCATAAGGGGCTTTCTGGACTATGACCGGCATCATCTGATCCGGGGCGTGATCTTAAATCAGACGTCGGTGACATTCTGTGAGACAATCCGTCCCGAAATAGAGCGCGAATTGTCGCTTCCGGTGCTGGGGTGTCTGCCGAAGTTAAAGGAGCTGCACTGGGACAGCAGGCATTTAGGACTTGTGATGCCCGAAGAGATTGCGGATGTGAAAAAGCAGATTCAGACGGTGGCGGATACGCTCGGAAAGACAATGGACTGCGGGAGGCTTCTTGCGATTGCCGCATCCGCGGAAGAGCTGGAGACAGACCCGCTGCCGAAAAGAAAGATTGCGGATGTAAGAATCGGAATTGCTAGGGACGCGGCGTTTTGTTTTTACTATGAGGACAATCTGCAGCTGCTGCGGGAGGCGGGAGCCGAGCTGGTGCCGTTTTCTCCGTTACAGGATGAGAGCCTGCCGGAGGGGATTGCAGGACTGATTTTAGGCGGTGGCTACCCGGAACTGCATGCGAAAGCATTGTCGAAAAACACCCCGATGCGAAAAACGGTGCACGACGCGGTGGCGGGCGGTCTGCCGACGATCGCGGAGTGCGGCGGATTCCTCTATCTGCATGAGACGCTCTGCGACGATGAGGGAGTGTGTTATCCGATGGCGGGAGTGATTTCGGCGTCAGCTAAAAATACTGGAAAGCTGGTGCGCTTCGGCTATGTGATGCTTACGGAAAAGGAGGAGAACTTCCTACCGGCGGGCGCACAGATTGCGGGGCATGAGTTTCACTATTATGACAGCACGGACAACGGCGCGGGTGCGGTGGCCAAAAAGCCGGTAACCGGAAGATCGTGGGAGTGCGTACATGAGAGTCCGTCACAGTGGATGGGATTCCCGCATCTGTATTATTATTCCAATCCGGAATACGCGTACCGTTTTCTGAAAAAGGCGGCGGACAGAATCTACTTGAAAAAATAAACATGCAATGGTAATATGTTTTTAATTTCATAAAAAAGTAACTGGTGCCGGTGCAAAGGTGTGTGCAGAAGATGTACAGATGAGCCTTTGTACCGGTTAAAAGGGAAACAGGTGGGAATCCTGTACGATCTCGTCACTGTGATTAGGGAGTGCAGATACGAAAGCTTTACGCCACTGGCGCGCATACGCCGGGAAGGTAAGTATCTGCATGAGGATCTATCAGCCAGGAAACCTGCCAGTTATGATAGTACAGGAAGAGATTCCGGATCACGAGTAATTGGTCGTACTTTTGTGTGTTGATCAGCTGCTCCGTTTCTATGTTTTATAGAGCGGAGTTTCTTTCTGTTGTTTTATGGAAAATATACAATCATCAGCAGGAGGAATTATGAAAAAAAAGACACTGGCACTCTTACTAAGCCTGACACTCGCAGCCGGCATGATCGGCGGATGCGGCAGTAAGACAGAGACAACCACAGAGGAGAACGTGCAGACAGCACAGACAGAGACTGTTGCGGAGACCGAGACAGAGGCAGTATCCGATCAGGATGCGGCAGATCATGTTGCAGCGCTGATTGATGCAATCTACGTACAGGAGCGCACGGATGAGACCGATGCGCAGTGTGCAGAGGCAAGGGCAGCATGGGATGCACTGACCGATGCACAGAAGGAACTTGTCGAAGGTGAGAATGCAGATCCGGATTATTTCGGAAAAGATACCGGGGACGCTTCCAAGGACGATCCGTTAAATGAGGATGAGATCGGCGAGAATGAGATCCTTGTCGTAAGTTTTGGTACATCTTTCAATGACAGCCGTACCGAGGATATCGGCGGCGTGGAAAAAGCAATCGCAGAGGCATATCCGGACTGGTCGGTAAGAAGAGCGTTTACCGCACAGATTATCATCAACCATGTACAGGCGAGAGATGATGAGAAGATCGACAATGTAGATCAGGCGTTAGACCGCGCGGTGGCAAACGGAGTGAAGAACCTTGTGATTCAGCCGACCCATCTGATGCATGGTGCAGAGTATGACGAACTGATGGAATCGGTAGAGAAGTACCGCGATCAGTTTACATCCGTTGCAGTCGCAGAACCGCTGCTCGGCGAGGTTGGCGAAGATGCAACAGTAATCAATGACGATAAGGAAGCCGTTGCAAAGGCGATCACGGCAGAGGCAGTTGCAGAGGCAGGTTATGATTCCCTGGATGCGGCAGCTGAAGACGGTACCGCATTTGTATTCATGGGACATGGAACCGCTCATACCGCGAAGGTAAGCTACAGCCAGATGGCAAGTGTGATGAAGAACTTAAACTACGCGAATGTCTTCATCGGCACTGTGGAAGGAGAACCGGAAGAGACTGCATGCGAGGCAGTGATCGAGGCAGTCAAAGAAGCCGGCTACACGAAAGTGGTATTAAGACCGCTCATGGTAGTGGCAGGAGATCATGCCAACAATGATATGGCCGGGGATGACGATGATTCCTGGAAGAGCATGTTTGAGGCGGACGGATCTTTTGAGAGTGTAACATGCCAGATCGCAGGTCTTGGAAGAATCGATACGATTGAGCAGCTGTATGTATCCCACACGCAGGATGCGATCGATTCGCTCGGCAGCGTAGATACCGCAGCAGCGGCAACCACAGCAGGAAATCTGGAGGACGGCACGTACAGTGCCGTCTTCGACACTGACAGCAGTATGTTCCATGTCAATGAGGCATGTGACGGACGCGGCACACTTACCGTCAAGGATGGCAAGATGACCATTCACGTAAGTCTTGTGTCACAGAGCATCGTGAATCTGTATCCGGGAACAGCCGAGGACGCGCAGAAGAGCGGAGCCAAGCTGCTTGAGCCGACAAAGGATACCGTGACCTACAGTGACGGAACATCCGAGGAAGTGTACGGATTCGATATTCCGGTGGAAGCACTGGATCAGGAATTTGATCTGGCAATTATTGGAACCAAGGGTGTGTGGTACGATCACAAGGTGAGTGTATTCGACCCGGTTGCGGAGTAAGAGATGAAGAAGAATGTAACAGAACTGATCGTATGCCTGCTGTCTGTGATCTGTTTCCTCACAGCGTGCCAGGCACCGCAGAATGAAAAACTGGCGGACGGAACCTATCAGGCGGACGTTACGCTCACCGGCGGCAGCGGCAGGGCGACGGTGGACTCACCGGCGGCGATTACGGTGAAGGACGGCAAAATATATGCCACCATCGTGTGGAGCAGCCCGTATTATGATTACATGATGGTAGAGGATGAGACCTGCTACAACGAGGCAGAGGCAGGAGAGAACTCGACGTTTACGATTCCGATTGAAAAGCTGCCATGTGAGATCTCGGTGATTGCGGATACGACGGCGATGAGCGTGCCGCATGAGATTGAGTACACACTGTCATTTGCGTTAAAAGAGACGGACTTTTCGGAACTGACGAAGACGGGGCAGTGGGATCTCTCTTATGCCACGCAGTATCGTGTGGAACAATACGGGGAGTATGATCTGATTACAATGGCTGATGACAGCCGTTTTTTGCTGGTGCCGGAGAATGTTCCGGTACCGGAACATGTGCCGGAGGATGTGGTTGTGTTAAAACAGCCGCTGGATCACACGTATCTGGTATCCTCATCGGTGATGGATATGATCCGTGAGATCGGAGCGCTTTCTGACATCCGGCTTACAGGAGTAAAGGAGTCGGACTGGTATATAGAGAAAGCTGCGGCTGCGATGGAAGACGGCCGTATGCTGTATGCTGGAAAATACAATGAACCGGACTATGAACTGATTTTAAAGGAAGGGTGCAACTTTGCACTGGAGAATACGATGATCGGACATAATCCGGAGGTAAAAGAAAAGCTGGAGAGCCTTGGCATACCGGTCATGGTGGAACGTTCCAGCTATGAAGAACATCCGCTCGGAAGACTGGAGTGGATCCGGTTATATGGTCTTTTGTATGGAAAAGAACAGGAAGCCGATGCATTTTATGAAGAACAGCTAAAAAAAATAGAACCAATCATGGAAAAGGAAGATACAGGCCGCACGGTGGCCTTTTTTTATATCACGGCGAACGGAGCGGTCAATGTCCGCAAGCCGAATGACTATATTGCGCAGATGATCGGACTCGCCGGCGGCACCTACGTCCTAAACGACCGTCTTTCGGCGGAGGAGAATGCCCTGTCCACGATGAACATGCAGATGGAGGATTTTTATGCGGCAGCGAAGGACGCCGACATCCTTATCTACAACAGTACGATCGAGGGGGAGCTTTACAGTGTCGATGAACTTCTGGCAAAAAGCACGCTGTTTTCTGATTTTAAGGCGGTAAAAGAGGGAAATGTATATTGTACCGGAAGCAATTTCTTTCAGGAATCCACGGGAACCTGTGATTTCATTGAGGATCTGCACAAGGTGCTTGTGGATGAGACAGATGATAATTATCGGTTTTTAAAACACGTGAGGTAAGAATGAAACGATATGTGATAGCCTTTGGCGCGATGATCCTGCTGCTTGGCGGGTTGTTTTTCTTTAATATCGGTTCCGGAAGTGTCAAGATGACGGGAAGTGAGATTGCGGACATTCTGCTGCACCGCTTTGGAGGCACGGCGGATGAGACGGCGCGGCAGATTGTCTGGGAGATCCGCCTGCCCCGGATCTGTGCGGCAGTTATTCTGGGGGGAGCGCTCTCTGTTGCGGGATTTCTGCTGCAGTCATTTTTTCAGAATCCGATTGCGGGACCTTATGTGCTTGGCATCTCATCCGGGGCGAAGCTTGTGGTTGCGCTGACGATGATTGCCCTTTTGGAAATGGGCAGGGCGATCAGTTCGCTCGGCATGATTGTGGCGGCGTTTGCCGGATCGATGCTTGCGATGGGGTTCGTGCTCTTAATTTCCTGCCGGGTAAAAAAAATGTCCATGCTTGTGGTATGCGGCATTATGATCGGCTATATCTGTTCGGCAATCACGGATTTCTGCGTGACGTTTGCGGATGACTCCAACATTGTGAACCTTCACAACTGGTCGATGGGCAGTCTCTCCGGAATGACCTGGTCGAATGTGCGGATGATGACAGCGGTGGTGGCAGTCACGATGGGAGTGACCTTTTTTCTGGCAAAACCGATCGGTGCGTATCAGATGGGCGAGGCGTATGCGAGAAACATGGGCGTTAAGATCCGTCTGCTTCGCGTATTGCTGATTCTGCTGTCGAGTCTGCTGTCTGCCTGCGTGACGGCCTTTGCCGGACCGATCTCCTTTGTGGGAATTGCGGTTCCGCATCTGGTGAAGACGGCGATGAAGACGGCGAAACCGCTTCTGCTGATACCGGGCTGTTTTCTGGGCGGGGCAATTATCACGCTGTTTTGCGACGGCTTTGCGAGGACGGTGTTTGCTCCGACGGAGCTTTCGATCAGTTCGGTGACAGCCGTATTCCTGGTGCCGGTAGTGATTGTGATGATGCTGCGCAGGAATGAGGACAGGTAACGGAGGAACGTGTGATGGAACAGAGGAAAAAAGAGTCTGGAATCAGGCTTGAGGATGTGGCGGCAGGGTACGGCAGAAAATCTCTGCTTAACCATATTTCACTGCATGTAAGTCCGGGAAATGTCCTGACGCTGATCGGACCGAACGGTGCGGGCAAATCCACGATATTAAAAACCGTGACCAGACAGCTTGCAGAGCTTGGAGGAACGATCTTTCTGGAGGGGACATCCATGAGCCGGATGCGGGAAGAGGAAGTTGCACGGACGCTTGCGATGGTGATGACGGAGCGGCTTCATCCGGAATTTATGACCTGCCGCGAGGTGGTTGCGACCGGCAGGTATCCGTATACCGGAAGGCTCGGGATTCTCTCCGCAGAAGACTGGAAGCTTGTGGATGACGCCATGCAGCTGGTGCATGCCAGGGACACCGCGGACCGGAATTTTTCACAGATCAGCGACGGACAGAGACAGCGGGTGATGTTAGCACGCGCCATCTGCCAGGAGCCGCGGATTCTGATTCTGGATGAACCGACTTCCTATCTGGACATGCGTTACAAGATCGACATCTTATCCAGTATCCGAAGACTCGCGGCAGAAAGAAATATGGCGGTTGTCATGTCGCTCCACGAACTGGATCTGGCGCTAAAGGTATCGGATGTGATCGCCTGTGTGGAGGGAGACCACATCGGAAAAACAGGGACGCCGGAGGAGGTATTTTCGGGTGATTATATTCAGAAATTATACGGTGTGGACGCGGAGTGTTTTGATCCGCGGACAGGAGCTGTGTATCTGCGCGGAAATAAGAGCCGGCCGAAGATCTTTGTGATCGGCGGCGCGGGCAGCGGCATACCGGTCTATCATGCTTTACAGCGGAAAAATGTGCCGTTTGCGGCGGGAATTCTGATGGAGAATGATGTGGAATATCAGGATGCGTGTGCCGCGGCAAGCCGGGTGGTTTCCGTGAAGCCGTTTTTCCCGGTCGCAGAGAAGGAGATCGCGGAGGCGAGATCGTGGATTGAGACGTGCGAAACGTGTGTCTGTTGTGCGGAAGCTTTCGGACCTTACAACGAAGCGAACCGCGCGCTGCGCGAGTATGCAAAAACACTCGGAAAGCTGATTCCTGTAGAGGCACAGCAGAATTTGTAGAAAATATGAAATTGTGGTTGAATGTGGGGGATGGTGTGTGAATTGGGGATAGCAGGTGCGTCGGAAAGGTAAATGTATCGGGAAGTGCATGTGCACCGGCGGCAGAGAAAGAGAGGTGCGCGATGGAGCGTGGCATATTGGTCGTGAGCTTTGGAACGACTTATCAGGAGACAAGAGAAAAGAATATCGATCACATGGTGGCGCTTGTCAGAGAGCAGTATCCACATGATCTGGTGGAGGAGGCGTATTCCAGCAGCACTGTGAGGAAGGTGTTAAGAGAGCGGGACGGCATCGCGAAAGATGATGTGAGGCAGGCGCTTTGCCGGATGCGCGATGCCGGGGTGCGGCGTGTGATCGTATTTCCGACCCACATCATTGACGGGATTGAGAACCACCGGATGAAGCAGGAGGTAACAGACTGTGCACCGTGGTTTGAGGACGTCCGGATTGCGGATGCGCTGCTTAAGACACCGGAGGATTATCAGAGAACGGCGGAGGCTCTCTGGAAATCGGTGGCGGCGGAGGCGGGATCTTCGCCGGTGATTTTTATGGGTCATGGAAGTGAGCATGCGGCGGATGAGAGCTACGAGCGTCTGGAATGTGTGCTTGCACAGGTGACAGAGAACGACGTCTATGTGGCGACCGTGGAGGGAAGCGTTACGATTGACGATGTGATCGGGAGAATGAAGGTCTCAAGGCATAAGAGCGGACGCGTGCTTGTGGCGCCGTTTATGATGGTTGCGGGAGATCATGCCAACCATGATATGGCAGGGGAGAAGGATTCCTTTGCTGCCGCACTCCGCGAGGCGGGATATGAGCCGGTCTGCCTGTTGAAGGGGATTGGAGAGTATGAGCCGGTGAGAGAGTGCTATTTCAGGCATCTGCGGCACTGTATAGGAACCCTCTACGGGATCGGTGTGGGTCCCGGAGATCCGGAACTGGTGACCGTAAAGGCGCTCCGCTGTATGGAGGAGAGCGATCTTATCGTGCTTCCGGCGGCGGATCCGGCGGGATGCCATGCGTATCAGATTGCAAGGAAGGCGTACCCCGGGATTGAGAAAAAGGAACTTGTCTGCCTGCCGTTTCCGATGACAAAGGAGGAAGAAAAGCTGCGCAGGGCGCACGAGGAGATTTTTGCGCGGATTGCTTCTTATCTTACCGAAGGAAAGATTGTGGCATTTTTAACGATCGGAGATCCGTCCGTCTATTCCACATATGGCTACATTCACCGCAGAATCGCGGCGTGGGGCGGCAATGTTAAAATGATAAGCGGCGTGCCGTCCTTTTGTGCGGCTGCGGCGAGTCTTGGAATATCGCTCGGGGATAACCGGGATGAGATCCATGTGATTCCGGGATCGTACGAGGTGGAGGAGACGATGGCGCTTTCCGGCACCCGGGTGTACATGAAATCCGGAAAAAGCCTCGCGCGGCTGAAAGCGCTGTTGGAAGAACAGCAGAAGGAGAAGAAACTGTCCGTCTACTGCGTGGAGAACTGTGGGATGGCGGATGAGCGGATCCGCCTGGGAGCGGAGGCGCTCGAGGAGAACGGAAGCTATCTTACGACGCTTATTGTCAAAGATGAGGGAGAGGTGGTATAATGACAGAGAATTCATATCGCTTTTTTTCCAACCGGGAATGTCAGTATTATCCGTGCCATGAGGGCATTGAGGAGATGAACTGCCTGTTCTGCTATTGTCCGCTCTATGAGAGACGTCATTGTCCGGGAAATCCGGAGTATATTAAGAGCAGACGGGAGAATGGAAGCGAAGTACAGATCAAGTCCTGCATGAAGTGCACGTTTCCACATCAGGCGGAGAACTATGATGTGATCATGCAGTTTTTGAGGAAGGGAGATAGATAGGATGAAGAGAGTATTTTTGATTGTATTGGACAGCGTGGGGATTGGCGAGATGCCGGATGCTGCAGATTACGGGGATGCGGGAAGCAACACCATCAAAGCCGCGTCCATGAGCCCTTATTTTTCCATGCCGAACATGAGAAAGCTTGGCTTTTTTAATATCGACGGCGTGGAGATCGGGGAAAAGGAGGCAGCTCCTACCGGAGCGGTTGCCCGCATGACGGAAGTGTCAAAGGGAAAAGATACGACGATCGGCCACTGGGAGATTGCAGGCGTCATCTCACCAAAGCCGCTGCCGACCTACCCGAACGGTTTCCCGCAGGAGATTATTGAGGAATTTTCCAAAAAGACAGGGAGGGGCGTGCTCTGCAACAAGCCGTATTCCGGTACGGACGTCATCCGCGACTACGGGGAGGAGCATCTTAAGACCGGAGATCTGATCGTGTATACATCAGCGGATTCCGTGTTCCAGGTAGCTGCACATGAGGACATCGTTCCGGTGGAGAAGCTGTATGAATACTGCCAGATCGCGAGAGATATGCTGCGTGGAGAGCACGGTGTCGGCCGCGTGATCGCAAGACCGTTCACCGGAACGCCGGGGAACTTCACCCGCACGACCCGCAGACATGATTTTTCCTTACAGCCGCCGAAAGTGACGATGTTAGACCAGCTCTCGGGAGCCGGCTTTGACGTGCTTTCTGTCGGCAAGATCATCGATATTTTCGCGGAGAAGGGCATCACGGAGTATGTCCGCACGACCGGAAATGAGGACGGCATCAACAAGACGCTTGATTATATGAAGAAGGATTTTAACGGACTGTGCTTTACGAATCTGGTGGATTACGACATGCTCTACGGACACCGCAATGATATCGAGGGCTACGCAAAAGCACTGACGTACTTCGATGAGCGCCTGCCGGAACTTTTAGCAGCGATGGGTGAGGAGGACGTGCTGATGATCACGGCAGATCACGGCTGCGATCCGAGTACACCGTCCACGGATCATTCCAGAGAGTATACGCCGCTTGTGATGTACGGAGCACCGGTGCGGGCAGGGGAGAATTTCGGAACAAGAAAGAGCTTTTCCGACATTGCAGCGACAATTCTGTCCTACTTTGATCTCACCCCGGAGTGCGCGGGCGAGGCGATTCCGGTATTTAAGAAATAGTACAGATCTTCGGAAGAGAAGTTTTTGCATTTTTCATGAAATTATGTTATAGTGCCAACGTATGCAAAGTTTCGGCTTTGCTGCGTTGGCATTTTTGAAGTGATTTGTTTTTTGGAGGATAGATAGTTTGGCTGATTTAAGAAAAGAGATTGAAAAGAGACGTACGTTTGCAATTATTTCCCACCCGGATGCCGGTAAGACGACGCTGACGGAGAAGTTCCTGCTCTATGGAGGAGCAATCAATCTGGCGGGTTCCGTCAAGGGAAAAGCGACGGCGCGTCATGCAGTGTCCGACTGGATGGAGATTGAGAAGGAGAGAGGTATTTCCGTCACGTCATCGGTACTGCAGTTCAATTACGGAGGTTACTGCATCAATATTCTTGATACACCGGGACATCAGGACTTCTCGGAGGATACTTACCGTACCTTGATGGCGGCGGATTCTGCCGTCATGGTAATCGACGGTTCCAAGGGTGTCGAGGCGCAGACCAGAAAGCTGTTCAAGGTCTGTGTGATGCGCCATATTCCGATTTTTACATTCATCAACAAGATGGACCGCGATGCGAACGACACGTTTGATCTTCTTGATGAGATCGAGAAGGAGCTTGGCATTGCGACCTGCCCGATCAACTGGCCGATCGGTTCCGGTAAGAATTTTAAGGGTGTCTATGATCGCAACACAAGAGAGATTATGACGTTTTCCGATACATTAAAGGGAACCAAGGAAGGTACGGAGAAGCATATTTCCGTGGACGATCCGGCGCTGATTGCAGAGATCGGACAGGATGCGTATGATAAGCTGATGGAGGAGATCGAGCTTCTGGACGGAGCGAGCGCGGAGTTTGATCAGGAACTTGTGACGAAGGGAGAGCTTTCACCGGTATTTTTCGGTTCGGCATTGACGAATTTCGGTGTGGAGACTTTTTTGCAGCATTTCTTAAAGATGACTTACTCGCCGCTGCCGCGCAAGGCGGATATCGGAGAAGTTGATCCGTTTGGTGAGGATTTCTCTGCGTTTGTATTCAAGATTCAGGCAAACATGAACAAGGCACACCGTGACCGAATTGCGTTTATGCGCATCTGCTCGGGCAAGTTTACCGCCGGCATGGAAGTGACACATGTGCAGGGCGGCAATAAAAAGATCAAGCTTTCGCAGCCGCAGCAGATGATGGCGCAGGAGCGTCATATCGTGGACGAGGCGTATGCGGGAGACATCATCGGTGTGTTTGATCCGGGTATTTTTTCCATCGGAGATACACTCACCACGGCGAAGCCGTTCAAATTCGAGGGAATCCCGACGTTCGCACCGGAGCATTTTGCGAGAGTGCGGCAGGTGGATACGATGAAGCGCAAGCAGTTCATGAAGGGTATGCAGCAGATTGCGCAGGAAGGTGCGATCCAGATTTTCCAGGAGTACAATATGGGAATGGAGGAGGTCATCGTCGGCGTGGTCGGTGTACTGCAGTTCGATGTGTTGAAATACCGCCTCGAGAATGAGTACAATGTGGAAATCCGCATGGATACGCTTCCGTATGAGCATATCCGGTGGATTGAGAATGAGGACATCGATATGGATAAGCTGGTCGGAACCTCGGATATGAAGAAGATTCAGGATCTGAAGGGCAGACCGCTGTTACTGTTTGTCAATGCATGGAGTGTCGGCATGGTATTAGACCGGAACGAAGGTCTGGTACTCTCGGAGTTCGGCAGGGAATAGAGCGTGTGTCAGAGCAGCTGCCGGCAGAAAACAGTGCCGGCGGAATGCACAGAAAGGAAGCAGAATATGGCAGTTGTTACGATTACAAATGAAAATTTTGAGGACGAGGTGCTGGCGGCAAAGGTGCCGGTCATTCTGGATTTCTGGGCAGAGTGGTGCGGACCGTGTAAAATGCAGTCGCCGGTATTTGAGGCGCTGTCCGAGGAGCTTGCCGGAAAGGTGAAGTTCGGAAGCGTCAATGTGGATGAGCAGGCGGCGCTTGCGTTAAAGTATCAGGTGATGAGTATTCCGATGCTCGTTGTGATGCAGTATGGCATTTTTAAGAAAAAAGCGATCGGACTGCAGACGAGAGAGGAAATCTTAGATCTGCTTGCATGCTGCGAAGCGGAATAGATAACAAAGCGTTAGAGAAGGGAATTGCCGCAATAAGCATAGAGCTTTTGGGCGATAAGTAATATTATAAGAACTAGATACTTAAAAGTTCCAGATAAACATGCGGCG
>OIWQ01001609.1_pt1 | contig 26269 bp, 20 predicted proteins | sample 1587571 | NCBI WGS metagenome assembly OIWQ01 (sample SAMEA3888910, study PRJEB22519) | human gut metagenome | biome: human gut; feature: human-associated habitat; material: faeces | place: Denmark | collected 2010 | reverse complement strand
TTCAACTCTTTTGAAATCTTGCAGTAATCACGCATCTTAGCAGGAACAGGATCAAAAATGATGATGCTACTATACTTGCCCAAATTGCGGTGAGTTAATAGACCGTGACCTGAATGTAGCAAAAAATATACTTGATGAAGGTTTAAGAAATATATCGGCAGGAACTGTCGATTACACCGATGGAGAGGGCGTAAGACTTGCTTGCAAGCATTCCTTGATGAAGTCGGAATCCTACAAGTCTTTAGCTTGTGGGTAGTTCAATTAATGTTAGCGGATAATAGTATCCGTTTTCAGCCTGTAAAAGTACAAAAATAGGATACTACGTCACAAATTACTCAATAATTTGCCACAAAAGTACAAATTTTCAGTGCATCCTATCTGCACAGTACCAAAAAAGCCACCAGTTTTACTGATGGCTCACCGATTTAAGAAATAAACTAATCAATTTACTATCCGTTGTATTCCAAACATTATGATTGTTCTAAATACTACAACTCCATCCTGTACCATATAAATGCCTGTTATGAACCAGGTACTGATGAAGCTATCAGAACTTCCTTGCCAGTTTCTCTGCCTCTACCGGCTTATTGGTAGTAATGAAATCAACATTCATTTCAATGAGCTTCTTGATGATAACATCATCATCAGAAGTCCATCCATTTACCTTCAATCCCAATTCATGAGCTTCTTTAATCCACTCAGGATGCTTGAAAAGTATCTTATAACTATAATCAATGCCTTGATAACCAAGTTTCTTCACTTCAGCTGGTGTATAATTGCCATTAACATAATAAATAACAGCATTAGAATCCAACTGACGAACCAATGCACAAGCTGCAGAACTGAAAGAGATATACTCCACCTGTTTGGTCAAGCCCATACGATTCACCATCTCCACCGTTTTGCGAGTAAGACGATCTTCGTCGCACTGTAAAGGTTGTCTTTTGATTTCAAGAATCAGTTTTATTGCAGGATGATTCTTCAACTCATTTAAATATTGCTCTAAGGTTGATACTTCTTCTCCATTTTTTAGAAGTTGTATTTTCAAATCAGCATACTTTGAATCAGCAATGATCAAATCATTGATTTTCGGGTCATGGTTGACAATGATAACACTGTCAGCAGTGATATGCACATCACATTCAGAACCGTACACCTTGGCTTCTGCAGCCTTACGCAAAGAAGCTATCGAGTTTTGGGCCGAACCTTTCGTATCCCAATACCCACGATGTGCTATTATCTGAGTCTTAACTTTTGGATTTGAAATCAGAACAGTTTGCTCATATTTCTCTCCAAAACGATTGGTGAATACCACCGTAATACTCTTGGCATCAGAAGAAGGCAAGGCTCTAAACAGATGCCCGGTAGCAGTAAGACCTTCCTTATGTCTTTTGCTCGCAGCATAGGCTTCATCTACATCAACAAACTTCTCCATCTCACCCATGGCTTGTCCGTCCTGCAGCCATTCAACCTTGCAGCTTGGATCCCAATCCCAAACATTTACCACTACATATTGAGGCTGACTCAACATATCACCTTTACCATAAACACGCATCTGATAATCAATGCTATGACCTGTGGATTTATAATGCCATTTCAGCTGATTCCCATCCACATCCATCACCAGATAACCATTAGGCGCTCCACAGCGATTAACCTGACTCTTCCACCAGGCACCACAGGCGGCACCAATATTGTGTTCCAAAAGTTGAGCATCCATGACATTGTTCTGGAAATAATGAGTATGACCAGTCAAGACATGTACCTGATAATCCTTTAGGGCATCGGCCAACTCCTCTGCATTGCGAACATTGCCCTCACCCTCTGTGCTATTCCAAACAGCCGCATGCATATTGAGGAAGACCAAAGAGCCCTTCGGTACAAAACTCAAATCATGCTTCAGCCAGTCTAAATCAGCATCCGTAATAGCCTCTATATACTTCTTGTGACCCACGTAATTTATATTCTTCAACGTAACTACGTGTACTTTACCTATGTTGTAGGAATAATTGACAGGTCCGAAAAAACGGTGATAATATTGCTCTCCATATACAGGTGTACCAAGTGTCATATTATGCAAATCCTGATAACGCTTGTCGAAATCATGATTGCCTATACATTGGAAGGTAGTCATTTTGATGCCATCAAATGAGGCGGCATATTCACCATACAGGTTCATACTGTCAAATACTAAATCTCCCAAGGTATTGGCCACTACCTCTCTCTCGGCTCAGGGTATCCACATAGCCCTTCAAATCGCGGATAGATTCCTGCTTCCAACGCTTCATGTCATGCTCATTCTTTACCTGAGGATCAGAGATGGCAATATAATAAAACTTATCAGATAACTTTTTCCTCTTCTCCAAAATGAAATCATGTCGGCTGTGATCTTTTACAAGTTCATCCACGCGAACGTAAAAGCCTTTAGCAAGGCTCTTCTGGCAGGGAAGCACATAGGATGAAGGAGTGGATATACTGACGAACTTGCAGACATTGGTATCAGTAGGCAATGTCCATTCTCCAAGAGAATTGGTTTGCACAAAACTTCGGCCATTGTTTACAACCACCCCGGCAATCCCCTTACCCTTGATGTCTTTTACCTTACCGGAAAAAACAAAAGAAGAAGCTTGTTGGGCAGCCATACCCAATGGCATGGCCCCAATAGACGCTAACAACAGAATTTTACTCAGATTTTTATTCATCACGCTAAAAACTAAACATTTATCAATTTAATATGGTCAAAGAAAGCCAAAGCCTCTTCTGCAGTATTGGCATCACCGGCAGCCTCCTCCAAGGCTGCAGTATCACTCTCCAGGCAGATGATGTTGGCACAATCCAGTACATGACTCATGATTCGAATTGCCTCCTCTTTGGTCATATGCTGCGACTTATAGCTCTTCTTTACATATTTGTTCACACGCTCCACGGCCTTGAAGACAGCCGGCTTTCTAAATTCTGTTCCTGAAGAACTCAACCCCACCTCTACCTCATAGGTGTGGGTATAGTTACAGAGGAAAGTATTCCATTTCTTGGTAATCTCACCACCTAAGAAATGCTCTTCATCAAAAGCTGGCTTGACATTGGGAATCTCCCCACCATATACTTCGAGCGTAAACTCTTTCTTGTCCTGTGCAGCCATGTGGGCAATAGTACCCATCAGAAGCGCTGCAATCAAAAATAGTCTTACTTTCATTTTTTCAATCCTTTCATTAAACATCTAATCAATTATAATTCTGGTCTCTTCTGCCAGATCAGTCGGGTATTGAAATCATCACCACCCATCGATTTCACAGCCTCCAAATAATGTTCACGATTCATACGTTGCAAGATAGCTGGGTATTTGAAACGATATGGCATATGCAATGAAGCATCTACACCTGGACCTTTCGGTACATCAGGATAACCGGTACGATTATACTCAAACCATTGCTGGAAATCAATGAAGAAGAGTGCATAGAACTTCTGTTCCATGATGCGGCGAAGCGTTCCATCATATGCTGCCTTCCCGTTATCAAAATACCCGTCAGGAACCTCAACTCCCCATTGCGTAATAGCTGCAGCAACAGCTTTTTCATAGAGCAGCTTGGCATCATCAGAGATAAGACCGCGTTGTGCCAACTCTGCCTTGATGAAGAGTACCTCTGCATAGGTGAGACACTGTATATCCTGTGGCGCTGTGGCCAGATTTGCCGCATTTGGAGAAGAAGCAGTAAATGTAGGCTCCACATCATAACCACTAGGCAAACCGATAAAGGAAGTAACCTCTTGACCGGTTTGAGGATCCTTATTGGTAGCCTGAGTTGCAAACACTTCCAGACGAGGATCCTTCCAATCCTGAAGACGATCGATGAAAAATGCAGAAAGTGACTTGTAGGCAGAAAGGTCTGATGGACGTGTCATTGGAGCTTCATCAGGAGCAATTCCTGAGATATGTACCTTAGCATTGTCATCATTCGATTCAAAAACCGGATAAGTAGTAGGATCTGCCAACATCTTCTTCAACTCTGCCTTGGCCAAATCACCCAATTCCTTGGAATCTATGACACGCAGCAAAGCGCGCAAACGCAAGGAGTTGGTAAACTTCTTCCATTTCAGGATGCCCTGCAAGTCAGAACCGCTGCTGCAATACATCTTGTCACCATTGGTATTGAACTGCAAACCTTTTTTGAGATTATATATGCTGTTCGCCACATCCAAGCTGTCGATGATAAACCTGTAGACATCAGTCTGAGACTCAAACTTTGGATAGTAGAGCTGTTCCTCACCACGGCATGATTCCTGTACAGGAATATCACCGAAGGCATCTGTCGTGTTCTCAAATATCCAGCATCTGAGGGTCAATGCAATTGCCTGATAGTTCGGATCTCCCACTTTCACGGCTTCGTCATAGATGGCCTTGGCATTGGTATTCCATTTGTAATAATTGGTCCAGACGCCATCACCTGCCGTATCACTGATGTTGAACCAGCCCACACCGCTGGTGGAGTTTGTTGTTACAAGGCACTGCATCAACTGGAAGGTCCAGCTATTGTATCGGGTCCAGGTGTAAGTGCCCATACCATAAATGAGAGGATCCAAAAAACTTCCAGCATTAGCAGTATTCATACGGGTTGGATCCACATTGGTATCGTCCATTGATTCGCATGCCGAGGTCATCAGCATGAAAGGAACGGTCATCAGCGTCATTATATTTCTAAAAATCTTTTTCATCGATTCTTTCTTTTTTTGTTCATTACATCTTATTCTTAACTAGAAATCAACTTTGAGATTAACACCCCAGGAACGACTGGTAGGAAGAGTACCCACCTCTACACCTGGTACAAATGTATTGCCATCAAGTGAGGTTGTCTCCGGGTCATACATTGGATAACTGGTAATGCAAAGCAGATTGCGCCCATATATACCCACTGAAGCATTGTTGATGAAAGTATTCTTCAACCAAGATTTTGGCAACTGATAATCCAGACGAACCTCGCGAAGCTTGAGATAAGTGGTACTGAAAGTATTGGTTTCCACATTACCAATGCGGTAATACTCCTTATAATATGACTCCAGGGTGACAAGTTTCTGATTCGGACTATAAGTACCATCTCCGTTATCAACCACACCCGGTGCTATGCAATACACACCAGCTACAGGAGTAATCTTCTGCTTTTCAAAGAGCTTCAGAACATCAGGGTCCGCAATATCCAGGTAGAGACTGGTTCCAGGCTTTCTACCATTCAAGGTCTCAGCCAGGTGACCCTGTTCGCACATCTTGTGATGTGACTGAGAATAGGTCATACCTCCAACCTTTCCATCCCATTGCATGGAGAATGACCAGTTCTTGAATCGCAAAGAGGTATTGAACGCACCCTCCCAGTCTGGTAAGGCACATGCCACATATTCAATCTCAGAAGGACGAGCAGGCAAACCGGCAGAAGTGATAATCACCTCACCCTTAGCATTACGCTTGAGTTTGTAGCCCCAGATATCTCCCGTGGTTCCACCTTTAGTGCCGATGATACTTACATTGCCACTCACATAAGAACCGAGAATCTGACGCTCATCAGCAAATTCAGAAAGTGATTCTATCTTGTTCTTGTTGGTTGACCAGGTAGCGGTCATATCCCACTGCCAATCTCTATTCCTGATAGGAGTACCACGGAGTACGATCTCCACACCTCTGTTGCTGACACATCCCGAATTGATGGTACCCTTGGTGTATCCAGTAGTAGGATCAAAGGGAGCATTGAGAATCTGATTCTTGGTGCGATTATAATAATAGGTCACATCCAATCCCAAACGGCTGCCAAATGCTTTGAAATCCAATCCTCCTTCCCAGTTGGTAGACATCTCGGGCTTGAAGTCGGCATTATAAAGTGTACCTGGCTTAACCAAAGAACCCGAGAAATCACTAGTTGTATAGTAAGGTGATGTCTTGTAAGGCTGAGTATCATTACCCACCTGTGCCCAAGAAGCGCGCACTTTCAGCAGATTCACCCACTTTGGCATTTTCATCATGCTATTCAACACACCACTCAGACTCACAGAAGGATAGAAGAAAGAACGATTCTTGCGCGGCAAGGTAGATGACCAGTCATTGCGCCCTGTTATATCCAGGAACAACATCTCCTGATAAGCCAGATTAGCCATGAAATAAAGCGAGTTCACACGCTTCTTGCGAATAGTGGTATCAACCAATGGATTTGAAACTCCATTGGCCAAACTATATACACCAGGCGTATTCAAACCGGTAACAGAAGCTGACAACAAATCATAATACGACTGCATCATGTTACCACCCGCTGAAGCATTCACGTTGAGTCCATTCTCGAAACTGTTATGGTAAGATAAAAGTACATCAGAGTTAACCTCATAGTCAAAGATGTTCTGCTTCTTGAAGAAACCGGTAGGGAAAGCCTTGTCATCCCATGGTCTGTGCTGCTCCTGCTGCTGAGCCGTAGCCTGTAAACCAGAACGCAACTGCAAATCAAGGAAACGATTGATGGTAAAATTGGCAGAAATATTACCATTGAAACTATGCTTCTTTGCAGGGTTGGTTGCCTCGTAAAGCAAAATATACGGATTAGGCAGATAACTGGAGAATGGACGTATCTGCTTGATATTCTCCTTACCCTTGTACCACATTGGCTTAAACCAATCGAGGTTGAAGTTAGGATTCATGAATATCAGGAAATAGCTTAAGGAGTTAGAGTTATAGGTAAGCTGAGGAGTATTCTCCACATCTCTGTAAGTATAACTCATACGTGCATTGATCTTCACACGCTTGGAAATCTGCTGTGATCCGGCGAAAGCTGCAGTCAAGCGCTGATAGCCAGAGTTAGGCAAAATCCATTCACTCTTACTATGAGTCAAAGAGATACGCATATTGCCTGTACCGTTATTACCAGTCAAGGCCAGGGAGTTGGTCATCGTATGCCCCGTTTGGAACAATCCGGAGTGATTGTCTTTATAGGCTCTCCAAGGAGTGGCCACATCAGCACGACCTTCTTTCTCCGGGTCATATTGATAGAACATCTGTCCATCAAACTTCGCACCAAAAGCTGAGCTTGTACCACTGGTGCTAGCCAAACCATCATCACCTGCACCATAGGAGTAATAAGGTTGTCCAGCCCACTCTGTCCCCTTAGAACCGATGTTCTTGGCTACACCCTGTCCGAATTCATACTGATAATCAGGAAAGTGAGCAGCCTGTTCCCAGGAATTATTGAAATTATAACTGATACCTAATCCCTTCTTGGCTTTCTTACCAGACTTGGTGGTAACCATAATGACACCATTAGCAGCTCTTGAACCATAGAGAGCAGAGGCAGACGCTCCCTTCAATACCTGAATGCTCTCAATGTCATCCGGATTTAAATCAGAGAATCCATTACCAAAGTCAATCGAACCTTCGGAGTTGCCACCGGCACCATAAGAGCCACCAGGATTATTCATAGGGCTGGAAAGTGGCACACCATCCACAACGATAAGTGCGCCATTTCCGTCCATATTCATGGAAACGTTGCCACGAAGATTAATCTGGGTTGATGACAGGGGACCACCGGCTGAAATGACATTCAAACCTGCCACCTGTCCCTGCAAAGCTTGAGACCAGTTGGCAGGCATCGTTGCCGTAATTTCAGAACCAGATACGGTTTGGGTAGCATATCCGAGACTTTTTTCCTCACGCTTGATACCCAAAGCGGTAACCACTACATTATTCAGTTCTATAGGATCGTCGCTGAACTTCGACTTCTGTGTTTTTTTACCATTTACAGAACTTTTCTTTTCAATAGTCTTGCTGCTATCCTGTGCAACTTGACCATACATGCTTCCTGCAGTACAGCATAATGTGAGCGCGAAGAAACAATGCTTCATACGTTGCTTTTTCATTTACTACCTTTTTATAGAGAATTCATAACTAACAATTTCTGGTGCAAAGGTAGGACTATGATATTACGTATTGAGGTCAATGAGGATACATTCTATTTACTTTCTTGTTGCCAAAGAATTACAAACAAAGCTAACTTCCACATATACAACTGATTGCAAAAAAATGGAGCAAACTAAAGACAACAGTTTGCAAAACTCAGCCAAAGGAAGAATGCTTTGATGCCTTTACTCCATTACCTGTTGCTGTCTTCCTCTAACCTGTGATACCGTTCATATACATCAAGAGCATACTCCTGCCTGAGCAGTTCACCCCGATGAAGCCCTTCAACCACCTCTGCCGTAAGTCCACAATCACTGAAATCAACAAGATAAGTACAAAGCAACTTGTTGATGATAGGAATGAGATCCTTTGCTCCTAAGCTGCAAGCTAAATCAATGGCCGCAGCCACCACGTAACCATCACAACAGTCAGCGGTTTCCAATCTGCCATCATAGAAGACGAGCATGTCCTTCACCCACGCTGTCGCCTGTTCCTTCAAGGCAGGATTCTTTTCAACATAAAACTCCACATATTCATAAACGTTCATGCGGCAGTAATGGTCAAGCTTTGGCGTTTTCAGGAATTTCGTGAATTCAGAGAAAGGATCCGGATTCAACTTGTAGAGGGTTGGGGCAAAGAGATAATTGGTCGCCAGCCAGCTCAACTGATCTAAGAAATCACTTTCAAACTTCAATACATCCATCAGAAGACGGAAAGATTCCATGTTACCCACCTCTGCAAGAAGGATGATGCTATGACGTATGGCAGCAAACAATTCCCCTGTCGCTTTCAAATGCTGGTATTTGCCCAAGCCATACCTGATTATGTTCTCCAAGTCCTGACGCAACTCCTCGTGATCTATAGTCAGCAAGAGATCGATGATGTGATCCGGCAGGATCCATTTATAGGCATGAAAAGTCAGATACGATATCACTTCGGGATGCAGCAGCTTGATATGAGTTGGATATGATGGCAATTCGTAGCCATACACTTCCTCATGGATTTCATATTCACAACCCTGAAATTCCTCTTCATGCCAATCCCATCCACCGATATATGCCGTACTATCTCCTATTCGGAACTTGAAGTTTCTGCCAAGATGTTCCTGCATGGTAGAAAGATAACAAGATACCTCCAACCTGTCTTCTGCAAGCAGATAATGCATACCATTCAAGCCCCATTGATATTCAATGAGAGGAACGTTTTCATCATCTTCTTCCAGGATATATTGAGTAATGTCCCATGCATCAACAGGTTCAATGCCGGCTTCTTCAGCAAATTCAATGGAACCATAGATCAGATTGTGAGCCACCTCATATGGTATCTCCACCATCCTGTCATTCTCTTTATCCGAGTAGTACTCAACAATTTCTGCCAACTTTCTGGGTGATACGTTGAAGAAATATCTGGTTCCTATCAGACCCCTGCACAACTTGTCGATGCAGAAATCCGCACATGTTACAGTTCCCTTTGGGTGAATACGTGTCACGATGACCATAATTTCATCGGCATCTTTCCAGTTGGCATAAGTATAGCATTTGCCAAGAGGAAGCATACGGGCTTTCTCCTTGATATATTTCTCCGGACTCATCGGCTGAGCACCGGATTTATTGTTCTTTTTCCCCATTCGTTTTAAATTTATCTTATCTATCAATTTTTCCAGTAAACAAAAGTATTGAACACCTGTCGGCGGGAAGCCTAAACTTCTCTCATTTGAACATAAAGGAAAAACATCTGATCAGGAATAGAACGTTAGTTTACCTTATGTCAAATCCTAGAGACTATTATCAATGAAAGAATCCAATTCTTTACACTGCTTATAGTACGTATACACTTCCTTTATAGAACAAATTTTTGACATCATATATTTATTACATAGCACTTCGAGAGAAGAAGATGTTGAGCCAATGCCATCAAATTACAGGAATTGTATCAGGCAGGAAAGAAATGGGGCGTGAAGGTAGATGGTAAAGTTATCGTGCCACCCCTCTACTGTAGTATAGCGCAACCTGTTGGTGCCTATTGCGCCTTTGAACAGATACCCAAACATTGGGGCATTATGACATTGAAAGGAAAAGTGATTGTTGATGCCAAATATGAGAAGGTGGAGATTCGTGACAATGGAATCGCCGTGGTAACAGGCATCACGGGAAAAACACAGACAAACTTTTAAAGGTAAAAGAGTAAAAAAAGTAAAAGGGTAAAAAGGATTTTTGCTTTTTGAAATGACAATGAAGAAGATCAATGCTGTAAGCATGCAATAAAGCAATAGACAAATAGCGCAATACCTATATAGATATAAAAGTTAAGGGCGCTCTATCCTTTAGGAAGGAGCGCCCTTTTCTTATAATCTGACAGGAATCCCTATCTTGTTACACACATATCAATGCGAGAAAAATGATATATATAAATTATTGCCACAAAAACAACATATCCGATAGCAAAATGTCATTTTTAAGGCTAAAAACAAGTGGTTGACCCATATCAAGAAAAACATATTGCAATGATATTTCTCGGCAAAAGATGCCGTTATTCGATAAAAAAGTGTTAACTTTGCACTCGCATTTAAGGAATAACAAATAATAAATTTTAAAAAGGTTAATAATTATGATGACTATTTTTACAATGGCTTTCGCCGCAGTTATGTTTTCAGGTATGGTTCTTTGCATGGGCATGTTCTTGAAACACGTAGTAGACTCAATTCCAGAAATGGCCAACATGAGCCATTCTGTTAGCTTGAGCAAGTAAGAATAGAACACTACGATATACATATATGAATCACTTTAGAAATAGAGAGAGATTTATATAACGATGGGGCGGGTTTCTTTTACGGAACTCGCCCCATCTTGCCTCTTCCACAAGAGACACCCATTCTTCCTCTACTCCTCCACAAGCCCATGAAAACTCATCACCATTCGCCCAATTCTGAGCAAGGATATACAGAAAGAACGACTCCTCTATGGTCAAACCATCAGCTTTCTCCGCCATATACGCACTAGCCGCCTTCTCTATTAGATAAGCCATGACCTTGAGCTTACCGCCGGCAGAAAGACAAATAATCGGAGAAAAAAGCAAGGAAACATCAGTACAGCTTAAGACAAAATAAAAAAAGCCATTGCCTAAGATCCAACAATCTCTGTCAATGGCCAACCCTATCTCTTAGCAGACATTTTACTTAAATGCCTGAATATACTGCTTTAAAGCATCACGTAATATCTCTTCACAACTCTTTTTTGTCTTAATCTTAGTGAGCATAAGCTGCTCATAGTCTTCATCAGACAAATAAGTCTGAACACCATGTATAGTGGCTCTTTTCTCTGCAAGAGACATCTTCTGTTTCTTTACAACAGGCTGTTCATTGCCAGGACGTACTGCCTGATTCATATTACTAAACGCTGCGCGAAAATCCTTTCCTGCCATAATTCTAAATATTTATAGATTAACAATACGGCGTTAAATTAACATTTAATCGTCTGTAAATCAATAACTTATATTAAGAAATGCTTATGAAAACTTAACAATAAAAAGTTGGTCAAGTCGCTGATGACCAACATTTATCTGGTGAAACGAATTTTTAAAGCATGTGGGTACACCCCGAACCGAACTTTAATTAGCAAGATTTTCAAAGATCTCTCGTGCTTACAGCGTATAGCTGCTTAGCACATTATTGAATTATTAACGAACTATTGTTTCATAGGTTCCGGAGATTTCCATTATCTTACGGAATATTGGGTGTCAAGAATTCATGAACCTTTCTCGCTCATTGTTTTCGATCATCATCCGGATATGCAGCAACCAGAATGGGAGGGTGTTGTTCTACAGTCAGGCAGAGATAGACCATCACCAGGCTTGACCGTCGAAGGCTGGTAAACTTATGCATGAGCCGGTTTACATGTCTATAGATAAGGATGTATTGAGAAAGCAGGATACCATCACCGACTGGAACAATGGAGATATGACACTTATGCAGCTCCAAGCCGTGCTTCGCATCATCTATGCCCATGAAAAAGTGATAGGGGTAGATATTACAGGCGAATGTTCAGCACGCTTGACTATTTCTCTGAGTTGGAGGATGCAGAGATTAACAACGAGGCAAATGAAGAATTGCTAAGGATGATTCTGGAGGAGAACCATCCTTAGCCTTCTTAAGCGTAAGATTGAAGAATACGGTCTAGCTCGTCGAGTTCTTCCTCCTTTGTTGCCCAGCTTGTAACGAATCGGCAGATGATTTCATGTTCGCTCTTTCTTTCCCATATCTCGAATGCTACTTTTGGGGAAAGGGCCTCGTAGAGGGCAGGTGAGAGTACTACAAACTGCTGATTGGTTGGAGAATCGTAGGCAATGGCGATGCCATGCTTTTCGAAGATGCTGCGGATGCGGGTAGCCATAGCGATGGCATGGCGCGATATCTTGAAATAGAGCTCATCCGTAAACAGCGTGTCAAACTGGATGCCGAGCATTCTGCCCTTGGCAAGCAAGGCTCCATGACGCTTTACGTTGGTGAAGAAATATTTCGGTGCCTTCATGCCCGAGAATACCACAGCTTCTCCCATCATGGCACCCACCTTGGTTCCGCCGATATAGAATACATCACAATGTTTTGCAAGGAATGGCAAGTCATAGTCGCATGCCGCTGAAACCAGACCGTATCCCAGTCGGGCACCATCGATGAAGAGACGGAGGTCATATTTCTGGCAGGTTGCATACAGCGCAGCCAGTTCTTCTCTGGTGTAGACCATTCCGAACTCAGTCGGCATCGAGATATAAACCATGCCTGGCTGCACCATGTGAGGATGCGATTCGTCGGCTAGGAAGGTATCCATATAAGCTGACAGGGTGCCGGTTGTCAGCTTGCTGTTTTTTCCTGGCAGGGTAATGACCTTATGCCCGAAAGCTTCTACTGCTCCTGATTCATGTACCTCGATATGACCGGTTTCCACACAGATTACTCCTTCGCATCCCATGAGGACGGAATCAATGACCGTGGTGTTGGTCTGCGTACCGCCTATCAGGAAGAACACTTCTGCATTCTCATTGTCCACAGCCTTGCGGATTTTCTCTTTTGCAGATTCAGAGTATGGATCAAAACCATAACCAGATGTTTTATCACTGTTTGTCTTGCCAAGAGCTTCTAGAATCTCTGGCAGCATACCATTGTTGTAATCACTTTCAAATGAAATCATATTCTTAATATTACGTGTTTTAAGTTGAACTAATTTCTTTATTCTGTTTCTATTTTTACTTCTGTCAGTTTACCCGTCTGTGAGTCGATGATATAACCATACAGATTGCAAAGGTAATGATATCACCCTTAGAAAAATGGGAAGCATGCAAAGTTAAGAAAAAAAATGGTTAACAATGGCAAATAACCAAGAAAAATTCCATGAAATAATAATTTTTTATAAAAAGAATATTATATTGGACCTTTTCTTGCGTAAACAGGAAATTTTAGTTACCTTTGCACGAAAAGCACTACTTGGCATGAAAATTCAAGAAGTAATGAAATGATTTGTGTTCTTCAGCGACCAGATGTCATCGAAGAAACGGATGAAAACGCAAAGTAAATGAAAAACTAAAATGAAAAGAGAATATTAACAAATGGAACAAGAAGAAAAGAAACAGAAATCTCAAGCTGCAGAGAATCAGGCATCCTGCTCGCCTCTGCAGCCAGTTGAACCACATCCTTTTATTTCTGTCATACCGCTGGCAGTCCTTATTACTCTCATCGTCCTGGTTGTCAAAATCTTCCCTGATGATGCCTTGGCTGGTGCCTCTCAGGTGGCCCTCATGATAGCCACAGCCGTTTGTGTAGCACTCGGTATGGGCATCTATAGGATGAAATGGAATATCTTTGAAGAGATGATCAAAAAAACCGTGGGCGATGCCGGAGTATCTATCCTGATCCTGCTGCTCATCGGAATGATGTCAGCTACCTGGATGATCAGTGGTGTGGTACCCACATTGATATATTATGGTGTACAGATCATGTCGCCAACCTTTTTCCTTCCCTGCGCATGCATCATCTCCAGCATCATCTCTGTGATGACGGGAACCTCATGGACCACTATTGCCACCATCGGTATTGCTCTGATGGGAATCGGTGATGCCCTGGGAATACCAGCCCCCTACACCGCTGGAGCTATTATCTCCGGTGCCTATTTCGGGGATAAACTCTCGCCAATGAGCGATACCACCGTCCTTGCTTCGAGTATAGCCGGAGCGGATCTCTTCTCACATATCCGCTATATGCTCTATACTACCATACCAAGCATCCTGCTCTCGCTGGTACTCTATCTCATCATCGGACTCTGTTATGATTCCAAGCCAGTGGATATCAGCCAGTATCTCACCGGTCTGAGTCATGGTTTCAATATCTCCTTGTTTACGATGCTGGTTCCGGCTTTTACAGGATGGCTCATCTACCGCAAGACTCCATCTCTCATCACACTTCTTCTTTCAGCCCTTTCAGCATGCATCTGTGCCCTCATTCTCCAGCCGGAAGTACTTGTAGGGATAGCAGGTGAAGACAGCATCTCTGCCAAAAGCCTCTTTGAAGGAATCATGACCACCTGCTATACCCATACCCAGGTAGATTGCGGTATGGCTAACATCAATGATCTCGTAGCCACCCGAGGCATGGCTGGCATGCTCAATACCATCTGGCTCATCCTCTGTGCCATGTGTTTCGGTTCATGTATGGTAGCCAGCGGCATGCTCCACGCCATTACCCACATGCTCCTGAAAAGCATCCACAGCACCGTATCACTTGTCTGCAGCACCGTGACATCAGGCGTCTTGCTCAATCTCGTTATGGGTGACCAGTTCCTGAGCATTATTATGAATGCATCTATCTATAAGGATGAATATGCCGAACGCGGCTACCGTTCGGAACTCTTGAGCCGAAGTACAGAGGATAGCGCTACCGTAACGAGCGTATTGGTTCCATGGACAGCCTGCGGTATGACGCAGAGTACGGTTCTTGGTATCCCGACACTTGTCTATCTCCCCTTCTGCTTCTTCAATATCATCAGTCCTTTGATGAGTTGTCTGGTTGCCATCCTTGGCTTCGTACCCAATCCACAACCTAAGGAAAACAAAGCATCTGCAGCGGAAGAGACTGATATCCATTAATATTAATAGGAGATTCATTGATTCCCAATGACGGCAAGCAGACGCCGATAATCATGTGCTTTATGATGTGTGTACGCAAACAGGTTGCATAAAACGTGCAAACGTTTGCACATAGAAATGTAACCTTTTTGAAACTTTTTCTTGCTTCATATTGGATTTCCTCTTAAATTTGCAGCCGAAAATAGATACCAACTAACAAACGAAGGCTAAGTTTAATATAAACGAAACCAAATATAAAAGTAAAGATATGATGAAGCAAACATTCATAAAATCAGCTATGTTGCTGCTGCTGATCCTTTCAATGGCAACGACGCGAGCGCAGGAGGTCGCTCTGAAGACCAACTTACTGGGATGGGCTTCCACATCTGCCAACGCCGGCATCGAAATCGGCACGGGCAAGAAAACAACCTTCCAACTCTTCGGCACCCTGAACCCCTGGAAGTTCTCGGGCGACAAGAAGATGAGATTCTGGAATGTTATGCCAGAATACAGATGGTACACCTGCCAGAAGTTTGGAGGCCATTTCTTCGGAATTCATGCCTTAGGCGGTGAATACAACATTAAAAACATTGACATGCCCTTCGGCATCCTGCCGAAAACTCTGGAGGGCAGGCACTATGAAGGCTGGTATGTAGGTGGAGGCCTCACCTACGGCTACCAGTGGCTACTCAATAAGCACCTCAATTTCGAAGGGTCTATCGGTTTGGGATATGCCTACAGTCCTTACAAGCTTTACGGACGATGCGAAAAATGTCTCGACAAAGACCACCGCAACTATGTGGGCCCTACAAAAGCCGCACTATCTCTCATATACGTGTTCTAAGAATTTAATTTAACTGTGGTTTTAAACTGACAATAAAAACACGTAATAACTAGACAGAATACAAAAAATTTTAGGGAAATCATAATATGGATAAAATGAAGCTTTATGCGGTCATTTCGCCCCTCTGCATGCTCTTTTCTCAGGGCATCATGCCTGCTCAGGCTCAACAGCTGGCAGGGGGTAAGGTTCAGGTAGAAAGCGTTTTAGCACGCAAGAACGGCAACCGGATGGACGTTGCCTTCCGTATGAATCTGAACGATTTGAAGATGAAATCAGAGCAGCAGATTGTTTTCACACCGGTAATGGTAGGAACTGATTCTATCGCTCTCAACCCTATCATCATCCAGGGTAGAAACCAGGCTGTAAGATACCGCCGACTTGCCGACAGCAAGAAGAATCCGCAGGCACAGGTTCTTACCCGCAAGAACAAGACCAGTCAGCAGGTTTACTTCGCCCAGTCTGTTCCTTATCAGAAATGGATGAAGAAGTTCAAACTCTCGGTGAAAGAAGATCTTTGCGGATGTGGCAACCTGATAGAACAGGACAATACGCCGATTGCGGATATCGACCGTACACCGAAGATTACGAAGGATTTCTTTGTGCAGCCGAAGGCGGAAGCCAAGAAGGTGAGAGCCGAAAAGGGTGAAGCCTATCTCAGCTTTGTGGTTAACAAGAGTTATATTCTTGCCAACTTCCGTGAGAATGCTACTGAGCTGAAGAAGATTACTTCCACCATCGACCTGGTGAAGAACGACAAGAACGTTGAAATCACAGATATTGATATCCATGGTTTTGCTTCACCTGATGGTTCGTATGCCAACAACAAGCGCCTTGCCAACGAGCGTGCAGCTGCCCTCCGTAAATATGTGAGCAGCCTCTACACCTTAAACTGCAAACTCTTTACCTATCAGGCTACACCGGAAGACTGGGAAGGATTCAAGAAGAAGATCCAGGCTAGTCATCTGGCTGATAAGGAAGCGATTCTCGAGATAGCTAACTCCTCGCTGGCTCCCGACGATAAGGACCTGAAGATCAGAAAGCTCCATCCGACTAGTTACCGCTATATCCTGGATCATATCTATCCTCGTCTCCGTCATAGCGACTATACGGTAACCTACACGGTTCGTCCGTTCAGCATCGAAGAGGCCAAAGAGATATTGAAGACCAAACCACAGCAGCTTTCTCTGCAGGAGATGTTCCTGGTGGCACAGACTTACGAGCCGGGTTCGCCAGAGTTTAACGAGGTATTCGACATTGCCGTCCGCCTCTTCCCAGATAATGAGACAGCGAATCTCAATGCCGCCTGCACCGATTTGCAGAAAGGTGATCTTACTTCTGCCGAAAAGCATCTTGCCAAGGCAGGCAACTCGAAAGAGGCAGAGCGTGTAAGAGATGTCTTCAAGCAGATAAAGGAATTGGAATAACAGAAAATTAGAGAATAACGATTATAAACAAGCTTAACTTTCAAAGATTATGAAGATTAAACATTTATTTGGCTTGGCTGTCATCGCAGCTATGACAGCAAGCTGTTCAAGCAATGAGGACCTAGGAACCGCAGGTCCAGGTACTGGTACTAATGAAACTGGTGTTGGTTATGCAACTTTCACCATCAACTTGCCTTCGGTAAGTGGAACTCGTGCTGCAGATGCTGGTGGTGCTGAAATGGCTGAAGGAACACCAGAAGAGTATAAAGTTAGTAACGCAACTGCCCTCATCTTCCAGAAGTATGGTTCAGATGAAGGCTCTTACAAGTTTGTTGAGAGCGTAACTTTACCTATAGATGGATGGACAAACGATTCCACACCTGGTATCACAACTACTTCTAAAAAGCTGGTAGCAAAGCTTACCAATGTGGATACCAAGAATGATTATAGTGTTTTGATTTTGCTTAACAATAAAAATGTTAATTTGCCTACTGTAGGTCAAAGTTATAATGATTGGAATAGCAAAAACATTTTGACTCCTTCAGTTACTGATTGGGCTGGTTCTGATGGCTTCTATATGGCTAATGCTCCGTTGAAAGGAAGTGCTGCCTCACCTGCAACTTTGGTTAGTATTGACAAAGATAAAATATATGCCAGCGAGGCAGAAGCAAATAAACCTACTAACGATTGTGCTGCAACAGTTTTTGTAGAGCGTGGAGTAGCAAAGATGACAGTTGCTGCCCCTGGAACAATAACTGTTAAGGACAAGGCAACCACAAAGCCTACAAAGAGTCAAGTAACATTTAGCAATTGGGCTTTGGATATCACAAACAAGAAGACATTCGCTGTTCATAATATTGATGGCTTAAGTTCTGATTTTGGCGCTATTTGGACTACAGATCGTTTCACAGGCATTAACAACCGTGTTTATTGGGGTAAGGATCCTAACTACGATAATGAGGATCTCAAGAAAAATAATGCTACTGGTGATGACTTAAGAAACAAAGAATTCAATTTTATCACTGCTACAAGTGAGATTAATAAAGACTTCACCAACACCACCAAAACCAATCCGGTATATTGCTTAGAGAACACCTTTAACTTGAAAAACATGTATCAGGGTCAGACAACCCGTGTTATCTTCAAGGCAAAATATACTCCTAAGGATGATACAGGTGATCTTGCAGATCCAGCAGATGGAACATTCTACACCATCGGCAATATGAAAACTATCCTGAATACGGATAAGTTGAAGGCTGCTGTAGATGCTGTTGCAAATCCAGTTCTCCCAACAGGTTATACTATTGACTATACAAATTTCAAGACGGAAGGCTCACATGTGATTAAAGCGGAATATATCAAGAATGCTTCTGGTACAGTTCTCGATTCCACAGCACCTTATGGCAAAAAGACAGGTGCAGAAATCGTTAAAGATATTAATGATAAACTCGGCTTGAAAGCTGGTCGTCCAGAAGAGATGGTTGGTATCAATACCTATCTTAAGGGTGCTACATATTATATCGCTCGTGTTAAGCACTTCAGCTCATTGAAGTGGCAATCAGGTGAATATTATGGAGACAACAACGACAAGTATCTTGGCCGTTATGGTATGCTCCGTAACAACTGGTACGAATTGAAAGTTGGCAACGTCTATGGTCCTGGCTACCCTGGTGTGCCTCCAGTAGACCCAACTCAGCCAGATGATGAGAATGAGAAGTATCTTAGCGTCAGCGTAAAGATCCTTTCTTGGGCTAAGCGTTCAGACACAGTCGATTTGTAATCCATTACACATTATTATATATAGCTCAGCCGCTCTAGCGCTAAGGAGCGGCTGGCTATCTCGGAAGAATAAGAATCTATTTATACACTTTACTTTTTCATAAAACAGATAAGCATCATGGCAAACAAGAAGTTTAACAGTTGGATCAAGAATATATGCATGGGATGGGGCTTCATCATGGCCGGCAGCCTGCTAGCAAGCTGCAACGACTTGATGCACGACGACCTGCCTCCTTGTGACATGGGTGTTGACTTGCAGTTCAAGTACGACTACAACGTGCAGCGTGCCGACATGTTCAAAGATCATGTGGGCGGACTCTGCGTATTCGTATACGACGAGCAGGGCAACTTCATTGCTCGCCATGATGCCTATAACGATGCGACATCACAGCCGCTCAAGGACCCTAACTATGCCATGCGAATCAATCTGGAACCGGGCAAATACAGATTCGCAACCTTCGCCTTCCAAAAGAAATACGAAGATGCACTTGCGCAGCCAGGTGCCAAATTCCAGATAGCTCTGCCACAGCAGGGTGACAACATCACCGCCCTCCATGCACGACTCGACCGCGAACAGGGCAAGGTAAACAACCAGAGCCAACCGCTTGATACACTCTGGCAGGGACTCAGCAACGAACTGGTTGAAGTAAAAGACCTGCAGGTTACACGCCATACCATCGGTCTGGTTCGTGATACCAAGCAGCTCACCATCAGCCTGCATCAGACCGACGAGCCTGCCAACATCAATGCCGATGACTTCAGTTATCAGATAACCAATGCCAACGGCGATATCAGTTACGACAACTCTCTCCTCCCCGACGAGGAGTTGACATATACCCCATACTACACCTGGACCACTGAGTTTAAGGATACCGAGGGCAATGTAAAGGAGCGCACCGCTCATGCCGCCCTCATGTTCTCCCGACTCATCTGGCATCCGGCAGAAGAAAACGACAAGAACGCCATCCTCACCATCACGAACAAGACTACTGGCGAAGAGGTGGCACGCATCAATCTTGCAGACTTTCTGGCTCAAGGCCGTGGCGCCTTCGAAGCCCGCCATTATTCAGAGCAGGAATTCCTGGACCGAGAGTACGACTACAAGCTCGACTTCTTCCTCCAGGGCAACCAGTGGAAGTATGTGCAGCTCAGCATTTCCATCCTGGATTGGAGCAAGCGCATCCAGCGTGTCGATTTCTAACCGTTTCAGGTGTCAGAGCCCCTTCCGGGCATTTAGCTCATAAGAGTATTTGACTTTAAAAATTAGAAACAATGAAAATACGAGATTTCATTTTAAGTTTAGTTAGTTGGTTTATATTGTTGGTTACAGTAAGTTGCTCTGACGAACTTGGAGGCGAGCGCACTCCCATTTCGTCAGAAAGCAACTTGCATGTACTCGTGCCAACCGTGCTCAGCAGCCGCGGCACCAATCCCGACGATGCTTCCGGCCTTCCTACCTATAATGCCACGGTAGATGAATGCCAGATCAACGACCTGACCCTCTATGCTTTCCCTACAGGAAATGAAGGCAAGCTCCTGAAAAAGACGCTCCCTGCCCCACTGGCTTCGATGATGCTGGAGCAGCATGTAGCTAACTATCAGCTCAATATCGAGCCGGGCACTTACCATATCTATGTGGTTGCCAATATGAACAAGGTGTTGAGTGGTAAGACTATCCAAACAGAAAATGATCTCAAAAATATAGTACTGAACTATGAAGCTGGAACAGAACCGGGAATGCCGGTTTCTACAAACATCCCGATGATTTATGAGCCAAAGGATGTGAACGGTAATATCATCGATACAAAAATAGAAAAAAGTGGTGATAAATATACCGAGGTGGCAGCTAACCTGAAGTTTACATGCGTAAAGGTTAAGCTCAACCTGCTTTTCGACCCTACTGCTGAAGGTTCTGCATTCAAAGGAAAGAGCTATCGCATCAAGGATATTCTGGCTCAAAAGCTTTCTCCTAGCACCACGCTGAGTTGGAATGGAGCATTTAGCAATTCTAATGTTAGCACAGATTATGCCAAAGGTTTTGAAAATGAAGTTTATGCAACTCCTTCTGAGGCAAGCAATAAGGGTGGTTATTATAAGGCGGGAGACTGGACAGAGAAAGCAGACAATGCCAATGTGAATAATAAGAACATCATCACCCTTGTTCAGGGTGCTACTCCTACAGCTGCTCCACAGAATGCCGCCGATAAGTGGCTTTTCCAAGGCACTTACTATCTGCCTGAGCGTTATATCGCCAATGCCTCTCAGCAGTCTACCCTCAAAGTTAATGGCTTTGTGAATGGTAGCTTTGAGAACAACTATACGATTAAGCTGGGACATCGCCCAACTTCCACCGAAGTTCCGACCTTCCCTCGTGGCACCTATTATGAGATTATCGGCAACATCAAGAGTCTGGGAAACATGACTCTCGACTGTAATGTGAGCGTAAAGGACTGGACTCCTGTAACGATAGATGCCGACTTCAACCATACTACTTTGTGGGTAAGCAAGACGAAGGCGAGCGTAACATCTACCACGACAGACTCCATCGACTATGAGTCGAACGTAATGCTGACAGAGGCAGATTTCGGTTGCGATGAAAAGGTAACAACATCAAGTGGTGAGAAAGATGTGATTGTGTTGAGCAAGCTAGATGCAGTGAAGAATCATAGAATCACATTCAAAATCAACGAGGACATTAAGTTCTCCGACTATAAAGGAAAGTACAAGGGTACGGCAAAGGTTTGGATTAAGGCAGGTAACATTAAGAAGTATCTCGATGTAACCTATGATGCCTCTCCTTATTTTGAGGTAAATCCACAGGAAGTAACCATCTATTGGGGTAGCGACTACAATACCAAAGTGGTACAGTTTAAGACCAACCTCGGCGGTTTGGCTTTCACCGGTAACACCTCTTCCACCGTAGGTAAGTCAACCATTCAGGCATCTTGCGATACTCCTGATACCCGAGAAGGAACCTTCAAGATTGAGGCAACCAGTGACCCTGTTACCACGACAGTACATTACCTCACTGTGCAGCCAAAGGAATCTGCAGCAGACTTCGACTTTAAGAAGAAAATCAAGGTAACGGTAAAGCCTGCAGTAGGTGACTATCGTATCAACTTCCGTGCCATCAACGACCGCACACATTATAAAGGAGGTAATGGAACTGATAATTATGAGGGTACACTTGAAGAAAAGAAAGAGACTAATAATGTAACTGGAGAAAATACCAACTGGGCAGATGGATGGTATGATTTAAAGGATAAGGATATACCTAACACAGACCATCATTATACCTATGTCTATACCCAGATTGGTGAGACAACCGGAACTGAAGTCAACTCTAGAGTTTGGATATTTACAGAAAAATGGCCTGGTGATAAAATGGTTGCGGATTATACGAATGTGGGTTGGTATTACGTGGACTTCAAAGAGAATGCGAAGTCGAAATATACAGAGAATGGTGCTACGGGATTTAAGACCATCAAGCCTGGTGAAACATTGATTATGTTCAGTAACAATCACAATACGAACGAAGGTTATACGCTTCATCGTTGCCCTCACCACTTGGAACCAGGTATTCCTCTCTTCGACTATGAGGATCGAGAGGGTTGGATTGTCTATGATCCAACATCAGATCCTACTTGGAACATATATGATGCCATGCCAACTATTGAGAACATCAACTTTACCATTTACACCAGATTCCAGACTTACGGATGGTTCAAGGTATATGGTGTCGCCAATGGCAAAAATGGTGATGACAGTAATAAAGAGCGCGAGTCTTTTGCCATCTATGATACAGCGGGTAAAAGTTGGTCATGCGATAATTTGAATAATGGTTGGTATAAGACTGTGATTACCCTCAAGGCTGTTAAGGGAGACCACGAGAAGGACATCAGAATTATGAAAGATAATCAAATCTCTGACGACAAATCCATTCTCCTTTTCAATGGCAACAGCTATGAGAAGCATAATGACACAGGCTATTACGATGACTCCTCTTGGCACGATGGCAAGCCATCTGGTGTGGATTAAATAAGATTAGAATCAGATTTGAACACTGTTATAAATCAGTTTAAGCAATGAAGAAGATCAAACATTTAATGATATGGATTGGATTGCTCCTAAGCCTTGTTTCCTGCAAGGATACGATGGAGGCTATCGGACTCGGCGGGGATGAAATCCCTGCCGAGGGACTTGTCTTGAACCTTCAATTGACTAACTTCACCAAGCAACAGATTGGTACAAGAGCGGGGGCCTCGGAGACATTCAATTCGCTCTGCGCTGTGTTCTATGGAGATAAGGACAAATACTTAGACAAGACAGATTGCTATTCTACCTTATCACGGCAGTCTGATGGCAGCTACAAGGTAAAGATAACCAATGTACCTGCTGGTACCAAGAATGTACATCTTGTAGCCAATGCCAGCGACATGACGGAGAACGAGGCACATGACTTGCAGTCTCTCACTGCTGCTAAGGAGAGAGACCCTCAGCTTGATGCCCCTATCTGCTGGGGTAAAATTTCAATAGATAAACTTTTGGAAGCTAATCCTTCAGTGACGATGTTGCGCCAATGCGCCAAGATAAGTTTGGAGATAGACAATAGCATCCAGAGTAATTTCACTAATGCAGGCTTGTATGTCTATAACACGGCAACCAAGGCAGCCATAGCTCCTGCCAAATATATTGAGCCTACGACCGATGACTTGGCAGAATCTACCGTTCTCAGAACGGACAACCCATTGGGCGGCGGTACCGCAACCACCGTGGCAGTAAATGAAACTTCTGCAGGCAAGGCAATGGTGATTATCAAGGCGAATTATAAGGATAGTGTAGGATATTATAAGGTGGCACTCTACAAGGATGCTAAAGAGAAAATCCAATATGCCTTGCTCCGTAACCACCATTATACCATCAAGGTAACCAAGGTAAACGACTATGGCTTCTCTACGCTTGAAGAGGCTAAGAAGAGTCTGCCAGAGAATAGAGTGGAAGTAGAGGTGGTGGACGATAATCCTGAAATCACCAGAATGATAGCTTGCAAAGACTATGAACTGGGAGTGAGCGATTATCAGGAGATAGATGCAAACACAACAGAGGCTACCGTAACCATTGTTACTACCTTGCCAAAGGCAACGAGTAGTGATAGTGCGCTATATAGTGTCGATATAAATAATTCTTGGATAACCGCTTGTCAGCAAGAGACCGTGAATGATATACCAGAGACAAGCAGATCTTCTAAAGGCAAGAAATATACCTTGAAGCTTACGCTTGAAAAGAATGACCAATCAGAGGAACCACGTACAGGAACCATCACCGTTACTTCTGGCGACCTTTCTCTGGATATAACCATCAAGCAGGCTGGTTTTGATTTTAGAAGAGAGGATCCTGCTAGAATCGTAACCATGCAGTATAATAACTTCACCGTAGCTGCCAACTATTTCAAATGGTTGGACACTGTGCAAGGCATCACTCCTGAAGAAATGCAAGGGGCTGTGAGAAATGATGGTTTGCATTTCTGCGTGGGAACAGCCGATATCACGTATCTTATCCCTAAACTTAATGGTGATAAGATTACTAAAAAGGATGATAAAATCAAAGTGGAAGAAGATAATGGTAAGTGGAAGGTAAGCCTTACCAATACTACGGCAAACAAGAATTTGTGGAAGGCTTCATTTACCATCAAGAACCAGGCTGGCATCGAGATCACTTATCCTGTTTATCATACTGGTATCTTCCATAAGATAGATGAGACTTCCAAGGTATATAATGATTATCAGTTGGCAGAAAACGGAGATAACGAGAAGAAGGTGAAGGGCTGGTTCTATTATGGTGTGGTAAAGGTAGAGGGAAAGAAGGCCGATGAAACCACCACTACTTATTATATGTTAGACCGCAACCTAGGTGCATCCAACAATGGTTACTATGCCCCAGATGTGGTGGCACTGGCAAAGAACAAGAAAGCCATTGGTGGCTATTTCTGTATCTCTGAAAAAAAGAGCACCAGCGATGCCACTCAGGATCTCTCCAGCACCTTGGCACCAACAGGCTATACCATTCCAACTGATGCCGTGTTCGAAGAGTTAGTTAATGCTGGCAATCTGGAGGTGGTACCACAGTCCACATCGTTAGGAGAAACCTACAACTGCGTGCGTATCAAGACGGTGGATTCCGAGTTGCCATACATCTATCTGCCTATGGGTGGATTCTTGGAGGGCGAGAGCCATAAGAACCCTATCCATGTAAATCTCTGGACCAAGACTTTGCTGTCAGGTACGCAGGGCTTCGGTACCAACAGTCCTGAATATGGTTTCTGGTATAGATACTTTGATGTTTACAACAAGAGGATAGGATTATCCAATATGAGATTCGTGAGTGGTAGCAACGGCATGAACAATGGCCGCTACAAGGCGATGCCAATACGCCTGATTCTGAAATAAACATCAGATAAGTGATAAATACAATAACATCTTTTACTTATATATAATTAAAGTATAAAAAACAGCTGTTTTACAAAGAAGAGGGTGTGTCATAAGCCACACTCTCTTCCTTGATTCTTAGCTTCACTCAAATCTGCAACTTCATTTCATCAATACGAACGCCAAAATCATCCATATAGCGCTTGTATATATAAGAGGCAACTTGTAATATTCCCATCATAGTCATTATTCATTTTATAGGTTATTGCCGCAGAGTTCCGCTTTTTTATTGAAACCGCCAAAGAAAATCAAAATAAATCTGCAAGTTATCTGCAAATTACAACACCAAGAAATTCACAATAAATCAACAAAATCCCCCGAATATAAGTTGTAAACAGTAAACTATTAACTGTAAACTATAAACAGCTGTTCCCTACCTCAGCAAGCTTTCCCCAGGCGGTCCCATCCCGCAAAATATGGCGAGAGCTTTGATGCCCCGCCAACCTTAGAGCGTAGCGGTTCCGAGCACCGAGTAGGGCGGTTTTCTCCCTCGCTCCTGAGGAGAGAGGGTCGGGGTGAGAGGTGGAGCCCTATTTAATGGTAAAGAGGGACGGGGTGATTTTAGAAGATTTATTATTCAAAAATACATTTTTTGAGAAATCATTGACTACAAGAAAATAATCAATGATTTGCCTCATTCCAATCCCTTCATCAAAGAAATGGTGATACAGATGCGTCAGCTGATAAACAACATTAAATGCCGTCGTTG
>OIWQ01001589.1_pt1 | contig 26433 bp, 26 predicted proteins | sample 1587571 | NCBI WGS metagenome assembly OIWQ01 (sample SAMEA3888910, study PRJEB22519) | human gut metagenome | biome: human gut; feature: human-associated habitat; material: faeces | place: Denmark | collected 2010 | reverse complement strand
GAGTGCTACGAAAGCCCCAGCGTCAAGCGCCGCAAGAAGTCCGAGGCTGCCCGCAAGAACAGAAACAAGAGATATTATTAATCGTCTCAAAAAGCGTGCTGGACGTTGTGTTCAGCACGCTTTTTACCGATTCAGGGGACAACGCTCCTTTTGGGGGAGTTATTCTGACAGGCGGCCCGGCATGATGCCGACGCATCTGCTAAGTCGGAGGTATAAAAATGTCATTGCAGCTGAACATCCGGAAATATGAGGAAAAAGATTTTGAGCGCCTGTGTCAGGTCCACGATCCGGCCCGGAAAAGTGAGCTGGAGTATGCCGGCCTGTCGGCGGCCTTTCTGCCGCTGTCCATCGCCGCGGAAAGAGAGGGCTTGTTTGAATATCAGGTCTATGTGGCCGAGGATAAGGGACTGGTGGTGGGCTTCATAGCATTTTCGGACACGGAGCTGGCATGGCTTTATGTGGACCGAAGCTGCGCCCGGCAGGGAGTCGGGTCAGAGCTGATGCGTTTTGCGCTGGAGAGAGTGCAGGATGACGCGGAGATCGAAGTACTGGACGGGAATGAACCAGCTCTGGCTCTGTATGCCAAATTCGGATTTACCACGGTCCGGATGGTGACAGGCGTAATGCCCGGAAATGAAAGCTTTCCGGTGACCGTACATGTGCTGATGCGGCAATAACCGTGCGCGGCTTATGAAATATGAATCGTCTCAAAAAGCGTGCTGAACGCAACGATCAGCACGCTTTTTTATGTGCGGCTTCATAAATTGTTCAAAGTTTTTTCACCATTCACCGGAACAGATGTGTATAATAGAAAACCATGAAAAATACGCCCATTTAAGCTCGTGCCAAACCGGGTATACTCCTTCCTGTGCGGGTGCGGCGCTTCAGACTGCCCAAATAGCGCGGAAAAGGTTGATTTTTTGGGCTGAACCTGCTATAATAAACGGACTTGTCAAAGGATAACCGGAAAAGGATTTTTGTTATGCTGAGAAGATTCAAATCGTCTGTTACCTTTTTAATGAAGCTGTTGGCCTTTTTGCTGTGCGCCGCCTGCTTTTTCGGCCTGTTCGGCCTGGAATATTTCTTTCTCCTGCGCCCCAGCCGCACCCTGGGCGTCACGGCGGTGGCCTTCGTGGTGGTCTACGTCCTGATGACCAAGGTCTACGGCGGCTTCGACATCGGAAAGCGCAAAAGTAAGCCCATCGTGTTCTCCATGGCCCTGACGCTGCTGCTGACGGACCTGGTGACGCACTTCCTGCTGTGCATCATGAATACCACCGTCATCCACGGGGGACGCTTTGTATATGAGCGCCCGCTGCTGCTGCTGGCGGTCTATATGCTGCAGGTGGCCCTGGTGATCATCATGGCCTACGGCGGCAACGATCTGTACTTCAAGGTCAACAAGCCCCAGCGCTGCCTGATGGTGGCCCGCCGGGGCGAGTGCGTCGAGAACCTGATCAAAAAAGTGGGCCGCTATAAAAAGCAGTACAACATCCAGCAGGTGGCTTGGCTGGACCAGCCGGACCTGCTGACCTGCGTGGACCACGCCGACGCGGTGTTCCTGTATGAGCTCTCCGTCCGGGAGCGCACCGACCTGGTGGAATACTGCTACCAGACCCGCAAGGACCTGTACTACAGCCTGGAGATGTCCGACGTGGTGGCCATGGCCGGGGAGCGGGTCATGTTCGACGACAAGACCATGATGTACTGCCCGGTCCGGGAACTGCGGTTCAAGGAGCGCATCGTCAAGCGCCTGGGGGATATCCTGGTGTCCGTGGTGGGCCTGGTGCTGACCTCCCCCATCCTGCTGGTAACGGCCCTGGCCATCCGCCTGGAGGACGGCGGCCCGGTGTTCTACCGTCAGAAGCGCGCCACCTACGGCGGCCGGGTGTTCGAGGTGTACAAATTCCGCTCCATGCGGGCCCAGGACGGCAGCATCCACGTCTCCGCCAAGAAGGATGACGACCGCATCACCAAGGTGGGCCACATCATCCGCAAATTCCGCATCGACGAGCTGCCCCAGCTGATCAACGTCCTGAAAAGCGACATGAGCATCGTGGGCCCCCGGCCCGAGATGCTGGAAAACGTGGAAAAATATACCGACGACCTGCCGGAGTTCCGCTATCGCCTGCGGGCGAAGGCGGGGCTCACCGGCCTTGCCCAGATTTACGGCAAATACAACACCTCGCCCCGGGACAAGCTCATCATGGACCTGGCCTATATCCAGCAGTACAGTGTCTGGCTGGACCTGAAGCTGATCCTGCGGACGGCTCTGGTATTGCTGACGCCGGAGGAGAGCACCGAGGCCTTCGAGGACAAGAAAACGGAGGAAAAACCGTAATGCATACCACAAAGCGCGCCGTGCTGCTCAGCTGCTCCGACCACTATAACCACCGCCTCTATGTCATCGACGGCTACCTCAGGTCCCTGGGCTACGAGACGGTGTACTACACCAGCGACTTTGACCACACCTCCAAAAAGGTGTTCCGCTGCACGGTCCCCGGCTGCCGCCAGATCCATGTGCGGCCCTATCAGAAAAACCTGTCCCTGTCCCGGATCCTGTCCCATCGGGACTTTGCCCGCCTGGTGTTCCAGGAGCTGGAGCAGGCCCCCCCGGACGTGGTGGTGGCCCAGCTGCCCCCCAACTACCTGGCCCATTATGCCGCCCGCTTCAAGGCCCGGCACCCGGAAACCAAGCTGATCTTCGAGATTTTCGACATGTGGCCGGAGACCTTCCCCTCTGGCTCCATGAAGCGCCTGCTGGCCCTGCCCTTTTCCGTGTGGGCCGGTCTGCGGGATAAGAACCTCTCCGCCGCGGACCGGGTGATCCCCGAGTGCAGGCTGTTCTGCCGCAAGCTGGGCCTGCCGGAGGAGAACGCCATCTACCTGGCCTCCCGCCGCGACCCGAGCCAGACGCCGGAGGCCCATCTGCGCTCCGACGGACTGGACCTGTGCTACCTGGGGGCCATCAACAACGTGGTGAACGTCGACGCCATCGCCGGCCTGACGGCCCAATTGGCCCGGCTGAAGCCCGTCACCGTCCATGTCATCGGCGACGGCGAGAAGTGCCCTCAGCTGCTCCAGGCCCTGCGTGACGCCGGGGCGGAGGTGGACTGGCTGGGCGTGGTATATGACGAAAGCCGGAAGCACGAGGTCATGAGCCGCTGCCACTTCGGTTTCAACCTGATGAAGCCCGACGTGTGCGTGGGTCTGACCATGAAATCCGTGGACTATTTCCGCCACGATCTGCCCATTCTCAATAACATTCCCGCCGACACCGCCGAGCTGGTGGACCGGGAACAGGTGGGCCTCAACGTGGGGGAGGACACGGCGGCCCGGGTGGCCGCCATGACGGTGGAGGACTGTCTGCGTATGCGTAAGAACGTCCGCCGGGTCTTTGACGAGAACTTTGACCTGCCGGTGGTGCAGGCCCGATATGCCGCCCTGCTGCAGGGCATTGTGTGAGGATACGACCGTGGAAAAACAGATATTGATCCTGCTGGCTGCCTACAAGGGCGGCCGGTTTATCCGGCCCATGGTGGACTCCATCCTGGCGCAGGACGTGGGGGGCTGGAGGCTGATCCTGTCGGACGATGGGGAGGATACCGCCCCCATTTTGCAGGAATACGCCGATAAATATCCGGATAAAATAACGCATTATCGTTCCGGCCGCCGGTTCGGCAGCGCCCAGAAGCACTTCATGCACCTGCTGGAGCAGTTCGGGGGCCAGGCCGACTACATCATGTTCAGCGACCAGGACGACGTGTGGCACCCGGACAAGGTGCGCCTGACCCTCCGGCTCATGGAGCAGGCGGAGACGGACCCGGCCCTGCCGGTGCTGGTCCACACGGACCTGCGGGTGGTGGACGGCCAGCTGCATGAGATGGACCCCTCCTTCCAGCACTATTCCGGCCTGGACGGCCATCGTCTGGCGCTGGAGCAGCTGCTGGTGCAGAATGTGGTCACCGGCTGCACCATGATGATCAACCGCTCCCTGGCCCGGCTTGCCTGCCGCCCGGTGGGGGAGGGGGACATGCTGATGCACGACTGGTGGCTGGCGCTGATCGCCGCCGCCATGGGCCGGGCCGTGTTCCTGGACCGCGCCACCATTGACTACCGCCAGCACGGCGGCAACGTGGTGGGGGCCAAGGATCCCCGCTCGGCGGGCTATGTGCTGCAGAAGCTCAAGGGCGGTGCGGTGCGCCGTTCCCTGGCGGATACGGCCCGACAGGCCGGGGCCTTCCTCTCCTGCTATCGTCAGGAGCTGACCCCGGATCAGCAGGCCCTGCTGGCGGATTATGCCGCCGCCCCTGAAAAGGGAAAACTGGCCCGGCTGGCCCTTTACCGGCGGCGGGGCCTGTGGAAGTACGGCCTGAACCGCCGTATCGGACAAATTCTTTGGTGGTGAATCTTTTGCAAAATCGAATCCGTAACATGACGGAGGAGTTCCGGCGGGGTACCTTTACCCAGCGGTGCAGCCAGCTCTCCTTCGGAATCTTGTGCCTGTTCCTGATGGAGTGCAGCATCACCGGCGGCGGCCGCTATTGGGAGGTTGGACCTGTCAGCGTCCGCATTCTGCTGGGGGGTCTGGCGGCTGTTCTGGCCCTGCCGGAGCTTTTCCGGCATCTGGGCGCATACCTGAAAAAGCCCTCCATCTGGCTGACGCTGATATTTGTGGTGTGGCTGGCCTTCTGTGCTTGGCTGGGCATCCGGTCAAACAACCGCATGGACGTGCTGATCACCGACGTAAAGGGCTTCATGTGGCTGTTCCTGATCCCCGTGTTTGTGGCTGTGGTCCGGTCCCGCGACCGGCTGCGGACCCTGCTGAGCTGGGTCCTGGCGGGGGCGCTGATCCAGGCTGCCATCATCCTGGCGGTGAATGCCGCCGTGGTGCTGTCGGATAACCCCGAGCCCCTGTGCCGCTGGCTGACGGCCCGGTCCATCGGGCTGGTGGACATCGTGTCCGGCAAGCTGGTCCGGGTGTTCTTCAAAAGCAGCCCCTATATGGTCGTGGGCTGCGTGGTGCTTCTGTTCCGCCAGGCCCGGGCCCCGAGGCTCCGCTGGCACTATGTGCTGGCGGTGGCCCTGCTGCTCAACGCCCTGCTTTTAAGCTATACCCGCTCCCTGTACGGGGCGCTGGGGCTGACGGCCCTGATCAGCATCGTCGCGGTGCTGGTGCTGTGCCCGGAGAGCCGGCGGCGGACGGCGGCGTTTCTGCTGGCCGCCGTGGTGTCTTTCGGCGTGTTGGTCACGGTGCAGGAATTTGCCCTGGAGGGCAGCTATCTGAGCTTTGCCGTGTCCCGCACCATCGGCAAGGAGGTCCCCACCTCCTGGGCCTCCCAGCTGCGGGGGCGCCTCCGGGGAGATATCTCCGACGAAAAGCCCAACGACGCCGAGATGGATCGCCAGCGCTCCTATATCGAGGTCACCGAGAAGTCTGACCAGTTCCGCCAGGAGACCAAGGACGGCCTGAAGGACTGCATCCGCCGCAGTCCCATCATCGGCTGCGGCCTGGGAGCTGCGGCCGCCAGCCGGGACAGCGGTGTGGACGAGTATTTCTATCTGGACATGCTGGCCCGGACGGGTGTTGTGGGCCTGCTGCTGTACATGTTGCCCTTTGGCTATGTGGTGGCCTGGTGCCTGCGGCGGCGGGAGCTGCTGCGGGAATGCCCGGAGGGGGCGGTGGTGGTCTGCGGCCTGTGCACCTTCTGGATCGTCACCTGGTTCAACCCCTGGATGAACGCCGTGCTGGGCATCGCCTGGTACGCCGTCACCCTGTCGGTGCCCACGGCTTTGGAGGAGCGCGGCGTGTGAATCCCGCGCAACAGGAGATTGTTTTACCATGGCGAATGAATCAAGCGGAAAAAAAGCCCTGAAGGCCGGACTTGGCTACACGGTGGGCAATATGCTGGTCAAGGGCCTGTCCTTCCTGGCCATCCCCCTGTTTGCCCGGCTGATGACGGTGGAGGACTTCGGCATTTACAGCACCTTCAGCTCCTATGTGATGATCATGACGGTGCTGGCGGGCTTCACCCTGCACACCAGCGTCCGCAACGCGAAACTGGACTATGCTGATCTCACCGGCTCCTACTGCTCCTCCGTGACCCTGCTGATTATCGGCAACTCCCTGCTGCTGCTGGGCTTGAGCCTGGTGTTTGCCTCGCCTCTGGCCCGGATTTTGAGCCTGGAGCAGCCGTACCTTCCGGCGCTGATCGTGCTGGAGAGCTTCGGCATGGCCATGCTGACCTTCTATAACTGCGTCCTTTCGGTGGACTATCAATATAAAGAGTACCTGGTGCTGAGCCTGGTGTATGCCGTGGCCGGCATCGGCGGCTCCGTGCTGCTGATCCTGACCCTCTGCCGGGGCCAGGGGTATCTGGGCCGCATTCTGGGCACATTGATCCCCGCGGTGCTGGTGGGCGTCTATGTGGTGATTCGCCTGTGGCGGAAAAACCGGCCCCGCATCAACCGGGAATACTGGCGCTACGGCATGGCCATCAGCCTGCCCACGGTGCCCCACGGCCTGAGCCAGCTGCTGCTGAACCAGTTTGACCGCATTATGATCAAGTCCATGATCGGCAGCACCGAGGCCGGACTTTACAGCTTTGCCTATAATGTGGGCATGATCTTCCAGGTCATCACCAATTCCATGGACACCGCCTGGGCACCCTGGTTCTTTGAAAAGATGAAGGCCCGGGAGTACCCGGTCATTCGCCGGGCCGCCTCGGCCTATGTGATCTTTGTGTCCATCGGGGCCATGGCCCTGGCGCTGATCTCTCCGGAGGTCATCCTCATTGCTGGCGGCTCCAAATACAGCGACAGCCGCTATGTGACCATGCCTATCGTGCTGTCCATGTACTACGCGTTTTTGTATACCCTGCCCTCCTCGGTGGAGTATTACTATAAGAAAACCAAGCTCATCGCCCTGGCCACCATGCTGGCGGCGGGACTGAACATTCTGCTCAACGCCGTGTTCATTCCGGCTTTCGGCTATGTGGCGGCGGCCTACACCACCGTGGCCTGCTACCTGCTGTATTACCTGCTGCATGTGGTCCTGTCCTGGTGGGTCCACAAGGGCATGGTGTATGACATTCTCCAGCAGTTCTTCTGGCTGGGGATCGTGTCGGTGGTGTCGCTGGTGACGGTGGCCCTGACGGACCTGTTCTGGATCCGGATGGGACTGCTGGCGGCCCTTCTGGGCGTGTGTGTGCTGTGGGCCCTCCGCCACCGGGATCAGGTGGCCCGGACCCTTGCGGTGTTCCGTAAAAAATCGTCTTAAAACCGGGACAAACCCCCGGTTTTATGGGACGTCCCGCTTTGTTCCGGGACGGTAAACGGAGAGAGGTTACGAAATAACGGATAGGAGTGAGGTAAGTGGAGGAACTGACGCTTCGGCAAATGCAGGAGGGAGCTCTGAACATTCTCAAGAAATTGGACGGCATCTGCCGGGAGCAGGGACTGCGATATTTCCTGTTTTACGGCACGCTGATCGGGGCCGTCCGCCACAAGGGCTTCATCCCCTGGGACGACGACTTGGACGTGGCCATGCCCCGACCGGACTTTGACAAGCTGGTGGCCTACTGCCGCCAGCACCGGCAGGAGCTTCAGCCCATGCGCCTGATGACCGTGGACGATAACCCCCAGTATGTGTACCCCATTGCCCGGTTCAGCGACACCCGCTACCGGGTGAAGTACCAGGGCATCCGTGACTACGGCCTGGGCCTGTTTGTGGATATCTATCCCCTGGACGGCTGCGGCGACACGGAGGAGGAGGCCAGGGCCTGGGTGCAGCAGCCTCTGCGGGACGAGAAGTTCATCAACTGCTGCGCCGCCGAAAGGTTCACCCCCAGCCGCCGGGGCTGGCTCCACACACCGGTGAAGCTGGCCGGTCATCTCTGGGCCAAGCTCCACGGCAGCGCCTATTTCATCCACCGCATCGAGGCCTGGGCCCGGCAGAAGGACTATGAAAAATGCCGGTATGTCAGCTGCACCGTGTGGGGCACCACCCGGTGGAAAAACGTTTATCTGCGGGAGGATCTGGAGAAAACCGTGTACGTCCCCTTTGAGGACGGGGAGTTCCCCATTCCCGCCGGATATGAGCGGATGCTGCGCCACACCTATGGCGATTACATGACCCCGCCGCCGCCGGAGCAGCGGATCGGGCAGCACTTTTACACCGTATGGCCCAAGGAACAAGGGGCCGCGGAGGAACATAAGGAAGGAGCCATTTCATGAAAGGTATCGTTTTGGCCGGCGGAGCCGGTACGCGCCTGTATCCCCTGACCATGGTCACCAGCAAGCAGCTGCTGCCGGTGTATGACAAGCCCATGATCTATTACCCCCTGTCCACCCTGATGATGGCGGGGATCCGGGACATTCTCATCATCTCCACCCCCACGGATCTGCCCAATTTCGAGCGTTTGCTGGGGGACGGAAGCCAGTTCGGCATCCGGCTGAGCTATAAGGTGCAGCCCTCGCCCGACGGCCTGGCCCAGGCGTTCCTGCTGGGCGAGGAGTTCATCGGCGACGACTGCTGCGCCATGGTGCTGGGAGACAACATCTTCTACGGCAGCGGCTTCCGCACCCGCCTGAAGCAGGCGGCGGCGGACGCACAGCAGGGCCGGGCCAGCATCTTCGGCTACTATGTCAACGACCCCGAGCGCTTCGGCATCGTGGAGTTCGACGAAACCGGCAAGGTCATCTCCGTGGAGGAGAAGCCCCAGCATCCCAAGAGCAACTACTGCATCACGGGGCTGTACTTCTATGACAACCGGGTGGTGGACATGGCCAAGCGGGTGAAGCCCAGCGCCCGGGGTGAGCTGGAGATCACCGACCTGAACCGCTTCTATCTGGAGGACGGCACCCTGAACGTGCAGCTGCTGGGCCGGGGCTATGCCTGGCTGGACACCGGCACCATGGACTCCCTGGTGGACGCGGCGGACTTTGTGCGCACCATCGAGACCCGCCAGGGCTCCCAGATCGCGGCCCTGGAGGAGATCGCCTTCAACGAGGGCTGGATCGACAAGGAGACCCTGCTCCAGTCCGCCCAGCGCTATGGCAAGTCCCCCTACGGCCAGCATCTGATGCACGTGGCCGAGGGCAAAATTCGTTATTGATAGGTGGCCTGTATGAAAATTCTGGATACGAAAATTCCTGAGGTAAAGATCATCGAACCGGACGTGTTCGGCGATCACCGGGGCTGGTTCATGGAAACCTGGTCCCAGCCCAAGTATGAATCCCTGCATTTTGCGCCCATGCAGGACAACGAGAGCTTCACCGCCAAGAAGGGGACCCTGCGTGGCATCCACTTCCAGCAGGACCCCATGGCCCAGGCCAAGATCGTCCGGGTGGTGCGGGGCGCCGTGATGGACGTGGCGGTGGACCTGCGGAAGGGGTCCCCCACCTATCTGCAGTGGGTATCCGTGGAGCTCAGCGCCGAGAATAAGCGCCAGTTCTACATTCCCCGGGGCTTCGGCCACGGGTTCGTGACCCTGACGGACGACGTGGACTTCTGCTATAAGGCGGACAACCTGTACGACCACCCCAGCGACCGGTCCATCCGCTTCGACGACCCCGCCATCGGCGTGGACTGGGGCGTGACGGACCCCATCCTGTCCGACAAGGACAAAAATGCTCCGCTGCTGGCGGACAGCGACTGCAACTTCGTTTACGGAAAGGGAGAATGAGCCATGACCATTATCGTTACCGGCGGCGCCGGCTTTATCGGCAGCAACTTCGTGTTCCATATGCTCAAGGAGCATCCCGATTACCGCATCGTATGCCTGGACAAGCTGACCTACGCGGGGAACCTGTCCACCCTGGCTCCTGTGATGGACAACCCCAACTTCCGCTTCGTGAAGGCGGATATCTGCGACCGGGAGGCCGTCTACAAGCTGTTTGAGGAGGAGCACCCCGACATGGTGGTGAACTTCGCCGCCGAGAGCCATGTGGACCGCTCCATCGAGGACCCCGGCGTGTTCCTGCAGACCAACATCATCGGCACCGCCACCATGATGGACGCCTGCCGCAAATACGGCATCCAGCGCTATCACCAGGTGTCCACCGACGAGGTGTACGGCGACCTGCCCCTGGACCGGCCCGACCTGTTCTTCACCGAGGAGACGCCTATCCATACCTCCAGCCCCTACTCCAGCTCTAAGGCGTCCGCCGACCTGCTGGTGCAGGCGTATCACCGGACCTATGGCCTGCCGGTGTCCATCAGCCGCTGCTCCAATAACTACGGGCCCTATCACTTCCCGGAGAAGCTGATCCCCCTGATGATCGCCAACGCCCTGAACGACAAGCCCCTGCCGGTGTACGGCGAGGGCCTGAACGTCCGCGACTGGCTGTATGTGGAGGATCACTGCCGGGCCATCGACCTGATCATCCATAAGGGCCGGGTAGGCGAGGTGTACAACGTGGGCGGCCACAACGAGATGCGCAACATCGACATTGTGAAGCTGATCTGCAAGGAGCTGGGCAAGCCCGAGAGCCTCATCGTCCATGTGGCGGACCGGAAGGGCCACGATATGCGCTATGCCATCGACCCCACCAAGATCCACAACGAGCTGGGCTGGCTGCCGGAGACCAAGTTCGCCGACGGCATCAAAAAGACCATCGACTGGTACCTGAATCACCGGGAGTGGTGGGAGACCATCATCTCCGGCGAGTATCAGGACTATTACGAGAAAATGTACGGCAATCGCTGAGCCATGGAGGAGCAGAGAGTCAAGGCCGGGGCGGGGCCGATACCGTCCGCCCATCTGGGCTTTGTGGACGCCGCCAAGGGCCTGGGCATCCTGGCGGTGATCTGGGGACATATGGACTATCTGTGGAGCACCAGCTCTGTGTGGTTCTCGTCCTTCAAGCTGGCGGTGTTCTTTGTGGTGGTGGGCCTGCTGAAGGCGCACCGCTATGAGGACCGGGGACAGGAGGAGAGCTGCGGCGCCGTGTGGGGCAAGCGGCTATATTCCCTGGTCATCCCCTATGGGGTGTACTCCCTGTTGGCCATTTTGGTGCACCTGGCCTTTGCGGCGGTGCGGCACCAGGGCATGCTGGAGGCCTTGCAGGGGGACGTGCTCCTGACCGTGACGCTGCGGGGCATTGCCACCCTCTGGTTCCTGCCCACGCTGCTGCTGGCGGAGCTGCTGTTTGCGGCCATCCGGCCGGAGAGCCGGTCCCGGGCCGTGAAGCTGCTGCTGTGCATCCTGGTGCCGGTGCTGCTGTGTGCGGTGTGCTGGTTCTATGAGCGGGTGGACCTGCCGGAGGGGCTGCTGGCCCAGGTGGGGCAGAACCTGTTTGTGGTGGCGGCCAAGAGCGTCAGCGGGTGCTGGTTCATGCTGTGCGGCTATTACATCTATCGCCATCTGGACCCCAAGCGGCTGAGCAGGCCGCTGATCCTGGTGGTGCTGCTGGCGGTGAACCTGGGGCTGTCGCTGCTGAGTCCGGAGCTGGATTTCAACTCCTTCCGGCTGGGGCGCTTCGGCCTGGTGTTCTACGTCAACGGCGTACTGGGCTCCGTGGCGGTGCTGGAGCTGCTGCGGTATCTGGAGGGGCGGGTGTCCCTGCGGCCGCTGATCTGGTGCGGGAAGAACTCCATGTTCCTGATGGCCACGCATCTGCCCTGGTATATCGCACCGGTGCTGATGGCCGTGGGGAAGCGGTTCTATACCGCCGCGGTGCCGGATGTGAAGTATTTCCTGGTCATGCTGGCGGAGTTTGCCGCCCTGATGGCCATTGAGTTCGTGATGGTCTGGTGCAAGGACAAGATCAAGGGCACCATTACCGGCGGCGGAAAGGAAAAGGCCGTCAGCCGGGCCATCCAGTATCTGTAAGGAGGCTGCAAAATGAAAATTCTGGTAACGGGCGTGGGCGGTCAGCTGGGCCACGACGTCATGAACGAGCTGGCCCGCCGGGGCCATCAAGGCGTGGGCAGCGACATTGCCCCGGTATACAGCGGCATCGCCGACGGCTCCGCCGTGACGGGGATGCCCTATGTGGCCATGGACATCACCAATGAGCAGCAGGTGCGGCAGGTGATGGACCAGGTGCGGCCCGACGCCGTGATCCACTGCGCCGCCTGGACGGCGGTGGACCTGGCCGAGGACGCCGACAAGCAGCCCAAGGTCCGGGCCATCAACGTGGACGGCACCGCCCATCTGGCCCAGGCCTGCCGGGAGATGGACTGCAAGATGATGTACATTTCCACGGACTATGTGTTCAACGGCCAGGGGGAGACCCCCTGGCAGCCGGACTGCAAGGACTATCAGCCCCTGAATTTCTACGGCGAGACCAAGCTGGGCGGCGAGCTGGCCGTCAGCTCCCGGCTGGAGAAGTATTTCATCGTGCGGATCGCCTGGGTGTTCGGCCTGAACGGCAAGAACTTCATCAAGACCATGCTGCAGCTGGGCAGGACCCACGATAAGCTGCGGGTGGTGTGCGACCAGATCGGCACGCCCACCTATACCCTGGACCTGGCGCGGCTGCTGGTGGACATGATCGAGTCCGACAAGTACGGGTATTACCACGCTACCAACGAGGGCGGGTATATCTCCTGGTACGACTTCGCCTGCGAGATCTTCCGCCAGGCGGGGCTGCCGGTGCAGGTGGACGCCGTGACCACGGCGGAATACGGTGCGTCCAAGGCGGCCCGGCCCTTCAACAGCCGCCTGGACAAGAGCAAGCTGGCGGAAAACGGCTTCACGCCGCTGCCGGAGTGGAAGGACGCCCTGAGCCGGTATCTCCGGGAGCTGGGCGACAATCAATAAGCATAAAAACACCGGCTGCACAGCCGGTGTTTTTTTGCCAGAATGGGTTGTACCGGGGGTCAGAAGCTGCCGATGGGGATGGAGCCGTCGTCGCTGCCCTTTTCGATGGAGAGAATCTGCAGCCAGTAGCCCCGGCCGCCGCCCATGTCCACCTGGACCCGGTCGCCGCTGCGCCTGCCCAGAACGGCCTTCCCCACCGGGGACTCCTTGCTGATGAGGCCCTTCAGGGCGTCCTGCCGCAGGGTGGTCACCAGCTGAATTTTCCGGGTCTTGCCGGTGTTCTCCATGAGGATTTCCACGGTGTCGTACAGGCCCGCCGTGTCGGCCCGGGAGTGGTCCTCGATGACCCGGGCGGTTTTGATCATCCGCTGGAGATAGCGGATACGGCTGTCGTTGCGGTTTTTCTCCTGCTTGGCGCACTTGTACTCGAAGTTTTCGCTGAGGTCGCCGAAGGCCCGGGCGGTCTGCACGTCCTCAATGAGCTTGGGGCGCAGCGTCTGGACCCGGTAGTCGATCTCCTCCTGCATTTTCTGGATGTCCTGTCTGGTCAATTCGTCATACATGATGGTTCCTCCCATAGCTGCGCCAGGCGGCGCAGTCCCTCCGGCAAGCGGTCCATGTCGATGCCGGCATAGTTGACAACTAATATGTGCTGGGGCGCGGCGGCGGGCTGACTGTAGTAATCCGACAGCAGGGCCAGCCGCAGGCCCATGGCCTCCGCCCGGCGGCGGAGGGACCGGTCGTCCAGGTCCGTGGGCAGCACCATAAGAAAGTGCAGCCCCGCGTCCTGCTCCAGTATCTCCGCCCGGTCCGACAGGGGACTGCGGCGGATGGCGTCAATCACGGCGTCCCGCTTCTGACGATAGCGGGTTTTCATGCGGTTGAGATGCTGCTCATACCGGCCCTGCTCCAGAAACCGGGCCAGGGTGTACTGCTCGAAGCTGGACACGGTGCAGGCGTAAAAGCCCAGCTTCTCCCGGTAGCGGGCCAGCAGGCGGGGCGGCAGGATCATATAGCTGATGCGGATGGACGGGGCGATGGTCTTGGAAAAGGTGTTCAGATAGATGACCCGCTGACTCTCGCTGACGGAGAACAGGGTGGGGATGGGACGGCCCACAAAGCGGAACTCGCTGTCGTAGTCGTCCTCCAGGATATACCGCTCCGGCTCCTCCGCCGCCCAGCGCAGCAGCTCCTGCCGCCGGGTGATGGGCATGACGATGCCGGTGGGGTAGTGGTGAGACGGGGAGATGTGGACCACGTCCGCCGGCTGGCGGCGCAGCTGGGCCACGTCCAGGCCGCCGCTGTCCAGCCCCACCCGGCACAGGGGAACCTGGTGGGCCTGGTAAATCCTGGCGATCTTGCCATAGCCCGGGTCCTCCACGGCGTAGCGCTTCTCCCGGCCCAGCAGCTGGATAATCAGGGTGTATAGCAGCTCCGTTCCCGCGCCGATGATGATCTGCTCCGGGTCCACGTCCATGCCCCGGAACTGGCGCAGGTGGGCGGCGATGGCCCGGCGCAGGGCCGGGGCCCCGTTGGAGGGGGCGGCCCGGAGAAGCTCCGTGTCCTCCTCCAGGATGGTCTGGCGCATGAGCCGGGACCACACGGTGAAGGGGAAGTAGGACCGGTCCAGAGACCCGGTGGCCAGGTCCAGAAACACCGGCTCCGCCGGTTTTTCCGGAGCCAGCGGCGGCGGGTCCGCCGGAGGCAGAGGCCGCTCCACGGGGCTGACATAATACCCCTTTTTCTCCACGGTGTAGATATACCCCTCCGCCGCCAGCTGCTCATAGGCGTTCTTCACCGTGATGACGCTGACCTCCAGATGCTGGGCCAGAGCCCGCTTGGAGGGCAGCTTCTGCCGGGGCGGCAGGGCGCCGGACAGAATGTCCCGGCGGATGCAGCCGTACAGCTGGGTATACAGGCTGCTGCTTCCGTTTTTCTCCAGCGCATAGGTCAGCATGAAAAATCTCCTATCTGGTATTATCAAATAATATCAATATGGTTATTTCAATAATACCAGTTCTTACTATAATACAGACAGAATCAAAACGCAAGGAGATTTTTCCTATGAGAGACATGAAAATCAGAAAAATGGTACTGGCCGCTCTGATGGCGGCACTGACGTATGTGGCAACCATGGTGGTGCAGATTCCTTCCCCCATGCAGGGCTATGTGAACCTGGGCGACTGCTGCGTGCTGCTGTCCGGCTGGATCCTGGGGCCCTGGTGGGGCGGCGCTGCCGCCGGTATCGGCTCTATGCTGACGGACCTGCTCAACGGCTATGCCCACTACGCCCCGGGCACCCTGGTCATCAAGGCCCTGGACGCCATGGCGGCGGCGCTGATCGTGAAGGCCCTGGGCCGCAAGCCCTACGCCTATGTGGTGGGCGGCGTCGTGGGCGAGCTGATCATGGTGGCGGGCTATTTCGGCTATGCCTGCCTGCTGCTGGGCAAGGGCATCGGCGCGGCGGCCAGCATCCCCGGCAACCTGGTGCAGGGGGCCATGGGCCTGGTCATTGGCCTGGTGCTGTTCGTGCTGCTCAAGCGCAGCAAGGCTCTGGACAAGCTGAACATTCAGTGGTAAAATAGCTTCAAACGGGAGGATTCCCGCAGAAAGGAAGTTTTATCATGGCAGGAATCGTTCATGAGGTAGAAAATACCGATCTGCTGGCCCAGGTGCGGCAGGAGTCCGCCGCCGCCGCCCGGCAGCTGGCGGAAGCCGCTCGTCTGCACAAGGGGCAGATCGTGGTGGTGGGCTGCAGCACCAGCGAGGTGGTGGGCCACCGGGTGGGCAGCTGGTCCACGCCGGAGGTGGGCCAGGCCATTTTCGACGGGCTGCACAGCGTGTTCGGCCCCATGGGTGTGTATATCGCCGCCCAGTGCTGCGAGCACCTGAACCGGGCGCTGATCGTGGAGCACGAGGCGGTGCCCCAGCTGGACATCGTCAACGTGGTGCCTCAGCCCAAGGCGGGCAGCTCCTTTGCCACCGCCGCCTATCACACCTTCCGCCACCCGGTGGCGGTGGAGGAGATCCGGGCCGACGCCGGTCTGGACGTAGGCGGCACGCTGATCGGCATGCACCTGAAAAAGGTGGCGGTGCCGGTGCGGCTGGAGCAGGACCGCATCGGAAGCGCCATTCTGCTGGCGGCTCGGGTGCGGCCCAAGTTCATCGGCGGCGAGCGCGCCGTGTACGATGAGTCCCTGAAGGACGGATACCCGGAATTCTGAAAAAGCAATCCCTCCGGCTAATGGCCGGAGGGATTGAGATTTTCGGAGAGTGCAGAGATACTTCGCTATCGAAAACAAAGGACGCCCCCTGCGCACCGGGGAAGACTCAGCGGAGGGACTCCCGGTTCGGCGACTTCTCCGGGGCGGGATACACCGTCCGGTAAACGCCCTTGCGGCAGCGGACGCTGCGCAGGGCCGTGCGGTGCAGGCCCAGCAGGCTGTCCATCTCCCGGGCGGCGTTTTCATAGACGCTGTTCTGGTGATGTACCAGGATATAGTCGGCCTCCCGGATATGTCCGGCGGCCTGGCGGCAGAAGCTGCGCACCGGCGGGGCCAGGTGGAAGGCCCAGATGGCCGAGCACACGGTCACATGGTCATAGCGGGACAGGTCCTGAAACAGCACCTGCGCAAAGGGCAGTACCTGAAAATACGGGAGCATGGCGTCCATGCCCATCCACCGGCCGCTGGGGTCCAGCAGCATGGCCAGGGCTCCGCCTACCGCCCCCACGCCCACGAAAATCGTCCAGAACAGCAGCAGGCGGCGTGCGTTCCGGAACCGGGAAGGCTGCTTCATATAGTACCCCTCCTCAGTCACGGGCGGCGCGGACCTTGCGCTCCAGCTCTGCGCCGTAACGGAACACCATAGCCGCCAGGATCAGCACGACCCCGGCGCACAGCTCCAGGGTGTGCACGTCTGTCCCGCTCATCTGCCGGACGTCCAGCGTATAGGAATCCGGGTCCTTCACCCGGCTTCCGGCAAAGGCCGCCGGAGAGCGCAGGGCCAGAAAGGCGATCAGTCCCGCGCACAGCAGCAGTCCGGCGGCGATGACATACTTTTTCATCCCGGCCTTACTTTCCGGCCTTCTCCGGCCGCTTATGGGTGCACAGGCCCAGGGCCAGACCCACCAACATCCCCAGAGAGATGCCAAGGCCCGTGTTATTGTCCAAGGCCGTGCCGATGGCCGCGCCCAGGCACATTCCCAGGCACATGCCCTCCACGCCGTAGTTGTCCTCCGGCTGCTTCTGCTTTTTTTGCTCCTTCCCGGATGCGCCCCGGGCGGCGAAAACGGCCACCAGCAGGCCCATAATCACCCAGGGGGCGGCGGCCCGGATAAATGCCAGTATCGCTTCCATGCTCATTCTCCTTAAAAACCAAATCCAATCGTTCTCATTCTATTTCCAGGAAATCCCGCCGGTACTGGGGGGGTCACCCCCTCGGATTTCTTGAACACCTTGGTGAACACCCGATAGTCGCCATAGCCCGACCGCTCCGACACCTCCGCAATGGACAGGTCCGTGGACAGCAGCAGCTTTTTGGCCTGCTCCATGCGGATATTGGTGAGATAGGCCAGGAAATTCACGCCGATCTCGCTTTTGAACAGCTGGCTGATATACTGGGGGTTCAGGTGGAACTCCTCCGCCAGCAGGGACAGGCTGATGTCCCGGTCCAGGTGCTCCTGCAGATACCGGGTGATGGCCTGGATGGGCCGCTCCTCCCGGGGCTGGCCGGGCTGGGGGGTATGACTGCGGAACAGGGCGATTTTCAGATTATCGATGCAGGCGCCGAACTCGTCATAGTTCACCGGCTTGAGGATATAGTCCGTGATCTGAAGCCGCAGGGCCTCCCGGCAAGAGGCAAAGTCGTCATAGCCGGACACGATGACAAAGGCCGTCTCCGGGTGCTTCATCCGGGCCAGTTGGATGACCTTCAGCCCGTTCATAATGGGAATGTTGATGTCCATGATGACGATGTCCGGCGTCAGGGTGTCGATCCGGGACAGGGTCTCCAGGCCGTCGGCGACCTCGCCCACCACCTGGCAGTCGTGGCCCTCCCAGTCAAACAGGCGCTTGAAGCCCTCCCGGATCATGATCTCGTCGTCCACCAGCAGCACCCGCAGCTTTTTCATGCCAATTCCTCCTTCAGCGGCAGCAGGATGTGGGCCGTTACGCCGCCGCCCTCATTTTCCGTGTATGACAGGCCATACTCCCGGCCGCACAGCAGCTTGATCCGCTTCTGCACGTTCAGCACGCCGATGGAGCTGCCGGTGAGCTTGGGTGACTGCTTGTCGTAGTGCAGCAGCATGGCGTCGATCTGCTCCTTCCGACCCGGGGCGAAGCCGGCGCCGGTGTCCCGGATGCGGATGGTGTCCAGGGTGTTGTAAAGAAAGTGGGGGTTCACCTGACCTTTCAGATACAGCATGGACATCTTCTGCTCCACCAGCTCCGCCCGCAGGGCCTCGGGATTCTCCAGGGTCAGATAGAACGACAGGGTCATCAGGGTGACGCCCATGCCGCTGATGAGCCAGGTGTGGTGCAGCCCCTGGAGCACGCACACGGTAAACTCGATGAACAGGGCCGCCCCGATGGCGGAGCGCTGCTTGCCGTGGATGGCCCGCCAGCCGCCCATCAGCAGTCCGGCGCACAGCAGCAGATAGAAGGCCACGGCGGCATAGGGAACGTACATATACGGCCCGGAGGAATAGTTCCCCTGGGGCGTGACGGTGTAGGTGATGGGCAGCAGGAAATTGCCCAGCAGGGCCAGGATCAGAAAGGCCCTGGCCGGCAGGTCCAGCCGGCGGGGCTTTCCCGTCTCCTCCTGGACCAGAATGGCGATGTACTGATAAAACAGATAGATCACCGCCGTCAGGCTGCCCAGAAACAGCCGGTGCAGCACGCTGTTGAGAAGCGGCGGCACGGTGTCCAGCCGGTTCACCGTGTAAACCGTGGCCCCGTCCATGGCCAGGTTGAACAGCACCGCCGCCAGCAGCACCGAGAAGGTCCCGTGCAGGGGAGACCGCTCCTTCTCGGCGGAAAAATAGACGCAGGCCACAAAGGCCACAATGATAAACAGCGCGATCTCCATCCGCAGCATGGCAGACGCCCCTTTCCGTGTTCAGATGCCTCTATCATAGCACGGAATGAGGGAAATTGCACCCTGTCCATCCATTTTATGACCGGCGCACCGGAATCAGTATACCTGTATTATACCGGAGACTGGCGGCGGCATATAGGGGGATTTTATGGGGGGATGTGTTCAATTTATAGATTTGCTTTCCGGTGGGGCGCAATAAAAGAAGGGCGGCCCTAAGGGGCCGCCCTTCCTGGCGTCAGCTTTGATAAGCACCGGACATATAATATGGAAGTGGTCTATCTGCCGCCCAGGTCCACCGCATGGCGGACAAAGCTCATAGGCGGCACCGGATGGGGCAGCTGCATGGTAAACACCATCTGCGGCGTTTTCGGCTCCGTCAGCGTCAGCCCCTGGCTGTCGGTCATCATGGGGGCCGTCATGGTAAAGGGCTTGGTGTCCGGCCCCACCACCTCCACCTGATCCCCGCAGGCAAACTTGTTGCGCAGGCTCAGGGTAGCCAGGCCCTCCGGCGTGCAGCCCGTCACCACGGCGCAGATCTGCCAGTCCCGGATGTACCGGGCGTCCTCATAGAACTGCCCCGGCTGGCCGTAGAAAAATCCGGTGGAATAGTGCCGGTGGCTGACGTGCTCCACCTCATCCCGCCACACCGGGTCCACCGGCCGCCCGGCGGCCACGTCGTCCAGCACATGGCGGTAGGCCCCGGTGACAATGGCGGCGTAATAGGCGGACTTGGCCCGCCCCTCGATCTTCAGGCAGTCCACCCCGGCGTCCATCAGGTCGTCCAGGTGGTCGATCATGCACATATCCCGGGAGTTCATGATGTAGGTGCCCTTCTCGTCCTCGAACACCGGGAAATACTCCCCGGGCCGTTTCTCCTCCATCAGGGCGTACTGATAGCGGCAGGGCTGGGCGCAGGCACCCCGGTTGGAGTCCCGACCGGTCATATAGTTGGACAGCAGGCACCGCCCGGAATAAGACACGCACATGGCCCCGTGGCAGAAGGTCTCCAGCTCCAGGGCCGGGTCCACCCGGCGGCGGATCTCCCGGATCTCCTCCATCCCCAGCTCCCGGGCCAGCACCACCCGCTGGGCACCCAGGTCAAACCACGCCTGGGCGCAGGCATAGTTGGCGATAGACTGCTGGGTGCTGATGTGCCGCTGGCACCGGGGGGCGTATTTCCCGGCCAGGGTAAAGGCCCCCAGGTCCGCCAGAATCAGGGCGTCCACCCCGGCGTCGTTGAGCTTTTCCAGGTGCTCCGGCAGTCGGTCCACCTCGCCGCTGCGGGGCATGGTGTTCACGGTGGCGTGGACCTTCACCCCGTGCCGGTGGGCAAAGTCCACCGCCCGGGGCAGCTCCTCATCGCTGAAATTCCCCGCAAAGGACCGCATGCCGAAGGACGTCCCCGCCAGGTACACGGCGTCCGCCCCGTACAGCACGGCCATCTGCAGCTTTTCCCAGTCCCCTGCCGGAGCCAGCAGCTCCGATTTTTTTCGCTCCGCCGTCATCCGAACTTCCGCAGGTTGGCGTTGTGCTCGGACAGGGTGCGGCTGAACACGTGCCGCTGGGTATCGGGATTGAGCACATAGAAATAGTAGTTGGTATCGTCCGGCTGCAGGGCGGCCTGGATGGAGGCCTTACCGGCGTTGGCGATGGCCGTGGGGGGCAGTCCCTGGTGGGTATAGAGGTTATAGGGGCTGTCCAGGGTCTGATAGTCGTCCTCGGTGATCTCCCGCCCGGCGGCATACACCAGGGAGGCGTCGATCTGCAGCAGGTGGGCCGTCTCGCCCACGTTCTCCAGGCGGTTGTGGATCACGGAGGAGATCAGCGTGCGGTCGGTACCGTCCGTCTCCTTCTCGATCAGGGATGCCATGATGACGATTTCCTTCAGGCTATAGGAAGAATTGGCGAGCAGCGGCGCAATATCCGGGTCGTCCACAATACGGTCCTGGAAGTTGGCCAGCAGGCGGCTCAGAGCCGAGTCGGCATTTTCCTTCACATAGAACTCATAGGTATCCGGGAACAGATAGCCCTCCAGGCGGCTGATGCTGCCCAGATTCTCGTTGTCCACGAAGTCGAACTTGTCGAACACATGGTTCTTGGCGGACTCCTCCAGGGCGGCGGCGTCGGACACGTCGTTCTCCGCCAGCAGCTGGATGATCTGCTCCACGGTGTAGCCCTCGGGGATGGTGACGGTAACGGTGGCCGCCACGCCGCCGGTGGGCTGCATGGACTTGATGAGACAGTTGAAGTCCATGTCGGTGTTCAGCTCATACACGCCGGGCTGAATATAGCGGCTGGCGTGGAACACGGGGCTGGTGATCATGAACAGCAGCTTGGAGTTGATGAGCCCCGCCTTCTTCAGCTTGGTGGCCACCGTCCCCACGGAGTCGCCGCTTTCCACCTCGATGGTGGCGGTCAGAGGGGCTTTATTCAGGGCGCACACATCGTTGACGGCCAGCCAGCCGATACCGGCCAGCAGGAACGAGGCCACGATGACCCCCGCCAGATAGCCCAGCCACCCCAGGCGGCGCTTTTTCTTTTTCTTCGGCCCTTCGCCGGAGGAGGTCTGCTTACGGACCTCCTGGGCATCCCATTTGGCCGTATCGGAGTTCTGATAATCGGACATATGATCGGTTCCTTTCTCTATTTTTTCCGCCGGGCACACCCGGACAAGATACGCCGGAGCCATCTCCGGCATAGAATAGCCCATACAGGAAACAAGTGAGGTGAATCGCATGTGCTTTGACAACAACAATTGCTCCTGCATCTGGCTGATCGTGATCTTACTGCTGGTGTTCTGCTGCTGCGGCAGCGGAACCGGATCCCGCTGCGGCTGCGGCAACGGAGGCGACGGCTGCTGCTCCTGCTGAGGGCCGTACATACCTTCGCCCGGAGGGGACGCGCAGGCGTTCCCTCCCTATTTTATGCCCTCCAGCAGGTCCCGGAGCCGCTCCATGACCTCCCGGTGGATGTCGTCCACGGAGCGGACCTGTCCGTCCCGGGCGCAGTCAATGCGGGTCCACCCGCCGTAGTCCACCACCATGGCGGCGCTCTCCCGGCAGGACCGCAGGTATGCCTCGTCCCGCTCGTGGATGTCGGCGGTGGTGTGGGTCAGCTGCTCCCGGCGGCGCATCATCTGCTCCGACAGCTCCGTGGGCACGTCCAGATACAGCACCCGGTCCGGCTCCGGCAGCCCCAGCTTCCGGTATTCAAAGTCAAACAGCCAATCCAGAAACGTCTGCCGCTCCTGAGGCGGCAGCTTGGAGGTCTGGTGCACGGCGTTGCTGGTGGTGTACCGGTCGGCGATGACCAGTCCCCCCTGCCGGTACCAGCCGCCCCAGTCCTGCTTGAAGGAGGCATAGCGGTCCACGGAGAAAAACGTGGCGGCGGCATAGGCATTGACGTCCGCCGGGTCGGTGCCGAAGGCCCCGCTGAGATACAGCCGCAGCAGCGCCGAGGACTCCTCCTTGTACCGGGGAAATTCCAGCTTGCGGAAGGGCACGCCCCGGCTCTCCAGCTCCCGGCACAGAAGCGCCGTCTGGGTGGCCTTTCCGGAGCCGTCGGTGCCCTCAAATACGATCAGTTTTCCGCTCATCCTATGTTTCCTCCCCCGGCTCGACATATGCATTCAGGTTATTCTACCACGGCCCGGCTCATTTGTCCATGAAAAAGTTGGATCTCCCCCGCCACAGTTGTGTCCGGATGGGTTTTTTCACGCATAAACCATATTTTTCCCGAAAAAATAGTGGACAAGCGGCATTAGTTGTGGTAATATGAGGAATTAACAAAAGAGATAACGCTTTTGCAGTTTCGTTTCCGCTTTGTGCGGGAGAAAGGAAGGATTTCGTCATGGCTGTGAAGGAAAGCTACGCAGGGAAAATCAACCGCAAGCTCAACAAGAAGCTCCATGTCATCGACGTGGCGGCGGGCCGTGTCCCGGCGGACCTGGTGCTGAAAAACGCTACCTACGTCAACGTGTTCTCCAACGAGCTGTGCCGCGGGGACATCGCCGTGGCGGAGGGGCTCATTGTGGGCATGGGCGAATACCACGGCAAGGTGGAGGCGGACGTAGGCGGCAAGATCGTGCTGCCGGGCTTCATCGACGCCCATATTCACCTGGAAAGCTCCCTGGTAAGCCCCAAGGAGTTTGCCAAGGCCGTGCTGCCCCACGGCACCACCACCGTCATCACCGACCCCCACGAGATCGCCAACGTCATGGGCACCGATGGCATCGAGTATATGCTCCAGGCCACCGAGGACCTGCCGGTGGACGTGCGGTTCATGCTGCCCTCCTGCGTTCCGGCCACGCCGCTGGACGAGTCCGGGGCCAATCTGGACTATCGGGCCATCGACTCCTTCTATGACCATCCCCGGGTCCAGGGCCTGGCGGAGATGATGAACTTTGTGGGCATCATCAACGGCGACAGCCAGGTGGTGGAGAAGATCGTGGCCTCCCAGGCCCACCACAAGAAGATCGACGGCCACGCCCCGGGCCTTACCGGCAACGACCTGAACGCCTACATCGCCGCCGGCGTGTATTCCGACCATGAGTGCTCCAACGTGGAGGAGGCCATGGCCAAGCTGGAGCGGGGACAGTTCATCATGATCCGGGAGGGCACCGCCGCCCGGAACCTGGAGGCCCTGGCCCCCCTGCTGTGCGAGAAATACATCGAGCGGTGCATGTTCTGCACCGATGACAAGCACCCCAACGACCTGCTGGAAAAGGGCCACATCGACTACATCGTCAAAAAGGCCATCTCCTTGGGCGCGGACCCCATCATGGCGGTGAAGGCCGCCGGGTACACCGCCGCCCGGTACTTCCTGCTGAATAACCGCGGCGCCATCGCCCCCGGGTATCTGGCGGACTTTGTGGTCATCGACAACTGGGAGAACTTCGAGATCGAGATGGTCTATAAGAAGGGCAAGCTCATGTACGACGGCGTTCTGCGGGAGTTCGACACCCCGGAGATCGACCCCTATCTGGTCAAGCGGGCCCACGACACTTTCCATGTGGCCCCTCTGTCCGCCGCCGACTTCACCGACAAGCGCCCCCACGCCGTCATCGGCATGGTGCCCGGCGAGATCGTGTCCGAGGACGCGGGCTATGCCGACCACATCGACCTGGAGCAGGACATTCTCAAGATCGCCGTGATCGAGCGGCATAAGAACACCCACCACATCGGCCTGGGCTATATCAAGGGCTATGGCCTCAAGCGCGGCGCCGTGGCCACCTCCATCAGCCACGACAGCCACAACATCATCGTGGTGGGCACCTCCGAGGAGGACATGGCCGCCGCTGCCAACCGCATTGTGGAAAATTGCGGCGGTATCACCGTGATGGACGGCGGCCAGATCCTGGGCGAGGTGGCCCTGCCCATTGCGGGCATCATGTCCGACGACAGCCTGGTGATGGTGAACAGCGCCCTGGAGGCCGCCAAGGACGAGGCCTTCCGCCTGGGTGTGTCCCGGGGCATCGACCCCTTCATGACCCTGAGCTTCATGGCTCTGCCGGTGATCCCGTCCCTGCGGCTGACCACCCGGGGCGTGTTCGATGTGCTGACCCAGCGGTATGTGTGATGGGCATTCAGATCCGTAAGGCGTTGGCCTCCGATCTGGACGCCGTGGCGGCCATTACGGTGCGGCGGCAGGCGCCGCCATTCTGAACCAGGTGCAGGTGGACGTATACGCCGGTGCGCCCTGGCGCTATGACGTGCCGGACAGCGACGTCATGGTGCTGCACACCCTGGTCATTGACCCGGCCATCCGGGGTCGGGGGACTGGGCCGGGCCTTCCTGGCGTATTACGAGGGCTTCGCCCTGTCCCATGGCTGTCACTCCCTGCGGATCGACACCAACGCCCGCAATGTAAACGCCCGGGCCTTTTACAAGAAACTGGGCTATTGGGAGGTTGCCGCCGTCCCCTGCGCCTTCAACGGCATCCCCGGAGTCAACCTGGTGCTGCGGGAAAAGCGGATCGGGGAGGACGACTGACCATGCGATGCTGCCGCAGAGGCAGCCGGTATAATTTTACATAGTACAGCCCCCGGCCAGTGCGGCCGGGGGCTTATTGCTGCGTAGACGATCATATTTTGCGGCTGCTTTCGGGGATGGGACGCAGGGGGCGGCAGGGATTTCCGGCGGCCACGCAGTCGGAGGGAATGTCCCGGGTCACCACGCTGCCGGCGCCGATGACCACGTTGCTGCCGATGGTGACGCCGGGGGTCACCTGGACCCCGGCACCGAACCATACGTCGCTGCCCACGGTGATGGGCCGGGCATACTCCAGACCGGCGTTCCGGCGCGGGGCGTCGATGGGGTGGCCTGCCGTGTGGAAGCCGCAGGAGGGGCCGATGAACACGTTATCGCCGAAGGTCACGCCGCCGCCATCCAGAATTACCAGGCCGTGGTTGGCGTAGAAATTGGCTCCCACCCGGATGCCGTAGCCATAGTCGCACCAGAAGGCGGGCTCGATGCAGCAGCCGGGCCCCAGCTGACCCAGCAGGCGGGCCAGCAGGTCCGCCTGCCCGGCCCGGTCTCCGGGGCGCAGGTGGTTGAAGTCATAGCACAGTTCCTTGGCCCGCAGACGCTCCCGGGTCAGCAGGGGATCGGCGGACAGATACAGAAGTCCCTGCTGCATTTTCTCTTTTTCGGTCATACCTTCTCCTTTACCACCACGTTTTCCTCTCCCAGCCATTCCCGGCACTCCTGCAGCAGGGCCGGATGATTCAGGCAGTGGGTGCCCAGGAGCTTCCCGGTGTCCGCCAGGCGGATCTTCACCGGGGTGGAGCCCTCAAACATGGTCATCACCAGCTTGATGTGCCGGAAGGCGGGGCTGTCGGCGCTGGGGAAGCGGAGATAGATGGTGCTCTCCCGCTGGGCCGGGCGGCGGGAGGGCTGCTCCATAGGGGGCAGGCCGCTTTCCAGGGGATACAGGGAGTCGCACATGATCTGGGGGGGCTTCTCGTCCCGGACGGACAGACGGCCCTTTACCAGCACCGGGGTGTTCACCTGCATATAGCTGCCGCACTGGTCCATGACCCGGCTGAAGCACAGCAGCTCCATGGAGGCCAGCTCATCCTCAATGGTCACATAGGCCATGAGGGTGTTGTTTTTGGTGGTGCGGGTGCGGCTGGCGGTGATGACCCCTGCCACGGTGACGTTCTGGCCATCGGCAAAGCGCTTGGGGCCGTCCTGGCCCTCGAAATCGGACATGATGGCGTGGATGGGCACGGATCCGGCCCGCTTGGCCAGGGGGCGGTAGTCCTCCATAGGGTGGCCGGACAGGTACAGCCCCGTGGTATCCTTCTCCATGCTCATCCGCTCCACGGCGGTGAACTCCGGGATATCCGGCAGGGGGACGCTGGACACAGAGGACCCGGAGGAGGCGGACATACCGAACAGGTCCATCTGCCCCTCCACGTTTTTCCGGCGGGAGGAGGCGATGCCGTCCAGCACCCGCTCGTATACCGCCACCAGCTGGGAGCGTTTGCTCCCCAGGCTGTCGAAGGCCCCGCAGCGGATGAGGTTCTCCACCGCCCGCTTGTTCATGTCCGTGCAGTCGAACATCCGCT
>OIWQ01001586.1_pt1 | contig 26466 bp, 18 predicted proteins | sample 1587571 | NCBI WGS metagenome assembly OIWQ01 (sample SAMEA3888910, study PRJEB22519) | human gut metagenome | biome: human gut; feature: human-associated habitat; material: faeces | place: Denmark | collected 2010 | reverse complement strand
AGGCGGTCAGGCCGGAGACGACCTCGGTCTCCATGTCCAGCACGCCGCCCTTGGCACGCTCGGCCTTCTGCAGCTTCTGCAGCGCGCCCCACAGCTTGTTGGTAGCGTCGGTAGGACCGGCGAGGAAACTCTCATCGCCGTCATAAGGGGTGTAGTTCTTCTGGATGAAGTCACGAGTGTTGACTTCCTCTTTCCAAATGCGGCCTTCAAAGCCTTCCCACTGTTTGAAATCTGTCATTGTGCACCTCTTTTAATGTATGGACCGCCGGGCGCATTTCGCCCGGCTTTGAGTATTATACCAGAATTACAGGGCTTTGTGTGTTGTTTGGGCAACAGTTTTTGAGTTGTAGGGGCGGATGCTATCATCCGCCCGCGGCATTTTCTCTCCTATCTCCTCCCCAGCCCTTACTTTTTAATGTTAAACGCCCCAAATCCCGGATACTGCGCGGCGCTGCCAAGCTCCTCCTCGATGCGGAGAAGCTGGTTGTACTTGGCGACGCGCTCGCTGCGGCTGGGGGCGCCGGTCTTGATCTGGCAGGTGTTCAGCGCAACGGCCAGGTCGGCAATCGTGGTGTCCTCGGTCTCGCCGGAGCGGTGGGACGCAATGGCGGTGTAACCGGCCTTGTGCGCCATCTTGATGGCCTCCAGCGTCTCGGAAACAGAGCCGATCTGGTTCAGCTTGATGAGGATCGAGTTGCCGCAGCCCAAGCGAATGCCCTTGGACAGGCGCTCGGTGTTCGTGACGAACAGGTCGTCGCCGACCAGCTGGACCTTGCCGCCCAGCTCCTTCGTCATGTGCTGCCAGCCCTCCCAGTCCTCCTCGTCGAGGCCGTCCTCGATGGAGTAGATGGGATACTTCTCGACCAGCTGCTTCCAGTGCTCGACCAGCTCCTCACTGGTAAAGACCTTGCCGCACTTGGGCAGCTTATACTCGCCCTTCTCGCTGCCCTTCCATTCGCTGGAGGCAGCATCCATGGCCAGCACAAAATCCCTGCCGGGCAGGTAGCCGGCCTTCTCGATGGCCTCAAGGATATACTGAATGGCCTCCTCGTCGCTGGCAAGGTCGGGTGCAAAGCCGCCCTCGTCACCGACGGAGGTGGCCAGACCCTTGGATTTCAGCAGCGCCTGCAGGGCATGGAACACCTCGGTGCACCAGCGCAGACCCTCCTTGAAGCTGGGCGCACCGGCGGGCATAATCATGAACTCCTGCACGTCCACGGTGTTGGCCGCGTGCGCGCCGCCGTTCAGGATGTTCATCATGGGCACGGGCAGCTTGTTGCCGGACACGCCGCCCAAGAAGCGGTACAGGGGCACATCCAGCGAGATGGCCGCCGCGCGGGCCGCCGCGATGGAAACCGCCAGAATGGCGTTTGCACCGAGGTTGGACTTATCCTTGGTGCCGTCGGCCTTCAGCATAGCGGCGTCCACGGCGTAGATGTCGGAGGCATCCATGCCGGCAAGAACCTCGTTGATGGTGGTGTTGATGTTCTCAACAGCCTTGCTGACGCCCTTGCCGCCGAAGCGGCTCTTGTCGCCGTCGCGCAGCTCCAGAGCCTCAAATTCACCGGTGGACGCACCGCTGGGGGCAGCACCGCGGCCAATCGTGCCGTCGGCCAGCCATACCTCTGCCTCGACGGTGGGGTTGCCGCGGGAGTCGATGATCTCGCGGCCAATGACCTTCTCAATTTCCAGATAGCTCATGGTACAAAGTCCTTTCTCTATAAACTGCTTTTTCAGTATGCCCGGAATGGGATAAAGCGATACTTCAAGGTTAGCGCAAGCTAACCAATGACAAGATAGCATAGACTAACCGCTTTTGTCAAGAGGGAGAAATAAACACCCGTTCGGCACAGTGGGCAGCGGAAATGTGGGGCAGCTACAGACTGTCGAAGCACTCTTGTAGGGGCGAGCATTGCTCGCCCGTGCCCGTTTGCCTTGCAAGAAACTGTCCCGGAAAATGCGTTGCTGCGGTAAGCTGACGGGCGACCAATGGTCGCCCCTACACAGCGTAGTGTGCCCCCACCTCTCTCCTAACTCCTCACTCCCAACTCCTCTCTTGACAAATCCCCTTTCTTGCAGTAAGATAGTTTACGCTAACTGTTAGAGTATGCTAACCTTTGGCGATCCTATCACGGAAAGGAGCCGCGGTCCATGGCAAACCAACCGCAGCAGCCGGACACCGCGCTGCACAACGCAAGCCATTTGATGCAATATCATGACCTGATCGAGAGCATCGTCGCCGCCCTGGACGCGCGCGATGCCTACACAGCCAGTCATTCTGACCGGGTTGCGGACATGGTGCTGGTGCTCGCCGCCGCCCTCGGCCTGGACGAGGACGAGACGACCCGCATCCACATGGCCGCCCACCTGCACGACATCGGCAAGATCGCCGTGCCGGATTCCGTCCTGCGCAAGGCCGGGCCGCTGACCCGGCCCGAATGGGAGGAAATGCGCCGCCATCCCGTGACCGGGTATGAAATCCTGCGCAAAATCGATGATTTTAAAGAAATTGCCATACTGGTGCGCCATCACCATGAGCGGTGGGATGGCCGCGGCTACCCGGACGGGCTGTCGGGGCATGACATCCCGCCGGGGTCGCGCGTTATTGCCGTGGCGGACTCCATCGATGCGATGATGAGCAGCCGCAGCTACCGCCCCGCCATGACCAGCGCTGCCTGCCGCCGCGAGATCGAAAAAAACAGCGGCATCATGTATGACCCCCGCGTGGCCGCCGCCGCGCTGGAACACTGGGACGAGCTGGTCAGCCGCTATGCCGGGGCCGACACGCCCCGCACGCCCTACTTTGACCGTTTGCAGCTGGAGCACACCCGCCAGGCGCACGATTATCTGCTGACCCACCAGGGCAGCCGCATCACCCTGCCCGAGCTGGCCGCAAAATTTCACCTGTCCCAAAGCTCGCTGAAGATCTGTTTCAAGGCGCTGTACGGCGTGCCGGTGGCCAGCTATCTGCGCGGACTGCGGATGGACACCGCCGCCCGGCTTTTGCAGGAGAGCGATCTGCCCGTGGCCGAGATCGCGCACCGCGTCGGCTATGAGGACCCCAGCCGCTTTGCCGCGGCCTTCCGCCGCCACACAGGCCGCCGCCCCACCGAGCTGCGGCGGGTGGCGTGCCCGACTGCAAGCAGCCACACCGCGTAAGATCTTCCTGCCTCCCTCTGCGAGGGGGCCGGGGAGTTTTTTAGCAAAAAAATCCATTCTGCGCACCGTATGCCTTTTCAGTCTACCCCAGTCGTGGCTAACCGTTGTAGAATTATGTGTAAACCTTATAGGTTCGCCCGACGGGGCACATTTTATACACCATCGCAAGCATATTACAGTAAAGGGGATTTGAACTATGAATTGGGCAAAGATTGGTCTGTTTGCAGGCGGCGCTCTGTTTGGCTCCGCCGGTATTGAGATTCTGACCAGCAAGGATGCGAAGAAGCTGTATACCCAGTGCACCGCCGCTGTCCTGCGCATGAAGGACCAGGTCATGAAGACCGCCACCACTCTGCAGGAGAACTGCGGCGACATCCTGGCCGACGCCAAGGAGATCAACGAGCAGCGCGCCGCCGAGGATGACGCCGTTCTGGAGGACACCGCCGAGGAGAAGGCTGAGTAAGTTTTCGCTGCTGCAAAAGCCTTCCCCGCGGGCGGGGAAGGTGGCCGAGCAAAGCGAGGTCGGATGAGGTGCGTGTTCGCCGCAGCCACCCGTTCACGGGATACTGCGGAACAGTCCGCCCTCATCAGCCGCCGTTGGCGGCAGCTTCCCCCTCGGGGGAAGCCTTTTTTATTTACCGGGAGAGTAATTATGAAATGGAATATTCTGCATGAGAGCCGCGGGCGCATCCGCCTGCATCTCCGTAAGCCGCGGATGTCGCTGGCCGAGGCGGACCAGCTGCAGGACTATCTGACCAGCCTGCCCGGCGTGCGCACCGCCGCCGTGTATGAGCGCACCTGCGACGTTGTCATCGTCTATACCGAGAGCCGCGCCGGTATCGTCAGGGGTCTGGCAGCCTTCCGCTTTGACACAGAGGCCCTGGCCGAGGTGCCCGCCAACAGCCCCCGCGCCGTCAACCGCGAATATCAGGAAAAGCTCGTCAATATGACGATCTTCCACTTTGCGCGCAAGCTGTTCCTGCCAGCACCCTTGCGCATGGTCTACACACTGGTGCGCAGCGTGCCCTATATTTTCCGCGGTCTGCGGTGCGTTTTCCGCCGCAAGCTCGAGGTCGAGGTCCTCGACGCGCTGTCCATCGGCGTGTCGATGCTGCGCGGCGATTTCGGCACGGCAGGCTCCGTCATGTTCCTGCTGCGCCTGGGCGAGCTGCTGGAGGAATGGACCCGCAAGAAATCGCTGGGCGACCTGGCCCGCTGTATGTCGCTGAACGTGGACCGCGTCTGGCAGCAGACCGCCGAGGGCGAGGTACTTGTGCCGATCTCGCAGGTGTGCGCGGGCGATGCCATCGTCGTACACACCGGCAGCGTCATCCCGCTGGACGGCAGGGTGCTGGACGGTGAGGCCAGCGTCAACCAGGCCTCCCTGACCGGCGAGGCCGAGCCCGTCCGCAAGAGCGAGGGGGCCGTCGTCTACGCGGGCACCGTCGTCGAGGAGGGCCAGATCACCGTGACCGTCGAGCAGCAGGCCGGCAACGGACGCTACGACCAGATCGTCAAAATGATCGAGAACTCCGAGAAGCTGAAATCCGCCAGCGAGACCCGCGCCGCCGCGCTGGCCGACAAGCTGGTCCCGTACAGCCTGCTGGGCACCGCCGTGACCTACGCGCTGACCCGCAACGCGACCCGTGCGATCTCGATCCTGATGGTCGATTTCTCCTGTGCGCTCAAGCTGTCGATGCCGCTGGCCGTGCTGTCCGCCATGCGTGAGTGCGGCAGCTACCATATCACGGTCAAGGGCGGCAAGTATCTGGAGGCTCTGGCCAACGCCGATACCATCGTCTTTGACAAGACCGGCACGCTGACCCATGCGACGCCCACCGTTGTGCAGGTCGTGCCGTTCGGCACCCGCACCGAGGACGAGGTTTTACAGATCGCGGCCTGTCTGGAGGAGCACTACCCCCACTCGATGGCGAACGCCGTCGTGCAGGCCGCTTCCGCAAAGGGCATCCGCCACGACGAGATGCACAGCGAGGTGCAGTACGTCGTCGCCCACGGCATTGCCAGCCAGATCGGCGGCGAGAAGGCCGTTATCGGCAGCCAGCACTTTGTCTTTGAGGACGAGGGCTGCTATATTCCAACGAACGAGTGCGGCAAATTCGACGCGCTGCCGCCGGAATATTCCCACCTGTATCTGGCCATCGGCGGTGTGCTGGCCGGTGTCATCTGCATCGCCGACCCGCTGCGCGAGGAAGCCTCCGAGGTTTTGAAACAGCTGCGCGGCCTGGGCATTCGCAAGGCCGTCATGATGACCGGCGACAATGACCGCACCGCGTCGGTCATTGCAAAGCAGGTCGGCGTGGACCACTACTACGCCGAGGTCCTGCCCGAGGACAAGGCCAACTTTGTCGAGCAGGAGAAGGCCGCCGGGCACACCGTCATCATGCTGGGCGACGGCATCAACGACTCCCCCGCCCTGTCCGCCGCCGATGTCGGCATTGCCATCAGCGACGGTGCGGCCATTGCCCGGGAAATCGCCGACGTCACGATTGCCGCCGACAGCCTGCGCGAGCTGGTGATCTTGAAGTCCATCGCCAACGGCCTGCAGAAGCGCACCAAGAGCAACTACCGCTTTATCATGAGCTTCAACAGCACCCTCATCGTCCTGGGCGCCATGGGCATCCTGCCCCCGGCCACGTCCGCGCTTTTGCATAATGCGTCCACGCTGGGTGTCAGCCTGAAAAGCATGACGAATCTGCTGGATTGATTGTGGAATTGCGGGGTGTCCCCCAAAAGCCTTCCCCCTCGGGGGAAGGTGGCCGAGGCCCCGACCGAGGCCGGATGAGGGGCGAGCTTGCCGTTATTGCCCGCTGACGGACAGTTGGTTTGTAGGGAACGGTCTTGACCGTTCCGTGCTGCCTTGCCAAAAGCACGACGCGACGGGAAAACCGCGCGCCATTCGGCGCGATTTTATGCGCTGCGCGCGGCCAGATGTGCGGATGGGTCAAGACCCATCCCTACAAATCTTCCGGTAACAGGCTTTTTCTACAAGCTAAGCATCCCCCTCGGGGGGAAGCCTTTTTTCCTCACTTCAGCTCAATATAATACACCGGGCACCGTTCCCCGTCGGTCACAAACTCGATTTTTTCCACGTCCAGCGTGTCCTCGGCCAGAGCACGCAGCACGGCGGCGTCGTAATTGTAGCCGTACAGCAAAAATCCGTCGTGCAGGTCCCGGCTTTCCACCGCCGCGCGCAGGCTGGCGGCATCGTCCTCGCCGCTTGCCTGGTCAACGGCCTCACGCTTGGCGAACTCCTCCAAGAACAGGTCGGGCGCGACCTCATACCCCGCCTTGTTCAGCACAACGGCGGGCAGCCTCTCGGTGTCGGCCAGCGCAGCCTTGCGCGGGGCGGCGTCCTCATACAGGTAGGCGTTGGGGTCGGTCCGGTGCGCCGCAAGGATCGGCACCAGTGCCAGCAGCAGCAGGGTCTCGTGCTGCGGGGCCAGCCTGGCCAGCACCACAGCCACAGCCAGCACCACAGCGGCGTAGATCACCACATAGTAGCGGTCCGCCTCAAACGGCGCGGCCTTATCGATCAGCGCCACGTACCCCGCCGACGCCAGCAGCAGCCCGGCGGCAAACAGGCCCTTGCCGCGCAGACGGCAGCCGCGCCGCCACAGCACCACCGCCGCGGCAGCCACAACCACGGCCCACAGCCAGAGCCCGCCGAACTGGGCCGCCAGCAGCTGCACCACCGTGCCGATGCTCCTGCCCCACTCCGCCAGCGCGGACAGGTCAAAGACGCTCGCAAATGCCTCTTTTCCGCGGGAGCCGGAGAAGATATGAGCCTTCATCGTGGGGAAGGCCGCATACGCCGCAGCCAGCGCGGCAAACTCGGCGATCACATAGCCGCCCGCCGTCTTGAACCGCCGCGTAGCCAGCAGCCAGATGCCGAACAGCCCGCAGACGAAAAAGCAGAACACCAAAAAGAAATACTGCGTCAGCGCCCCGGCCATTGTGACCGCAAACAGACCCGGCCAGACCGCCCGCGGCGGCTTTTGCCCCGCCTGCAGCGCCTGCCACAAAACCACATGGCAGTACAAAAGCACGATGCCCTCCAGCATCATCAGGCTGTACATCCGGGTGAACACCGCCATGCCCTGCACGCCGACGCAGAGCAGCCAGCAGGCCGCCGCCGTCCACGCGGGCCAGAACCGCCCGATCAGCCGCTTCGCCGTGCAGTACAGCACCGCCGCGCCCGCCAGGATGCAGACAAAGTTCGGCAGCAGCCCCACCCACGGCAGACCCAGCTGCGGGAACAGCGACTCCGCCGAATAGATCAGGCAATAGTAGAGCGGCGGGTGAACATCGATCTTCTGGTTGTTCCACGGGATGGTATAGTCAAACGGGCGGCCCGGCGTCAGGACCGCGCTGTAAAAGCTGCCGTCGTGCCAGCTGTCCATATAGCCGTCCTCCAGCGCGTAGAACCCGCCGGGATAGTTTGCCAGCTCATAGGTGTACAGCTCGTCCACATGGTAGCCCTGCTTGTGCGCCGCGTAGTAGAGCATCAGCGCCAGCCCCACGGCCAGCAGCGCCGCCACCGCCAGCATGCGCTTGGTTTTTGTGTTTTTCATGATTCCTGCTTTCCGTATCTGCCTGACCGTAGGGGCGCATTCTATATGCGCCCGCGCACCTCGCGCCGCCGCAAACCTCCCGGGCGGATATGGAATCCGCCCCTACGGGAATGCGCGCCCGTTCGTTTACACACCTGCATACCAAAAAGGCCTGCCCCAAAAGGCAGGCCCTTCGTTTGTTTTACTCCTGTGCGTTTTCTTCCTTGTCACGCACAAAACGCCACAGCTCACCGATGGTGAAATCCTCGCTCAGCTCACTCTCGTCGATCTCCTCGCCGATTGCCTCGCCCAGTGCCCACGCCAGCTCGATCATATCCTCATGGTCGGCGCCCAGGTCAGCCAGCGCTGTGCCGCGGCTCAAATCGCCCGTGTCGCAGCTGAACTGCTCTGCCAGCAGATCCTGCAATTCTTCAAAGGTCATTCCGTTTTCCCCCTCTCACTGGGAAGTTTTGTGTTCTTATCATACAAGCCCACAGCGGTTCCGTCAAGGGGCAAACCCGCAACAACCGCACAAATTTATTGCGCCTGATTTGTGGAATCTGCCGAAGGCCCCGCCGGTAACTGCGGCTGTGCGTTCAAAATGCGCATAAACTCCTCGCCGGAGATCGTCTCTTTTTCGTACAGATACTGGGCAATTTCGTCCAGCTTGCGCTTATTGTCGGCCAACAGCTGGTAGGCCTTCTTGTGCTCGGCCTGTACGATCTCCACGACCTTGGCATCGACCTGAGCCGCCGTCTGCTCGCTGCAGGCCAGGCTCGCGTCGCCGCCCAGGTAGGCGTTGTTCACAGTCTCCAGCGCGACCATGTCGAAATCCTCGGTCATGCCGTAGCGGGTGACCAGTGCGCGGGCCAGCTTGGTGGCCTGCTCAATATCGTTCGACGCGCCCGTCGTGATGGAGTGGAAGATCAGCTCCTCCGCCGCGCGTCCGCCGGTCAGCGTCGCGATCTTGTTCAGGATCTCCTCTTTCGTCATCAGCGTGTGGTCGCCGTCCTCCACCTGCATGGTGAAGCCCAGCGCACCGGACGTGCGCGGCACAATGGTAATCTTCTGCACGGGGGCGCTATTCGTTTGCAAGGCCGCCACCAGCGCGTGGCCGACCTCATGGTAGGAGACGATGCACTTTTCCTTATTGTTGAGGATCTTGTTCTTCTTCTGCGCACCGGCCAGGATCGTGTCCACGGCCTCCTGCAGGTCGAACTGGGTCACGGCCTTGCGGCGATGGCGCACAGCGCAGAGCGCGGCCTCGTTCACGATGTTAGCCAGCTCGGCGCCGGACGCACCGGGCGTCATGCGGGCCACAACACCAAAGTCACAGTCGGGGCCGAGCTTGACTTTCTTAGCGTGCAGGCGCAGGATGCTCTCGCGGCCCTTCAGATCGGGCAGCTCGACGGGCACGCGGCGGTCAAAACGGCCCGGGCGGGTCAGCGCAGGGTCCAGGGATTCCGGGCGGTTCGTTGCCGCCAGGATGACGACGCCCTTCGTGGCGTCAAAGCCGTCCATCTCGGTCAGCAGCTGGTTCAGCGTCTGCTCGCGCTCGTCGTTGCCGCCAAGGTTGGAGCCGCCGTCACGCTTCTTGCCGATCGTATCGATCTCATCAATAAAGACGATGCAGGGCGCTTTTTCACCCGCCTGCTTGAACAGGTCGCGCACCTTGGACGCACCCATGCCGACGAACATCTCCACAAACTCACTGCCGGCGATGGAGAAGAACGGCACACCGGCCTCACCGGCCACGGCGCGGGCCAGCAGCGTTTTGCCGGTGCCCGGAGGGCCGACGAGCAGCACGCCCTTGGGCATCTTCGCGCCGATCTCCTCATACTTTTTGGGGTTGTTCAGGAAGTCTACAATTTCCTGCAGGCTCTCCTTGGCCTCGTCCTCGCCCGCTACATCGTTGAATTTGATGCCGGTCTCATCGTCCACTACGTACTGCTTCGCGCCGGACTTGCCGCCGAACAGCATGGCGTTGCCGCCGGCACCGCCCATCTCCTGCATCTTTTTGGACGCCCAGCGGTTGACGAACCAGAACAGGATGATCATCGGCAGGAACGAGATCAGCAGGTTCAGCAGCGAATCCCAGATCGTGGGCGACTGATAAACCGTGCCGAACTCCACCCCCGCATCCTCCAGGCGGGTGACGAGGTTGTTGTCCTGCGCAATGGCGTTGGTTTTGTAGGAATTGTCGTTCTTGTCCACAAAGTAGATCTGCTGATCTTCGATCTGGACGGTGACCAGCTCCTTGCTCTCCAGCATTTGCAGGAAGGTGCTGTAGTTCACGCTTTTCACGCTCGCCTGCATCAAAGCCGGGAACAGGAAAACATTGCTTAAAATAACGATGGCCAGAATGATCGCATAGCCGATCCAAAGCTTCTTTTTGGGGTCCTTCGGCGGCTGTGTCGTTTCTTTCATAGGGAATGCCTCCTTCTTATCTTTTGTAACTATTATAGCATGCTCCCAAAAAATGAACAACGTGTGAAACAACTTTGAACGAACCGCAAAAAATCCCGCCGCGGCGGGCTTCGGCGGGCTTTCTCCACATTTTGCACAGGTTTTCGACATCTTTCCACTGTGGAAATGTGGAAAACCATGTTGAAACTGTGGAAAACCCCGTGCAAACCCACAAAATAGCACGATAGACAGGGTTTGTTGAAATGTGGAAAACCGGCGGCTAAGCCTCCCCTTTTAGGGGAGGTGGCCGAGCGCAGCGATGGCCGGAAGGGTCCAGCCCGTTCGCCCCAGTCACCAACTTTTCTGTCTATTTTTAAACAAAAGTAAAAATTCCGTCCAAATTTCTCCGCATTTTGTAACAACTCGGAAACATTTGTCGTTATAATAGACAGTACACCCTTTCAAAAAACATCCTGCCGGAAGGAGGCCCCGCTATGAATCCCATCATAAACCGCAAACAGGATATTCTGTATAAAGACCTTGCCGTTGACCTTACCGCCCACCGCGTATCCCGCGCCGGGCATGAGCTGCTGCTGACCCCGCGGGAGTTCGCCCTGCTGGCCGTGCTCGTGACCCACTGCGACACAGCTTTAAGCCGCAGCCAGCTGCTCGAGGCCGCGTGGGGCTATGCCTTTATCGGCGAGAGCCGCACCGTGGACGTACATATCAACCGTCTGCGCCGCAAGCTCGGCCTGCAAAACGACATCCAGACCGTCTACAAGGTCGGCTACCGTCTGAACAGCGCCAACTGAAACCGCAAAGCGCCCTGCACTTTTTTACCGTGCAGGGCGCTTTTCTTCCTTTTCAAAAAGTTCCATATTCCCCGCCCGGCGTGTAGATCGTCCCATCGGGGCCGATGACCACATTGCTCAGCGTGTCCAGGCCGCCGTAGACGTCCGGGTCCAGCGTGACACACAGAGCGAAATCGACCTCGTCCGGGGCATAGCGCACGACCCGCAGCACACCGGAGGTATGCTTATATTCCAGCCCGTCCTCCGTGGTGGTCTGCTCCCAGCTGCCGTCCAGCGTTGTGTCCAGCTGGGTCAAAAACGCCTGCACCTGCTCCTCCGGTGTACTCTCTGCCGCGGGCAGTCGGTTGTCAAGGACGCCGACCTGCAAAAACGCGCCGTTGCCGGGCAGATACATCAGCTCGATGCTCGTCTCATCGTCGATACTGTACATCTCGCCGCTTTCCGTCACCTTGTAGGCGTTCACCGTGTACATCCGGAAGCTCACAGTCTGGATATTGCCCGTGTAGCTGCACCCGTAGCACTGGACCTGCACGCTGCCGTTTTCCGGCTGCACCGGCCCGGCGTGGGCCTCGCCCTCGGCCACGCGGTCCAGCAGGTAGTCAAGCTGCTCCCGGCTGAGAAGGCCCCGCGCGGCGGCCTGCTTCAGCTTGCCGCGCAGTACGGTAAAGACATTGTCGGACCAATAGCTGTCCGCCCGATTGATGCCGCCCTGCACGCCGTAACGGTAGAGCGCCCCGGCCACGGGGTCCAGGCGTATCTCGTCGCTCATCACGCCGGGCAGAGCGGGCCGCGGCTGGGCCGCACGGCAGCGCACCGTCTGCCCGTACACGGCCAGCGGCGGCAGTGCCAGCAGAGCCAGGCTTACCGCGGCAATTTTTAAAAATTTATTGTTGCTGCGCTGCTTCTTCATGCTCTGCCTCCTTCTGCAATAAAATCGTCACTGTCGTGCCCTCGCCCACACGGCTTGCAAAGGTCATCTGTGTGCCGAATGCCTCTGCAATTTGTGCGCAGAGCGCCAGCCCCACGCCGCTGCCGCCGTTGGCCCGGGCGCGGGCCTTGTCCACGCGGTAGAACGGCTCGGTCAGGTGGGGCAGCGCCTCCGCCGGGATACCGCAGCCCGTGTCCTGCACGGTCAGCCGCCAGCATTCGCCCGCGTCGGTGCAGCGCAGGTGGACCGCGCCGTCCTGCGGCCCGGCGTGCCATGCATTCAGCGCCAGATTGCGCACAAGGTCCGCCAGCAGCACCCGGTCCGCCAGCACAACGGCCTCCGCGGGCGCGTCGCAGTCCAGCACCACATCCGGCAGACTGCGCACGGCATCGGCAAAGGCCGCGGCCACCCGCACAGGGCGCAGCACCACGCCGTCCGCCTGCAAGCCGTTCAGCGCCAAAAGCTGCTGGCTCAAACTCTCCAGCCGTGCGGACTCATGGTAGAGGGCCTCCGCCGCCGTGCGCCGTCGTTCCGCATCCAACGTGCCGCCGCGCAGCAGGTCGGCGTAGCCGATCAGGCTGGTCAGCGGCGTTTTCAGCTCGTGGGTCAGGTCGGCCACAAAGCGGCTCTGGCAGGCGTTCAGCTCCTGTAGACGCTCATAGTGGTACGCGGCGACCAGCGCCGCCAGCGTGATGACCGCCTGCACGGCCAGCCAGCTGTACAAAAGTCGGTTCCGCGCGGCGAACGCCTCGGACGCATCCGCCGCCGTGACGACGGCCACGGGGTAGGAGTAGGGCGTGTTCAACACCCCGCCCAGCAGCAGCGTCTCCCCGCGCAGCAGGATGCCGTCCGTGGCCGCGGCGGCCTGCTGCACATCGGCGGCGGCCACGCTCTCCGGCAGGGCGCTGTAAGCGACGTCGCCCTCCCGCATCAGCGCAAACGCGGCAGTGCTGCTGCCCAGGATCAGCCACTGGCCGCGGGTGTACGCCTGCCCTACCCGGGCGCAGACCGAGTCGGCCCCGCTGCTCAGATAGCCCGCGCCGCTCCGGGTATCGTACTCGGCGGCAAAGGCGTCCTCCAGCCCACAGACATTGCGTTGGTGCTGCAAAACCGCCTGTTCCTCCAGCGCGTCCAGCCGTTCCCGGAACGTCCTGCACGCCAGCCCGCCGCCCGCCAGCGCCATTGCCAGCGAGAGTGCAAGGACAGCCGTGTACATGGATGTACGCTTCATAAAGTCACCTCCTGCGGTTTCCCGGTTGTATGATTCATTTTGATTTACCGCCATGTAGGGGCCGGACATGTCCGGCCCGGCAGCCTTCCGCCATGACCCATTCACGGTCTGCCGTCTTGCAGCCCGCGGGCCGGGCATGCCCGGCCCCTACCGTTCTGCCAGCAGCTTATACCCCACCTTCGGCACGGTCACGATCTTGTCCGCCCAGTCCAGCTTTTTGCGCAGCCGGTGGATGTGCAGATCCAGCGCCCGCGGGTTCGGCTCCGCGTCGGGGCCCCAGACCCGCTCATACAAAATATCACGGTAGAGCGCCTGTCCACGCGCCCGCACCAGAACCAACAGCAGCGTAAACTCCCGCGGGGTCAGCTCCACCGCGCGCCCGTTTTGGGTCACGGTGCGGTTGTCCGGGTCTACCTCGGCATCGAACACCCGCAGCGTCGCCGCCCGCCGCCCGGTGTGGCGCAGAAGTCCCTCGACCCGGGCCAGCAGCTCCGCCGGGGCAAACGGCTTGACGATGTAGTCATACGCGCCCAGCTTCAACCCGCGCACCCGGTCCGCCACGGCGTTTTTCGCCGTCAGAAAGATGACCGGCGTGCCGGTTGGCGCAATGTAGTCCATCAGTGCAAAGCCGTCCACGCCCGGCAGCATGACGTCCAGCAGCACCAGATCAAACTGCTGCTTTTCCAGCAGGTCGGCGGCCTGCTCGCCGTCGCAGGCCAGCACAAGCGGCTGCCCCAGCGGCTCCAGCGTCATCTCAATGAGCCTGGCAATATGCGGCTCATCATCCACGATCAAAATCGGAAGCATCGCGTTTTCCTCCTTTCGTTGAGACCAGCATAGCACGGCAGGGTTTCTGAAAGTTTTCCGCTGCACAAAAAGTAGGGGCCGGGCATGCCCGGCCCGCAGCTTTCCCATCAGCTCCATCTCATGGGTAAGCTGCGGGTGAGGTATGCCTCGCCCCTACCCTTCGTTTTATTCCCCCAAAAACTCCCGTATCTCCTTCTCCACGGCCCTGACTTCCTCCTCAAACGCCCGGGCGCTCACGCGCAGCGCACCGTGCCCCATGACGATGATCTGCTCCGCGCCGTCGCTGCTGACAACGCGGGTGCGGTGCTCCTTCGCCAGCTCGTGGGTCGCGCGCTCAATGTACATATCCGCCGTCTCGGCCTCGCGGGTGTAGACAACATACAAATTGTGGTACTGCTCTACCTCCCGCGCGCCGCCGCGCACCTTGTAGGCGTCAAAAACCAGGATCGGCACACAGCGGCGGTAGCCCGCGTAGTTGCACAGAATATCCATCAGCCTGCGCCGCGCGGCGTCCAGATTGCCGTCGGCCAGTTTCCTTAAATCATCCCACGCAAAAATCACGTTGTAGCCGTCCACCAGCAGGTAGTCCGGCCCGGCTGGCACGGGCTTTGCGGGCACGGACGCCGCCGCGGGGGCCGTGTGCAGAGCCGCGCGGGCCGCCTTTTTCGCGTCGCCCGTCTCGCCGCGGCGGCGTATTTTTCCGTAGGTTCGTTCAAAAATCGCCAACAGCTCTTTGTCCTGCTCCAGCGTGCCGCGGTAGGCGTCGGCACGGCGGCGGCGCGCGTTGGCATCGTCCTCAGCATCGGCTTCTTCTGTCGCCGTCTCGCCGTTCAGCCGCCGTTCCAGCCCGGTGGACAGATGTGCCCGGGCGGGCACCTCGTCCCATTTGACCAGATACCCGGCCCCGTGGGCGCAGAACACCGAATCCGCCGGGTTTTCCACATCCGCGTCGGGGTCATACCCCGCGGCGGAGACGATTTCGTCGGCGTTATGGCAGGCGTCGTACCCGGCAGGCAGCACAGCCCAGCGGCCCAGCCCGTGGGTGTAGGCCGCGACCTCCCGCGCATAGCCCCGCGCCGTCGCCACAGGCAGACGGCCCGTCAGCCGCACCGTGCCGCCTGACGTCTCCGGTGCCTCAAAGCTGCCGCACATCCTCTGCACATCGGCCATGGCGCGGCCCAGCGCGTCGGCGGGCAGCTCCAACGTAAAATCATACCACGGCTCCAACAGCTGCACGCCGTCCTTCGCCTCGGCCATCCGCAGGCCCTGCCGCACGGCGCGGTAGGTCGCCTGGCGGAAGTCCCCGCCTTCGGTATGCTTCTGGTGGGCACGGCCCGCCGCCAGCGTGATCTTCACATCGGTCAGCGGCGCACCGATCAGCACGCCCGGGTGGGTGCGCTCGGCCAGATGCGTTAAGATCAGCCGCTGCCAGTTTTCGGCCAGCGTGTCGGGCGGGCAGTCCGCCGCCAGCTGCACACCGCTGCCCCGCGCCCCCGGCTCCAGCAGCAGATGTACCTCGGCATAGTGGCGCAGCGGCTCATAGTGGCCGATGCCCTCCACCGCCCTTGTCAGCGTCTCTTTATACAAAATGCCGCCCTCACTGAACGCCACAGTCAGCCCGAACCGCTCCTGCAAGATTGTCTGCAAAATTTCCAGCTGCACCTCGCCCATCAGCTGGACGTGTACCTCGCCCAGGTCATCCCGCCAGTTGACGTGCAGCTGTGGGTCCTCGCCCTCCAGCGTTTGCAGCGCCTCTAATAAGGTATGGGGGTCGGCGTCACAGTCCACGCGGTAGTTGAGCACCGGTTCCAAAAGAGGCGTCTCGGCGTCGGATTCCGCGCCAAGCCCCTGCCCGGGCCGCGTACCGACCGGCCCCGCTGCGGCCACGACCATGCCGGGCAGCGCCTCGCTGACCAGCCGGAATTTGCCGCCGTTGTACAGCCGCAGCGCGTCGGCCTTCTCGCCGCCGGGCAGCACATCTTTTACATGCAGCACGCCGCCCGTGACCTTCAGCCAGGTCAGCCGCGTGCCCGCATCCTCACTGATTTTGAACACACGCGCGCCGAATTCCGGCCACCGGGGCGGGGTGCGGGTCAGCGTCTGCAGGCCGCGCAGCAGCCCGTCCAGCCCGTCCAGCCGCAGCGCCGCGCCGAAAAATACCGGGAACACCTGCCGCCGCACAATAGCGGTCTGTATCGTTTCTGCCGCTGCTGTGCCGGTTTCAAGCACCTCGTTCATCAGCGGCTCGCTGCACAGAGCCAGCGCCTCCGGGTCGGGCGCGGCGGAAAAATCCACGCATCCGTCCCCGAACCGCCCGCGCAGCTCCCGCAGGCGCACGGCGGCGTCCGCGCCGGGCAGGTCCATCTTGTTGACAAATACAAACGTAGGTACGCGGTAACGTGCCAGCAGCTTCCACAATGTCTCGGTGTGGGCCTGCACGCCGTCAGTGCCGGAGACGACCAGCACCGCGTAATCCAACACCTGCAAAGCGCGCTCGGCCTCGGCGGAAAAATCCACGTGGCCGGGCGTATCCAGCAGCGTCAGCTCGGTCTCGTCGGCGCCGTCCGCGGCGGGCAGCGTCAGCACGGCCTGCTTGGCAAAGATCGTGATGCCCCGCGCCCGCTCCTGGCTGTCGGTGTCAAGAAAGGCGTCCCTGTGGTCCACGCGCCCCAGCTTGCGCAGCACCCCCGCACGGTAAAGCAGCCCTTCGGCCAATGTAGTTTTGCCGCTGTCCACATGTGCCAGCAGCCCGACGACCAGACGTTTCATACCCGTTCCCCTTAGCTTTCAAAAATCATGCCCCTATTGTACAATTTTTCTTGCCATTTGGCAAACGCTGTGCTATACTTATCCCAAATTTACCGAGGAAGGAGAGCACCCCCCTTATGCGTTGGCAGTTTGGTGTTGTGTTCCAGAAAAAAGGAAACCCCTGACCTACTGACGCTATAAGTGTGCCCTTTTTTACCTCGGTAACGCTGTAAGTGTGCAGTTTTGCGCCCTGTGGCTTTGCCGCGGGGCGCTTTTGTTATGCAAAAATGGGTAATCTCGCACAATCCCCAAGCGCCGCTCCGTCGGCTGCGGTATGCCATCTGCGTCGCAAAAATGCTCGGTAATACACAAAGTATTACTTGCGCTTTTTGCTTAGCAGCTGGCATACCTCGCTCGCCGTATCGGCATTTAGGATTGTGCTCAATTACCTAAGGGCACGTTTTCGTATACGATCACGAAAGGGTGTTCCCCCATGAATTTACAAAAACAGCTTCGCTGCGTGTATCTGCACGCATTTACCTCTACCCTGCGCTTCACCGACGCCGTCTGGGTCGCGCTGCTGGCGGCCCGCGGCTTCTCGCTGGCACAAATTGGCCTGGCCGAGGGCGTTTTCCACGGTGTCAGTCTGCTGTGTGAGGTCCCCAGCGGCATGGCCGCCGATTTGCTGGGGCGGCGGCGCACGCTGATCTTCGGCGGTGCGCTGGGCGTTGTCTCCGCCGCCACCATGGCGTTTGCGCCCAGTCTCGCGTTCATCTGCGCGGGCATGGGGCTGAAAGCGCTGGGCTACAACCTGCTCTCCGGCACCACGGAAGCCCTGACCTACGACAGCCTGAAAACCGCCGGACGGGAGCGCGACTACATTAAAGTAGACGCCAAAGCGTCAATCTTCATGAAGCTAGCCTCCGCCCTCGGCGCACTGGCCAGCCTGCTGGCCGGGGTACTGACCTCGGCGGGCTACTACCTTGCGGACGCCGCGGTCAGCGTCGTCTCCGCCTTGGCCGCGGCCAACCTGACCGAACCTGTCGTCACCGACGAACAGGCCGCCCGCGAGAAGCACATCTTACAAGAATTGCCCGCCCGGCTGCGTGTGCACATTTTGGACAGTCTCAACTGCCTGTGCAGCAGCACACCGGCGCGGCGCATTATCATGGCCGACGCGGTCATCTCGCTGCCGTCCTACCTGACCTCGATGTTCGTCCAGCAGCGGCTGACCCAGCAGGGCTGGGCCATGGAATGGCTGTTCCTGCCGGGTCTGCTGGCCGGGGCCGCGGGCATGGCGGGCGCATCGCTGGGCCGCCGCCTGCACCCCAAACGGCTGCGCGCGCTCTATTTCGGCTGTGCGCTGCTCGTCGGCACAGGCACGCTTCTGGCGGGCGCGGCCCCGGCGCTGCTCTGCGCCGCCGGGCCGGTACTCGTGCAGGGGGCACTCTCCGTCTGGTTCCTGCACAGTATGCAGCGGCTCAACGACGCGATCCCCAGTGACCGCCGCGCAACGCTCATCAGCGTGGACAGCATGGCCTACAGTCTGCTGATGATCCCCGCCAGCCCGCTTGTGGGCCTTGTGGGCGACCTGACCGGCCAGGCGGGCGCAGGGCTCTGTGTACTGTGCGCACTTGTCGTCGTCAGCGGCCTTGCGGCAGCGGGCAAAACGCGCTATAATGGGCGCGGAGCATAATTACCCTATTTTTGTAGGGGGCCGATGCTCGCATCGGTTCGCAACACAGGAGGCAAAAACCAGATGACATATAAAGAAGTTTTACAGGCTGCCCAGGGTCAGATGGGCCCCTGCCGCGCCTGCCCGGTCTGCAACGGCCGCGCCTGCGGCGGCACGATCCCCGGCCCCGGTGCCAAGGGCAGCGGCACGGTGGCCGTCCGCAACTTTGACGCCTGGCGCAATGTACGGCTGAACATGGATACCATCCATGAAAATTTTGAGCCGGACACATCCATGACGCTGTTTGGCCGTAGCTTCAAATATCCGTTCTTTGCCGGGCCTGTCGGCGCCATGACGCTGCACTACGGCGACAAGTACAACGATCTGGACTACAACAATATCCTTGTCCCCGCCTGCGCGGCGGCTGGCATTGCTGCCTTCACCGGCGACGGCACGGACCACAAGGTCATGGAGGGCGCGGCTGCTGCCATCACGGCCTGCGGCGGCGCGGGCATCCCCACCGTCAAGCCGTGGGACAACGCCACGGTGGCCCGGAAAATAGCGCTGGCGCGCAGCTCCGGCTGCTTTGCCATGGCCATGGACATCGACGCGGCGGGCCTGCCGTTTTTACAGCACCTTGACCCGCCCGCGGGCAGCAAGACCGTGGAGCAGTTAAAAGAAATCGCCCTGGCCGCGGGCGTTCCGTTTATCTTAAAGGGCATCATGACCGTCAAAGGCGCGGAAAAGGCCATCGAGGCCGGTGCCGCGGGCATTGTTGTCTCGAACCACGGCGGGCGCGTGCTGGACGACTGCCCCGCCACGCAGGAGGTGCTGGCCGACATCGTCACCGCCGTGGATGGCCGCGTCAAAATTCTGGTGGACGGCGGCATCCGCACCGGCAGCGACGTGTTCAAGGCGCTGGCCCTCGGCGCAGACGCCGTGCTGATCGCGCGGCCCTTCGTCACCGCCGTCTACGGTGCCGGTGCCGACGGCGTCGCCGCCTACACAGCCCAGCTCGGCAATGAGCTGGCCGACACGATGCGCCTGTGCGGTGCGCCCACGCTGGACGCCATCACCCGCGATATGGTACGGGTCATCAAGTAAAAAACGCAATAAAAAATACCATGTTTCCTGGTTGCAAAAACCGTCGAAACATGGTATTCTTTTTATGCCGCTTTATGCGGCGGGCACTGCACATACGGCAGGCGGTTGGTCTCTACCCTCCGAAAGGAGGTGAGATCATGCGTTTTACATTCACGTTTTATGTTGGTCGCAAGACTATTACATTGAGCATCGTTGTAAAAAGCAAGAACCGCCACTCGGCCAAGTGACGGTTCTTAGGTGATAAATAAGAACTTTCATTGGAAAGAGACCAACCGCTTGTCGCAGTGCCTTTTTCTATATTTATTATAACGCTGTGCTGTCCCTTTGTCAAGCCGCAGCCTGCCGCCTCTCCCCTGCATAAATATTCTTTTTTCCGCAAAAATCCCCCAAACCTCTTGCATAACCCGCGGTTTTGCATTACTATTAAAGCATACCGCCGCTTTAAACCGGCAGTGTGAGGGATCTGTGCAAAGTATAGGAGGAAGTATCATGAAAAAATTCATCAGCACCGTTCTGGCACTCGGCATGGCCGCGAGCCTGGCAGCCTGCGGCGGCAGCGCATCCACGGCAGCTTCTACGGAAAGCACCGCAGCTTCCGCCGCTGAAGCCACTGCCGACAGCGACCTTGCCTACATCAAAAACAAGGGCAAAATGACCATCGGCTACACCGTCTATGAGCCGATGAACTACACTGACGCCGACGGCAATTTCACCGGCTTTGACACCGAGCTTGCCACCGCCGTCTGCGAAAAGCTGGGCGTGGAGCCGGACTTTGTTGAGATCAACTGGGACACCAAAATTGTCGAGCTGGACGCCAAGAGCATTGACTGCATCTGGAACGGCATGACCCTGACCGATGACATCATGGCCAACACCGCCTGCACGAAGGCCTATGCCAAGAACGCGCAGGTCGTCGTCATGAAGGCCGATGCTGATTACAGCTCCACCGCCGACCTTGTCGGCAAGACCATCGTGGCCGAGGCCGGTTCCGCCGGTGAGAGCGCCATCAGCGAGGACGAGAGCCTCTCCCAGGCCGACTACGTCAGCAAGTCCGTCCAGACTGACTGCCTGATGGAGGTCGCCGCCGGTACGGCTGACGCCGCCGTGCTGGACCTGACGCTGGCCACCGCCATGATCGGCGAGGGCACCGACTACGCAAACCTCGCCATCAAGGACGAGCTGAACGCCGAGGAGTACGGCGTCGCCTTCCGCAAGGACAGTGATGCCGCCGACGCCGTGAACGCCGCCTTTGACGAGCTGAAGGCCGACGGCACGATGCAGGCCCTGGCCGACAAGTACAGCCTGACGCTGGGCGACTGATGGGCGAGGCAGCAGTCATCTGGGGCCGCCTGACCGAGGCGTTCTGGCTCAACTGCCAGCTGTTCGGTCTGACTCTATTGTTCGCACTGCCGCTGGGGCTGGTGGTGTCGTTCGGCTCCATGAGCAGGCTTGCCCCGCTGCGCGGCGTCGTCAAAACGTTTGTCTGGGTCATCCGCGGCACGCCGCTGATGCTGCAGATCCTGGTCATCTACTTAGGGCCCGGCCTGCTGGGCTTCACCAGCCCATGGCCGTCCGGCGGCAGCGGGCGTCTGGTCGCTGCCGTCGTGGCGTTCGCCATCAACTACGCCTGCTATTTCTCGGAAATTTACCGCGGCGGCATCGAGGCTGTGCCCAGGGGCCAGACCGAGGCCGGGCAGGTGCTGGGCATGACAAAGACCCAGATTTTCTTCCGCGTCACGCTCCTGCAGGTCATCAAGCGCATCCTGCCGCCCATGGGCAATGAGATCATCACGCTGGTCAAGGATACCTCGCTGGCGAACGTCATCGCCAACAAGGACATCATCATGATGGCGAAAGAGTACAGCGCCAAGGGCCTGATCTGGCCGCTGTTCTCCACGGCGGTGTTCTTCCTCGTGTTCGTCGGTGCGCTGACGCTGCTGTTCGGCTGGCTGGAAAAGCGGCTGGACTATTTCAGGTAAGGGGGCGCGGCTATGGCATTGTTGGAAGTAAACGGCATCGGCAAGAGCTTTGGTGCCACAAAGGTGCTGCGCGACATCTCGTTTGATCTGGCTGAAGGCGAGGCTCTCGCCATCATCGGCTCGTCCGGCTCCGGCAAAACAACGCTGCTGCGCTGTCTGAACTTTCTGGAGACCGCCGACACCGGCAGCATTACGGTAGCGGGTGAAACGCTGTGGAGCGCCGCCGACACCAAAACGCAGAGCGAAGAAGCCATCCGCAAAAAGCGGCTGCACTTCGGCCTTGTGTTCCAGAGCTTCAACCTGTTTCCCCAGTACACGGCGCTGCAGAACGTCATGCTGGCGGGCCAACTCCTGGCGAAGGAGCGCCCCGACTACAAGCAGAACCGGCGGCAGATTCTGGCCGACATTGAAACGCAGGCAAAGGCCCTGCTGGCGCAGATGGGGCTTTCTGACCGGAAGAACCACTACCCGCACCAGCTTTCCGGCGGGCAGCAGCAGCGCGTAGCGATTGCCCGCGCACTGGCGCTGCACCCGGACATCCTCTGCTTTGATGAGCCGACCTCGGCGCTTGACCCTGAGATGGTCGGAGACGTTCTTAACGTTATGAAAGAATTGGCAGAGCAAGGTATGACCATGATTATCGTTACTCACGAAATGGGATTTGCTCGTGAAACAAGTGATCGCGTATTATTTATGGATGAAGGTATTATTCAAGAACAAGGAACTCCAGAAGATATCTTTGAACATCCACAAAATCCAAGAACCATCAAATTTTTATCGCAAGTACTATAAGCTTGGGCACATGCTCAAGCTTTTCTGTACGACAGGCAGTCGTGCTTATAGTTGATAATCAATCACCGATTATCAACTGTTTTATTTTAGAGACAATAAAGTACAAGATACTCGTAACACTATACAAAAGTCATTGAAGTAAAACAGTCCCAACAAGGTTGAAATATTTTGTCTACTAAGGATATAGCCAAGTAGTAAGCCATACTCAATGCATCCTCGTGAGGGAGTGTGTGAAGGGAGTTAAAGCGAGAACTCAGGCACCAATCTATCAATGCACATGTGGCGTTCAGTATTGATGATGCTGCGGAAAAAAGCAGAAATCCTATGAATAGATACCAATGACTATATCGATATCTGTTAATACTGGATGTGAAAGCAGGAAGCATGAGTTCAAGGGAAGGCACAGATGATCCTGTGAGGTCTCCGTATTTAATGGACTACCATCTATAAGCGTAGCGAAGTGACGGATAGTGTACGGAGAAGTCAGAGTTACTAATAGTAGCGAAGAAGTTATAGAAATATAATGGAGCGAAGTGGTAACACCTTGTGAGCTTTGAGTAGATGTAGTTGTGTAAGTGCAAATTTTAAGAATATTCGTATTAACCTTAAAAGATATTACATGACAGTGGAAAGGAGATAAGAAAAGACATTATGAATGAACCATTAAAATTCAAATTATTTAGTGTGTATGGAAAAATACTACACAAAGATGTTCTTACAGAAGCTTTTCGTAAAGTGAAGAAGAACAAGGGATGTGCCGGTATTGATAAAGTCAGTATCAAAGTGTTTGAGGAAAATTTAGATGAAAACATAGAGTTGATTTTGAATGAACTTCGAACAAAGACGTACAAGCCTTCTCCAGTAAGACGAAAGTATATACCGAAGAAAAATGGAAAGTTAAGACCTTTAGGAATACCAACTATTAAAGACAGGGTCGTGCAACAAGCACTGGTCACTAAACTTGAGCCCTTCTTTGAAGAAAACGTATTTCACGACAATTCCTGTGGATTCAGACCTAACAGAGATGTTAAGTTAGCCATCAAGAAAATTGTGTCTAGATTAGAAAGTGGATATCTATATATCTATGATTTTGATATAAAAGGTTACTTCGACAATATACCTCACAAGAAACTTATGAAAGTTATCAACAAGTATGTGTCAGATGGAACAGTACTAGACATGATTTGGAAAACACTTAAAGCAGGGTACATGGAAGATGAAATACGATATGAAAACGCAAGTGGCACACAACAAGGTGGAGTTATTTCTCCACTATTGGCGAACATCTATTTGAATGAACTTGACTGGGAACTAACAAAAGCAAATCTTGAATTCGTGAGGTATGCTGACGATTCGATAGTCATGTGTCAAACAAAGGAAGATTTGGAAAAAGCCAAAGTCATAGTTCATGAAACGTTACAACGTCTAGGCCTTGAATTGGCAGAAGATAAAAGTGATGATATTGATTTTCACGAGAAAGACTTTGATTTCCTAGGTTTTACGTTCAACCATTTAAAAATGTCTAAAAATAGACATGTCTATTACACGTTTGGACCATCCGTAAAATCGTTAAAGAAGTTTAAGAGTGATATTAAATCTGTCACCAAGAAGAGTTGTACATACTCCTTTGAGAAGTGGACAGAGATTTTAAACCCAGTCATAAGAGGTAAGTTTAATTACTTCCTTATTCCTTTTCAAGTTTCACGAGAAATCAGACTGTTACTTAACGAACGCGGGCGAGTTATGCATGGCATACCTGCTCTTGATATAACCAAATTAGATGGTTATGTGCGTCAAAGACTACGAGTAAGTTTCTCATGCCGCGGAAAGAAACATGGTGGACAAGCACAAGGTAAATTATTAACTGTCAAATATGATAACAAGTTTTTCATAAAATGTATGGGTCTAGTTACAGGTGCGTATATGAAGGCTCAAATAGTTTTCCCTGGAATTAACATTGATGATTTTATTTTATTGATGGATTCCAATAAAAAGAAAAGTACCTCTTCTCAGAGTAAAAAGAGGTTCTTTCAGTATGCATACACTAAATAAGTCGAATCACAACATTTAAGTCTTTTCTAAAATGTAACTCACATTGGTAAGCCGTATGCCTTAATAGGGCACGTATGGTTTGATAAGGGGTGGCAGAATTTAAACTCTGCCGCCTACTTTCTTGTATCTTTGAAAAAAAAGTGTTAAAATTTTATCTGTAGATGAAAGCGTTTTTCGCTTGTTTTAGGAGGAATTTATCATGTTAAAAGGGATAGCAGCAAGTGCTGGTGTATCTGTAGCTAAAGTTTACAAATTGGAAACACCAAAAGTTGTTATTGAAAAAAAAGCAGGAGTAGCTGAAGAAGAAGTTAAAAAATTCGAAGATGCTCTAGAAAAAACTAAAAAAGATATCGAAGGAGTAAAAGAAAGAGCAGCTAAACGTTTAAGTGACGAAGAATTAGCTGTATTTGATGCTCACTTAATGATGGCTGGTGACCCTGAATTAGCTGGTCAAATTAAAGCCATGATCGAAAATGATGGCGTTAATGCTGAATATGCGACTGAACAAGTAGCTAATCAAATGGTTGAAATGTTCGAAAGCATGGATAATGATTATTTCCGTGAAAGAGCAGCTGACATCAAAGACGTTACTTTCCGTTTAAAATGTAACTTATTAGGATTAACAATTCCTGATTTAACAAGCATTGCAGAAGATTCAATCATCGTTGCTCACGACTTGACTCCAAGCGATACAGCTCAGTTAAATGAATTTGTTAAGGGTTTCGCTACTGAAATCGGTGGTAAAACATCTCACTCAGCTATCATGGCTAACTCATTGGAAATCCCTGCAGTTGTAGGATGCCCTGGTGTATGTGATGCATGTAAGACTGGTGATACTTTGGCATTAGATGCATTAGATGGTGTTGTTGAAATCAATCCTGATGAAGCAACAATTACTAAATATGAAGCTAAGGCTGAAGCATTCTTAAAAGAAAAAGAAGAATTAAAAGTATTGAAAAACGAAAAATCAGTAACTAAAGATGGACACGAAGTTGAACTTGCTGGTAACATCGGTGGATTCAAAGATGTTGAAGGTGTATTGACTAATGGTGGTGAAGGTGTCGGATTGTTCCGTACAGAATTCTTGTACATGGATTCAGATCACTTCCCAACAGAAGACGAACAATTTGAAGCATACAAACAAGTATTAGAAGGTATGCAAGGTAAAAAAGTTGTTGTACGTACATTAGACATTGGTGGAGATAAACACTTATCTTACTATGAGTTCCCACAAGAAATGAACCCATTCTTAGGATATCGTGCAATCCGTCTTTGCTTAAAAGAAACAGATATCTTCAAAACTCAATTACGTGCATTATGCCGTGCATCTGTATACGGAAGACTTTGCATCATGTTCCCAATGATTGCTACAGTTAAAGAATTCCGTGATGCGAAAGCAATCTTTGAAGAAGTTAAGGCTGAATTAGTCGCTGAAGGTGTTGCAGTTAGTGACAGCATTGAAGTAGGTATGATGGTTGAAATTCCTGCTGCTGCAGTTCTTGCTGATCAATTTGCTAAATATGCAGACTTCTTCTCAATTGGTACAAATGACTTGATCCAATACTCTATGGCTGCTGACCGTATGTCTGAACACGTTTCATACTTGTATCAACCATACAACCCAAGTGTATTACGTTTAGTTGCTAACACAATCAAAGGTGCTCACGAACATGGTAAATGGGTTGGAATGTGTGGAGCTATGGCTGGTGAACCACATGCAGTTCCAATTCTTTTAGGTTTAGGTCTTGACGAATTCTCAATGAGTGCTACTCAAATTTTAAAGGCTCGTAAGGTTGTTAAATCTTTAAGCTATGAAGAAATGCAAGGATTAGCTCAAGAATGCTTAGATAAAGACACTGCTGATGAAGTTTTAGAAACAGTTAAAACTAAATTAGGTGAATAATTAATTCGGGGGTTCTATTGAACCCCTTTTATTTTGTAGGGGGAATTTATGAAGCTTATATGGAAATATTTAATGAAATATAAAAAATGGTTCTTGTTGGATTTTATAAGCGTATTTGGCTTTGCCCTTGTTGAACTTGGAATTCCAACTATCATTTCAGATATGATTGATCATGGTATTGAAACACAAGATACAACTTATTTATATAGTCGTTTTGTATTGATGGCATTCATTAGTGTGATTGGTGTAAGTGGGGTTGTGCTACTTGGCTATTGCTGCTCAAAAATATCGACAAATAT
>OIWQ01001580.1_pt1 | contig 26536 bp, 26 predicted proteins | sample 1587571 | NCBI WGS metagenome assembly OIWQ01 (sample SAMEA3888910, study PRJEB22519) | human gut metagenome | biome: human gut; feature: human-associated habitat; material: faeces | place: Denmark | collected 2010 | reverse complement strand
GATATTAAAAGAAAGGAAACGTGTGATAATTAACTTCCTAATTATCATACAAGGAGAATTATGAGGATTGCTTTTGCAGGAAATCCCAACAGTGGAAAGACGACCATGTACAATGCACTTACCGGCAGGAATGAACGTGTCGGGAACTGGGCAGGCGTTACGGTCGAAAGAAAAGAAAGTCCGATCAAGAAAGGTTATTATGACGGGACGGAGGAGTTAGTTGCGGTAGATTTGCCGGGCGCTTATTCTATGTCTCCTTTTACATCGGAAGAAAGCATTACCAGCGGATACGTCAAGAATGAGAATCCGGATGTGATCATCAATATCGTGGATGCTACGAATCTGAGCAGAAGCCTGTTTTTTACCACACAGCTTCTGGAACTTGGGATTCCAGTAGTTGTCGCACTGAATAAGAGCGATATCGTTAATAAGAAACAGACAAAAATTGACGAGAAGATTCTGTCTGAAAAGCTGGGCTGTCCGGTAATCAAGACGATTTCCACTTCTTCCGGACATGAAGGACTCAAAGAGACTGTAAATGCTGCGGCTGCATTAAGAGGAAAAGGTCAGAAAGCACCTTATGTGCAGGGGGATATTGATTTCAAAGATAAAACGGCAGTAGAAGCGGCTGACAGAAAGCGTTTTGAGTTTGTGAATGGAATTGTAAAGCAGGTAGAGAAGAGAAAAGTTTTTACAAAGGATAGAAACGTACAGGATAAGATTGACGGTATCATCACACATAAGATTATCGGTATACCGATTTTCGCAGCAGTTATCTTCCTTGTGTTCTACATATCCCAGACAACGCTCGGTACCTGGATCGCAGACTGGCTGGTGGCATGGATCGAGACTTTCCAGGGATGGGTCGGCGGACTGATGGAAAATGCAAACCCGCTTCTGTATGCACTCCTTGTAGATGGTATCATCGGTGGCGTTGGTGCAGTTGTCGGTTTCCTTCCGCTTGTTATGGTCATGTACTTCTTAATTGCATTATTGGAAGATTGTGGATACATGGCAAGAGCTACAGTAGTTCTGGATCCGATTTTTAAGAGAGTAGGGCTTTCCGGTAAATCTGTCATTCCTATGGTCATTGGTACAGGATGTGCGATTCCGGGCGTTATGGCTTGCCGTACAATCCGTAACGAAAGAGAACGTCGTACCACAGCGATGCTTACACCATTTATGCCATGTGGAGCTAAAATCCCAGTGATTGCTCTTTTTGCAGGTGCATTCTTTGCGGACGCATGGTGGGTTTCAGCAACTATGTATCTGGTGGGTATTCTCTTAGTTTTGCTTGGAGCTTTACTTGTGAAAAAGATTACAGGACAAAAATACAGAAAATCTTTCTTTATTATTGAACTTCCGGAATATAAGTTTCCAAGCTTGAAAAGGGCATGCGGCTCTATGCTGGAGCGAGGAAAAGCATATATCGTAAAAGCAGGAACGATCATTCTGGTATGCAATACGGTGGTACAGATCATGCAGAGCTTTAACTGGCAGTTCCAGCTTGTAGAAGAAGGTGCAGAAGGGACATCTATTTTGGCATCCATTGCCCATCCGTTTGCGATTTTGTTCATACCGCTTGGATTTGGAGTGTGGCAGCTTGCAGCAGCGGCAGTGACAGGTTTTATCGCAAAAGAAAACGTAGTTGGGACGCTTGCAGTAGTTTACGGTATCACAAACTTAATAGATACAGATGAACTGGCGTTGGTTGGAAGTGGGAATGAAGTAGCAACTGTTATGGGACTGACAAAGGTAGCAGCTCTTGCTTATTTGATGTTTAACCTTTACACACCACCTTGTTTTGCAGCTCTTGGAGCGATGAATTCAGAAATGAAGAGTGGAAAATGGCTGCTTGGAGGAATCTGTCTCCAACTTGCAACGGGGTATACCGTAGCTTTTGGTGTATATCAGATTGGTACATTGATCACAACAGGATCTTTTGGCACCGCATTTATTCCGGGACTTATCGCGGTTATTGTATTTGCTTTGATTATTCTCTGGAGAATCCGTAAGTCAGATAAAGAGTTTGCTTCAGAATACAGCCTGCATTCTGTAAAATCATAAAGGATAAAAGTTATAGCAGACGGTGGACAGAGAAGAAGTACTTTGTCCACCATTTTTATTAGAAAAGGATGTGAAATGCTCTATGGAAAATATGATAGCAGTTCTTGTTATTGTAATCTTAGTAGGGAGTGCAGCTGCATATCTTATTAAGGCAAAAAGAAGCGGAGTGAAATGTGTTGGATGTCCAGCGGGAGGAAATTGCAGCAGCAAAAATAAAAAGAAAAAAAAGAAATTGACGGGTCCGGTCATCGCAAAGAAAACCATGTTTATTACAGGAATGCATTGTGAACATTGTGTACAAAGTGTGACAGATAGCTTGAATCGGATTGATGGAGTCTCCGCCAGAGTAGATCTTAATAAAAGTTGTGCTGAGATATCCCTTGATCGTGAAATAGGGGAAGATATCCTGATCTGCGCAGTAGAAAAAGCAGGGTTTTTAGTTGAGTCTATTCAAAGCTAGACCGTGGTATTTCATATGGGAGAAAGCGGGTATGAACGGTGAAAAAGAAAGTATTATTATAAAACTGAAAGAAAATGGCTGCAGAATTACAAAGCAGCGTAAAATGATTTTAGATATTATCCTGGAAGACAGGTGTTCCAGCTGCAAGGAAATTTATGCCCGGGTGGTGAAACTTGACCAGAGCATTGGGATGGCAACCGTTTACCGTCTGGTAAAGGAATTGGAGAATATCGGGGTGCTTAGCAGAGAAATCGTATATAAGTAGCCTGCAAATGACAAAATTTATCAATAAGGACTGTTAGAATTGACTATCTTAAATGAAAGTTGTTACTATGAAAAAATAAACAGAGTCTTATAGAAAAGGAAGTGATGTGGTTGTGAAACAACATAGGTTTTGGGCGTGGGCGTCCGTCTTTTGCTTTTTGATGGTATTCTATACAGGCTATAAACACAAATAATCAGGAGGTACATAGGATGTTTAGTGATTCTACTTTGAAAAAAATCGGATGTTTTGTAGGAGGAGTCGTATTTGGGACTGCGGGTGTAAAGCTCCTTTCCAGTAAGGACGCAAAAAAAGTATATACAAACTGCACTGCGGCTGTACTGCGGGCAAAAGACTGTGTTATGAAGACTGCTACAACAGTGCAGGAGAACGCAGAGGATATCCTTGCAGAAGCACAACAGATCAATGAAAAGCGTGCACAGGAAGAGGCAATGCAGGTGCAGGAAGATGATGTTCAGGAGGATGGTGCGTCTGAACAGGAAGAAAACGAATAGGTAAAAGATGAGATTTCTTATCAAGCATGAAGTACAGGGCCGTCTCCGTATCCACGTTATCCGAAACCGAATGACATGTACGGAGGCGGATGTTCTTTGCTGGGCTCTTGAAAAACAGAAAAGTGTTATAAAGGTCAAAGTATATGAGCGCACCGCAGATGCTGTGATCTATTATACAGGGGACAGAGAAGAACTGATCCATAAATTAAAAAAGTTTCATTTTGAGAAAGCAGATGTTCCGGATAATGTATTATCAAGTTCAGGGCGTGCTTTAAATTCCGCATACAGGGAAAAGCTGATAGCAAAAACATTGCTCCATTATGGAGGGAAATTGCTCTTGCCAAATTCGGTGAGAAAAATATGGCTTACTTTTAAAGTGGTCCAATATATCGGAAAAGGGATTCGATGTCTGACCAGACGGAAGATAGAGGTGCCGGTATTAGATGCTACAGCGATTGGCGTGTCCGTGCTGCGAGGAGACTTTAATACTGCCGGTTCTGTCATGTTTCTGCTGGGAATTGGAGAATTGCTGGAGGAATGGACACATAAAAAGTCTGTAGGAGATCTGGCACGCAGCATGTCTTTAAACATAAAGAAAGTATGGCTGAAAAGAGAGGAGCAGGAAATTCTTGTTCCGGCATCCGATATTTTGCCGGGTGACAGAGTGATCGTACACATGGGCAATGTAATCCCATTTGATGGAGAGGTGTCTTGCGGAGAAGGAATGGTGAACCAGGCATCTTTGACCGGAGAATCTCTTCCGGTACGAAGAACTGAGGGTCAGTCCGTATATGCAGGAACCGTTTTGGAGGAAGGAGAGTTGGAAATCATAGTCAGGGCCGTATCAGGTGCTACCCGGTTTGAAAAGATTGTGACTATGATTGAAGACTCAGAAAAGTTGAAATCCAATCTGGAAAGCAAGGCAGAGCATCTGGCGGACCGTCTGGTACCATATACGCTTCTGGGGACAGGGCTTGTCTGGGCTGTCACACGCAATATGACAAAAGCTCTTTCTGTTCTTATGGTGGATTTTTCCTGCGCATTGAAGCTGGCTATGCCGATTTCTGTCCTTTCTGCAATACGGGAAGCCGGACAGAATGGAATTACCGTAAAGGGTGGGAAGTATCTGGAGGCTGTGGCAGAGGCAGATACCATCGTATTTGATAAGACCGGTACGCTGACAAAGGCGAAACCAACTGTAAAAGAAGTCATTGTGTTTGGCGATTATCCTGAACCGGAAGCTCTGCGGATTGCTGCCTGTCTGGAAGAACACTTTCCACATTCCATGGCAAAAGCTGTCGTGGATGCTGCAAAGAGAAGAAGTCTGTATCATGAAGAAATGCATTCAAAAGTGGAGTATATTGTAGCCCATGGTATTTCCTCCTATATAGAAGGAAAGAAGACCATAATAGGGAGCAGTCATTTTGTGTTTGAGGATGAAAAGTGCCGGATACGTCCGGAATATCAGGAACGATTTGATACGCTTCCTGAAGAATACTCTCATTTGTTCCTTGCCATTGACGGAGAATTAGTTGCTGTAATCTGTATTGAAGATCCTCTCAGGGAAGAAGCCGGGGAGATGGTAAGATTTTTGAAAGAAGAAGGTGTTTCCAAGATCGTCATGATGACGGGAGACAGTGAACGTACTGCAGCATCTATTGCGAAACGAGTGGGAGTGGATGAATATTATTCCGAAGTACTTCCGGAAGATAAGGCAGGATTCATTGAAAGAGAGAAAGCGGCAGGAAGAAAAGTAGTGATGATCGGTGACGGAATCAATGATTCGCCAGCGCTTTCAGCAGCAGATGCGGGAATTGCAATCAGTGATGGAGCAGAACTTGCGCGAGAGATCGCAGACATTACGATTGCTGCTGAGGATCTGCGGGAAATCGTAGTACTGAAACGTTTGTCTAATGCGATGATGCACCGTATTCAGGGGAATTACAGGGGGATTGTCGGTATTAATGCAATGCTGATTGCACTAGGAGTGGCAGGAATTATTCAACCAACGACCTCTGCGTTACTACATAATACTTCTACTTTAGCTATCAGTTTGAAGAGTATGGGAAATTTATTGCCGACTAATTAATATAAAATATTCATATTGTTATAAGTTTTAATGTCTGAATAGTTTGATTTGTAGACTATTCAGACATTTTTAGTAGAGCTCAATAATTGTTGTCCAATTTGTATTCCAGCATTGATATACAATTCTTGTATTTGTTGGTATTTATTATCGATAGCTTCCGGTTCAGATTCCCATACTATTTCATAGATTGCCATAGCTTTTTTGAGATGGGAGGTAGCCTGTTCTATATCAGCCTGTACCAGATAGGCAGTTCCCATAGCTTCCTGAATAATGGCATAGTCCAGACACTGATCGGAATTGTATTCTTTTACCAGCCGGGCACATTTGCGTAAGGAGGATAATCCACGAGACGCTTCACCGGTATCTGTAAGGAGAGCTGCATAGTTGCAGATTTGAACAATACTGTCATTCATATAGAGAAGCTGGTATTGTTCTAATAAGCTGATTCCCTGCTCCATAGCCTGTTTTGCCAGTTCGGTATTTCCCTGCTGGTGATATAGTCCACCCAGATTTCCATATAGATTTGCGACGAGGTGGGCGTTTTCAGGTGTAACAGGAGAAAGCAAAGACATCGCTTCTTTTTCCAGCTTTACGGCTTTTCCAATATTTCTTTCAAGGGTAGCTTTATAGTCCAGTAATAATGCCCGGTCAGACACGGTTCCGATAGAAGTGTCTTCCAGCAAAGAAGATAGTTCACGCAGGATTCTTTGCATACCATTTTCTTCGTGGTATTTTTCCATATATGGGAAAACATCTTCTAAGAATAATAAATAACCAGAAATATCATCTTTAGTTGTTTTTGTAATAATGTTTTCAACGGTTTGGAAAACAAGTCTGTAGTAGGAAATATCATTGCCGTGTAAAAGGCAGATGTTTTGCAGACTTTCCAGTAAAGGGAAACAGGTTTTTACAGACGGCTGCATATCTGCAACAGCGATTTCCTGTATCATGGGATGCAGTACAATGGTTCTTCCGGTTTTTGGCTGAATAAATCCCATTTCAATTAAATCATTTACGGCATTCAAATCCGGTAAATTCAGCCATGCAGCAAATCTTCGTGCCGGAATACCGGTTAAAGGAATCAGGCACAGACATCTCATTACATCTTGTTGAGTTTCAGAAAGCTGATATAGAGAGAATAAAGTATGTATGTGTCCATAGTAGGTTTCTTTGCTGCTTTGCCCGTCTTTTATAATATTGATTTTATCAGTTGCATCAAGAGCGACATTTTCTTCCAACAATTTTTTTAAGAGCATTTCTGGTTCCAATATTCCGGTTTCCAGTAAGCGTGATGCCAGTTCTACAGCGAGCGTATGGGCATGGACAGCTTCTATGATCTGTTCTATGACATCAGATTTTTCTTCTGTGTCGGAGAAAAATTTTCCTGCAAGTTGCAGAAGCGTTGTTTTATCGGAAATTTCTTCCAACAGCATACAGGAATGTCCGTCCAGACGGCTTCTGGTAGTAAATAATATCTGACAGCGGTATTTGAGTATGACCGAAAGAAAACTGTCCTGTATGGAAGTGGCGTTGAAATTATCTACAATCATCAAAGTATCTTCTTTGAGAGAACGCAGAAAACGGTTGTGTTTTCGGAAGCGTTCTTCATCAGAATCCTGCGGAAGATCATCCGCAAAATCCATGTCTGTAATATCCTGTTTTAAATCACCGCTGTAGGTGAGATACAGGATATTGGTATATTCTTTCTTATACTGCAGGGCATAAGCCTTTGCCAGTTCACTTTTCCCGATTCCGGCAATTCCAGATAAAAATACTTTACGCTCTTTTTCCAACAGAGAATGCAGCACTTCGATTTCTTCAGAACGTCCACAAAAATGCCTGCATGGACGGGGAACGTCATTTCCCATTACAAAATCTGTTAAGACAGGAGAAAGATTTCCGGCGGCTAATAATTTCTTGGTTCGTGTGTCACGTTTCACAAAATTCCGTTCCATTCCGAAACACAGAACCCTTGTTATGAAAATATGTATGGTGTCTATATCAGCGGGAGAATAAGAACAGATTAGTTCCTGTTTTTTTGGCTCTGAAATAGATGTATCCTGTAATACTAACTCATATAATTCTTTTGCTGCCATAGCAGAATCATACATCAGAGGAATAATATGTCGCTGAATGTTTCCTGCCAATTCTAATTGATGTTCTTTATCTAAAAAGTAGGTTACGATCCGGGGACTTACTTTTGCCTGTCCTGTCATCCAACGGCAGACCTGTCCATTGTCAAAATCAAAGTCTATGGCTTCATCGCTGCACATAAACGTGTCAAATAACAGATAGGTAAAATCTATTTGATTCATTCCTTTATCTTCGCTGATATAACGGCGAATGATCGTCATAATCGAACCAAAATCACATCTTTCCAAATAGAATCCCCTCCTGTTCTGTAAAATACTCAATTTCCGCTCAATCTATGCTCAATGAGTTTCTTATGAAATTCCATTAAACTGACATCAGGCTGAACGGAGTTGGTCTAATAGAAATTATAGCACAAATTCCAGATCAGCTAAAGAGTACCGCCGAAAAATGCGTGGTGACAAGAAATATCGGTTTGGAAGGAGGAGCTATGGCACACACAGTTGAATTTGAACGATGTGTTGATTTTCTTGCCAGAATGATAGAAAAATATGGCAGTGAGCTCCTTCAGGAACTGAATGGATTACCGAAGGAGGACAAAGCAGAAGATAACTGCCAGCAAGAGCAGCAACAGAATACATTGGGAAATGATTAGGGAGAGCATAGATGTTGGCTCTCTTTTTTCTTGCGTGATATTTGTGCATTTTACCTATATTGACGAGTATGTGCAGCTACGGTAAAATATAGTTGGGACAAATAAAAAGTAAACTGTAATTTGGTATGGAGAATATAAATGAAAAAGCGAAGATGTTATATATACACAAGGGTATCTACGTCTATGCAGGTAGAAGGATACAGCTTGGAAGCACAAAAAGAAAGATTGAGAAAATATGCAGATTTTCAGGAAATGGTGATTGTCGGAGAGTATTCGGATGAGGGAAAGTCAGGAAAAAGTATTGAAGGACGGCAGGAATTTATGCAAATGCTTCGGGATATTGAAGAAGGTAAAGATCGTGTAGAGTTTGTCTTGGTATATAAGTTATCCCGTTTTGGAAGAAATGCTGCAGATGTACTTAATTCTTTGCAGAGAATGCAGGATTTTGGAGTAAATTTGATCTGTGTTGAAGATGGTATAGACAGTTCTAAAGACAGCGGTAAGCTGATGATTTCTGTTCTGTCTGCGGTAGCAGAAATTGAACGTGAAAATATTCTGGTACAGACAATGGAGGGGCGCAGACAAAAGGCGAGAGATGGCAAATGGAACGGCGGATTTGCTCCGTACGGATATAAGCTGTTAAATGGAGAACTGGAAATTGCAGAAGATGAGGCAGAAATCATTCGTATTATTTTTGATAAATATATTCATACCAATATGGGAGTAAATGGCATTGCAGCCTATCTGAATGAGCATGGCTACAAGAAGAAAAAGAGACAGAATAATACGTTGGATGCGTTTGCTACTTCTTTTATAAAGGGTGTCCTTGATAATCCTATTTATTGTGGTAAATTGGCATTTGGAAGAAGGAAAACTGAAAGAGTGCCAGGCAAGAGAAATGAATTCCGTATTGTAAAGCAGGATTCTTATATATTAAGTGATGGTATTCACGAAGCCATTATTTCCGAAGATGATTGGAACTTGGCAAAACAGAAACGAAATATAAATGGAGTAAAGCATGAGAAAATCCATAGTTTGGAGCATGAACATATTTTGTCCGGAATTCTTAAATGTCCAATTTGTGGAAAGGGAATGTATGGAAATGTAAACCGTAAGAAGAAAAAAGACGAAACATTTTATAAGGATTATTTTTATTATGCCTGCAAGCATAGGTATTATGTGAATGGTCATAAATGTGATTACCGGAAGCAGTGGAACGAAGAAAAAGTAAATGATGCGGTAGCAGAAGTTATTAAAAAGCTGGTGAATAATCCGAAATTTGAAGCCGCTATACGTGCAAAAATCAATTCTAAGATAGATACCGGAGAATTGGAAACAGAGCATGAGAACTTGAAAAAACAGCTGCGGCAAGTATTGGGAGCTAAAAATAGGTTAGGACAACAGATGGACAATCTGGATATTTCTGATAAAATGTATGACAGGAAGTATCAGGATATGCAGGATCGGTTAAATGGTTTGTATGATGAGATTGAACGACTGGAAAGTCTGATCGATGATATAGTATCCAGAAAAGAGTATATCCGTCAGCAGAAAATTTCTGAGGATGGAGTGTATCAATATCTTTTGTACTTTGACAAACTGTATGATAAATTCACCGATATGGAGAAAAAAGAATTTATGAACAGTTTTGTTGAAAGAGTTGATATTTACGAGGATGAACAGCCGAACGGAAGATTTTTGAAGCATATAAAATTTAAGTTTCCGGTATTTTTTGACGGTGAAGAAATTCAGGAACTTAGTTGGGACAACGAAACAACAGTTGAGACTATTGTGTTGATACAAAAGAAAAACTCGTAGAAATCCTTTATTTTAGGCACTTTGCGAAACATTTTACCTTTACTTCAGAGGGCAAAAATTCACGCAATAAACACCTAAAAAACTATTTTGATGTTTCAGTGGTAATAGATATCGGGTATGGGAACACAAACGAAAAATAAAGGTTTTTTGAAATATATTTATCTATGTAGTGTCCACCTTGCTACAAAAATGTAGGCGACATTCATTTGTATAAGGGCAGATAAGCGTATCATTAGAAATAGTGGTACGCTTATTTTTATACTTCTATTACACATTTGAGTACCCTGACCGTTTTTCTATATAATGAAATCAAGAACGGAGGTGCTGACAATGAGAGAAATAAAATACCACGCATATCTGGATAGTGAGGAAAGAACAATTCTTTTACATAGCCTTGTGGAATTGAAAAATCAACTTATTCAGCAAGGCAGATATACAGACTGTGTTGACGAGCTGATTGTCAAAGTCATAAACGCCCCTGTGAAGAAACTAAAAGTATTGGTGTAGGAGGTTGTGATGTATGACAAAGATTTTGCCGAGCTTGTGAAAATTGCAGCGGAGAAATTAAAAGAAGATACCGTTTATAAAATGCTCACACGCAGCGAGGATTATCAAAAAGAAAGCGACGAAAGGGATAAGGCGGAACGAAACTATGAACAACTTGATTTGACAATGGAACAGAGAAAGGTCTGTGATGTTTTTTTAGATTACAGAGATAGGCAGAGCTTGGAATACTCTGATTATTCCTATTTGACGAACAGCTCTTCAACTCTTGTTTCGCGGTTAGATATTTGCTTGAAAAAGCAAATACCACAGAGCAAGCGCTTAATCTGTTAATGCAGTTACCTATTGCATCAAATTATAATATTTTGATTGCAGACAAAAGAGGTAAAATGGTGGTAGTTGAATGTACGCCGAATATAAAGAAAATCGGTGAAGCAAAAAGCGTTGACGATGGTTACTTGGTATGTACGGTTAATAGTTTTATTTCAGACAAACTTAAGCCTTATGATTTTGCTAAGGGAGATGATTATCATTCCTATACAAGATATTCTGTTGTTATGGATAATTGCATTAACAATGTAAAAAACAATGACCCTGTTGTTGAAACTCAAAAACTGTTAAAAGGTGAATATGGTTTTATGTGTCAATACGATGATGAGCCAGACTTTGAAACAATATGGAGTTCTATATTTGATTTGTCAAATTTAATGATTTATCGTGCAGAAGGTGACCCCAGAAGGAAGAAATTTATAACCGATAAAAGATTGCACAATATCGTAATAGGAAGAAAAGATGCTGAAAAATGAATGGATACGCTGTCCTGTTTGCGGTAGTAAAACTCGTGATAGGCTTAGAGAGGATACAGTATTGAAAAACTATCCCCTCTACTGTCCGAAATGTAAGCAGGACACTTTGGTAAATGCAAAGGAACTATATATAACCGTCATTAAAGAGCCAGACGCACAGACGCAGAGCCAATGAAATTGTGAGTAACCACGATCATTTGCTCTGTGTTTTCAATGAAACCTCGTCTAAAATCTTGACAGTGTAAAGATTTTAGAATATAATATAGACACTGTAAAGATTGGAGGTTGTGTATGGAAAAGAAGCCTTATCATCATAAAAATTTGAAAAATGATTTGATAGAAAAAGGAATTGAATTGGTAAATAAGAATGGAATAAATCAACTTTCTCTCCGTAAGGTGGCACAAGCTTGTGGTGTAAGTCACGCTGCACCATATAGTCATTTTTCTAACAAGGAAGAATTGCTTCAAGAAATGCAATTACATATTACGAAAAAGTTTACAGAAGTACTCGAAAATACAGTTTCCCAATATAGAGGGACACCTATTTTTTTATTGGAATTTGGCAAAGCATATATTTCCTTTTTTATAAGCCATCCGCAATATTTTAACTTTCTTTTTCAGCAAGGAAATATACAAATTGATTTGAATATTGATAGTGGTAGAGAAAGTAATTATCAGCCCTTTGCGATTTACAAAGAACAGGTGTTGAAATTACTTGCCGATACAAATATGACACAAAGCAAAAAAGAAGATTTGATAGTTGCATTATTTGCTTATGTGCAAGGTCTTACGACTCTTGCAACGATGGAGAATGTTCATTACGCATACAAATGGGAAGATAAACTGACAGATTTAATTGGAATATTTAGTTGTGAGTTTTAGGAGAATTTATGGTTGGAATTTATTTAAGTGGTACGGGTAATACAAAATATTGCATTGAAAAGTTGGTATCTCTTATTCATTCATCTGCAAAAGCTATTCCTATGGAAAGCCCTGAAGCTATTTCAGCAATTCAACAAAACGAAGAGATTTACATAGGGTATCCTACACAGTTTTCTAATGCTCCATATATGGTGCGTGACTTTATTAAAAAGAATGCTGACATCTGGAAAAATAAGAAAATACTGTGCATTGCGACAATGGGGGCTTTTAGTGGTGATGGTGCGGGCTGCACGACAAGAATGTTAAAAAGATACGGGGCAACTATTTTGGGTGGAATACATATTCATATGCCAGACTCTGTTTGTGATAGCAAGTTATTAAAAAAGACAATGGATGAAAATCGTTGTATTATAGCACAGGCAGATAGAAAAATCGAGGAAGTGGCTTTGCAGATTATAAATGGAGATTATCCACAAGAAGGTATTACGCTAGTTTCACATATCATCGGATTATTGGGACAAAGGCTTTGGTTTTATAAAAAAACAAAAGGTTATTCCAATAAGTTAAAGATTAACAATAATTGCATTGGTTGCGGAAAATGTGTTTCTATATGCCCAATGAAAAATCTTATTTTACGAAATAAGAAAGTTGTGTCGAATGATCGCTGTACAATGTGTTATCGCTGTATTAGCTTATGCCCCCAAAAGGCAATAACTCTTTTAGGAAATGAAGTTGTAGAACAATATAGAATAGAGGATTATAGATAATTTATGAAATCAGAATGGATAATGTGTCCAATATGTGGCAATAAAACCCGTGACAAAATCAGGGAAGATACAGAATTGAAAAACTTCCCCCTTTATTGTCCGAAATGTAAACAGGAAAGTTTAATTGATGCAAAGAACTTGCAAATAACTGTCATCAAAGAGCCAGACGCAAAGACGCAGAGCCGATGAAGTTGAGAAATGTTTCACAGTTCATCGGCTCTGTTACTACTTTTATGCTTGATTTTATTGTCTGTCACAGGGGATAGAAGTTGTTTTCATTTTCTGTTCGGCAATAGTTAAACTTTTATGCAAAGGGATTGCCATAAATACTGTAATAAGTGCAGAGAGAACATCGGCAATCGGCTGTGCGTATAAAATACCGTTTAATCCCCATATAAATGGAAAAATTAAGATAACGGGAATGAAGCAGATACCTTGTCGGCAAGCCCCAAGAATAAACCCTTCTTTTCCTTTTCCAAGAGCAAGGAATAAAGAGGAATATACCGTATAGTATCCAAACAGCATAAATGTAATACCGTTTATTCTTAAAGAGGAAGCCCCAATGTGAATCATTTCTGTGTTTCCGGTTGTAAACTGTGAAACAATAGTCGTAGAAAACAGACTGAATAATAACCCTACGATTACACAGAAAATAGTTGACCATGGACTATTGATTTATGCAGGACAACAGAAAATCCATGATGAGGATGAACGATTAAAGCTGGAAAAGATTGCAAACGAAATAGGAGAGTATTGGGGACTGGAAGAATCTGTAGCAGGTTATCCGGAACTTTTTGAGGAAATTACACTCCAGGGGCTTTGCAGATATGCTAGCGAAATGCAATATACGCATGGAGAAACAGAGCGGGAACGAATCAAAGAAGTATTGGATTTGGTGTATGAGATGAAGAAGCATTGGTCTGAATAAGGGCAACCGAATTAGACAGGAAGGGAGAAACCTCAAGGATTACTTTAGAACGTTAAGAAAGTGAAAGAATCATGGAATAATTTCAAAAGTTAAAAAGCAAATTAAAGAAAAGCCACAGCCTCATACAATGGAAGCTATGACTTTTCTTCTGTTCCCTCGATGAGATACTCATAGGAAACATTAAAAATTTCAGTAAGCGCTTTTAATTCTACATCTGTGACATAACGCTTATTGGTCTCAATTCTAGTAATCACATTTTTATCCATATCATACCCATTCAGTTGAAGCTGGTAGGCTAAGAGGCGCTGTGACATATTATGCTGGCGGCGGAGTTCAATGAGGCTTTGGCTGATTAGATTTTTCTCCCCGGTGGATGTTTTCGGTTTTGGCATATCTCTAATCCCTCCTGCAAATAGTGTTGACAGGTTTGTCTCACTTTTTGCACTTTTTCTATTGATTTTACACGGGATTAGGAATACAAACGGTTGTAAAAGTGAGACATAAAATATACCAAGATAGAATGATTTGGTGGTTGGAGAAAAACGGAGAGAATAAGAAAGAGCGATATAACAAGAGAAATTTAAGAAGTGGCTGCTTTTCCGGTTTAGAGAAGCTTGGAAAAGAATACGTTGATATCGGTGTGTAAGGTTTTAGCAAGGGCAACAAGTTCCGATACCTTGATGTTCATACGGTTGGTTTCCAGCTTGGCATAAGTGCTTTTGGACATAGAAATCTCCATTAGGTTTAATTTTGCAATGACCTGATCCTGGGTAAGTTTATTCGCATAACGAATTGTCTGGATATTTTTACCGATATCCATATCTGGTCTGATTTTCTGCATGATAAGGTCCTTTCATTTCTTGAATATTTCGCAATAAAGAAACTTTATATTAATTTTACTGGTTTCACTTTTTATAATGTTTCGTAATAAGGAATTATTTACAAGAAGGGTGATGGGTATGCACCAAAGAGATATGGAGCGGTTTGCTTTCCTGTTTTTATGCGGAAAGCGTGACAGAGCAATCTTACTGGGAAAGGAAAAAATGACGTTTTCAGATTTGGACAGGCTGACGTATGTTTCTGATTTTCTAGGATTGAAGCTGTATAACTTAGAAATCTAGAATGAATATGCAGGACAGTTCAGTGAACAGTTTCTGCAGTTGGAATTGCTGTATGATGAAACCTGTAGCGTTGTGTCCTGGGATCCGACAGAAGCAGATGAGCATTTACATGATAAATGGCTTCAAGAGTTTTGTACTCAGGTAGCGGATCAGGAAATGCGGAAACAGCTGGAACAGATTATCAAACAACAGCATCAGGAAAAAGGGATGGTAGATCCCACGGAGACAGACATCGTGTAGATGCCTGTCTTTTTTTCGAAGAAAATCAGGAAAGGCTTCGAAGGGAGGTGATAGGAAGCGTGAGGAGTATCAATATTCATGGATTACTGGCAGTAGCCAGGGAATCGGAGGGCGTGAAAGCAGTCCAGGACCATGTTATATTGTATGGGGACGGTTTACGCTATATAACCGATATAGTGGAGTAAAATGTATAATTTAAAGAAAATTCGCTAATTGCTTGTATATAAAAATGTGGTTGTTTAAACATTTTTTCAGTCCTTTATATTTTCAGTAATAGAGAAATAGGATATAATTAAAACGGTAAATGATTAACTGTTTATGACAAATGATAATGGTATAAAATACTTATTATAAGGAAGGAAAAGATGTTTGGAGTTTAGATGACATCGGGATTGAGTAATGTATATAAGTGAGATATGCTTGGGTTTTGCATACATTTGACATGGATTCTTTAGTGGGTATTGTGAATAGCTTTCTTTCAAATTTTGGAGTATGTTGTGTATAACAAAACGAAAGGGGAAAACGCTTATGGCAGAGATGAAGAACATATGCGGAAAGATTCCGGTGGAATTACATGAGAAGGTACGAGCCGAGATCGAAGAAAGGGAAACAAGTACACAGATCTTTATCCGGCAGGTGATCGAAGAACACTTTAACAGACTGGAGAACAAAGGAGAAGAAAGCATGGAAAAAAGAACATTAGCAGTACAGGTCACAGAGGAATTATTCCAGAGAGTCAAATGGGCAGTCACAAAGGAAGGCATCAAACAGAAAGATTTTATCATCCGCATCATCGAAAAAGCGGTGGAAGAGGTAGAAGCCAAATGGAAGGAACTGGAACAGCCGGAAGAAAACGCAGAAACAGATAGACTGGAAGAAGCAAAAGAAACTGCGGAAGATGTCTATGAAGAAGAGACTACCGAAGCGGAAACCGAAACAGTGGAAGCCGCAGAGGAAGAGGCGGATGCAGAAATTTCTGAAGATGCAGAGGAAGAAGAGATTCCGGAATCCGGGGAAGAAACCGAAGAGATCGCATAATGCCAAACAAATAGAACTATAAAACCAGCAGGCGGTGTGGGAGAAAAACCATGCCGCCTGTTTTTTTTATTCAGCAAAGGAGGTTGATAGCCGCAACCATTCGATTTTTTGATTTATTCAGCGGGATCGGGGGATTCCGGGAAGGGTTAAGACGTGCAGGCGGTTTTACCTGTGTGGGACACTGCGAGGTGGATGCTTATGCGGATAAGAACTACCGATTGCTGTTCGACACAGAAGGGGAGTGGTTTTGCAATGACGCAAGAACAATCGAAACTGAACGAATGCCGGACTTTGATCTTTTGTGTGCAGGATTTCCTTGCCAGGCATTCTCAATCGCTGGACGAAGGGAAGGATTTGCCGATGCAAGAGGAACCCTTTTCTTTGAAGTTGCCAGACTGGTTGCAGACAAACGACCTGCGTATTTTCTCCTTGAAAACGTACCCGGTCTGCTTTCACATGACAAAGGGCGGACGTTTCACACCATCCTCAGTACGTTATCTGAACTGGGGTATCATGTCGAATGGAAGATGCTTAACAGCAAGGATTTCGGAGTCCCCCAGTCAAGGAAGCGGGTGTATATTGTCGGATATCTTGATGGAAGATGTGCCGGAAAAATATTACCTTTCCCAAAAACAAATGGAACAGCTCTTATACAAGTCCATGCTGGCAAACAGGGAGAAAGAGTCTACGCAGAAGAAGGACTGAGCTGCACGCTGACCAGTGGGGCTGGCGGCATGGGCGGTAAGACCGGATTATATGAAGTCGGTATCCCAATCAAGGAAAATACCAGAAAAGGGTACAAGATGGCCTACGAGGGAGACAGCATTGATCTCGGCTATCCGGGTATCAACAGCCGCAGGGGAAGAGTCGGGCATGAGATCGCCCATACCCTGACGACCGGAAACCAGCAGGGAACACTGCATTTTGTAGATATCTCCCCTCCGCCGCTGGTGACAGACGTTGCAAGATGTCTGAATACCAGACAGGATTCCAGCATCCATAACCACAGGGGCGAAAGTTCCGGGGTGCTGGTGGAAGAACCGCCAAGGGCAGTGCTGACACCGGCCAAGGAAAAAGTCCGCCAGAATGGAAGAAGGATGAAAGAACCGGAAGAGCCAATGTTCACCATTACGGCAACTGACCGTCATGGAGTGATTTACCACGGCAGAATCCGCAGGCTGACGCCAAGGGAGTGTCTGCGGCTGCAGGGATATCGGGATGGTCAGATTTCCAAGATGGAAAAAGAAACATCGGATAACCAGCTTTACAAGCAGGCCGGTAATGGTGTCACCGTCAATGTCATTGAAGCAATAGGCAGAAATTTGAAAGCAGTAGATGAAGAGATCCAAAGCGGCTCACCTGTTCCAGAAGCGAAGGGTGGGTGAAGCAGATCGACCTAAAAGACCAGTATTTTGGTACAGAGATTGAGATGACAGGTATCAGCCGCTATGATGCGGCTGTTGCGATTGGAAGAATGTTCGGAACAGAGCCATATCATATCCGTTCTTACGATTCCTGGTGTGTAAAAGATTCAGATGGAAAAACGTGGAAATTTTCAAGAGACAGCAGTATCGACTGTGAAAGGCTGGCAAATGGTACTGTAATAGATGCCGATGGAGATTATTCGACAGAAATGGTATCCCCGAAATTGGAATATTCGGAAATGGGGAAACTCCAGGAAGTGGTGCGGTGTGTCAAAAACGCAGGTGCTTTTGTCAATTCATCCTGTGGCATGCATGTCCATGTGGACGCATCCAATCATACACCACGGAGTCTGAAAAATGCATTGACGATTATGTACTGCAAAGAGGATATCCTGTTCAAAGCCTTGAATGTACAGACCAGAAGGGAAGATGAGTACTGCCAGAAAGTCCGTCCTATGGTACTGGAGAAGATCCGCAGGATGCCCAACAGCACTATCACAATGGAAAAATTCAAAAGGGCATGGTATGAGGGAAATGACGGAAGCTCCGAGCATTACAACTGGACAAGGTATTATGCATTAAACCTACACGCTGTTTTTTCCAAGGGAACACTGGAATGGCGCTGTTTTGAAAGCACCCTCCATGCAGGAAAAGTCCGGTCGAATATCACACTGGCACTTGCCATATCCGCACAGGCGATCAACCAATCTTGTACCCATGCAAAAAAGACGGAGATCGGGGATAACCCGGCATTTACGTTCCGCACCTTTCTGCTCCGCCTCGGATTGATCGGGGACGAATACAAAAATGTGCGGAAGCATCTGCTTGCCAATCTGGACGGGGATAAGGCATGGCGGTATGACAAAAGTACCTATGCCTGTCTGCAGAATCCAAGACGGACAGATGATGCGAGATAACAGAATAATGAGAACAGACAGGCCGGGTGGAAACATCCGGCTGTTCTTATGCAAAATGAAGAAAAAGAAGAAAGAGGTAGAAAACATGAAGAGTAAATATCGATTCAGGCGAATCCTTTCAGGGGTGATGGCGGCAGTCACCATCTTATCCACGGTCATTTCACCGCTGACGGTGTATGCTTCGGAAGAGCCGAAAGCGGCGGAACCGCCAGCGTATGAATCCGTAAAGGATCAGCTGGATGAAAATGAAGTGGTAAAAGCCACCGATCTGGAGCTGGAAGTCGGACAGGACTTTGATGTTTCCACGGATTTTACAAATTTGGAAATCAAGGACGAAAGCAAAGTCAAAGTGACATTCCAGAAAGCAGAGAATGACGCCGGGGAGAACTTCAGCACCAGCCATGCAGACACTTACCATGCCGTTTATTATGTGGAGCCAGTCAACCAGAACCACCCGGTTTATCAGATTGGGAGAAACCTGATCGTAAAAGAGCCTGTGACAGCAGCTCAGAGTGAACCGCAGACAGAACAGGCAGTTACCGAAGAGGATACAGGTTCTGATGATGAGGAAGCTGCCTCGCAGGAAGAAACTGAGACAGTGCCTGTAGAGACAGAAATTGTTGAGCCGGAGACAGCTGAATCTGAAACAGAAGAACCGGAAGAAACAGAACCCGAATTTCAGGACGGACTTTCCGAATCCGAGTTTGATGCTGCATTAGAGGAATCCGAAACGGAAAATACAACCGATGAAGAATCCGGGCTGACACTCAGCGATGTTCTGGAGCAGGCAGGGGAACAGGATATTGACCTGATGGCAATGGAAGATGGGGAAACCGTTTCATTCACCGCAGTCAATACCAGTACAAGAGCAACACAGGACGTAGATGTGACAAGAGGGGCTGCATACTATTATGCAGACTACGGTCTGGGTTCCTATGTAACTTATAAATATACCGTAAAATTTGGAAACGTGTCTGCAACTGCCTACTGTGTGCAGCCGTCCAAGGCAGGACCTGGGGATGGTGTCTATAAGATCACCAAACTGGGTGACAGCAAAGCACTGGCAAAAGTATGCTACTACGGCACAAAAGCATCCGGCGAAAATGGATTTTTCTCAGAGAAACATCCTGATTTTTCCGCTGGAAAACAGTTTATCATTGTCCATCTGGCTGCGTCTTATGCCAATAACAGTAGTGACGCTTTTTCCGGTACGAATGCAACCGGACAGGCTCTGGCAATGGAACTCTACAATTATTGCATGAGCCAGCCGGAGATACCGGAAGTGGACATGAGTTTCTCCAATGCAAATGTTACCGCATATATCAGCGGCAACAGCCAGAGAACAGAAGAGATCACCTTCAAGGCATCCGAACTGCAGACCATCACCATGAAACTGCCTTCCGGTGTCAAACTGCATAATGTGACAACGGGAAAAACAAGCAGTGCAGGTGCATCCGTGGAGATCTGCGGCGGTACCAAATTCTACTTATCTGCACCGCTGACACAGGCAGTGGATGTCAAAGGGGAATGGTCTGTCACCATGAAGGGAAGCATCATCAAAGATTATTCCGCTTATAAGATCACAACCGGAAGCGAGACACAGGACCTTGCCCTGGTATTTGGCGAGGGCGTGACCGATGAGAAGTATGTAGATTTTAAAGTGTCATGGGTAAAACAGGCAACTCTGGAGATCGTAAAGAAAGACCGTAAGAGCAACAAAGCCATCGCAGGTGCAGTTTATGGCGTTTACAGTGACAAGGATGGAAAGAACCTGATCACAAAGATGCCGGCCACAGATGCCAACGGAGCTTCCAGCGTTACGATCACCAAAACACAGGATACCGTATACCTGAAAGAGATCTCCGTACCAAACGGATATCTGCTGGATACCAAAGCCTACGATGTGAAACTGGTCATCGGAGATACTGTAAAACAAACCGTTACCGATGCAGAGCAGATGGCAAGCCTGACTGTTTATAAATTAGGAGAAGTCCTGACCGGAGCAAAGGTAACTGATGATGGTGTTTCCTTTGTTTATACAGAGCAGAGACAGAAAGGTGCGGTTTATAACGTTTATGCCGCAGCGGACATTGTATCCGCAGATGGAACTGTCATTTATAAAAAAGACGCACTGGTCAAAGCCGGACTTACTACTGGGGATGACGGAAGTGCCACACTGGATAATCTATATCTGGGAAAATATGTGGTAAAAGAAATGCAGGCACCACAAAATCTGGTATGCACTGGTGAAAGCCAGGAGATCACCCTTTCCTATGCCGGAAGTAATGTGGAAAAGGTCATGGGAAGCGTGACATTCAAAAATGACCGCCAGAAAGCAAGCGTGAGTGTATACAAACAGGATAAAGAAACCAGGAAATATCTTCCGGGCGGCACTTATGGTCTGTATGCCGGAAATGACATCAAAGCAGCGGACGGAACCGTTGTGGTCAAAAAAGATACCCTCATTGAGAAGGCAGTGACCGGAACAGACGGAAAAGCCGTATATCAGGCAGACCTGCCGATCGCTAACAGCTACTACATGAAAGAGGTTTCTGCACCGGCCGGATATACCAGAAACAGTGAGGATGTGTACTCTTTTACGTTCCAGTACACCACAGACAAAGAGGCAACCGTTTCTTTCAGCCACACGTTCCAGAACGAGCGTGTCAATGCGAAGATCAAACTGGTAAAAGAGGATTCCGAAACCGGAAAGACCGCACAGGGAGATGCAAACCTTGAGGGTGCGGTTTACGGACTGTATGCCCGTGAGGATATCGTTCATCCGGATGGACAGACAGGTGTCCTTTACCCGGCAGGAACGCAGATTGCAACCCTGACTACGGATACAGAGGGAAATGCAGAAATCGCAGACCTCTATCTCGGAAAGTATTACGTGAAAGAATTGACGCCGCCTGTTGGATATCTGGCAGACCCGGAAGAACATGATCTGGAGTGTAATGACGAGGGAGATCTGGTTCAGACGGTAGAACGTACCGCAACTTCTCTGGAAGATGTGATCAAACAGCCGTTTCAGGTCATCAAAGCAGCCAACAATGGTAAGACCGATGCCGATCTGTTAAAAGGTGTGGGATTCAGTGCATATCTGGAGAGCAGCCTGAAGAAAAATAAGGACGGTTCCTATGATTTTACATCCGCTACTCCGGTCGTGCTGACTGCAGACGGACAGACAGAAATGTTCACGGATGAGCGTGGATATGCATGCTCCATTCCGCTTGCATACGGAACCTACATTGTAAGGGAGACCACCACACCGCACAACTTCAAACCAGTCGATGACTTTAAGGTTGTGATCTCGGAAAACAATCCGGATCAGCCGCAGGTATGGCGTGTGCTTCTGGACGAAGAGTTTGAAGCAAAATTAAAGATCGTCAAAAAAGATGACGAGACAAAGAAATCTGTCCTGGTTCCGAATACTGAGTTTAAAGTATACGATCTGGATAACAAGAAATATGTGGAACAGGTGACCACCTACCCATCTACTATGGTACATAAATCTTATTTTACGGATGAGAATGGATACCTGATCCTGCCACAGAATCTGGCTTGTGGAAATTACCGCATCGAAGAAGTGACTGCACCGGATGGATACACCCACAGTGCCAATACCGTGGAAATCAAGGTAGACAGCGATACTGCATACCAGGAAGATCCGGTCAGCGGTGACCTGATCATCGAGGTGGAATTCGAGAACCACCCGGCAAAAGGCAGACTGACCATCCACAAGGAAGGAGAAGTAGTCAAAGGTTTTGACAAGGATTTCACCTATGAGGAAGCCAGCCTTGCAGGAGCCGTGTTTGAGGTTTATGCCGCAGAAGATATCTATACCGCAGACCATCAGAAAGATGAGAACGGCAACCGTTATCTGGAATATGCCAAAGACACACTGGTGGCAACGGTGACAACCGATGAAACCGGAAGTGCCGTAGTAGAGAACCTTCCGCTCGGCAAATACCGTGTAGAAGAGAAAAAAACGCCGGAGGGCTACACCTGGAATGCCAAAGGCGAAGAAGTAACTTTTACCTATGCCGGACAGGATACCCCAGTCGTAGACGAAGAAGTGACCTTTACCAATGAACGCCAGAAAGTAAGCATCACCGTGGAAAAACAGGATGCAGAAACCGGAAGCGTGGTAGCTGGAGCCGTCTTTGGTCTTTATAATAAGAATGAGATCAAATCCGGTGACAATGTAATCGTGAAAGCGGACACCTTATTACAGGAGATTACAAGCGATGAAAAGGGACAGGCACACTTCACCCTGGACCTGCCGCTTGGAACTTATTATGTGAAAGAAATTTCTGCACCGGATGGTTTTGTATCTTCCGATGAGGTACTGGAATTTGATGCCACCTATCAGGGACAAGACATCCAGACCATTAAACTGAAATCGATTAAGAAGAACCAGCCGACGACCATCGAGGTGACAAAATCCGACCTGACCACAGGCGTGGAGCTGAACGGGGCATCCCTTTCTGTTCTGGACAAGGATGGAAATGTGATCGACAGCTGGACTTCCGTAAAGGATGAGCCTCATGTGATCAAATACCTGACCGTTGGAAAAACTTATACCCTCCGTGAATCTCTTGCACCGCTTGGTTATTTAAAGACCACGGATGTGGAATTCACCGTTCAGGATACCGCAAAAGTACAGAAAGTGGAAATGAAAGACGATGTGCCGAAAGCCCTGCTGATCGTAAACAAGAAGGGTGAATTCCTTGATAAGATCACCCTGCTGGACAATGTCAAAGGCGTTGTAGAGCATCTGTTTGAGTACATCACAGGAAGCCTGTCAGACGTTACCTTTGAGATTTACGCTGCAGAGGATATCAAAGCAGCCGATGGTGTAAGCCCGGATTATTATGCTAAGGACGAGCTGGTGGCAACCGTGACTACTGATGCAAACGGTGTTGCAGAAGTATCTGACCTTCCGGTTGGAAAATACTATGTCAAAGAGGTAGGCACAGCATATGGTTATGTGCTGGATGAAGAACCACGATATGTAGATCTTTCCTACCGTGACCAGGATACCCCGGTTGTCGTATACGATGAGGACTGGCAGAACAACCGTCAGAAAGTAAAAGTGAACGTCCTGAAGAAAGAAAAGGATACCGACCGTGTATTAAAAGGCGGCATCTTTGGACTGTACACCAGAAACGACATCCTGTCCGCATCTGGAAAGGTGCTGATGGAAGCAGATACCCTGATCGAGTTAAAAACAACAGATGCAGATGGAAAGATTTCCTTTATTGCAGACCTGCCGATCGACGGAACCTATTATGTGAAGGAGCTGTATGCACCGGATGGATTTGTCACCACCGGAGAAGAGCAGGAATTTGTTTTTGAGTACCAGGGGGATAAAGAAGTAGAAGCATCCTATGAATTTGTATTTGAAGATGAGCCGACAACCGTGGAGCTTTCCAAAACCGATCTGACCACGGGCGAGGAACTGCCGGGAGCCAGATTACAGCTGACGGATGAAAACGGGGCTGTTGTTGAGGAATGGACATCCACCAAGGAGCCGCACATCATCAAAGAACTGGTTGTAGGAAAATCTTACACCCTGACAGAAAACAAGCCGGCCGATGGATATGCCACTGCGGAAAGCATCACATTCACCGTAGAGAATACTGCGGAGATCCAGAAACAGGTAATGGAAGATGACGTGACCAAAGTGAAGATCAGCAAAACGGATATTACCGGAGATAATGAGATCGAAGGAGCCAAACTGACCATCACAGATGAAAATGGCAACATCGTAGAAACCTGGACTTCCGGTAAAGAGCCGCATTATATCGAAAAACTTCCGATTGGTAAATACACCCTGAAAGAAGAGCAGGCTCCAAACGGTTATGTCGTTGCAGAGGAGATCACCTTCGAGGTGGCAGATACCGCAGAGATCCAGAAGGTAGCCATGAAAGATGACACCGCAAAGGGACGCCTGATCATTGAGAAAACAGATAAGGATACCGGAGCAGCACTGAAAGATGCAGAATTTGAACTGAGGGATGCGGATGGCAAAGTGGTAGAAACCCTGACCACTGATGAAAACGGCCATGCAACCAGCGGACTGCTTGCAATCGGAACTTATAAGGACGGCAAATTTGATAAGGCAGCCACCTATTATCTGGTTGAGACCAAAGCACCGGAGGGCTATCAGCTGGATGAGACCAAACATGAGGTGACATTTACCTATGTAGATGACAAAACTCCAGTGATCGAAGTCATCCAGAAAGTGACGAACGAGAAGCTGCCGGAGGATACCCCGTTTGTAAGCAACCCGAAAACAGGCGATGACACCAACCTCTGGATTCCGGCCCTGTGCCTGATTCTTTCCGCAGGCGGTCTGATCGGCATGGGTGTGGCATCCAGAAGAAAGAAGAAAAAAGGGGGCAGATAGGCTGAAACAATTATATTTTGCGTATGGAAGCAACATGGATCTGGACCAGATGGCATATCGGTGCCCAAAGGCGGAGGTGGTAGAAATCGTCCGCCTGGAGGGGTATCGGCTGACCTTTGCAGCCGCAGGAAGCGGCCTTGCCACCATCTTCCCGGAAGAGGGAAGCCATGTGGACGGCGTCCTCTGGTCACTGACCGGGGACTGCGAAAAGAGCCTGGATCTTTATGAAGGCTATCCTGATTTTTACGACAAGCAGGAGATCACTGTCAAGAACAAAGATGGAAGAGAGATCAAAGCCATTGTCTATATCATGACAAAAGATTACATGCAGAACTTTAATCCGCCCGGACGGTCGTACCTGACTGGGATCTTAAAGGGCTGCAGACAGAACCAAATCCCGACAGAGCCGATCCTGAAAGCAGCAAGGAAACCGCCTGTGCCGGGAAAGACGCAGAAGAGTCAGCCAAAGAAGCAGAGAAAAGCCGGACAGGAACGATGAAGAAAAAACCAAAGACAGGAATCTTACAGAGGTTTTTCAAGATCATCTGCCTTGCAGTGACGCTGACAAGTGCCGGGTTTCTGATTTACCACATGGTATATCTTCCAATGGAGAACAAAAAGCTGGTGGCAGAGCTGAAAGGGAATTTCCCGGAGCCGGAAGCTCCGGGAGCCTCAGGCTCTGAAAAGAAAGACCAACCAGCTGGAAGAAAATGCCCGGTGGCTGCGGTAGACCTTGTTTCTCTTCGGGAACAATACCCGGATGTGCAGGGATGGCTGACAATACCGGATACCGGGATTGATTACCCGGTGCTTCAGTCCGAACAGGAGAATGGGGAGTTTTACCTGAAACGGAATTACAAAAAGGAATATGACATCAACGGAAGCCTGTTTTTACAGGCAGACTGTAAAGTGTCTGAAAGTCGGAACCTTATCATTTACGGTCACAACATGAACAGTGGGGCAATGTTCGGAAATCTGGACTTCTATGCAGATGAAACATATTATCAGGAGCATCCCTTTGCTTATCTTCAGACAGAGGATAGCATTCAGGAATACCGAATTGTCACGGTGCTGAAAGCAGACAGGAATTTGTTCCCATTCCAGCAGAAACTCGCAGATGCGGAGGCAGTGCAGGAATATTTAAAAGCAGCTAAGCAGAGGGAAGTGTTCGAAACCGGGGATGATTACCTGAAGTGTATATACGATAAGGTTTTGACGCTCGTCACGTGTTCATATGAATGGAGCGGTGCCAGGAACATCGTCCTGGCGGTGCCGGTTTCCGGGGCAGTGTGGAGTCAGAAGTGTTCGTAAGTACCCGAAAAGTGCAGAAAATGAGACAAATAATGACCGCATGGGCAGGGATGTGTTCAAAACAGGGGAGTATATAAAGGGTGTATGCCAGGTGTATTCAGATGGAAAATGTGTTCAAAAGTGGAAACTTTGGTAAATACTCTACGGAATATCAGCGAATGCTCTAACGAAAAGTGTCTGAAAGCCCCCAAAAAGTGTAGAAAATGAGACAAATGATGACCGCACA
>OIWQ01001578.1_pt1 | contig 26546 bp, 19 predicted proteins | sample 1587571 | NCBI WGS metagenome assembly OIWQ01 (sample SAMEA3888910, study PRJEB22519) | human gut metagenome | biome: human gut; feature: human-associated habitat; material: faeces | place: Denmark | collected 2010 | reverse complement strand
CTTTATCGGCAAAATTGATTGAATGATACCAATATCTTTAACTATGTGATACCGGCGAGTCCCTGCCCGACACCAACAAGCTCCTGGCCATCGGCCGTCTGCTGGGCGTCACGGTGGACTATCTGCTGGACGATGAACAGACAGACCCTGCTCCCACCTCCGCCGGGCCGAGGAAAAGCGGTTTTGCCCGCTTCTGGCGTACATACGGCTTCGTCTCCGGATACCTGATGTCGCTGATAGGGATCCTGGGCCTGGTCCGGATCGCCGCCACTCTGGCTGCGGGCTTCCGGCTGGGCGGCATCGCGGACTTCGGATCCGTCGATCCCCAGTGGCTGGAGGGACTCAGCACAAGTCCGATCTTCACCGATCTCTCCTCCCGGTACAGACAGGCGCTGATCCTGTCCCAGATCCCGGACTTCCTGCTCTGCGCCGCCCTGACGGCAGGCGGCTTCCTGCTGGCCCGGTGGCTCCGGCGGAAATACCGGACCGCCTGATTGCTCCCCTTCCTCCGAAAAATAGGGCTTTTCAACGGCCCCGCTCTGCGGTATAATAGAGGGAGTTTTCTGAGCAAGGAGTGACATTATGAAGATCATGACCGACAGCCCCATCCGCTTCCCGGGGCTTTTTGGCGACTGGGCCATCACCATCAGCTCCAGGGCCATCGACATCGGCAACGGCATCTATTGGTACGGCATCCTCATCGCCCTGGGCATGCTGGTAGCCCTGTGGTGGTGTATGCGCCAGCGCACCAAATACGGCATCCGGGAGGATGACCTCATCGACGGGCTGCTGTGGGGCATCCCCTCGGCCATCGTGGGGGCCCGGCTGTACTATGTTCTGTTCTATCTCAGTGAGTTCAAGGACCATGAGGGCCATTTCAGCTGGTCCAAGGCCATCGCCATCTGGGACGGCGGCCTGGCCATTTACGGCGGCGTCATCGCTGTGGTCATCGTGGCCATCATTCTCTGCCGCAGCCGCCATATCAAGCTTGGGGCCATGATGGACCTGGTGGTCATGGGTCTGCTCATCGGCCAGGCCATCGGCCGCTGGGGCAACTTCCTGAACCGGGAGGCCTTCGGCTCCGAAACCACCCTCCCCTGGCGTATGCAGCTGACCACCACTGCCGGGGAGCTGGTGGAGGTCCACCCCACCTTCCTGTATGAGAGCCTGTGGAACCTCATCGGCCTGCTGCTGATCGTTTTTGTGGTGTCCAAGGCCAGGCGGTTCGACGGTGAGAACACCTGCTTCTACTTCCTGTGGTACGGTGTGGGCCGCTTCTGGATCGAGGGTCTGCGCACCGACAGCCTGTATCTGTTCGACTGGACCATCGCCGGGCAGCCCATCCGGGTGTCCCAGGTGCTGAGCCTGCTGCTGATGATCGCCGCCCTGGCGGTGCTGTTTTACAACATCAGGCTCCACCCCCACAAGCCGGAGGAGCTGTATGTGAACCAGGTGGCCGCCCGGGAGGCCGCCCAGGCGGAGGAGCCCGCCGAAGCCCCGGAAGCAGCCGAACCGGCGGAAGCGCCGGAAGCACCGGAGGTGCCGGAAGAATCTTCAGAAGAATAAACGCCCGCGCCCCCTGTATCCCATGGGATACAGGGGGCGCGGCAGACTGCAAGCCTTTTTGGGCAGTCATAAAAAATCAGCTGGCTGCCCCCCGCAGCCAGCTGATTTTTTTCCCTTCCGGGCTTTATGCTTCTTCCCCGCTGAGCTTTCCGTCCTGCATATGCAGCCGGATATCGGCGGCCTCGGCCACCTTGGGATCGTGGGTCACCACGATGACGCAGCGCTCCTCCTGGTGGGCCAGCCGCTGGAGGGTCTCCACGATCATCCGCCCGTTGTCGCTGTCCAGACTGCCGGTGGGCTCGTCGGCCAGGATCACCCGGCTGCCCGCCGCCAGGGCCCGGGCGATGGCCACCCGCTGCTGCTCGCCGCCGGACAGCTGATTGGGCAGCTTCCGGAAATACGACTCCCGGATGCCCATATCCGTCAGCCGCTGCCGGGCCAGCTCCAGGGCCTTCTCCTTGTCCATTTTCTGCAGCCGCAGGGGATAGCACACGTTTTCCTCCGCCGTCAGCAGCGGAAACAGGTTGAAATCCTGATAGATCACCGACACCGTGTCCCGCCGCAGGGCGCTGCGGTCCATGAGCCGGATGGGTTGCTCGTCCAGGGTGATCTCCCCCTCCGTGGGCAGCTTCAGCCCCGCTAAAAGGCTCAGCAGCGTGGATTTGCCGCTGCCGGAGGCCCCCATGATGGTGTACAGGGTCCCGTCGTGGAAGGTATAGCTGACGCCGTCCACGGCGGTGACCCGCTGATACTTCCCGGCATAGGTATAGGTAACGTTTTGCAGCTGGATGTTCATATTTATTCCCTCCCCAGATTTGATTCCAGAAACTTTCGCCGCATGGTCAGAAGATACGCCAGGGCCGTGCCCGCCAGGTTCATCACCCAGAAGCCCGCCACCGGCCCCCAGGCCGGGGCCGTCCGGAAGGCCAGCCAGAAGCCCCCTGCGCCGATGATCGCCCCCAGCAGACTGAGGATGCCGTGCTCCGTCAGGGCCCACACTAAGATGCTGCCCCGGCTCTGGCCCAGGATGAACTGCAGCTTCAGCTCCCGGCTGCGGTGGCGCAGCAGCAGGATGCTGAACACCGCCCCCACTCCGAAGGAGGCCAGCCCCAGCAGCCACGACACCAGCCCCAGCAGCCGCTGGTTCTGCTGCAGCTGTTCCACGGTTTTCACCAGCACGTCGTCATAAATGGCCAGGGCGAAGGGATAGGTGCGGTACAGCCGGGACCCCTCCCAGGGCACCGGGGTGCCGTCCTTGGTGGGGGCCACGAAATAGCGGCTGGCGTACCCGTCCCAGAACTCGCCGATCTTCCGGTTGTCCGCCATGGCGGCGGACAGACTGTCCAGCGTCAGACCGCCGTAGGTCTCCTCACACAGCTGCCGCACCACCCACCAGGAGCAGTACAGCCGCCCGGACCCGCCGGTATAGGTCCCCGCCGCCAGGAAGCGGTGCTGGATATTGTCCCCCTCCACCCCGGTGAACTCCAGGGTCACATAGCCGTCCCCGTCCACCAGATGCGCCTGCTCCTCCGGCAGCAGCAGGGAGAAGCCCCGCCCCCGGAACATATCCTCGCCGAAGCCCTCCCGCCAGATGACGGTGCAGCCCGAGGAGGCCAGCAGGGAGCTGTCCGCCTTCAACCCGGTGATGCCGCTGAGGGTCAGCCGGTCCTGGTCGCCGGGGGTGGTGCAGTACACCGTGGACCGCACCTGCACATCCCGGACATAGGGGGCGAACAGGTCGTTGTCCTGGAAATTGCCGTAGGTCTTTTCCCCGTCGAACAGCCGCAGCACCCAATCCGGCAGGTTCAGCTGGTCCGATTGGGTCCCCGTGAGATTGGTGACGCTGCACCGCACCTCCAGATTGTCATAAACCTCCTCAATGCGTGCGGCCATCTGGTCCCGGGACCGCTGGAGCATACACAGGGCCAGGGAAAACGCCAGGGCCGTCAGCACCACCACCAGGCACAGGCTGGTGCGCTTGCGCATCTGCTTGAAAAAATAGGGCGTCATAGGCGGTCCTCCTTTCGCCTTTTGATTTGCTTATTCTGCCTTGCGGATGCCCCGGTTGGCGGTGAGCACGCTGACCAGGGCGATCACCGCCAGGGCGATGGCCAGGGCCCCGGCGCACAGGGCCACGGTCTGGCCGGTGGACACCTTCAACGTTAAATCAGAGCCGGTCAGGGCCTGGATTTTATCCGTGGCCCAGGACATACCGGGAATGCTGACGGCCAACGCGATCACCGTCCCGGCGGCGGCCATCAGGGCCGAGGGCGTCCAGATCTGCTTTGTGATGTCCTTCTGTTTCGCGCCCAATGTCCACATACGCAGGGCGGTTTTGCTCTCCTGCATGGGAAGCAGTACGCAGTATGCCGCCAGCACCACCGCCCACAGGGCCAGGCCCACCAGAAGCACCGTCCGGGACACTCTTGTATAACCGTCCAGGCTCTCCACGATGCCGCTGTATCCCTGGTCATAGTAGGTGACCCGGCCGCCCAGATTTTCCGCCTCCAGCCGGGCCTCCACCTGGTCGATGGCGCCGTTTTGCAGGATCAGGCTGGACCACACGCCCAGGTTTCCGTACACCGTGGGGCAGTTGACGCTTTTCTCCGGCACGAACACGCTGTTGGGGGTGAAGCTGGTGGGGGTGGTCACCCACTCGTTGCTCTGGCGGTACAGGCCGATAATGGTGTACTCCGTCTCCTGCCGGAAGCCCTCCTGGGGCACGAACACAGACGCCCGGGGATTGCAGGACTCCTGAAACCGGGCATAGATCGGAGGAAGCCCCGGGTCATCCTCATACAGGGACAGGGGCAGGGAATCCCCTACGTTCAGACCGTTTTCCCGGGCCAGGGACTCGGAAATCAGGCACACCGCTGCTCCGGAGTCATACTCCGATTGGGAGAAGCTGCGGCCCTGGGTGATCTGGGTCCTTCCGGAGGCAAATTCCAGCATGCCCTCCACGGAATCCACCGCCAGCACCGGCACGCTGTGATTGGTGACGTCCACTGCTTTCAGGGCCGTCTGCCAGGAGGCGGTGCCGTCCATGATCTCCCGGGCGGTGACGCCCTCCGGAAGCTCCTGGATGGACGGCAGGTCATAGCGGCCATAGTCCACCGTCTGCATCGTCCACAGGCCGGAATCCCCGTCCGGGGCCAGGGTTTCCATCATCCCGGAATATCGGACCACGTTGGTGCGCAGGTGGTCCGCCGCGTTCATGGACAGGCTGAACACCTCCGCCCCGGTGGTGGGGTCCCGATAACCCGGGGCGTCCGGGGGCAGCTCCTGAAGCGTCTCGTCCAAAACCTGCTCCTCCTGGCGGGTCCTCTGGTCATAGCGGATCAGGTTGTTCTCAATGTCCAGGGACCAGGGGTCCAGCTGCACGTTGGTGTCCCACAGAATTTCGGCGGCGATTCCGCATCGCTCCTCCCACTCCGTGTCGTCATAGGTGCAGGCCAGCAGCAGATATCGCTTCCCCGCCTCCGGCCGCATGGGGGCGTCCCCATCGCTGTAATACTGGGTGAATCGGATATCCGCCTGCCATCCGGTGGGGTCCCGCAGCCCCTGCTGCAAGCCGTACACCCCCTGCACCTGCCCGGATATGGACCATGTGGACTCGGAGTAGGATGCCCCCTCCTGGGGCGGGTCTTGGCGCTCCTGGACCTTCCCTGCCAGGACCTCCAGGATGAAGTATGTATAGGGGGCGTCCGGGGCAGAGTCCATTGTCTCGCCGCCACTGTAACTGCGGAAATTGTACATATCCAGCAAAGGCGTCAGATTGGACGCATAGCCGCTGACCAGCCCCACCTTTGGCCGCGATTGGATGATGCTCCAGTTCTGCTGTTCCGGCTCCGCCAGAAACCGGGCCGCTTCCCATGCGGCGGAGGCACTTGCGAGGGATGGGTCGGAGTCCCCCGCCTGCTCGGCCCCACCGGTGACCACCGCCACGGTGGTGTAGGTCGCCTCCACCCCGGCCCGGGTCCGGGCTGCCGCCCAGAACTGGCCCCCGGACAGAGCCAGAATCACCCCCGCTAAGGCCAGCAGTAACGCGCCGAAGGCCGCCTTCACTGGCCGCCGGGTCAACTGGTGCATGGGATTCATAAGCGCATCTCCTTTCTTATTCCGCCTTGCGGATGCCCCGCTGTGCGGTGGATACGCTGACCAGGGCAATCACTGCCAATGCGATGGCCAGGGCCCCGGCGCACAGGGCCATGGTCTGGCCGGTGGAAACGGTCAGCGTCAGATCAGAGCCGGTCAGGGCCTGGATTTTGTCCGTGGCCCAGGACATTCCGGGGATGCTGACCGCCAACGCGATGACGGTTCCGGCGGCGGCCATCAGGGCCGAGGGCGTCCAGATTTGTCCCGCAATATCCCGGCGTTTTGCGCCCAGTGTCCACATACGCAGGGCGGTTTTGCTCTCCTGCATGGGAAGCAGTACGCAGTACGCCGCCAAAACCACCGCCCACAGGGCCAGGCCCACATAGAGCACCGTCCGGGACACTCTCGTGTAGCCGTCCAGACTCTCCACAATATCGCTGTACCCCTGGTCGTAGTAGGTCACCGCGCCGCCCAGATCGTTTTCCTCCAGCCGGGCCTCCACCTGGTCGATGGTGCCGTTTTGCAGAATCAGGCTGGACCACACGCCATAGCTGCCGGTTACCGTCTGACAGGTAACGCTTTTCTCCGGCACGAACACGCTGTTGGGGGTAAAGCTGGTGGGGGTGGTCACCCACTCGTTGCTCTGGCGATACAGACCGATGATGGTGTATTCCGTCTCCTGCCGGAAGCCCTGGTCCGGCAGATAGCAGGAGGGCCGGGGGTTATATTCGTGTATGTAGGAATACCGCAGGTCCTGGTCGTATTCATACAGGGACAGCGGCAGAACGTCCCCCACGTTCAGGCCGTTTTCCCGGGCCAGGGACTCGGAGACCAGGCACACCGCCGCCCCGGAGTCGTACTCCGCCTGGGAGATGCTGCGGCCCTGGGTGACCATGGCGGTCCCGGCGGCGAAATCCGCCATAGCCTCTAAGTGATTCACCGCCAGCACCGGCACGCTGTGGCTGCTGACCCGGATGGATTCCATGGCCTTCTGCCAGGTGGGGGAGGAGGCGATCATCTCCTCCGCCGTGACGCCCTCCGGCAGAACGGTGAAGGACGCCTGGTCATACTCGGCCCCATAATCAAAAAAGCCAGTGGTCTCATACCTGCCATCGCCCGTCTCCTCGTCTATCACGAATTCATGAAGGGCCCAGGGCTGGGACCGGTCGGTGACATTGAAGGAAATTTCGTTGAGATATCCATTCAGAAGTATCTCTTCCCTCCCACTGGCGGGGTCCCTGTACATAGGTGCGTCATCCGGCCAGGGCTTTCCCTCGCCGTCTGTTATGTTGCTGCCGTTGGTGCGGTCGGCATAGCGGATCAGGTTGTTCTCAATATCCAGGCTCCGGGGGTCGATCTCCCGCGGGGAGCCTGTTGCCCACTCCAGGTCCCGGGCGATGCGGCAGCGCTGTTCGAAATCCAGATCCCGGTAATGGTGGGCAAACACCAGGATCCGCTGTCCGGCCTGCAGCGCCTTGCCCTCCGCATCAGAGGATCCGTCGATCTGTAGATAAAAGTGTGTGTTTCTGCCGGTGGGGTCGTCCCAATCGCCGCTCATGGCCTGCACCCCCACCACCTTGCCGGTGATCTCCCAGCTGAAGAAGTAATTGTTTTTTTCGCTGTATACATCATCCAGGTTTTCTTGAGAATAGATACTCTCCTCTCCCACCTCCGTGATCTCGATCTCCAGGATGGCGAAGTTATAGGGGACGTCCTCATCGTTATCAATGCGGGTGTCGGAGCTGTCAACGTCCATTTGATAAAATGTGGTCAGCGGCGTGAGCTTCGGACTGTACCCCCCGGCAAGGCCCATGGTGGCCTGACCGCGGATGATGCTCCAGCCCTCTCTGGCCCAACGCATCAGGCAGTTGTCGGCCTCATAGGCGCTGACGGGAACGGTGGGCGACCCGGGACTGGTGGCCTTCAGCCCGCCGGTAACCACCGCCACGGTGGTATAGGTCTCCTCCACCCCGGCCCGGGTCTGGACCGCCGCCCAGAACTGCCCTCCGGACAGGGCCAGAATTACCCCGGCCAGGGCCAGCAGCAGTGCGCCGAAGGCCGCCTTCACCGGCCGCCGGGTCAGTTGGTGCATGGGATTCATAAGAGCATCTCCTTTCGCATCGGTCAAATGGGTGCAGAAAGGACTACTTATGATAAATCATATACGAAGTTTATCATAAGTAGTCCTGTCTGTCAAGCCTTAGTTTTCGGAGCGGCGGCTCATACCGCCACCGGGACGGAGCCGATCACCCGCAGATTGCGGCACACCAGAGCAGAACAGCCCTCCGGCAGCTCCAGCCGGACCGGGAGCGTCTGCTCCTTCTCGGCGTCTGCGTAGCCGCAGTTATGACACCGGATGGTCATCTGCCAGTGCCGGGTCTGCAGCCGGGGGCCGTCATCCGTGTACCAGACGGCGGTGGATGCGTAATAGTCGTGGGGACAATAGACGGCGGAAGCGGGGACGATCAGGGACAGGGACATGGCCGCCGCCAGGGCCAGGCCCAGAAGGGTCTTGCTGCATTTCTTCATGGCGGGTCGCTCCTTTCGGGCGCGTATCAGATTCATCTGCGCCTTTCTGCTATAATAACGAAACAGACCCCCAGAATCTTACAGCAAAATTTTACATTTTTTTCAATTTGTGGAATTGCACAAAGAAACACTCTCCGCTATAGTGATTATGATGGATTCGTCGGCGTTGGCAAAAATCTGGAAACTGATATTCTGCGCTGCATCCATCCAGGTAATATAACTCAAATGACCTTCTTCCGTGGAAATAAACAGCATTCCGGGCATACCGGCTATGGACACCTCACGCTTGACGTCCCCGTCATCCAGCGTGTACCCGCTACTGACTCCATCCTGCATGTACATGTAGTCCAGTTCGATGGCATTACCCTCTGCGTTTTCATAGCGCACACTGCCAAAGCTGTCATACGCTATCCGCTCCGTTTCCGTATAGCCCTCCGGCAGGGCGGCGATCCGGTATTGGGGCAGAGCCTGGGCGGGGCCGTCGCCGTGATAGCGGAACTCCACCCGGCGGCCATTCTGCTGCATGGTCCAGCGGACGATATCCGCCCGGGCCTTGGGACTGACGGCCAGCACCATGGCCGCCGACAGCGACAGCATCAGCAGCACCACCGCCGCCCGCCGGGCCACGGTGCGCCAGGGGTAGGGGTTTCGCAGCCGGAACCACAGCAGCGGGTCCCGCAGCATCTCCCGCATACGGCGGCGGTGCCCCTCGGACAGCGGCACTTCCGTCTCCGGCGGCGTCTGCGCCTCCTGGTCCGCCGCGTCCAGCAGCGCCCGGCGCAGCATCCGGTCCAGTTCCTGATCGGTCATGGTTCGATCCCCTCCTCCTCAAAAATTTTCCGCAGCAGCGCCCGCCCCCGGGACAGCCGGGTGTTCACGGCGCTCTCCGTCAGGCCCAGCCGCCGGGCGATCTCCGCCGTGGACCAGCCCAGCACCAGCTTCATCTCCAGCACCGCCCGATAGGTGTCCGGCAGCCGGGCAAACAGCTGCACCATGGACGAATAGTCCGGCAGATCCCGGCTTTGCCCGGCAAAATCCGCCCAGCCCTCCTCCAGCGGCAGGTGGCAGCGCCGCCTGCGCAGAATGGTGATGGCCTCGTTCCTCACTATAATAACGAGCCAGCCCCCCAAATCCTTACAAGGAATTTCATCAATTTTTGAAAAATTTTCAATCACCCGCAGAAACGCCTCCTGCACGGCCTCCTCCGCGTCGTGGGGGTCATGCAGCACGGCCAGGGCCGTCCGCTCCATCACCCGGTGATACCGGCGATACAGCTCCCGGAACTGTTTCTTGTCCCCGTCGCTTTCCAGCGCGGCCAGATATAGCGAAAGCACGGCGTCCGTCACCCCCCTTGCCCGTGTCCGGGCCGGTTTTTCCGCCTATTATACCACATTCCGCCTCCGTACTCAATCCCCCGCCCGTCGGCCGGAAAGGCCTCGGCAGCCGAAGCTGCCGAGGCCTTGTAATCAGTCCTCGGGTATGTGTATCTCGCGAATAAGGAAATCCCTGCCCGAAAGGATGGTTTTATCGAAGCTGCCGCAGCGGGGGCAATAGCCCTTGTGCTCTATGACCCGGAACAGCTCGTTGCATTCGTCGCACTCGGCCATGCCGGGGATGCTGTGGATCACCAGCCGGGTGTCCTGCAGCCAGGTATCCTTCACAACGGCCGGATAGATGTCCTCCACATACTTCGGAATCACCAGCGACAGCTCCCCGATGTCGAGAACGATCTCCGCGATCTCACGGATGTCGTTCTGCCGGGCGAAGTCGGTGACGGTTTTCACCATCGAGCGTACTACTCCGATCTCGTGCATGGCGGCCTCTTACTTTCCCACCGTTTTCCGGCCTGCGGATTTGCGGACCGCGATCTTCTTGGTCACGAGTTTTGCCACGGCGGCGGGGGCGTTGCCTGCCGCGCCCATAAGGGCCTTGAAATAGGGCGCGCCCACATAGTCGGTGACCTTCTCCAGATGAATGGCGTCGAACCGGCACTTGGTGGTGCAGATGCCGCAGCCTACACACAGGCTCTCGTCCACCACCGCCGCGCCGCAGCCGAGACAGCGGGCCGTTTCGGTTTTCAGCTGCTCCTCGGTGAAGGTGCCGCGCAGGTCCCGGAAGGTCTCCCTGGCCTCTGCCGCAGAGCCGCAGGCGGCGTGCTGCCTGGGGGCGGACTCGAAATCGGCAATGGAAATGGCCGCGGCGGCGGTATCCATGGGCTTATAGTCCCGTCTGTCCCGGCCGATGACCTGGGACTGACCGGGGTGGACATAGCGGTGGATGGACACGGCTCCCTCCTTGCCCGCCGCGATGGCGTCGATGACAAAGGCGGGACCGGTGACCACGTCACCGCCGGCAAAGACGTCGGGCACGCTGGTCTGGCAGCTGGGCAGCGACACCGTGACCCGGCCTCCGCCGCCGGTGGCAATGTCCTGCATTCCGCCCAGGTCGATCTTCTGGCCCACGGCGGAAATGACGGCGGAGACGGGGATGGTCTCGAACCGGCCGGTGCCCACGGGCTTTTTCCGGGCGTCCAGCTCCATAAGCTCCACCCGGAGTTCCTCCGCCCGGCCCTGGCCGGTGATTCCGGCGGGAGCGGCCAGGAACCGGAACGCCACGCCCTCGGCCATAGCCTCCCGGATCTCCTCATCGTCCGCGGGCATCTCATCGCGGCTGCGGCGGTAGACAACGGTGACCCTTGCGCCCAGGCGGACCGCCGTGCGGGCGGCGTCCATGGCGGCGTTTCCGCCGCCGATAACGGCGGCGGCCGGGCCGATGTCCGGCGTTTCGCCCAGGTTCACCCGGCGCAGGAAGTCGATGGCGGTGTACACCCCGGGCATATCCTCGCCGGGACAGCCGATCCCGGCGCCTCTGGAGGCTCCCACCGCAAGATAGAACGCCCGGAAGCCCTGGCGGCGCAGGTCGTCCAGGGAGATGTCCCGGCCTACTTCCACGCCGGTCTCAAACTGAACGCCCAGCTCCCGGAGCACCTGGATCTCGGCGCGGATCACGTCCTTTTCCAGGCGGAAGGAGGGGATGCCCAGGGTGAGCATACCTCCCGGGACCTGCTCCTTCTCGTAAACGGTCACGGGGTAGCCCTTCACCGCCAGGTAGTACGCGCAGGTCAGGCCCGCAGGGCCTGCGCCGATAACGGCGATCTTTTCGGGATAGGGCCTGCCCAGCTGGTTCACCATTTTGGGAACGAAGCGGTGATCGGCGTCCAGGTCCTTTTCGGCGATGAACTTCTTGATATCGTCGATGGCGATGGGGGCGTCCACGTCGCCGCGGGTGCAGGCATCCTCGCAGCGCTTGCTGCAGATGCGCCCGCAGACGGCAGGGAAGGGGTTCTCCTTTTTTATCAGCTCCAGGGCCTCGGTGTATCTGCCCTGGGACGCCAGCTTGATATAGCCCTGGACCGGCACATGGGCGGGACACTGCGCCTTGCAGGGCGCGGTGCCGGAGTCCATCACGTCGGTGCGGTCCGTGCGGTAGTCCGTGTGATAGCTCTTCTTATCCCAGGGGATTTCCAGGTCGGACTGGTATGCGTCGGAGACGTGGGGGTCGGAGATGCACAGCTTCTGGCCCAGGCGAACGGCGTTGGTCTGGCAGTTTTCAACGCACTGGCCGCAGGCCACGCACTTGTCCTTGTCGACCCGGGCCAGGAAGTTGGAGCGGACCCCCTCCGGGGCGCGGAACATCTCGGTTATGCGCAGGGCGTAGCACGAGCAGCCGCAGCAGTTGCAGATGGCGGTGACGCCGTCGAAGCCGGGGGCCTGGTTGACCTCGTGCACCAGGCCGTTCTCCTCGGCCCGCCGGAGAATTTCGTATGCCTCCCCCTTGCTGATGAGCCGGTGCTCGCCGTTTTGGGAGAAGCTGATGGCATTGTCGTCGATATACATGCACATATCTTCTTCCAGGTGGCCGCAGCCCTCGCCCATCAGGCGGCGGGAACGGCGGCAGGAGCACGGGCCCACGGAGATGGCGGTGGCCCGCTCGATAATGGTAGCCACCTCGTCATAGGAGGCCGCGTGGCTGTCGTTCTCGATGGCGCTCATAACGGGCATCACCCGCATGAAGTTGACGCCGCCGCCCAGCACCGGGGCCAGCATCCCCACGCGGATGCGGGTGTACTCCTCGAAGCACTTGCCCAGATCGGGGTATTTTTCGCACTGCTCCCGGTTGCCGAGGATGCCCTCCATAATGCCGGGCACCCAGATGGGGTAGTAGTAAAACGGCTTTCCGTCGTGATAGCGGACGCGGATCACGCCGGCCCTGACCAGCTTGTCGCACTGCTCCTGGGTAAATTCCACGCTTTTTTTTGCTTTTCTGGCCAGGTCCTCAACGGAGAAGTCCTTTTCAAGGCGCATCCGCATCATGATGGAGCACATGTCGTCGTCGACGATGGGGTCAAGGATCCTGTATTCGGGGTCTTTATAGGTGATACCGGTGTAGGTCAGGCTCTCAAGGCTTATTTTAGAAGCCAGGGCCAGAATATTGGGTCTGCGGTCCATATGTATCTCCCCCTGTTTTCGATTGAATTTCTTCGTCTTGTGGAGTATTGTCTGTCTATATTTATACCATGGCGCTGTGTACCTTGTCAATTATCCGGCTTTGTATATCGCATGCATTTGTACACAGCTTCGCCCCTTGCGGCAAAGCTGCAAGAACCAGTTCTATTCCGATCTCGTGACGCCGCTGCCGGACAAGATTGATGTGACCGGGACGGAGATCCACATTTTCTACGCCCTGAAAATGGAGGAAAAATACCGGGTCCGCTACGAGCGGCACTTTGCGCACCCGGTCATTCACGAGCAGGACTTGCAGCACGAGGATCTGCTGGCCAGCTATCCACGGCAGTGGGCACAGCATGTAAAAAGCATTGTGCCATAAGCCTTTTTGCAAAAAGAAAAAGGTTGATAGCTTCAGATACTCCCGTATCAAAACTATCAACCTTATTTGGTTGCGGAGGGAGGACTTGAACCTCCGACCTCCGGGTTATGAGCCCGACGAGCTACCAACTGCTCTACTCCGCGATATTGAATTGGGTCCGGTTGGTGCCGGTGACCGGACTCGAACCGGTACGGTATTGCTACCGGGAGATTTTAAGTCTCCTGTGTCTACCATTCCACCACACCGGCGGATACTGGCAAGGATTAGAATACCATACTTTCTCCATTCCGTCAACCCCTTTTCAAAATTTCTTTTTGGGATCTGCGAAATTTCTTTCGACAAAAAAGGAGAGAGCCTTGCGGCTCTCTCCTTTTATCCAATCATTCAATCGGCACTCAGCACTTCTCGAAGATGGTGGCAACGCCCATACCGCCGCCGATGCACAGGGTAGCCAGACCCTTCTTGGCGTCGTCGCGCTTCTGCATCTCGTGCAGCAGGGTGACGATGATACGAGCACCGGAAGCGCCCACGGGGTGACCCAGAGAGATGGCGCCGCCGTTGACGTTGACCTTGTTGATATCGAAGTGCAACTCGCGGGCCACAGCGATGGACTGGGCGGCGAACGCCTCGTTGGCCTCGATCAGGTCAATGTCGTCGATGGTGACACCGGCCTTGGCCATAGCCTGACGGGAAGCGGGCACAGGGCCAACGCCCATGATCTTGGGATCCACGCCGCCCTGGCCCCAGCTGATCAGCTTGGCCATGGGCTTCAGGCCGTACTTGGCCACAGCCTCGCCGGAAGCCAGCACGATGGCGGCAGCGCCGTCATTGATACCGGAGGCGTTGGCAGCGGTCACGCGCTGCTGACCCTTGTCGGCGGCGTCCTGAGCGCCGGTGACCTCAAAGGTATGTACCACCTGAGGATTGGGGGACTCGGGGCCAACGGGGAAAGCGCCCTTCAGCTTGGCGATACCTTCCTTGGTGACGCCGGCCTTGGGATACTCGTCCTTCTTGAACTCCACGATCTCCTTCTTGACCTTGATGGGCACGGCCACGATCTCATCATCGAACTTGCCGGCGGCCTGAGCAGCCTCGGTCTTCTGCTGGGAAGCGGCAGCGAAAGCGTCCTGCTCCTCGCGGGTGATGCCCCAGATGTCGTTGATATTCTCGGCAGTGGTGCCCATGTGATAGTTGTTATAAGCGTCCCACAGGCCGTCCTTGATCATGGTGTCGACCAGCTTCTTGTCGCCCATACGAGCGCCCCAGCGGGCGTCGGGAGCGGCATAGGGAGCGGCGCTCATGTTCTCGGTACCACCGCAGACCACGATGTCACTGTCACCGGCCAGAATGGAGCGTGCGCCCTCGATAACGGACTTCATGCCGGAGCCGCACACCATACCCACGGTATAAGCGGGAACGGAATAAGGAATGCCGGCCTTGATGGAAACCTGACGGGCAACGTTCTGACCCTGAGCAGCGGTCAGGATGCAGCCGAACATGACCTCGTCCACGTTCTCGGGAGCCACGTTGGCGCGCTTCAGCGCTTCCTTGACAACGATAGCGCCCATCTCGGCGGCGGGGGTGTTCTTCAGGGATCCGCCAAAGGAGCCGATGGCGGTACGGCAGCAGTTGACAACGTACAGATCCTTCATGATAGTTCCTCCTAAAATCAATGTTGGAAAAATATACAGTACACTGTGATGTGTTCCAGTGTTACTATCATAGTTAATTTTTTAACATATGTCAATCCAAAAATCACTTTTTGTGAAAAAATCGTGATTCACGTCAGGAATGCATTCCGTTTTTCGTCAAAACGACCAATCTTCTCCGTTAGCCCTGCGGCTGCTCCGCTGTCAGCTGAGCATAGAGCTTCTGCTGGCCGGCGGTATAGCGGGCGTAGAAGGACGTCAGGTCAATGGCGTTGTACACGCTGTCGTTATGCTCCACCTGTGCGCCGGAGATACGGGCGGACAGATCCTCGCCAAAGGCCATCTCGGCCACGGCGTTCAAGTCCACGGCGCGGCGCAGTGCCACATAGTAGCCGGTCTCATCCTCGATAACGTCGCTGACCTGATCCTCCGCCAGTGCGGCCAGCGCCTTGTTCAGCGTGGTCTCGTCGCAGCCGTCATAGGTGTTGCTGGCCAGAACGGTCACGTTCTCCCCTGCCTCCAACGCGGCAAAGGCGGCAGCCTTGTCGTCGGCGGTGGACAACTGGCGGGCATAATCGCCCATCAGGGCCTTGGCATCCGCCTTGGCGGCGTCGTCCAGCTCGGCGGTGCTGATGAACAGCACGTCGGCGGTCATCAGGCTATGCTCCTCCGCCAGCGCCAGCAGATCCTTGTCGCTGGGACGCAGCGCGCCATCCGTGGTGCAATAGGCGGCGTACAGCCGGTTATACAGCAGCGTGGTGCTCATCAGCTGGTCATACTGCTCCTCCGTGAGACCGTTGATCTGCAATACCTTCTGCAGATCCTCGCCGTAGGCTTCCTTCTGCTGCTGCAGGGTGGCCCCGTCATCCTCGGTCAGCGTGATGCCCATATCCTTGGCCCACTTCCGGACAGCGGCCTGCTGCTTCACCTGAGCCTCCGCCTGCTGTGCCACGTAGTCGGCGGCGGTAAAGCCCTCGCCCAGCTGCGTGCTCAGATCGGTGACGCCGTAATAGGACAGGTTCTGGGCCGAGTAAGTGACCATATACAGGTACTCCCAGGACTCCACCGGCTCGCCGTCCACGGTCATCACCGTTTCCGTGCCCTTCAGGCCGCTGGCCTGCTGGAGCAGAGGCTTGTCGCTGCCCAGCTTTCCCGTCATGATCATACCGGCGCAGATCAGCAGCGACAGCGCCAGGCCCACCAGAAAGCGGACGACCAGATTGAATGTTTCTTTTTTCATGGTTGCTCCTCCTTAAAATTTCCGGCCTTGGTCTGTGCCGGTTCCTCATGTCGTAATGCCAGCTCCTCCACCAGCTTTCCTGCGGCGGACAGGGCTTCCTCCTTCGGCTGCAAATACAGCGTCAGCTTGGGCTGGGCAGTCGCGCTCAGCTGTAACCGCTGGCGGTAGGCCGCCATGGCGCATACCGCCGTTATGGCGGCGATATCCGGCTGCGGGCCGAAGGAAAAGATCAGCTGCGTTCCCCGCTGGGTGATGTCACACACGCCCACTTTGGCGGCGGCCGAGCGCAGCAGCGCCACATCCAGCAGCGCCGTCACCGCCTTGGGCACGTCGCCGTAGCGATCCAGCAGTTCGTCGGTCAGCTCCGCCGCACCCTCGTTGTCACGCAGGGCGGCAATGCGGCGATAGAGATCCATCCGCTGCTCCGCCGAGGGCACGTAGCTCTCCGGGATATAGGCGGACACTGTCAGGTCAGCGGCGCAGTCCGGCGGAATTTCCGCGCACTTGCCCTGCTGCTCCAGCACCGCATCGTTCAGCAGCTTCAGGTACATATCGTAGCCCACGCTCATCATGTAGCCGGACTGCTCCGGCCCCAGCAGATTGCCTGCGCCGCGAATCTCCAAGTCCCGCATGGCAATGCGGAAGCCGCTGCCGAACTCCACGTACTCCCGGATGGCGGACAGCCGCTTGCTGGCCACCTCGCTGAGCACCTTTCCGGTGCGGTAGGTAAGGTAGGCGTAGGCTCGCCGCCCCGAACGGCCCACACGGCCCCGGATCTGGTGCAGCTGGCTCAGCCCCAGACGGTCGGCCTCCTCAATAATAAGCGTGTTCACATTGGGAATGTCGATGCCCGTTTCAATGATGGTGGTGCATACCAGCACCTGTATCTGGCCGTCGGCCATCTGCTGCATGACGCGGCTCAGCTCCCGCTCGCCCATCTTACCGTGGGCGGTGGCGATGGCCACCTCGTCCCCCAGCAGCTGCCGCAGCCGTCCGGCGGCGTTTTCGATGTTCTCTACACGGTTGTGAAGGTAATACACCTGACCGCCCCGATCCAGCTCCCGGCGGATGGCCTCGGCGATAACGCCCCAGTCGTGCTCCAGCACGTAGGTCTGCACCGGCTGGCGATCCTGTGGCGGCTCCTCGATGGTGCTCATGTCCCGGATGCCGGACAGCGCCATGTTCAGCGTCCGGGGGATAGGTGTGGCGGACAGCGTCAGGGTGTCTACCTGCTTCACCCGCTCCCGCAGCTTCTCCTTGTGGGTGACGCCGAAGCGCTGCTCCTCGTCGATGATAAGCAGTCCCAGATCCTTGAACTCCAGATTCTTGTTCAGCAGCTTGTGGGTGCCGATCAGCAGGTCGACGCGGCCCGCCTTCACCCGTTCCAGTATCTCCTTGATCTGTTTCGGAGTGCGGAACCGGGACAGCACCTCCACCGTCACGGGGAAAGAGCGGAACCGGTTCTGGGCGGTAGCGTAATGCTGCTGGGCCAGTACAGTGGTGGGCACCAGAATGGCCGCCTGCTTGCCGTCCAGAATGCATTTCATCACGGCCCGCAGTGCCACCTCCGTTTTGCCGTAGCCCACGTCGCCGCACAGCAGGCGATCCATGGGAACGGCCTTCTCCATGTCGCCCTTGATCTCCTCGATGGCCCGCAGCTGGTCGCCGGTCTCCTCATAGTCGAAGGCGTCCTCAAACTCCCGCTGCCACGGGCTGTCCGGCGAAAAGGCAAAGCCCGGCTGCCGCTGCCGCTGGGCGTACAGCTGGATCAGCCCCGCCGCCAGCTCCTTGGCGGCAGCCTTGGCCCGATAGGTGGTCTTGGCCCACTCGGTGCCACCCAGCTTATTCAGCTTGGCGGGTCTGTCGCTGTCCTCGCCGCCGGCGCCGATGTACTTGCTCACCAAATCCAGCGACGTGGCGGGCACGTACAGGCAGTCGCTGCCCGCGTAGGCGATTTTGATATAATCCTTTTCCACCCCGTCTACCGGCAGGCGCAGCATCTCCACAAAACGGCCGATGCCGTGGTGGGCATGCACCACCAGATCGCCGGGGGTCAGGTCGGTATAGGACTGCAGCTTCTGGCGATTGCTGTCCTTGACCCGGCGGGGCTTCTTCTGCTTGCCGCTGACGCTCTCCGTCAGCTGGCCCTCCGTCAGCACCGCCAGCTTCAGCGACGGCCACTCGCTTCCCGCGCTGACCGCACCCAGCAGAATAGCCGCCTGTCCCGGTTGGGGCAGGATACTGCCGTCCAGCGACAGCGCCGCCGTGATGTTCCGTCCCCGCAGCAGCTCCTGCATGTTGTTGGCTCGTACCTGACCGCCGCACAGCACCACCACACGGTACCCGGCGGCCAGATAATGCTCCATATCGGAGGCCGCCGTCTCCAGCGAGCCGCCGTAGGTGCTCAGCTGCCGGGCGGAGATCTGCAGCAGCTCACCCGGCGGCAGCAGATACCGGCTGGTGGGCAGGCTGTCCATCTGACACAGGGCAAACCGCGCCAATTGTGCCGCCGTCTCTCCCTCTGTCAAGGACAGCTCTCCCATGGCCGGAGCCATAAAGCCGTTTTCCGCCGCAGCGGCTACGTCCTCCTTTAGTTGCCACAGCCAGCCCTTCAGCCCCTCGCTGACCCGTCCGCCCTCGCACACGCAGAGGATGGTGTCCTCCGGCAGATAGTCCAGCGCCGTGGTCTTTTCCGGATACACCGCCGCCAGATACCGGTCGCAGCCGTTGGGGGCGATGCCCTGCCGCAGTGCGTTGGCGTCGGTCTCCAGCTGCCGCAGCAGCGGCTCGGTGTGTTCTTTTTTCTTCAGCTTTTTACCCGCCGCTTCCAGCGCGGCGGCGGCTTTCTCCGCTGTGTCCGCGCCCCGGAAGGGCAGCACCTCTCCGGCAGGCAGCAGCAGCGTTTCCTCCAGATTATGCACACGCCGCTGGGTGGTCACATCGAAGGCCCCCATGGCGTCCAGCTCGTCGTCCCAGAATTCGCAGCGCACCGGCTGCTCCATAGCGGGGGAAAACACGTCCAGTATCCCGCCCCGCAGGGCGAACTGGCCGGGGCCCTCCACCTGCTGGCAGCGGACGTAGCCCGCCGCCGTCAGCCGGGCCGTCAGCGGCTCGATGGGGTAGCTCTCCCCCACCTTCAGCGCAATAACGGTCTCCAGCAGCACGTCCTTCGGCACGCACCGCTGCACCGCCGCGTCGATGGCGGCCACCACCAGCGGCGCTTGTCCGGACGCCATGGCGTACAGCGCCGCAAGGCGCTGATGCTCCCAGCTGCGGCTGGCCGCGGCGCTGGGCCGCAGCTGCCAGTCACGCCGCCGCAGCAGCGTCACATCCCGCCCCGTCAGGGCGTGGAGGTCGCCGCACAGCCGCGCGGCCTCCGTTTCGTCGCCGCACAGCAGCAGCATGGGGCGGCCCGTCTCCTGAAGCATGGCCGCCGCCAGCATAGCCCGGTGGACGGGGGATACGCCGGTGACCATGGGCTTGTCGCGGCGCAAGGTACTGTCCAGCAGTGCGTGAGCCTCGGGCATTTGCAATAGTTCCTTTAGCAGCGCGTTCATATCCCCCTCCTTTCTGTTAGCTGGCGAAAAATCTTACGATTTTTCTGCCAATAGGTTTGCGGTCGGCTGCGCGCACCCTTCGGGTGCACTGGCGACCGAGAAGTATTTTTCCGACGTACACGCCGCCGGAAAAATGATTGAAATTTTTTGCGCCGTGCGCGGCGCAAATTCTGCGAAGCTCTTTACCCGTTGAACTTGTTCATGGCCTTGTCGGGGCCTTCCGCCATCAGGCACAGCGCCGCGTTGGCGGCCCGATCCAGCGTCTGGCGCAGCAGCTTGGCCTCGTCGCCCTTGGGCTTGCCGATGACCCAGTCGATCATCTCGTGATCCGGATGCTCCGGCATACCCACCCCCACCTTGATGCGGGGAAACTGGTCGGTGCCCAGATGGGCGATGATGTTCTTCAGGCCGTTGTGACCGCCGGCGCTGCCGCCCTTGCGGATGCGCAGCTTGCCCACCGGCAGCGACACATCGTCGGAGATCACCACCACATGATCCGCCGGCACCTTATAAAACCGTGCCGCCTCCCCCACCGATTCGCCGGAGAGGTTCATGTAGGTCTGGGGCTTCATCACCAGTATTTTATTGCCGTCCTTCTCAAAAATACCCGTCCACGCCTTAAAGCGCAGCTTGGGCAGTGTGAATTTTTCCTGCTCCATCAGGCTGTCCAGCGCCAGCCAGCCCATGTTGTGGCGGGTGCTTTCGTACTGCTTGCCGGGATTGCCCAGCCCCACCAGTATCCAGTTGACGCCGCCGCTCTGGTTCCGATTGAAAAACAAGGAGCGTCCCTCCTTTTTCTATGGTAATAATAGGGGAACTGCTGTGCGCAGTTCCCCTATTATAGCACCTGAAAATGAATTTGAAAAGCCTTAGTTAAAAAGCTTGGCGATGGAGATCTCCTGATAGATACGCTCGATGGCCTCGGCAAACATGGGGGCCACGGACAGGTACTTGATCTTTTCGCAGCCCTTGCCCATCTCCTCGGGAATGGTGTTCAGCAGAGCCATCTCCTTGATGACGCTGTTGTTGATACGCTCCAGCGCGGGGCCGGACAGCACGCCGTGGCTGGCGCAGGCGTACACGCTGTTGGCGCCGCCCACCTCCACGATGGCCTTGGCGGCGTTGCAGATGGAACCGGCGGTATCCACCATGTCGTCGAACAGGATGCAATCCTTACCGGCCACATCGCCGATGACGTTCATGACCTCGCACTGGTTGGCCTTCTGGCGGCGCTTGTCCACGATGGCCAGATTCATGTGCAGCTTCTGGGCGAAGGTACGGGCACGGGCCACGCTGCCCACGTCGGGGGACACCACCACCATATTCTCGCACTTCTCGCCGAACTTCTTGGCGTAGTAGTCCACGAACACGGGGTTGCCCAGCAGGTTGTCCACAGGGATATCAAAGAAGCCCTGGATCTGGCTGGCATGGAGATCCATGGTCAGCACGCGGTCGGCGCCGGCGGCGGTCAGCATGTTGGCCACCAGCTTGGCAGAAATGGGGTCGCGGCTCTTGGCCTTACGGTCCTGACGGGCATAGCCGAAGTAGGGGATGACTGCCGTGACGCGGCCGGCGCTGGCACGCTTGCAGGCGTCGATCATGATGAGCAGCTCCATCAGGCTGTCGTTGACAGGCTTGCAGGTGGAATTGATGAGGAACACGTCGCTGCCGCGGACGGTCTCATACAGGGAAACGCTGGCCTCGCCGTCAGCGAAGCTCTTGACCTCCGCCTCGCCCAGCTTGGTGCCGATGATCTTGCAGATCTCCTGCGCCAGAGCGGGGTTGGCGTTGCCGGTGAAAATTTTGATGTCCTTGCCGTGAGAAATCATGGTGAAACATCCTCCTCTTTTGTTATTTTTTATGTAAAATTTTTTTACTTTTTCTTGCTTTTGAAGAACCGGGCGGCCCAGCCCAGCTTGTTCTCCTGCCGCGCACGGGCAATGGCCAGCGCCCCGGCAGGCACGTCCTTGTCCACGGTGGAACCGGCGGCGGTATACGCCCCGTCCCCGATGGTGACGGGAGCGATCAGGTTGGTGTTGCAGCCCAGGAACACATCGTCCCCCACGGTGCAGCGGTACTTCTTCAGCCCGTTATAATTGGTGGTGACGGTGCCGCAGCCGAAATTCACCCGCTTGCCGATATCGCTGTCGCCTACATAAGTGAGGTGGCTGACCTTGGTGCCGTCGTCCAGCTTGGAGTTCTTCAGCTCCACAAAATCGCCGATGCGGCAGTGGTCGCCCACGGTGCAGTCCGGCCGCACATAGGCAAAGGGCCCCACGGTGGTGTGGCTGCCGATGGTGCTTTCGTTCAGCTGGCTGGCGTTGACGGTGGTATCCTCGCCCACCACGCAGTCCCGGATCATGGTATTGGGGCCGATCTCGCAGCCCTTGCCGATAACGGTATGCCCCCGCAGGATCGTCCCCGGCAGCAGCGTCACGCCGGGAGCCACAGCGCACCGGGGATCCACATAGGTGTTGTTGGGATCGACGACGGTGACGCCGTTCAGCGCCATCCGCTTCATCAGCAGCTCACGAGCATCAGGCATAGCGGCCTGCAATGCGGCGGCGTCGGCCACCGGCAAAAATGCGGGCGGCAGCGTCTCCGCCTGCCAGAGCGTGCGGATACCCACAGCCTCCGCAGGGCAATCTGTCAGGGACAGGCTCTCCGCCAGACGAGTCCGCAGCACAGCGGTGTCGGCGGCGTAAACGGCGCGAGATTCCTCTCCCGCTGTGGGAACCACCGGGCCGGGAACGACAATCACACCGCCCTCGGCGGCGGAAAACGCCTCCTCCAACCTGTCATAAAAGCTCACGCCGGAGATATCATGCAGCGCCTCGGCCGCCTCGTTTCGCCAATTTTCCTCACAGACAACAAAAAACCGCTCAATACCGCAGGCCAACAGCTCCTGACACACCCATCGGACAACGGGGCAAAAGAGCATCGGCTGCAGCATCAGCGGTTTCATAGCGGTATCAGCGCCGGCACCGCCGGCGCGAAGATCAATGATCGCCAGTTTGTGATCCATTGGAAAACACCCCCTATAAAGAGAGATACGAATTCTTCTTATAGGTAGTATAACATATCCTACGGGAAAATCCAGTGTTTTCACAGAGAAATTCCAACAACTTTTTGCCGCTGCCGCCGCAAAAAATGGGGAAAAAGGGAGAAAGAACGGTTTTTCCGGAAAATCATCGTCCAAAACGAATATTTTAATGAGAAAAACGGACTTTTTAACAATTTTGATGTTGAATTTCTGAAAGAATTGCTTTATACTAGGGAAGCTTTTTGATAAAGGGGTGGAGAAGTCATGCTGAACATTGTGCTGGTGGAGCCGGAGATCCCACAGAACTGCGGCAACATCGCCCGCACCTGCGCCGCCACCGGCAGCCGTCTGCATCTGATCCGCCCTCTGGGCTTTGATATTTCCGACCGGGCTGTGAAGCGGGCCGGTCTGGACTACTGGCATCTGGTGGAGGTGCGGGACTACGAGGGGCTGGACGATCTGTTCCGCCAGCATCCCGAAGCGCTGGCCGATCTGTGGCTGGCCACCACCAAGGCTCCGAAGGATTACACGCAGGCCCGATTCTCGCCGGACTGCTGGCTGTTTTTCGGCAAGGAGACGGCGGGGCTGCCGGAGGACTTCCGCAAGGCCCACTATGACCGCTGCATCCGCCTGCCCATGCGGCAGGACGCCCGGAGCCTGAACCTCAGCAACTCTGTGGCCATCCTGACCTACGAGGCATTGCGCCAGACCGGCTTCCCCGGCCTGTGCGGCACAGGTGAAATGGCAGAGGAACACAACAATACCACTCTGTAAAGGAGACGCGAATATGAACTACAACAAGAAAACCATCATGGACGTGGATGTAGCGGGCAAGAAGATCCTGCTGCGCTGCGATTTCAACGTACCCCAGGACAAGGCCACCGGCGAGATCACCAGTGACAAGCGCATCGTGGCGGCGCTGCCCACCATCCGGTACCTGCTGGACAAGGGCGCGGCGGTGATCGCCTGTTCCCATCTGGGCAAGCCCAAGGGCGAGTGGAAGGAAAAGCTGAGCCTTGCCCCTGTGGCGAAGCGTCTCAGTGAGCTGCTGGGCCGCGAGGTCATCTTCGCCAAGGATATCGTGGGCGAGGACGCCAAGGCCAAGGCCGCCGCTCTGAAAGGCGGCGAGATCCTGCTGCTGGAGAACCTGCGCTTCGATCCCCGCGAGGAGAAGAACGATCCCAGCTTTGCCAAGGAGCTGGCCGCTATGGCGGAGCTGTACGTGTCCGACGCCTTCGGCACCGTGCACCGGGCCCACGCCTCCACCGCCGGTGTGGCGGCCTTCCTGCCCGCCGTGTCCGGCCTGCTGGTGGCCAAGGAGCTGGAGATCATGGGCAAGGCGCTGGACGACCCCAAGCGGCCCTTTGTGGCGGTGCTGGGCGGCGCCAAGGTCAGCGACAAGATCGGCGTCATCAACAATCTGCTGGAAAAGGCCGACACCATTATCATCGGCGGCGGCATGGCCTATACCTTTGCCAAGGCACAGGGCGGCTCCATCGGCAAGAGCCTGTGCGAGAACGACAAGCTGGACTACGCGCTGGAGATGATCGAAAAGGCCAAAAAGAACGGCGTGACGCTGTTGCTGCCCACCGATACCGTGGCCGCCGACAGCTTCTCCAACGACGCCAAGCGCATGGTGGTCAGCACTATGAACATCCCCGACGATTACGAGGGCATGGACATTGGCCCCGACACCGCCAAGACCTTCTGCGACGCGGTGCGCGGCGCAGGCACCGTGGTGTGGAACGGCCCCATGGGCGTGTTCGAGTTTGAGAACTTCGCCGCCGGAACCCGCGCCATGGCCCAGGCACTGGCCGACAGCGGCGCCGTCACCATCGTGGGCGGCGGCGACAGCGCGGCGGCGGTGGAGCAGATGGGTTTTGCCGATAAGATCACCCACATCTCTACCGGCGGCGGCGCGTCGCTGGAGTTCCTTGAGGGTCTGGAGCTACCCGGCGTGGCGTGCCTGCTTGATAAATAAAGAGGGGATTTCATCCCCCTTTAGATTTTCCGTGACGATTTGAAATAGATAGAGGAGCTAAGAAAAAAGATGAATCGCAGATATCGTAAAACCATTATCGCCGGCAACTGGAAAATGAACATGACCGCCAGCGAAACCAAGAAGTTTGCCGAGGAGCTGAAAGCCATCATGCCCAAGGCCAAGTGGTGCGACGTGGTGGTGTGCGTCCCCGCCGTCAACATCTCCACCGCCATCCGCGCCTTCAAGGATCTGCGGGTGTCCGTGGGCGCGCAGAACCTGTTCTATGAGAAGTCCGGCGCGTACACCGGCGAAGTGTCCGCCGACATGCTGAAGGATCTGGGCGTGAAGTACGTCATCATCGGTCACTCCGAGCGCCGCCAGTACTTCGGCGAGACGGATCTGACCGTCAACAAGAAGGCGCTGGCCGCGCTGGAAGCGGGCCTGCACCCCATCATCTGCGTGGGCGAAACGCTGGAGCAGCGCGAGCTGGGCATCACCATGGAGCTGATCGCCCTGCAGGTGAAGTCTGCGCTAGCCGGCGTACCCGCCGAGAAGCTGCGCAAGTGCGTCATCGCCTATGAGCCGGTGTGGGCCATCGGCACCGGCAAGACCGCCACCGCCGAGCAGGCCGCCGAGGTCTGCACCTTCATCCGCACCACCGTGCGCCACCTGTACGGCGCACGCATTGCCCGCTCCATCACCATTCAGTACGGCGGCTCCATGAAGCCCTCCAACGCGGCGGAGCTACTGGGCCAAAGCGATATCGACGGCGGCCTGATCGGCGGCGCCAGCCTGAAGCCCGCCGAATTCGTGGAGATCATCAACGCAGCCAATCAGGACTAATACCGAAGAAAGGAAGGTTCCGTCATGAATAAGACGCCCACTACGCTTATCATTATGGACGGCTTCGGCCTGGCCTCTGCCAGCGACGACAACGCCGTAACGCTGGCCAAAACGCCGGTGCTGGATCGACTGTTCAAGGAATACGCCAACACCACGCTGTCCGCCAGCGGACTGGACGTGGGTCTGCCCGCCGGGCAGATGGGCAACAGCGAGGTCGGCCACACCAACATCGGCGGCGGCCGGGTGGTATTTCAGGATCTGCCCCGCATCAGCCGCGCCATTGACGACGGCAGCTTCTTCAAAAACGAGGCCTACAACAAGGCCATGGACGACTGCCTGAGCAAAGGCAGCAGCCTGCACCTGTACGGCCTGCTGTCCGACGGCGGCGTACACTCCCACATCCAGCACCTGTTTGCCCTGCTGCAAATGGCAAAGGACAAGGGACTTACCAAGGTCTATGTCCACTGCTTCCTGGACGGTCGCGACGTGTCCCCCACCAGCGGCAAGGGCTTTGTGGAGGAGCTGCGGGACAAGTGCGCCCAGCTCGGCGTGGGCAAGATCGCCACGGTGATGGGCCGCTATTACGCCATGGATCGCGACAAGCGGTGGGAGCGTGTGCAGATGGCCTATGACGCCATGGTATACGGCGAAGGCATCCAGAACGCCGATCCGGTGGACGCGGTGGCCAAATCCTATGCCAACGGCGTCACTGACGAGTTCGTGGAGCCTGTGGTGTGCGACAAGGACGGCACCATCGGAGACAACGACAGCGTGATCTTCTTCAACTTCCGTCCCGACCGCGCCCGTGAGATCACCCGCGCCATCGTGGATCCGGACTTTGACGGCTTCCAGCGGGAGTTCTTCCCCACCACCTACGTGTGCAACACGGAGTACGACGCTTCCATGCCCAATGTGCTGGTGGCATGGCCCCGCGTGGCGGTGAAGAACGGACTGGGCGAGTATCTCAGCAGCATGGGCATGACCCAGCTGCGCATTGCCGAGACGGAGAAGTACGCCCATGTGACCTTCTTCTTCAACGGCGGCGTGGAGACGCAGTACCCCGGCGAGGATCGGGTGCTGGTGCCCTCCCCCAAGGTAGCCACCTACGATCTCCAGCCGGAGATGAGCGCCTACGAGGTGTGCGACAAGTGCGTGG
>OIWQ01001564.1_pt1 | contig 26659 bp, 22 predicted proteins | sample 1587571 | NCBI WGS metagenome assembly OIWQ01 (sample SAMEA3888910, study PRJEB22519) | human gut metagenome | biome: human gut; feature: human-associated habitat; material: faeces | place: Denmark | collected 2010 | reverse complement strand
GATAACCAAAAGGGTTGATACCTCGTGAGAAGTGTCAGCCCTAATTTATTTTCTTTGCAAAAGTTTTACCGGACAGCAATATATTCTTATATATATCCCTCAAAAGATGATGAATCAGGCGAAGATAAGCCTAACGAGCAGTGCGCAGTACCTACTATTTCGTATGCTGACGGCCAGTTGACTTTTGCCAGCTCTACACCTAACGCCGAGTATCACTACACCATTACCGACTCTGATATTGCATCGGATGCATATTGCCATGACGGAATAGTAAAGCTTTATGCTGCTTACAACATTTCGGCTTACGCTACAGCCGATGGTTATAAGGCTTCAGATAAGGCTATAGCAACCCTCTATTGGATAGAAGCCAATCTGCAGAACAACACTACCAATATCAATCAGACTGCCACTCGTGGCATCATTGCTACTTCAAACGATGGTATTGTTACACTCTCAGGTCTCAACAATAGCGAGATAGTGCGCTTCTATACTGTTGACGGCAAACAAATAGGTACTGCTAAGGCTATCAATGGCACAGCATCACAAGCCGTGTCTGAATCTATTGTCATAGCAAAGATAGGCAATCAGACTATCAAGATAGCAGTAAAGTAAAAATATTCAAGTTTCGGATTTAGGATAGCAGATTGAATTTATAATATGAAAAATCTTCATTCCTAAATTCGAAACTTTAGTAAATATCTGTTTTTACCCGATTGCGTTTAACCCGGTTCAAGTATTTTCTTGTCTGTCAAGAAATCCAAGAGTCCGACAGTCAACACACCGAGTTCGTCCTCCTTGCGATGAATGTCATCACCAACAATGACAATCTTACGAAAGTGGTCATTGATTGACAATAATGGGCGACGTTCTTGCTGTTCCTTTTCTGGCGTAGGCATGTGAAAAGCCGACTGGATATACACTCTGTATGGAGGGCGGTTCACCACAAAGTCTACCTCCAACTGTTTTCTGACAAACTTACCGTTCTCATCCTTGCCACCAAGTTCAACCAATCCTACATCCACATTATATCCTCGACTGCGAAGCTCATTATAGATAATGTTTTCCATAATGTGTGTTTCCTCCTGTTGGCGGTAGTTAGGGTACTTTTTTTGATATTAGTATCATATTTTGCACCGCAAAGATAACTGTTTTATCCCAAAAGTCAGCACTATCAATGAAAAAACTGCGTTTATCAAGTAAAGAAGCAATGGCACAGCATCACAAGCCGTGTCAGAATCTATTGTCATAGCAAAGATAGGCAATCAGACTATCAAGATAGCAGTGAAGTAAATTGTTTGAACGAATAAAAAGTAAGAGGGTGTGTCAAAGTTGTATTTGACACACCCTCTTACTTTTGCTTGATTTGTAAATAACAAATCTACGCTATTACTTAGCGTAGGTAATGGCAATCTTGGTAAACTGGAACTGTACGTTACCCTTACCAGAAGCCTCATCAAATACATTCTTGTAGTCGATGTTGTTGCCGTCGAAGCTCAGAGTAGCTGTAGCATTGCCTACAGTAGCCTTCGAGTCGCAAGTAAATACAACCTTGGCAATCTTGCTCTTGCCGGCGATGTGCATAGTGTTGTTCTTGTACATACGTATCGACTTCTGGCTTGCATAGTATGCAGTCTTTTTTGTGCCCTCGTCGGCACCGAATGTCAGCTTAGTGCCGTCCGACAAAGCCAATTCGACAACCTCATTAGCGTCCTTAAGACCAAGCTCTTCTACAACGTATGTTGCTGTCTCGCCCTCTGCCACACCGCCATTAACGAATGTAACCAAGCCGTTTGTTGTATCAAGGTTCAAGCCGGCTTTAAGCTCTGGAGTTGCAGGAGTGTCGGGGGTGTCGGGTGTAGAAGGGATGTTCATTGCTGTTCCGTCACCCTTGATAGTGAAGTTGTCTATCTCCCAACCGCCAGAGTTGTCGTCTGTACTTGTATACTTAAATGCGATGTATACTGCCTTACCGCAATAAGCAGTGAGGTCGATATCTCCCGACTCTACAAAAGTCCAGTTTACACCCTCTGGATACTTAGGTATAACGAGCTGCTTCCACTCTGCTGTTCTGACATCACCAGTATAGTTGGTAGAAATCCAAGCTGTCATCATATCCTTCATGGTGCTTACGTCGGCAAGCTTATTGATAGCGTGCTTGAACGAAAGAGTAGCCTTCTTGCTGTCGCCAAGCAAGATAGCAGGCGACACTGCCCACGACTCTGAAGCATGACTTGCATTGCTGTAGAAAGCAGAAGCATTGAGGTAACCATTGTTGTTGTAAGAAGCAACCTTCCACACTCTTGTCAAACCACCAGTAAGAGTGACATCCTTGAATGTGAATGCAGTTGTTTCGTTATCGAAATTCTCTGAGTATATCTCCTTCAGTCCGTTCTCGTCGCTACCCGTGCCACCACCTGCGCCACCGCCAGTAGGAATGTTGTAAGGAGTAGGAACATCCTCGCAGCTTGTAAATGATAATGTTGTCGCAAGGGCGACAAGCATTGTATAAAGTATCTTTTTCATAATTGTTATTTTTTGTTCGATTATGTTTAATGTGTATTATAGTTGGTCTTCCTTGCCTACTCCTGCCTACTTAAGTTTGAAGTCGGCATAACGGCGCAGCGCAAGCTGTACAGTATGATTGTACTTATCGCTTGACTTGTAGCAAGAGAGGACGCCCGTTACATCGAGTTTGCCCTGTGGAACAAGCTCGGCAGCAAAGTCGGCATAGCAGCTGGTACGTATGCCAATCTGCTTGTTGGTCTTGTCGTAGCCCTTGAAGTAGCGTGTCACGCCATAGCCAAGGTCCTTGCCTTCTGCTTCGGGAGCAAGAGTTGTGGTTCCGTCGCCCTTTACAAACTCCACGTCCTTAAGCGTAACAAGACAGCCTGCATACTTGTAAGCCACGTCTGCCTGAATGAGGTCGGCAATGTTAAGCTCGCCCTTTGAAGCGTCAGGGTTTGTGCTGAACACCTGCACCTTAATCTTTGAGGCATCCGGCTTGCCCATAATCTTAAAGCGGTTCTGCCAGTCGGCACGGCTTATACGGCTTGGATAGTTCTGGTCTTTAGACGAGTCGTGGTAAGCAACGCCAAGCTGTGGCTGCGAGCGATAGGTGCCATAGTAGAGTCCGCCCACGTTGATGAGCACCTCCTGACCAATCTGCAACTGACCCGACAGTCCGCCCTGTGCTACAGAGATGATGATGCCAGGCTTGTCACTCTCGTCCTGTATAGCTATTTGGCTATAGATATTACCCTCGATGTCGTTGCCTGTAACGATGCCCTTGATCTGTGTGCCATCTTCAATACGAACTGTATCGTTGATAGCATCCTTCTGCTTGGGACCATATTTAGCCTTCAGTTCGGCAATAGACACCACATTGGTCTCCTGTATAGAGTTGTTGCCGTATGGTGAAGTCTCGCTGTTTGGTTCCTTCCAGTCGTCGTCCATGCACGATGCAGTGGCAAAGACAGCAACAAGAGCGAGAAGTGCCAACTTAAGATATTTCATTGTTTTCATCTTAATGCTTGTGTTTGTTAGAATTTATATGTAATGTTCAACATACCATTGGTGCCCCAGGCATAGAACTTAAACGGATTCTTCTCGAACGAATAGCCACGCAAGTTGTACTTGCCTGTAGCCACACCCGAGTAGCCGCTTCGGCTCTGCTCGTAACCGCCAGTAACGATGCTGCGGTTGTTGAGGATGTTGGTCACCATAAGGTTGATTGAGAGTGAACCCTTCTTAAGGTATATGTTGCGGCCTATAGAGCCGTCGAGCATAAAGCCGCCCTTGCCCTTAGCCTGGTCGAGAGTGCCTGGGATAACCTGACCTGTAGCATCGTTGATGATTGGGTAGCCCAACTTTGTCATTGCGATGTTGCGGTTCTTGATGTTCTGCTCGAAACGATAGTTAGGCGAGTAGCTCAAGTAGATGCGGTCGTAATAGTTGCCATTGAGGTTGATGAACCAACCATTCTGGTGATAGTTCAATCCAAGGCTCAGTGCTGTAAGCGGTGTGCCGCTGTCGCGCATGCCCTTGTTGTAGATGCGGTCGTAGTTGTCGCCCGTCTGGTAGGTACCGTGCAGAGTGGCGCTGGTCGACTCCATATACGAGAGGGTGGCATCGTTTGTAATCTTAGCCTCGCTTATAGTACCGATGAGATTAACGTCGAAGAAGCTTGCCACCTTGAACTTGGCGCCAAGCTCAACGCCATAATACTCCTTCTTCATATCTGTAAGCGATACGTAGATGAACGAGTTGACGTCGTCGTTAAAGAAGTTCTGCCAGTCGGACACGTTGGTCATCTGTGCATAGTAGCCGTTGAGGTTGAGGTGCAACCACGAGTTCTCGTACATATATCCAACCTCGCCGTTGAACACGCGCTCGTTCTTCAAGCCGTAAACAAAGTCGTTGTTCACCTCAGGAGCCATGAAGGCGTTGCGTGCCTCAGGTGCGCGATACTCGTAGCTGGCACCCAACGACACAACGTGGCCACCGCCGAGGGTGATGTTAGAGCCAAGCTTCAAGCCTCCGTCGAGGAATTCGGCGTGATGGCTCTTGCCGTATGAGTTGTTGGCAGCAAGACCATTGCGCATTCTACCCTCACGCTGCATGGATGTATAGCCTATCTTTCCAGCCACGGTGTAGTTGAAACGGCCAATGTTCTGCGAGTAGGAAGTCCACAGACGAGCCTTGTTTACGAAGATGTTGTAGTCGTAGCCAAAGCGGTCGCCCTCCTTAACCACAGCCTTAGGGTTGTTTAGGTCGTAGTCGGCCTCAGGCGAGTTTGCAGTATACTTGTCCGAGATAATGTATGTATTGATATTGTGGAACGAGTTGGCACCGAGCAAGTCCTCCATTGTCTGGTAGTGCATACCCTTGTTTGTGCCAGCCATCAAGCCAAAGTTAAGCTTCTTGTCCTTGTCGATTTGATGGTTGAATACAGACGAGAGGGTCAATGTAAGGTTGTCGTTGTGCTTGGCCTGTACATAGTACATAGCGTCGCCACCCTCCGCGTTTACGTTGCGGTTGGCAAAATAAAGGCGGTCCCAGTTGATTTGGCGGTTTGCCTTAGACGCGCGCCAGTAGTTGAACGAAGTTGTCCAATCGTCGAAAGCCTGCTGTGTGCGATAGTTCGTATTGGTGTCGTACCATACGTCGAAGTAGCTCGAAGGCAGATTCTTCCAATAGTTAGGCTGCGGGTTGTCCGAGTTGTTGTAGTTTAGCTTGGTGCTCTTGTACATAGAGTACTTGCCAAACAACGATGTTGTGAGCTTGGTGTTGTCGTCGATGGTCCAGTCCCAAGTAAAGATGGCGCTCGGAGCAAAATCGTTTACAACACGCGAGTTGCGCTTCTTGCCGTTCTGGTAGCCCCAGTAAGGGTTGTAGTAGCGGTTGTTGGCGAGCCAGTAAACCTCGTCGGTACCCGCACCCTGTGTAGAGCGCTCTGTAGGATTGCCCCATGTAGAGAACGAGAGGCTGTGGTTGCCAAACACCTTCTGCACGCCGAGGAAGTAAGACAGCGAGTTGTAGAAGGTACCCTCCACATAGCCGTTGCTTGCCCAGCGGTAGCCAACGCTACCCGAGAAAGCCCATCCCTTCTCCGACAGACCGGTGTTGTAGGTGTACATTCCACGCAAGGTATAGTTGCGGTTGGCGCCGCTCAATGTAAGGCGCTGGCCTACCGGCATGGCTGCGGGGCGGAAGTTGTAATTGTTTGAGCCTGCCATTCCGGCTACGGCAAACGAGTTGCCCTCGAAAGGAAGCGCAAAGTCGATGTTGCGGGTCATGTTGTTGATGCCGCCCACCTGCGAGTAGCGGAACTGTCCGCTCTCCATATCGTTGAGCGGAAGACCGTTGACGTAAACCTCGTTGTACTTCTGGTCGAAAGCGCGGTAACGGAAACGAGCCGGCGAGAACAAATAGCCCACCTGGCTGGCATAGATGTTGGTGTTGGAGTTGACGATAGTGACGTTCTGCGTCATATCGTCATCCTCACCAAGCTGAGCCTCAGTGAAAGTGAAGGCTGCCTCGTTAGAGCTCTCGCTATGATAGCCGATAGAATCGGTCTGAGCATAGGCGGCTGGAACGCAGCACATAGCCAACACTGCTAAATTAAGTTTTTTTTGCATGTATTTGATAATTAGATTTATTGATTCACATTTAGCGAGAATGCAAAGTAAAGCATTAATTTTCAATAAAAAAAGTTTTTTCGTATTTTATTCTCATTAATATTGTGTTTCAATGCCTAAGCACCGACAAATTGGTCGGTTTGAGAATACATAGCCAATAATTCTTTGTTACAAATTGGGATATTTCAGATTTAATGCCGATATTTGCAAAAAAATTAAACAAATTACAACAATAAGACAATGAAAAAGAAACTCTTAATCCTTGCCCTGATGCTGCTTGCCATCGTAACCGGCACACAGGCACAGAAAAAGTACAACCTCTATGCTGTAGGTTTCTACAACCAAGAAAACCTCTTCGACACTTGCCACGACGAGGGCAAGCGCGACTACGACTTCCTGCCGGGCGGCTCCTACAAGTGGAACGGCTTGAAGTATAGCCACAAGCTGCACAATATGGCACAGGCTCTTGCCGACCTTGGCACCGACAAGCTGCCCGGCATTGGCTGCGCCGTCATCGGCCTTTCAGAGGTTGAGAACTCTAAGGTGCTCGACGACCTGACTGCACAACCGGCACTAAAGGCTCGCGGATACAAATATGTACACATCGAGGGACCAGACCGCCGCGGCATCGACTGCGCCCTGCTGTACAACCCACGCTTCTTCAGCGTGCGCAACGTAAAGCTTGTGCCTTATGTTCCGGAGCAGAAGAAGGACTCGGGATTCGTTACCCGCGGATTCCTTACCGTAAGCGGAACAATGGCTGGCGAGCACGTGGCTATCATCGTGTGCCACTGGCCAAGCCGATTCTCTACCTCCTACTATCGTGAGGTGGCTGCACGCCAGGTGCGCGTGATAAAGGACTCGCTCTTAGCTGCCGACAAGAACTGCAAGGTTATGGTTATGGGCGATATGAACGACGACCCTACCAACAAGTCGATGACCGAGGGTCTATCGTGCAAAGCCAACATTAGCGAGGTGGGCACAAACGACATGTACAACCCGTGGCACAACATCCTCGCCAAGGAAGGACGCGGCACCCTCTTCTACAACGGCTCATGGAACCTCTTCGACCAGATTGTTATGTCGCCCAACATGCTCTGCCCCAAAGGCTCTAAGGATTATGCCACACTTAAGTTCTTCCAGAACCAGATACACATACGCCCATACCTCTTGCAATCGGAAGGCAAATACAAGGGTGCGCCCAAGCGCACAACAGCCGGCGGCGTATGGCTTGACGGCTATTCGGACCACTTGCCAGTAGTGGTGTATCTCGTTAAGGAACAAAAATGATAGAACGTCATCCTTTTGAACCCTTCTTGCCCGACGGATGCCGCCTGCTAATGCTTGGCAGCTTTCCGCCGGGCGAAAAGCGTTGGTCGATGAAGTTCTACTACCCCAACTTCACCAACGATATGTGGCGCATCTTCGGCCTGTGCTTCTACAACGACAAGATGCACTTTGTGGATGTTGAGCACAAGACGTTCCGCCTCGACCTCATCGTCCCCTTCCTGCGCCAGTACGGCATAGGCATGTACGACACAGCCACCGCCGTGCGCCGACTTAAGAACACGGCATCCGACAAGGACCTCGAGGTGGTGGAGCCTACCGACCTTAAAGCCATGGTAGACAGCCTACCCTGCCTTACCAACATCGTAACAACCGGACAAAAAGCCACCGACGTGCTGTGCCAATGCTTCGGCATCGACACCCAGCCCAAAGTGGGCGAATACGTCGAGTTCTGCTTCAGCCAACGCCAGCTACGACTGTGGCGCATGCCAAGCAGCTCACGCGCATATCCTATGAGAGTAGAGAAGAAGGCAGAGTTTTATAGCCGCCTCTTGGGTTTGTTGCATAAAGAAGTTTGTAATATAAACGAAAATTATTAACTTTGTAGAAATTATGTAACGTCGTAACATATACCGCATTATGAAATATCCTATCGGAATACAGAACTTCAAGGAATTAAGGGAAGGCGGTTTTGCATACGTAGACAAAACCAAATATGTATACAAGCTTGCCGACGAAGGCAAATACTACTTTCTGAGTCGTCCAAGACGATTCGGCAAAAGTCTGTTGCTCTCCACTTTCGAGGCCTACTTTCAAGGCCGTAAGGATTTGTTTGAAGGTCTTGCCATATCCGAACTTGAGAAAAACTGGTATGCACACCCCATATTGCATATCGACCTCAACACCGCCAACTACCGAGAAGCGGGAAGCCTGTATGCCGTACTAAACGACCACATCAGCACATGGGAGGAAAAATACGGCACACGCGAGTCGGAAACCACTCTCGCCTTGCGCTTCAAAGGCATCGTGGCAAGAGCAGCACAAAAGGAAGGACATAATGTGGTGATACTTATCGACGAATACGACAAGCCTATCCTGCAAACCCTTAATATGCCTGAACTACAGGAAGACCATCGCTCACAACTCAAGGCTTTCTACTCGGTGCTTAAAACCCAGGACCAATACATACGCTTTGCCTTGCTTACAGGCGTCACAAAGTTTGGCAAAGTGAGCGTCTTCAGCGACCTCAACAACCTTACAGACATATCTATGGACTACCGCTACATAAGCATCTGCGGTATGACACAGAACGAACTGCTATGCAACTTCAAGGAAGGAATAAAGGAGTTGAGCGAAGCTTATGGCGATACAGAGGAGCAAACCCTTAAAAAGCTTAAAGAGAGATACGACGGATACCACTTTGAGGAGAACACCATAGGCATATACAATCCGTTCAGCGTTCTTAACACGCTGGCAAAGTTGCGATATAAGGACTATTGGTTTGAGACAGGCACACCAACATTCCTCGTCGACCTTATGAAGATGCACAACTATCGCCTGCCCGACATCACTAAAGAGTATGTATCGAGCGATATGATAAACAGCGTCGACTCGCTGTCAACCAATCCCATCCCCATAATCTACCAAAGCGGCTATCTCACAATAAAAGGATACGACGAGCGTTTCAAGAAGTACCTGTTAGGATTCCCCAACAAGGAAGTAGAGGAAGGATTCCTCAACTTCATGTTGCCGTTATATACATCGGCAGGCAGCAATTCGCCATTTATGGTGGACGAGTTTGTAAAGGATGTAGAGGCTGGCAAGCCCGAACAATTTATGCTGCGCATGAAGACATTGTTCGCCGATACAAGCTATCAGGTTGTTGGCAATGCCGAGCTATACTTTCAAAACGCCATGTTCCTGATATTCAAGATAATGGGATTCTACACACAGGTGGAACGACCTACAAGCGACGGACGCATAGACGCTGTGATACAAACACCCAACTACATCTATATCGTAGAGTGCAAGCTCGACCGCTCAGCCGAAGAAGCGCTTAAACAAATAGACAACTATGGCTACACCCAACCATTCGACATGGACAAACGCCAGCTTTATAAGATTGGCGTGAACTTCTCAAGCAAGACACGCGGTGTGGAGAAGTGGCTTATAAGCAAGAGACAACATTGACAATTAAAACAAATATCAATATATGACAAACGATAAAGTTACAATTATAGGCATTGCCGGAGGCACTGGCTCGGGCAAGACCACAGTGGTTAAGAAGATTGTGGAGGCGCTGCCGCCACACCATGTGGCTGTGGTGCCGCTCGACTCTTACTACAACGACACGACATCCATGACCGAGGAAGAGCGCCACGCCATCAACTTCGACCACCCCGACGCATTCGACTGGAAGCTGCTAATCAAGCAAATCAACGAGCTGCGGGAAGGCAGAGCCATAGAGCAGCCTACCTACTCGTACCTCAAGTGCAACCGACTGCCGGAAACTATACACATCGAGCCGAAGCCCGTTATCATCGTCGAGGGCATCATGACGCTTCTTAACAAGAAGCTGCGCGACATTATGGACATACGCATCTTTGTAGACTGCGACTCGGACGAACGCCTCATACGCAACATACAGCGCGACACCGTGGAGCGTGGACGCGACGTGCAGACCGTGCTCGACCGCTACCTCAGTGTGCTCAAGCCTATGCACGAGCAATTTATAGAGCCTACAAAGCGCTTTGCACACATCATCATACCAGAGGGCGGCGACAACGTCAAGGGCATAGACATGGTGTGCAAGTATATCGAAAGCATCGTTAAGTAAAATAAAGTTTGCCATAAAAAGTGGCACATCTGCCAGTATTGACACATCTCACTGAGAATCAATAGCTTACAGGCTGTTACTTTGTTTTTTACAGCCCTCAATCTACCATGCTATCTACAAGGCTCGGCCGCACAATTTCAAAGGCTTGGTTATGCTATTACAAAGGCTCGGTAATGCTATTACAAAGCAGAAATAACGATAGCGTGGGGGAAAGCTGTATGCGCCTGGCAGATATACTGCTACATAAGCCTTATAAAATTATGATGTGACAGCCATTAACGTTCTGTGTATCAACGTTATAGGCAAATACTGGCAGATTGGCACTTCTTTTCTTAAAACAAACTTTTTTATACAATCACTCCACACTCTCTATAAACAACTGGTCATCCATATCGGCAAGCGACTTTTTCTTCTTGTTCTCCTTAGCCCCAGCCTTAAGCAGATTGCGGGCAGCCGTGATGATGCTGGCACCACTGTCGGCAGTAGTAATCTTAAGCTTCGACATCTTCTTAAGAGTGTCGTTCATGCTCGACTCTACATCCATAAAGCGCACACCAAAGTCTTGCACACGGTCTATCACGATGTTGGCGGCATCCATCATGGCCTGCTGGTTGCTAAGCTGGCGCACCTGAGTCCACATCATCTCCAGCACACGAAGGTTCATATACATAGTCTGCGGACCGAGAATCATCACACCCTCGTCGTAAGCCTCACGCCACAGCGTGCTGTCGTTGAGCAGCGCAAGGTTGAGCGCACCCTCTATGGGCACGTACATAATGGCAAAATTGAGCTTGTTGTAGCCGCTTGGCAGATACTTGGTATACTCTTTCTTGGCAAGACGCTTTACCTGAGCGCGCACGCTGGCAATGTGCGACTTAAGATACTCCGTCTTCTCCGGTGTGCCGTCCTCGGCGTTCATGTAGCGCTCGTAGTCGGTAAGCGACATCTTCGAGTCGACCACCACGTGGCGGTTGTTGGGAAAGTGGAGGATGAAGTCGGGAATCAATCCCTTGCCGTCGTCGCCCTTAGCCAGCTTTCCAGCCTTGTCCTTAAGCGTCTCCTGTGTGTCAAACTGCTCGCCCTCCTTAAGCTCGAGGTCCTCCAAAAGCTGCTTAAGCTTAAGCTCGCCAAAGTTGCCCTGCACCTTAACCTCGCCTGTAAGCGCACGTGTAAGGCGATCGGCAGTCTCGCCAAGAGCCGCGCTCTTCTGCATATTGATCTTTATCGTCTCGTCCAGACGTGTCAGAGCCTCGCTCTGCTGCTCCTTAGTCTTGTCCAAAGCCTCCTGCATATCCTTTAGGCTCTGCTGCAGAGGGTCGATAATCTTGGACACCTGTTCGCGGTTGCGCTCGCCCAGCTCGTCCTGCCGGCGCTTAAGCACCTCCTCCGACGTGGTCTGCATCTGCTCGCGTATAAGCTTGAGCTGGCTGTCCACCTGTTCGCGGTTCATCTGTCGAAGAGCCTCTATCTGCTTGTCGGCGGCCTCCTTAACCTGTGCCAGCTGCGCGTCGTGCGACGCCTTAAGCTCGGCTATCTGCGCTGTCTGCGACGCCTTGAGCTCGGCTATGTGCGTGTCGTACGAAGCCTTACAGTCTGCCATTTGTGTGGCAAGCTGCTGTCTAAAGTTGTCGGCTTGCGTCTTCTGCACATCCCTTTCCGAGGTAAGGGCAGTTATCTGCTGGTTCTTACTTGCAATGGCTTGCCCGCACTTCCAAAGCGCAAACCCCATCACTGCCATTGCTACAGCCACTATTGCTATAATGAGATATACTATCATATTGTTGTTAGTTTTAGTCTACAAAATTCGTCAAAATACTTGACATATACAAGCTAATGTCAATAATTATGCGTACCTTTGCCTATTATATCTAAAAACGAAGTAGAAGAATAATGATGCGAAACAACAAATCAGCCAACACCAATAGCCGAAGCAGCATGTTGCACAAGAACATCCTGTTTTCAGGGGTTTTAAAGGCGATAGGCCTAATAACCTCGCTTGTCATTGTTCCGATAACAATCAACTATCTTAACGACGAGGTGTATGGTGTATGGATGACCATTACATCCGTACTTTATTGGATCACGACGTTCGACATAGGCCTTGGCAACGGCATGCGCAATTATCTTACGGAGGCTTTGTCGAAAGGCGATACGGCTTTGGGACGCTCGTATCTAAGCACAACGCTTATACTGCTGAGCCTCATTGCGCTGACAATGGGGGCGGCTCTGATATATCCGCTGTACAGCATCAACTTCAACAGCTTCTTCAACACCTATGCCGTTAGTGGCGCCGACCTGCGCTTGGCTGTAATCATAGCTGTAGGATTCACGCTCATGAACTTTGTGTTGAAGAACATCGGATTTATATTCGTTGCCTTGCAACGCTATGCCCTAAACGACCTGCTGGCGATATCGGGCAACGTTATATCCTTGATTATAATATACCTACTGACCAAGGTTACCTCGGGCAGCCTTGTATTGGTGGTGTTGGCCTACACCCTTACGAGCTGCGTGGTGTATCTGCTTGCTGCCATACCCCTGTTCTGGAAGCATCCCGAGCTAAAGCCGTCGTTGAGGTGCTTCGACAAGAGCCTCGGCAAGAAGATTGTGGGCAAGGGCTTAGGCTTCTTTGTTATACAGATAAGCAGCTGCCTCGTGATATTCGGCGCAGCCAACTTCTTCATAACCCAGGCATGCGGACCGGCTGCCGTCACAACCTACAACATAGCCTACAAATTCTTCAACCTGCTTGTTATAGCCTACACCATTGTGCTTGCCCCGATGTGGAACGCCTACACCGACGCCTATGTCAAGGGCGACATGCTGTGGATTAGGGCCACATTCAGGAAGGCGTTGCTTATGTGGGGGCTGTCGGTATTGGGCGGGGCGGTGATGCTTGCCATGTGCAACACTTTCTACAAGCTATGGGTAGGCAGTATGGTGGAAGTGCCTCTGAGCGTGTCGTTGTGCACGCTTGTGTACGTGTGCTTCTTCAACCTCAACAACTGCGTTACGTATTTGATAAATGGTTTGAACAAAATATTCGTCCAAATTATAATATCTTTGGCAGTTACAGCGTTATATATTATATCCGTATATGCCATAGGAGGCAAATTGGGAATAGAAGGCATCGTGCTAAGTATGGCGGCAAGCTATGCGGTGATGAGCGCGGTGCATATGTATCAATGTTATCTTTTGATTGGCAACAAGGCCAATGGAATATGGAACAAATAACGAATATATGTCAAACAAGATAAGTGTCATAACCGTAGTGTACAATGACGTTAAGAACATACGCCAAACAATGGAAAGCTTCTTCTCGCAAACGTGGGAAGACAAAGAGTATATTGTGGTAGATGGAGGCAGCACTGACGGTACGGCAGACATAATAAAAGAGTATGCCGACCGGCTTGCCTGGTGGTGCACCGAAAAGGACAAGGGCATATACGACGCTATGAACAAGGGCATACTGCATGCCAATGGCAAATGGATAAACATCCTAAACTGTGGCGATGCCTACTGCGCCAACGACTCCTTACGAAGGATGATAGAATGTAGCAAGGACATCAACAGCACAGATGTGATATATGGCAACGCCATTGCCATTACCGAGAACGAGGACAAGCACATGGAGGCAGGCAACGACATAAGCAAGCTGGAATACAGCGCCATTTACCGTCACGGCTGCTCACTGGTTCGTACCTCGACGCATCTAAAGTATATGTTTGCCTTGGACAAGAAGAAGCTGATAGGCTTTGCCTTGGACTATGATATGATTTACCGGATGTATCATTCGGGATGCAAGTTTGAGAAAGTTGATGTTGATGTGCAGACCTACGACGTGGAAGGAGCATCCAACAACATATACAAAAGCATAAAGTACAACTATAGAATAACAACTCAATATGGTTGGAGCTTGCAAAAATTCATTTTCTTTGTCAAAGCACTATGTGCCGTCTATACCAAACAGAGCTATCTGTTCCGTCTTGTGCGCGACTTTATCTTTGAGTTTCTGCTCAACAATATGCTGCCGTGCGTATGCTCATGGAAGATACGCAGGCTATGCTTAAAGCTGATGGGAATAAGTATAGGTAAAGACACATTCATATCAAAGGACGTATACTTTATGACCCCACGTATGTTCAAGATAGGAAACGACAGCGACATCAACCGCGGATGCCTTCTTGACGCAAGAGGCGGAATAAGTATAGGCAACAGTGTCTCCATATCACATAATGTGAGCATCGTAACCGGAGGCCACCACCTCAACTCGCCTACATTTGCCGGCAAATATATGCCTATCGAGATTGGCGACTATGCCTGGCTTGGCATTGGGTGCACCATTCTTCAAGGCGTAAAGATAGGCAAGGGAGCTGTGGTGTGTGCCGGCGCTGTTGTTACATCAGATGTAGAGCCTTACGCTGTTGTAGCAGGCACACCTGCAAAGAAGATAAAGGAGCGTACACACGACCTATCCTATAAATGCAAATGGAACATATTATTCACATAAATAACAAATTAAATATATGAAACCCTCTAAAGAAATAGACATCATTGCTGTTGTAAGGCAAGTGTTTGCCAAACCTAAGCAATTAGCGGCCTTTGTTTTTGTGGCGGCCATAATCGGAGTTCTAGTGGCATTGAACTCTCCAAAGTCGTATAAGGCATCTGTTGTACTTGCACCAGAGGTATCGTCTACCAGCCTTAGCCTCAGCAGCGGCTTGGCGGATATGGCTTCCAACTTTGGCATTGACCTTAATTCAGGAAAGAAAGGCATGGATGCCATATATCCTGAAATATACCCAGAATTGTTTACATCGTACGACTTTATCCGTAGCCTATTTAATGTACGCATACGTACATCAAAGAACGATTCGGTACGGACATATTATACCCACATCGTAGATGAGGGCAAGACACCGTTTTGGACATATCCAATGAAGTGGCTGGCCGAACTAAGAAAAAAAGACAAGGGCGACGGCAAAGGCAAGAAAGACCCTTTTAAACTACCACGCGAAGAGGCAAAGATATGCGACGGTATCATGAAAAGCATAACCTGCATCATTGACAAGAAGACAAGCGTCATAACCTTGACTGTAGAAGACGAGGACCCTCTTACTGCGGCTATTATGGCAGACACCTTGCAGCACCGACTTCAGACGTATATTACCGAATACAGAACAAAGAAAGCAAAGCTCGACTGCGAATACTATCACAAACTATACGATGAGGCAAAGGTAAAATATAGCAATATACAAAATGCCTACGCTGCTTACTGCGATGCCAACCAAGACCTGGTGCTTGAAAGCTTCCAGGCCAAACGCGACGAGCTTGAAAACAATATGCAGCTGGCTTTCAACACCATGAGCCAACTGAGAACGCAGCTACAGGCTGCCGAAGCAAAGGTACAGGAACGCACCCCTGCATTCACTATACTATCCGAAGCAAAGATGCCGTATAAAGCATCAAGCACACCACGCTCGTTTATTGTGTTGGCATTTGCTTTCTTTGGAGGTATTATAAATGTGGCGTGGACGTTGTACACTTCGAACAAAAAGAAAAAACAAACAGCATAATTATTAAAATAAAGAATTGTGATATACTCGATACCATATCTACTATTGCTCACCGTATTTGCCCTTTGCGCTTTCTTCTACGACAATATAGAAGACAAGCGCAAGAAAAGCTGGATAAATATGGGAGTTATCGTGTTGTTCTACGTGTTCTTTGCCTTCCGTGGATATCTATATACCGACTGGGTGAGCTACGTAAATTACTTCGATTATGTAGAATGGGACGATCTGTTGAGTTGGGATCCGTTTAACTCAAAATCGTTTGAGCCAGGCTTTGCATTGCTTACATTGGTTTGCAAGAGTATATACAACAACTACTTTTTTCTTGTTGCGGTATGTACAACCATTGACACAATATTCTTTGTAAAGTTCTTGAAATATCGCGAGATTAACAATCTTGCATTGATATTTATGCTATTCTGTACATTCGATGGATTAGGTATAATGTTCAATATATTGCGTAATGCCATAAGCATTTTCATGATGATGTATGCTCTGCAATATATTGAGAAGCGAAAGCCCATGCACTACTTTACGTTCTGCTTCATAGGCTTCCTGTTCCATTCGTCGACGTTGGTTTTCGTACCGCTCTACTTCTTCCTGCACAGGAAGCTCAACAAGTGGGTGTTCATCGGAATAGCCGTCTTCTGCCTGTTGTTCTTCATAAGCAACATCTCCATAGTAGTGTCAATAATAAGCCTGTTGGGAATGGAGGGAATGTTTGGTGGCAAGATTGAAACTTACACCGAGTTTATCACGTCATCACGTTCCTTGTCTTTACTTGGAATTCTTGACACTTTCAGCATTGCTGTGTTTGTATTTATGTACTACGACAAGCTTACCGAGAAATTCAAAAATCACATAGTTATAATAAACAGCTTGCTGTTGTTCCTTATAATGTACTATATGCTTGCCGAGTTTAAGGTGCTTAGTGGACGCTTGGCCACATTGTTCTATTACTCGCACTGGGTATTGTGGTCGGACATTGTACATATAATGTATTATAAGAACAACCGTATATTGCTGTCTATAATACTATACATGTATTGTTCGTTCTATATTACAAGAACCATAACAAGACCATGCCAAGAATACGACAACTTACTTTTCGGCACCAAGAGCTACCAAGAGAGAGTTACTATCATACGTAGAACCTATAAAGAAGACGCATAGCTATGAACATCTTGTTTGACCAAACCGAAGCCCAGGCTCTGTTCTATAATGGAGCAGCAGAATATGCACAAGTGGTGTTTTTTAAGATGCTATCCCTATTGGACAAGTATCCAGAGGTTAATGTATACAGTCTATACTCGTCTGACAGAAAGTTTAAGTACGAAAGACTGTCATACCAAAACCTCGCCGGCATTAAAAACGTAACCTGTGTGGACTACAAGGGCAAGACATTGAAAGGCATTATCAACGAGTACAACATTGACGTGCTGTTTGTTACATGTATGCAGGCTTTCTGCGACCTGCCTTTGGGCGACTTGAACAACCTTCCATGTAAGGTGGTAGGCGTAATACACGACCTTACGGACGAAGAGCTGTCGCGCTCGCACGTCTTCTTTATGAAGCACCTCGACCATCCGTATGCTATGATGCGTGCATATCTGTCAAAGTTCAAGGCTCGCCTTGTGACGCGCAACATGAGCAACAGGTGCGTACAAATGATATCTATGCTCAACAACAACGATGCCGACATCATAACAGTGTCCGACTATACACGCTACTCTATAAAATACAATTATCCTAACCTAAAGAACAAGATACACGTATTTTATGCTCCAGAGAAAGAAGCACCTGTAGGCAACAAAGACATACAATGCAAAGAGCTAAGACAATTAGTGGAAGGCAAGAAGCGATACTTCCTTATCGTATCAGCCGACCGTATAATGAAGAATGCCTTAAGTATGACCAAGGCTTTCAACAGATTTGTCAACGAGCAAGATTCCGATTATATCATTGCCACTATCGGCAGGATGCCTAAACTATACAAACAGCATGTAGCACTGCCTTCACTATCGTCGTCAGACTTGGAGCAAGCCTACTCCAACTGTCATGCCTTGCTATACCCATCGCTGTTCGAAGGATTTGGGTACCCGCCATTGGAGGCAATGAAATATGCCAAGCCTGTCATCTGCTCTAATGTATGCTCTATGCCGTCTGTTCTGGAAGATGCCCCAATATACTTCTCACCTATATACGAGACTGATATGTATGGAGCCTTGGAAAAGTTTGACAAGATGGACTACGAAGAGTTGAAAGCACGAAGCCTCAAGCAATATCAAAAGGTGAACCAACGACAAAATGTCGATTTGGAACAACTTGTACATAAGCTTTTAAGTGGTAATTTTCTAAACTGACAGTATATGAAAATAGCTTATTTAGGAAAGATACAGCTATCGGATGTGGATTTGTCGTATCTACACGAAGCACAGAAAATCTCTGATATAACATACATATTGGAGATATCACCACGGTTTAGGCAAGGTCCGGCATTCTGCTTGGACACTGTGGCAAACTGCAATGGCGTGTTCAAGGCTACAGATATATATCCCGAGTTTGCCAAATACAGCGACTTTATAGATATGGACAAATTCTATGTTGTCAACACATCTGGCAAGTTGTGGCAGCTTAAAGCCTTCTGGACCAACTTCCTTTTATTGCTGTTCCTTATACGCAAGGGCTTCAACCTTATACATGTGGTCTGGCCATTGAACATATACGAGTTTGTACTGTATATATTGAAGCGCAAGATGATACTGACGGTACACGACCCCTTCCCGCATACCGGTAACGACACTTTTATCGTAAGACTTCGCCGTAAGGTGGCTTTTGCGCTCGTACCAAGATTCATTGTGCTTAACAAGGCACAGGTGCAACAGTTTATAGACTTCTATCGACTGCCCAAAAGCAAGGTGATTGTAAGCAAACTAAGCAACTATACGTATCTTAGAACCGTAAAGCCTCAACTGAGCCAAGTACCGCAAAAACAGAGGTATATACTATTTGCAGGAAAGATATCAAAATACAAAGGACTCGACTATCTGCTACCTGCTATGGAGAAGGTACACAAGCAATACGCAGACGTAAAACTCGTTGTTGCCGGTGGAGGACGTTACCACTTCGACATCTCTAAATATCTGGCTAAAGAGTATATCGACATACGCAACCACTTTATACCTGATGCCGAATTGGTGGCTCTGCTATCCAATGCTATGTTTGTAGTATGCCCATATACGGATGCCACACAAAGCGGTGTGGTAATGTCGGCTTTCGCATTCAACAAGCCTGTATTGGTTACCGATGTTGGCGGTCTGCCCGAGATGACTGGCGACGGACGGTATGGACGCATTGCAAGAAGAAAGGATGTTGACGCTTTGGCTACAGCCATAACCGAGCTGATTGCAAACCCTGCCGAATTGCAACGCTATAGCCAAAACATCGCCTCCGACTATGACACAGGCAACTTATCGTGGAAAGCAATAGCCAAGGACTTGAATGATAAATATAAATAATATACTATTAAATGAATATTACATTATCCATTGTTGTTGTTGAATATTTTTCAGAAGAAGACATATACAAATGCGCCGACTCTATAGACAGCCACTTGGATGTGCCTTACGAGATAATTGTATCGTCCAACTCTTGTTATGATAAAGCCAAACAAGAAGAACTTGTACATAAAAACAAGCGTGTACGTTGGATTTTTAACGCTAAAAATGGAGGGTTTGCCTATGCAATGAACCAGGGACTGAAAGAAGCAAAGGGCAACTATCTTGTGATAATGAATTCTGATTGTACTATACAATCGAACCTGGACAGTATGATTGCGTTCTTGCAGAAACACGAAGATGTTGGCGCCATAGCACCAAAGATAGTAGATGCTGCAGGCAATATACAAGACACGGCTCGTCAATATGTATCGGTTCCACGTTATATGTCAAGACAAGTCAAACGTGTACTGAAACACAAGGAGAGCGTGCTAAACTCTTCAATGAATTACTCTCGGATTCAGACGGTAGACTGGGTGATAGGCGCGTTTATTATGGTAAGTCGCAAGGCATACGAAGCTACAGGCGGACTTGACGACAACTTCTTTATGTATGCCGAGGACTTGGATTGGTGCACACGCATCAGACAACACGGAATGGAGGTAGTGTATTACCCCGACACCTTTATTATATACAAGGGCACTCGTCGAGCACGAAACAACTTTAAGTATGCCAAGATATTCATTCGCAGTCATTTGTATTACTGGAAGAAGTTTGGCTTTTTCTGGGGATACCCTAAACGCAAAAAGATTTACTACGAAGAGTGATGCCGAGAGTTGCTTATTATACGCAACACCGGATATAGCGCCATTATGCAATGACATATAATGCCACCCGCAAACGAAACCTTATAGAACGACTTTACCTCTACGGGCAAGTCGTTCTTTTTCATATACGGCGAGTAGTGGAACAACAACCTGAACATATAATAGTAAGTATCGCTCAATGTTATTCCATTAAAGTGGCTTCGGCACCACTCCAAGAAACAAGCATCCGCCTGAAGTTTTCTCACTATCCTGCCTTTGGTTACATCCGGAGTGATGTTCACACTGCTCTCTCTCCACATCACCTTAGAACCTGATATGGTCTTGATGCCTTGCTCGCGTCCTATCTTTGCCCAAGTCGCTATGTCGGTACCCCATGCCATATCAAAACGTTCAAAGCCTCCAACAGCATCGAATGTGGAACGTCTGAAGATATATTCCACTACAAAGCTCTCTATACGGGCAGAACATTTGTGCTTTAAAAAGTTGGTACTGTCGTAGACAGCAGGGTAAGGCTGGGGTTCTCTTTTAATGTTGTTGTTTTCGTCAATCACATCAACATTAAAATGATAAAGGTCGTACTTCTTCTTGTTGGCGGCCAACTCCTTGTAAAAACTCTCCACACAACGGATGTCGAGAATATCATCATCCGAGAATAACATAACCCACTCCTCGTCATGTGTTAGCTTTATGCACCTATCCCATTGGGCTACAAGATCCTTGCGTCCAAAGTTGGTGTCAAACCGCTTGTATATAATATTTAGCGAAGAATGGTATTGACAAATAACACTTTCAAAGTCGCTATCACAGGCATCTATACCTATATAGACATTAAAGTCCTTGCAAGTTTGGTTGCACAGACTGTCCATTACATCTTTGAAAAAGTTGATCTTATATGCAGGTATTACTATCGCTAAATTATTCTTCATATATTATATAGATGAGTAAGTAGTTATGTACAAAGTTAATCATTTTAGTTGTAACACCACAACGATAAATACAATAAATTCAATATTGTATGGTTATATATTATGTATAGTTATAAAAGTAGCATAAAAACAAAAAAACAATGGCAATGCAAATATCTAAAATCACAGCAAACATCAGTAAGGACACCATCAAAGAGTATGGCATTATGATTATGCTATACATCATAATGTTTGTCAACCAATGGTACATGCATTATGAGGTATTCTTCCAAAATACCGATTACTATAAGGCTGGTGTACAGCCTATGTATAGTTGGTGGCAAGATGTATTGTTCACCTTCCTCTTCTTCTATCTATGTACATTAGGAAGACGCAAGTTGTCGTATATATTTACATATATACTGCTTGGCATATTTGTACTTGCCAATATTGGCTATTCGCGTTTCTTCGGTCAATACATCACCCCAAGCGTGCTTAACGAGGCATCCAACTTTAAGGGCACGTGGTGGGTGTCATACATTCCGGAGATGTTCCGTTGGACCGACTTGCTGCTTGTGGCGACTACCATAGCCTTTGGTTGGGGCATTAAGAAACTTAGAAAAAGACGCACACACAAGGACCTTTATGTCATTGCGGCATTGATAACGCTGCCATTCGTGCCGTGCACTTTAATCACAGCAAGGCATTGGCACACAATGGACGAAGCTGCCATGTGGTTTAAAAGCATCGACTTTAGAGAAAAAATCAGAAACGACATTGTTATCACACGCGATTATACAATAGCTTACAATGGTATATTGAGGGGGCAAGTATATTGCAATCTTGTTAGAAACGAGCACCATATAGAGCTTAGCACAACCGACTTGAAGGAAATAAAATCGTATATTGACAATTCCTACAAGTCAGCAACAGCCTTGTCCGACTCTTGCATGGTGAAGGGCAAGCCTAACATTATCTTCATAATCGTTGAGTCGTATATGTCTGTTGCGTCTCGAACCAAGGTTGGCGGCAAGGAGATTACCCCTTACCTGAACTCGCTGATGAGAGACAAGGGCAATTATGCCAACACCACTGTGACCTCCAACAGAGAATGTGGAGAATCAAGCGATGCACAAGTGTCCTACTTTACCGGATTAATTCCACTAAAGTCGGAAATGTCCGTATTACATATCATAAAGAACGAGTTGATAGCTTTACCCAAACTACTGCGCGACCAAAAGGGATACAACACGTATTTAACAATGCCAACCGACACTTGTTTTTGGCACCAAAACGATGCCAACATCAAATATGGTATCGATAATGTAATAGTAGCCGGTAATGCCAACAACAAATATTGGTGTCAAGACGAGGAGTTGTTCAACATCGTCAAGCACAAGTCCAACTCGCTTAAGGAACCGTATATGAACATCATCCTTACGCTTAGCATGCATGGACCGTACAGCAACGACTTCCTAAGTACGACAAAATACAAGTCGCCGTTCAACTATCCAAGCGACTACTCTAACGAGTTTCGCTACTATCTGGATAGATGCTATTATACAGATATGCAGATTGGGAGATATATCAACTATCTTAAGAAGACCAAGATTTACGACAATTCGGTTATCGTAATTTGTTCTGACCACGAAACCCAGGAAGGCAGTTTGAACAGAAAAGGCTGCACCGACGATTTGCCTCTTATCATAGCCAATACTGGTATCAACTCCAAACGGTTCTATAAGGGCAGAATCAATCAGATAGACGTATTTCCTACCATGCTCGACATGTTCGGCATAAAGTCGGAATGGAGAGGTATGGGACACAGTTTGTTGAGAAGCAACTACGACAACACTATAACCGACAAGCAAAGAAACATATCCAACAAGATACTACTGGGCAACTACTTTGCCCAGTAACAACAATGTCCTCCTTAGAACCCTGGGTCTAAGGAGGACATTGTTGTTACTGTATAAATGTATTTTGGCTGGTCAGAACCGGCGGAACGTCAATCTTAGCTTGTCCGACTTCAGCACCATCTTCTTGTTGTCAAGACGCTCTTTTACAAACTCTTCGGGTATAGAGTTGATGCCAAAGTGACGCGTATCGTCGTTTGCAGCCTCAACAGGCACATCGCCACCAACCTCGCCATTGGGGTTGTCCTCATGCCAGTGGTTCTCAAACACCTTGTTTATAATAAGCTTGTCGGAGGTCTGCTCAAAACGCAGATACAGGCGGTTGTATGTGTTTACGCCAAGATCCTTGGCTTCTATAAGGCGCAGCTGCGCTCCCCAGAATATCAGTTGGTTAGAGCAGTCGACGGTCTTGCCGTTTTCAAGCGAGTCGATTTGCTCCAAATGCCAAAAGCCGTCAAGCTCGCCATTGTTGCTTGCCTCGAGCTCACACGATGCAAGCGACATCAGCAATGCAACAACAACAGTTGTAACAAACAGCTTTGTTAGGCTGCTTTTATTATCTGTACGGTTGCTATTATAATTTGTAATCATAACTTCCTAATTCTTAATTCGTCACTCCTAATTCGTAACTCGTCACTCCTAATTCGTAACTCCTAAAACACTCCCGACTTGCATATCGTCAGTTGCGCACCCGCATTGTGTCCCAACATCTGCTGCGAGCCAAAGTCCATGGCATAGCCAAGTGTTGCCTTCCAGCCTTTATTGAAGCGATAGCTTGCCTCTGTAAGGAAGCTTATGTTGTGATGCTTGCGCGTAAAGGGCATATCGTATGTACCCCACCCCACTTGGTAAGTGCCAAGCAAGCGGTAGTCGAGCCGCTCGGCAGGCTTGCCGCTTACACCAAGATGCAATGCCCAGAAACGGTTGTCGCGCACATTGATGTTGCCGTCTGTATTGTATATAGGCGAACGGAAGAGCGGATTGCCCATAACCTGTCCCCAATGCTGCCATCCGGTATATACACTATGGTTATAATAGTCGTCCACACCAGCCACATGGTCGCTGATGTTCTGCGTGCGGTCGTGGTTGTATGGACCACTTTGATACTTGGTGTAGATATACTCGAAGACGATGTTGCGCAGCCATGTGCCATACTTTAGGTTAAACTCGGCACCAAGCATCATGTCGCGCACGGCATATCTAAAATAGCGGCGCTTCTTCCACACGTTCCACTCATCGCCCTCGCCATATCCGTTGTAGTCGAGAAGGAACATCTGGCTGTGGTCCTCGAAGAAGTGGTCGCCATATACCGAGAATCGCCACAACTCGTGGTCGTAGTAGATGCGCATAAGCCAACTGCCCAAAACATTGCCCTCCTTGTTACCATAAACACCGTCGGAGGCATCTTGACCACCCGGTATAAACGCGTTCCAAAAGCTTTTAAGTCCCTTGTCGGTAGGCACCTGCACCATCGTGCCGTCATCAGCCACCTGGTATGGATTGCCACCAAACTGTGATGCCATCTCAAGTCCAAGTTCTATGGAGACAGGAAAGCTGGAGTATTCGTTGCCAATCTTCAAGTATCCTGCCTTTGAATGATACAGCACATGGTCGGCATACTTAGTGTGCTTACCCGTGAACGAGTGCTGCCACGAGTCGTCGGTCATCATACCATAAGCCACGTGTCCCTTAAGATGCAGCCACCCTCTACCAATAGGCAGTTTCCAATACTCTGGCAGAGCCAGGCGCACCTGCGGCACTGGGCGTGCATTGATGCCCAATGTCTGCGAGCCAGAGCTCAGAGTCGGGTTCTTAAGCTCCATTGGATATTGCTTTGCACCAGCCGTAAGCACGCCATGCAACCATCTGGCCTCAACGTATGCCTGCTGCACAACGACGTTGGATGTATAGTTCAGTGGTGCCGCAAGGTCGAGACAATAGCCTACAGCCCAACGGCGGGCTGAGTCGGCTTGCAGCGGACGCACCACCGTTCCACGTATATAGCCGTTGGTTTTGTCAAGCGAGCTAAGTCCGTATTTATTTGCGTTGAGCCATAGAGGCGTCTTGTTGTTGGCTACCGAAGCCTGCATCTCGACGCTATATTGCACATCTTTCTTCAGATTCAGTGTTGAGCGCTCGCGGTCGGTCTCCTGCCAATCGTATTGAGCATTGACATTAAGCGTACCGAATGTTAAGGCAAGCACAGCAAGTGTTGCTTTATTGTATCGCATAAAAAGTATATATTGCTAATCAGTTAATACACATATATATTTATTAACGCAAAGATACTTATTTTATTGAGAAAACCATAGACCATATACAATATTTTTGCAATTGGGTAGTTATATTTAAAAGAGTGTTAATACTACTTCATAATAATTATAAAACAACAAAGTTAGATGGATTTCCATTGGTTATATATCATCCTTTCGTTTGTCTTGAGCTTGCTCAGCGGCTTCATCATAACACCGCACATCGTCGACTTCTGCCTTAAACGCAAGTTGTACGACCTGCCCAACGAGCGCAAGGTTCATCACAACGCCATACCACGTCTTGGCGGTGTAGCCTTCTTGCCATGTATGTTTTTGGCTTTCCTGTTGTCGCTGTATGTATTCAAGTACACCACCGACAACCTGCCGTTCGGCATCAGCCTATGGACAGGAGCATTCTTGGTTAGCCTCTTCGTTATCTACTTGATAGGCTTGATAGACGATGTTATAGGCCTCGGAGCACCCATAAAGTTTACCGCACAAATCATTGCGGCTTCCATACTGCCTATATGCAACCTCTACATCAACAACCTATACGGCTTTATGGGCATACATAAGGTGCCATTCATCGTTGGCGCTCCGCTTACGGTGTTTGTCATAGTGTTTATCAACAACGCCATAAACCTTATCGACGGCATTGATGGATTGGCTGGCGGATTGTCGCTTATAGCACTCACAGGCTTCCTTGTCTGCTTCGGCAGAGAGGGCATTTGGACATATTGCGTACTGATAGCCGGACTTATGGGAGTGCTTACAGCCTACCTCTACTTCAACGTTTGGGGCAGTGTTGAGAAGCGGCGCAAGCTCTTTATGGGCGATTGCGGCTCGTTGACGCTCGGCTTTATCCTTGGCTTTTTGATGGTTAAGTTCTCCATGAACTCTATAACGGTAAAGCCATTTAGCAGCGACAGCATGCTCCTTGCCTACACATTGCTCATTGTTCCGTGCTTTGATGTGGTACGTGTTGTGCTTGTGCGCCTGCGTGTTGGACAGCCATTGTTCCAAGCCGACAAGCGCCACATACACCACAAGCTGTTGCGTATAGGCATGAATCAGCGCAGAGCACTTGTCACCATACTTGGTTTGCAAGTAGCGTTCATCCTGCTTAACACGCTTCTAAACAAAGTTATCGACGTCACCTACATCGTTGGCATCGACATCCTTGTGTACATGGCCTTCCACTTTGCACTGGATTATAAGCTCAGAAAGATTGAAGCAAAGCAATAAATCCTACATATTATTTTGCCATTTGCAACAATTTTATTACCTTTGCACTCGCAAATGCGCCTGTGGCGGAATTGGTAGACGCGCTAGACTTAGGATCTAGTGTCTTACGACGTGTAGGTTCGAGTCCTATCAGGCGCACCATACAGAATCCTAACTGCTTGATATTGAGCAGTTAGGATTTTTG
>OIWQ01001562.1_pt1 | contig 26673 bp, 19 predicted proteins | sample 1587571 | NCBI WGS metagenome assembly OIWQ01 (sample SAMEA3888910, study PRJEB22519) | human gut metagenome | biome: human gut; feature: human-associated habitat; material: faeces | place: Denmark | collected 2010 | reverse complement strand
GAAATGACAGAGACCCGCTAATCGTGGTCTCAAGGCTTGCCCTTACTCGGCTTCATTTGACAGCTTAGCCTACTTATGTTACTATCTAATAGAGTATTTCATAGAAAAAGAGTTTAGAGGATATTATGGCTATCGAAAAAACAGTCAGCGAAATTGCTGAAATTCTAGGAGTTAGTCGCCAAGCGGTCAACAACCGTGTTAAGGCCCTAGATCCTGAAGATACAGAAAAAAATGATTAGAAAAAGGAAAAATTGAAAACTGCTTATACATTTAAAATATAGAATGCATTAACGATTTTTAGAAAATATCCAAGTTATAGATATGTGTTTAGAACATAGGAAGGAGTGAGGGAATATGTCAATTATGTGTTGTGTGTATATTCCAGAAGGAATTGTATTAGCTGCAGACAGTCGACTAACGCGCACAAAAACTGGAAATATAACAGAAATTCCAGAAACAATGAATGCGTAAAGAAAGTTTACTGCTGACTGATATGCGGTATATAAATGGTCAGGTTGAAAGTTTACCACTGACCGATATGTGGTATATAAATGGTCGGGTTGAAAGTTGAGTCCTTTACCAGATGGTAGAGGACTTTTTATTATGCTGGTGAGGAAAATACAATAATGAAAAAATCAGAAATTATAGTATACTCATGGCATGGGAACCTGGAAATCTAAAAACAGACACAAATACCTATTACAATATCACATTATTTTCGTCTGCAAATATAGGAAGAAATTACTGGTTTCGAGACAGATATCAGATGATATAAAGCAGTTTTCATATGAGATATGTCAAAGGCACAGTGTTATTATCAGATATATGGAAACAGATAAAGACCATATTCATTACATGATAGAGACAGAACCGACAATGTCTATTAGTAAGATTGTAAACCTGATGAAGAGCTATACAACATACCATATATGGAAAAGATATCCCCAATATTTACGAAAACAATTCTGGAAAGAACATACCTTTTGGACAGATGGATATTTTGCATGTAGTGTAGGAAATGTATCGGAAGAAATGCTGAAAAGATATATAGAAAATCAAGGTTGAGAAAGAGGGTGACAGTGGATGTTAAAGGCATATAAATACAGAATATACCCAAATAATGAGCAGAAAATACAAATTGCAAAAACATTTGGCTGTTGCCGTTTTGTATATAATCAGACACTGGCATACCGGAAAGAAGTATATGAGAAAGAGAAAAAATCAGTTAGTAAAACCGACTGTAACAATTATTGCAATAGACAATTAAAGAAAGAGTATGAATGGCTGAAAGAAGTGGATAAATTTGCTCTGACAAATGCGATTTACAACATGGATGCTGCATACCAGAAGTTTTTCAAGGAACACGCAGGTTATCCGAAGTTTAAGAGTAAACACGATAATCATAAGTCATATACAACAAATTTTACGAATGGCAATATAACAGTAGATTTCGGGTGCAATAGAGTAAAACTGCCTAAATTAAAAGGAATAAAAGCAAAACTGCATAGAAATTTTATCGGACAGATAAAATCGGCAACGATATCACAAGTTCCGAGTGGAAAATATTATGTATCAATTTTAGTGGAAACAGAACACGTGGAACTGCCACATATAAATCAAAATACAGGAATAGATTTAGGTATTAAGGAGTTATGTATTACTTCTGCTGGAAAGAAATACGAAAATCCAAAAATCATCAGAAAATACGAAAAGAAACTGGTGAAACTGCAAAGGCAGTTAGCCCATAAAGAGAAAAGAAGTCAAAATTACTACAAAACAAAGAAAAAGATAGCATTATGCCATGAAAAAATAACAAATACCAGAAAAGATTATCTGCACAAGATGTCCCATGAGATTATCAGCGAAAACCAAGTGATAGTTTCGGAAGATTTGCAGATAAAAAACATGGTAAAAAATCACCGTTTGGCAAAGTCTATAAGTGATGTATCATGGTATGAGCTGACAAGACAGTTAGAATATAAGGCAAAGTGGAATGGCAGGAAATATGTCAAAATAGATACATTCTATGCCAGTAGTCAGCTGTGTTCAGTCTGTGGATACCAAAATACAGAGACAAAAAATCTATCAGTAAGGGAATGGACATGTCCTGTCTGTGGAACAAATCATGACAGGGATATCAACGCAGCAAAAAATATACTGGAAGAAGGATTAAGACAAATAGCATAAAAATAACAATATAGGGCAGGGACTGCCCGAATTAACGCCTGTGGAGATAGTAGGTTACGAGGTCGATGAAGCAGGAAGCCCATTGGCTTAAGACAATGGGTAGTTCACCAATGATAAGGTGGAAAAAAGGACAAAACATCGTTACTGCTCAGGCAGTATCTGAGCACTTTGCTGTATCATACATATCAGTTACCATATTTACCAGATTAAGGTTGACGCTCTATCGTGAATTACATATAATAAGCATGATTTACTGTGTCTTTTTGGGGAATACCGAAGGCATTTGGAGGAAAAATGAGAAGAAACCTTAATATAAAACAGAGAAAATGGCGGAGCTTTATCTTTGCAACGATTTTTGGTGTGACAGCAGCGACTGCGGTCATTACGGTAAAACCGTTGGAAAGTTATGCGTATACGGAGACGGCGGGTGTTTTGAATGATGGACCGGTACAGATGCGAAAGACTCCGGTAGATGGGGACAAGATCACATCTTTAGCTGCGGGTACAGCAGTCCGTGTGATAGATGAAGTGGATGGCTCCGATGGAATGAAATGGTACAAGGTACAGATTTCCTATAATGGAATGGCATCCACCGGATATATCCGGTCAGATTTTATCACGCTTTCAACAGAAGATACCTCTTCCGGAAGTACGATCACAGATAATTCAGCACAGGGTGCAGCCGGAGTTGTCACCAACACGAACGGCAATGTCTATGTGAGGACAGGTGCGAGCACGGCATATTCTCCGGTCACGACGGTAAAAAGAGATCAGACAGTCAATGTACTCGGACAGACAACCACAAATGGAACTGTGTGGTACAATGTGACATTTAATAAGAATGGTGTGGATTATGCAGGTTGGATCTGCGGAACCTATCTGGCAGTAACCGGACAGACTTCTGCGGATGGATCGCAGGGAGACACCACAACGGTGACGGATGAAGAATATGTTGCATCGTTAAAATCAGCAGGATTTCCGGACAGCTATTGTAACTCACTTCTGGCATTGCACCAGAAGTATCCAGACTGGCAGTTCGTTCCGGTACAGACAGGACTAGACTGGAATACCGTCATTGCAAATGAGAGTGTTGTCGGAAGGAATCTGGTGCAGAGTTCTTCCAATGATGCGAGAAAGTCAACGGAGACGGGGGCTTATGACTGGGCGACCAACAAATGGTATGGTTATGACGGAGCAGGCTGGGTAAGTGCCTCCTCCAATTACATAGCATATTGCATGGATCCGAGAAATTACCTGAATGACACGTATATTTTTCAGTTTGAAACGTTAGAATATGCGCCATATCAGAACGTGACAGGAGTTGGAAACATTCTGTCAGGCAGTTTCATGAGTGGAAACTATAGCGATACAGACGGAGCATCGCGAAGCTATGCAGATACTTTCATGGAAGTGGGACAGAACTTGAGTGTCAGTCCTTATCATCTGGCTGCAAGATGTAAGCAGGAGCAGGGAAATAAGGGGACAAGTCCTTTGATCTCTGGCAATTACTCTGGCTATAATGGATATTACAATTACTTTAATATCGGAGCATATACGACATCGTCTGCGTCTGCGACGGTCAACGGATTGATTTATGCGAAAAATAACGACTGGAATTCTATTTATAAATCAATTAATGGTGGAGCTGGTATCGTTGGAAATAATTATGTGAAAAAAGGGCAGAACACCTTATATTTCCAGAAATTTAATGTGGTGAATATGAACAGCATATACTCACATCAGTACATGACAAATGTGCAGGCGGCAATGTCAGAAGGAAAAACAATGAGCACGGCTTATGCGGATAAATCACAGGGATTTATATTCCGTATTCCGGTGTATAGCAATATGCCGGAGTCAGCAGTGACGTTTTCAGACAGTGGTAATCCGAATAACTGGCTCTCCTCTCTCAGCGTAAGCGGATATGGACTGACACCGTCTTTCCAGGGAGCAGTAACCGATTATTCCGTGATCGTTGGAACCGAGGTAAGCTCGATCAATGTAGGTGCTTCGGCAGTTGCACCGAAAGCGGGAGTTTCCGGGGCGGGAACTTATGCATTGAATTATGGAAATAATGCGATCAACGTAACTTGTGTGTCACAGAGCGGTTCGGCAAAAACCTACACGATCAATGTGGTAAGACAGCAGCCGGCAGCAGACAATACCCAGACACCGGAAAGTGGTGGAACAACGGTTGCGGACGGCATATCCGTTTCTACCTCCTATAAACTGGGAGATACCGTGATCACAGGTATTACACCGGGAACAGGCGCTTCTTCTGTACTTGCCAATATCTCAGCGGGAAGCGGCACGGTCAAAGTGCTGAAAGCAGATGGCACAGAAAATACCGGTGCAGTCGGAACAGGTAATAAAATTGCAGTATATGCAAATGGAACACTGGTGAAGCAGTATGACGTTGTCATTTACGGTGACATCAATGGAGATGGAAAAATCTCTGTGGTCGATCTGGTCATGATGCAGAAACAGATTCTTGGAACATCACAGCTTTCCGGTGCGTATGCAGCGGCTGCGGATATAAGCAGAGATGGAAAAGTTTCCGTAAAAGACCTTGTGCTTTTGCAGAAACATATTATAAATGCAGCACAGATTGAACAGTAACAGGGCTGTGTGGATAGAAAGAGTTATTTTAGTGAGAAAATACAATTTTCACACATAAGAATGGAGAGTAAAATGAAAAAGAAATTAGGTGTGATCATTACACTGTTAACATTATGCATCTGCCTTATGACACCGCAGATGCATGCCAAGGCGGCTTCCGGAAAAACAACGATCGCTGTGTCTGCCGGTTCCCTGAATATCGGACAGACTGTGACGGTAACGGCAAAAGCATTAAGTGCATCCGGGGACAGTGCATATGCCAATATGGTTTTGACCTATGATGCCGGCATTCTGGAGTTTGTGAGCTGTAATGCAACTTATGGCGGTGGCGGCGGAAGTATTTCGGTAGCGAGTGACAGCTTCAGTGTGACATTAAAAGCAATCAGTGCGGGAAAAGCTTCTATTTCGCTTTCTGCTACGGATGGTGTTATTTACGGTACCGAAGAAGAATTGGATTCCATGGCAGGCAGCAGCACTTCTGTAACGGTCAAAAACGAAGCAGCAGGCAGCAATACAGGAAATAACAGCAGTGCCGGTAACAACGGAAGCTCCGGCAGCAATGGAAATGCGGGAAATGGAAGCAGTTCTGGAACAGGAAGTAACAACAATACTGGAAGCAATACGAATACGGCCGCTTTATCCGCAGATAATTCCTTAAAGGCACTGACGATTTCACCGGGAACATTGTCTCCGGCTTTTAAGGGAAGCACCACAAAGTACACGGCAACGGTTGATAATTCCGTGACAAGTATTGCAGTGAGTGCAACACCGGTCAATGAAAAGGCAACGATTGAGTCTGTGACTGGAAATACGAATCTTGCAGTTGGGGCAAACGTTGTTAAGATAGTCGTAAAAGCAGAAAATGGCACAACAGCTACTTATAAAATCACTGTGACAAGACAGGCTGCAGGAACCACCGGAAGTGAGACGACAACTACAGGCGGTGAAAACGGAGACGACGGAAATGGTGACAGCGAGACTCCAGAAGACACCGAGGAAGTGGATGCAACGGAAACTCCGGTGCCGGCGGCAGACGTTGTGATCAATAACACAACCTACCATATCGCAGACAATTTTACAGAGGAACAGATTCCGGCTGATTTTACAGAAGCAACGGTTAATTTCCGGGGAGCGGAATGCAGAGGTCTGACATTCAACAAGGGAACGATCTCTCTGATCTATCTGGAAACAGACAATGTGGACGCAACGACCGGCAGATTTTTTATTTATGATGAGACCAGGGATGTTGTCTATGATTTTATGAAGTTTACAGCAGGGGAGAGCAGTTATGCTATCCCACTTCTGGCGCCGCTTGATTCGGTACTGCCGGAGAGTTATGTGCAGGTGTCCCTGCAAATGCCGGAAAATACTGTGATGACCGCTTACCAGCTTCCGGCAGAGGATGGAGAGGAAGCGTCTGATTTCTATATCTTTTATGGGGTAAATCAGGATGGAACCGAAGGCTGGTATCAGTATGATGCAGCAGAAGGCACTTACCAGCGTGTGAACGGAAATATTACAGAGACAGCGGATTCTTCTTCGGATGATCTTGCAGCATTGCAGAGCGAGTATGATGAACTCTCAAAGAAATATAAAGATGCAAAATCCTTTTCCAGAAACATGATCGCTGTGCTTATTTTTGTATTGGCAATCGCAGTTGTGATCATCCTGAATATCGTTCTCTTTGGCAGAAAGAAAAAAGGAAAAGACGAACTCTTAGAGGACGATAAAGTCGAACTCGAAGATGCAGAGTATGACGAAGATATAGATGAGGATGAAGTAGAAGACACCGAAACTGATAAAAAGCCTCTCTTTGGAAAATTCCATGGATTCCGCAAAAAAGAGGATGATTCTCTGCTGGATGAGGGTGATGAAATCAGTCAGGAGAAGACGATTGACTTGGTATTAGATGAACCGTCACAGGAAAAAACGAAAAAAGCAGAAAAAATAGAATCAGAAAGAGCAAAAGTAAAAGAAACAAAAGATGCAGAGGACGACGATTACTTTGATGATGAGGAAGAGTACATCGAGGAAGATCATCCAATCAACAGGGCTTACCGCGAATGGAATGATTATGAGGATGAAATTCCAGCTCCAGTGAAAAAAACAGTGACAGAACAAACATCTGAGCAAAAATCGTCCGAAGAGGATCAGAAAACCCAGCCAGAAAAAAATGAAACTTCTGTGAAAAAAGAAAAAGGATTGGAAGTTTTCGACCTAAATGATTTATAACATAAACAATTTCCGCACATAAAATTCGGCTATGCACCTTGAAAATTCAATAGCGGGCAGTCCAATTCATGCCGGGAGAATGGATGGAATCAAGACTCCGAGTCTATGACAGGTTTGGAGTTTTTCTTATGTTCCTTTTTCAAATGTAAAAATTGATTGTATAAAAGAAATGGGTAAGTTATAATATAGGTGTGGTCAGATGCCTTTTTGGGGATGACTATATCTGTTACAAAAAGGAGGAAGACCAGTGAATACAGAATTGAAAAATGCAGTGAAAGCAACAGACTCAAAAGCACAGTATGATACGAGTGCAAAGCGTCTGTTAGGGCAGAAAAGCATACTGGCACATATACTGGTAAAAACAGTTGATGAGTTTAAGGGTATGAATCCCAAGGATGTGGTCGACTGCATTGAGGGAACACCACATATCAGTACAGTACCGGTAGAGCCTGGACTCACAAATGCGGTCAGCGAAAAAAATGGTGAAAGGCTGGTCGGTTTCAACACAGAAAATGAAGAAATCAATGAAGGTCTGGTAAGATTTGATATCGTTTTCTATGTGCGTATGAGAGACGGATTGTCACAGATGATTATAAATGTAGAAGCACAGAAAGACAATCCTACGGGATACGAAATCTTAAATCGGGCAATCTTTTATGTGAGCAGACTGATCTCATCACAAAAAGAACGAGATTTTGAGAACTCCAGCTACGATGACATTAAGCGTGTATATTCAATCTGGGTATGTATGAACATGGACGAGAATAGCATGAGCCATGTGCATCTCACCAAGGAAGATTTGATCGGTTTCTATGAATGGAAGGGAGATCTTGATCTGCTGAATATCGTCATGCTTGGATTGGCAAAGAATCTGCCGGAACATGATGAGACATATGAACTGCACCGTCTGTTAGGAGCGTTGCTGTCACAGGAACTTACTATAGATGAAAAACTAAACATAATCGGAAAAGAATACGATATTCCTATTGAGGAGAACTTCAGGAAGGATGTGAGCGTTATGTGTAACTTGAGTCAGGGAATTGAAGAAAAGGGTATTGCGATTGGAGAAGCAGGACTCATTATGAAAATGTATAAGAATGGTTTCACAGCAGAGCAGATAGCTTCAGCCACAGATAAGGATATAGAAGAAGTGAAAGTGATTATTGCAGGGAAGAAACCTGCACTTGTGTAAAGTTATATAAGAAAAAATTAGCAAATACCGCATCAATTTTTTTGAAATACTAAATATTATAGTTAAATGCTTTGGAGCGGATTTTTGCTTTCGCTTGCCAAATTCAATATAAAATAGAATGTAGATAATTGCGAAACTCATTCATAACGTAAATTAAATTGTGAAAAATCAACAAAAGCTTGAGAAAACACTGGGGAACCGCCGGTACTTAGAAGGCAGGTACAACTTTTTTCAATCAGGTCTGTGCATTTACTGCACAGACCGTGCGAAAGTGATTCAAGTGTGAGCAAATTCCTATCTGCGAAGCAGATTATAAATGAATTTGCGAAGTACTGCGAAGAATGAGCAGTACCGTTGCGAGTGACACGTAGCGGAAGCGTGTTTTCGTTGATCTTGTTAACTTTTCGTAATATTCATAACGTAAAATTGAGTTTCGCAAATATCTAATAATTATAAAGAAAAGAGGAGAGAAACATGGAGATTTTAAAGTCAGCAGTTATTTTAGTAATCGGATTTGTATTGCTTATCAAAGGAGCAGATTATTTCGTAGAGGGCAGTTCCTCCGTGGCGAAAAAGTTTAAAGTCCCATCTTTGATCATCGGTATGACGATCGTGGCAATGGGAACAAGCTTACCGGAGCTTGCGGTCAGTGTTACCGCAGCCATGGCAGGGAACAATACACTCGCAGTCAGCAATGTGGCAGGATCCAATATTTTTAATCTGATGGTAGTCTGCGGTGCCTGTGCACTGTTTGCACCACTTGCCATTGAAAAGAATACATTAATGAAAGAGTTTCCGTTTTCGATTCTCTGTGCCGGTCTGCTTGTAGTTATGGGATATCTTGGAATGTCGTTAGGCCGCGTAGATGGTGTGATCCTGCTTGTGATTTTTGCCGTATACCTGTTCTGGATGATACAGTCTGCGAAAAAAGCAAGGACATCCGGTGATAAACTGGAAGCAGAAGAGGAGGCACTTGCCGAGGAAGAGATCAAAATCCTTCCGATGTGGAAATGCATGGTTTTTATTATTGGTGGAATGATCGCAATAAAGTTCGGCGGTGACTTTGTAGTCGATGGCGCATCTGCGATCGCAGCAGGATTCGGCTTAAGCCAGACACTGATCGGTCTTACAATCGTGGCACTTGGAACCAGCCTTCCGGAGTTAGTGACTTCTATTGTAGCTGCAAGAAAAGACGAAGTGGATATGGCACTCGGTAACGTGATCGGTTCCAACATTTTTAATATTTTACTGATCCTTGGTGTTGCAGCTGCGATCAGCCCGATCGCATTCCTCATGGAGAATATCATTGATATTATCATCCTGATCATCATGAGTGTGGTTGTATGGGGATTTGCATGGACATCCAAGAAAGTGAATCGTAAAGAAGGAATTATTATGCTTCTTATGTATGCGGTATATATGGTGTATATCTGCATGCGGTAAAAACATAGAAAAAAGTTATTGATAGGAAACGCTGGTTCTGGCAAATGCTGGTTCTGGAGTTTCTCTTGTATGAGCCTTTTGTTACGGATCAAGTATTCATCTTTTTAAATAAATCATCATAAAACGTCTTGATGCAAACAGTAAAGAACAGTAAAATAAATGTAAAACAGTAAAAGACAGTAAAGAACAATAAAACAACACCAAAACAGTAAACAAGAGTAAAGAACAGTAAAACTAAAGGAGAGCCTATGCAGAATCCATTTACGCTTACATTTGGGAAAAGTCCGTTAGAGCCGATAGAGCGTCCATTACAGACAATGGAAATTGTTGATACGTTTACAGCGGAAACGGTAAATCAGCAGATGTTCATTATCACAGGTGTACAAGGTTCGGGAAAAACAGTGATGATGACTGAGATTGCAAGACGGCTGAGGGAAAGAGAAGACTGGGTAGTGATAGAACTGAATCCTGCTACCGATTTATTACAGGGAATGTTAGCAAAACTAAATAGCAATAAAGTTTGTGCAGCAATCATAAAGTCTGCGAAAATTGATTTATCCTTTTTCGGGTTTGGCGTAGCGATAGAGGGTGTTCCGCCACTCACGGATACGGAGACGGCGATCATTACTATTTTGGAAAAACTGAAAAAGCAGGACAAGAGACTGTTGATTACAATCGACGAAGTTACAAATAATGATTATATGAAGGTGTTTGCAGGTTCATTCCAGATTTTTGTAAGACAGGATCTGCCTGTATTTTTACTGGCAACGGGTTTATATGAAAATATTGATGAATTACAGAATGAAAAAAATCTAACCTTTTTATTTCGGGCACCAAAGATTCAGTTAAAACCATTGAATCAGCAGGCGGTTATGAATAAGTATAAAAACATTTTTCAAATAGATCAGGATGTGGCAAAACAAATGGCAGAGCTGACGAGGGGGTACCCATTCGCATTTCAGGTACTCGGTTATCTGACATGGAATCACAGTGGTCATTATGAGGCAGTACTAGAAGAGTATGAGCAGTATTTGAGCGAGTTTGTATACGACAAAATATGGTCAGAGTTATCGCAGAAGGATCGCATTGTGGCAAGGGGAATTGCCGAGACAGAAAGCGGAAAAATCAAAGAAATCCGGGAACATCTTGGCATGGAAACAAATGAGTTTAATCCGTATCGCAAAAGACTTATGAAAAAGGGGATTGTCTCAGGCGAGACCAGAGGGTATGTATTTTTTACACTGCCGCTTTTTGAGAGATATGTGATCGATAATTCATGAGTGAAAACAGGCGAATACAATTCAGGCATTATGTCGTCCCCGTATTGTGTACACCGTGGAAAAAGCGTATAATACAAAGCACGAAATGGAAAGATATTATATACGGACGGAGGTAGTCATTATGTCATTTTTTGATGAGATGAAAGAGTCATTGGTATCAGCAGGAAAAGATGTATCCCAGAAAGCGAAGGAAGTATCCGGTGTTGCCAAGTTAAAACTAGACGTAAAGTCCAAAGAAGATTATGTAGAAAAACAGTATGCAGAACTGGGACGTACCTATTTTGATGCACACAAAGATGATGAGGAAAATGCCGAAAATGAACAGTTCAAAGTGATCAAAGAAGCACTGGCAGAGATCGAGCGCATGAAAACGGAGATCTTAAATCTTCAGGGCGCAGCAGAATGTCCAAACTGCGGAGCAAGAATGCCACAGGGCGCATCTTTCTGCAGCAGTTGTGGAGCAAAAATGGCAGAGCCGGAGCATTTTACAGGCGAAGTTGTCGATGATGAGAAATTCGACGAATAAAGAAATGCATATCATTCGTTTACAGAGAAACGATGCACAGAAAATGTAAAATTCAATGCAATAGCACGGAAACACCGAAAAACCAATGTATTCATTGACTTTTCAGTATTTCCGTGCTATTTTATGTGATAGGCGTTCAGCGTCTGATGCAAGAGGACGTGATAATGCATACGATTATTTTAATATAAAACACAATGAAAAAGAGAGTACATGAAATGGAACTCAACAGATCATCTGTACAGATGGTCTTAGCAGAGAGGTTCCCGGGATATCCTGCGGATCTGATTTTAACTCAGTAATATCAGATCCGCAGGATATCATGGTGCGAGGGAATGAGGAAAGCTTCATGGAACATGGCTTTGGAGTGGCAGGGCTGAACGGATGCAGAAAAGTGGCATGCGATAAGTTCTGACGGGACCGCCTGTTACAGCGGAGATGTTTTTCAAATAGAAAGACATGCTGAGGTCTGTATTGTGGGATACAGATGAATTGAAGTGGTAACACGGGAACAACCCGTCTTCTGGGTAATCAGAGGGCGGTTTTTTATTACAGTCCACTTATTGCGCATGTGAACTGTAATAAAGATAATTATAGGTAATTGCGAAACTCACAGAAAACGTGAGGTAAGTTGTGAAAATGTGACAAAAGATTGAGAAGACATTGGGGAACCGCCGGTTCTTGCTTGGCAGACATAGCGTTAGCTATGGCTGGCATGCTAGTACCGTTGCGAGTGACACATAGTGAGAGCGTGTCTTCGAAAATTTTGTTACATTTCCACAACATTCATAACATAAATAGAGTTTCGCAATTGCCTAAAAGATAATTAAGGAAAGAGGTAGTGAGAATGAGCAATAAAGGAAAGTATTATATGACAACAGCGATTGCCTATACATCGGGCAAACCGCATATCGGAAACACTTATGAGATCGTACTTGCAGATGCGATCGCCAGATATAAAAGAGCAGAAGGTTATGATGTATATTTCCAGACAGGAACTGACGAGCACGGACAGAAGATTCAGGAAAAAGCAGAGGCAGCAGGTATTACACCAAAGGAATTCGTAGATGGAGTTGCAGGAGAGGTAAAAGCAATCTGGGATCTGATGAACACATCCTATGATAACTTTGTCCGCACTACAGATGCAGACCATGAAAAATGCGTAAAGAAAATCTTTAAAAAATTATACGATCAGGGAGATATCTATAAGGGAGCTTACGAGGGACTTTACTGTACACCATGTGAATCCTTCTGGACAGAGTCCCAGCTTGTAGATGGCAAATGCCCGGACTGCGGACGTGAAGTAAAACCGGCAAAAGAGGAAGCTTATTTCTTCAAAATGAGCAAATACGCAGACCGTCTGATCGATTACATTAACACACATCCGGAGTTTATCCAGCCGGTATCCCGTAAGAACGAGATGATGAACAACTTCTTACTTCCGGGCTTGCAGGATTTATGTGTATCCAGAACATCCTTCAGTTGGGGAATCCCGGTAGATTTTGATCCGAAACATGTTGTTTATGTATGGCTTGACGCACTGACCAACTACATTACAAAAATTGGTTATGACCCGGATGGTTCTTCTGAGTTGTTTCAGAAAAACTGGCCTGCAGATTTACACTTAATTGGAAAGGATATCGTCCGTTTCCATACGATTTACTGGCCGATCTTCTTAATGGCATTGGATCTGCCATTGCCAAAACAGGTGTTTGGCCATCCATGGCTTTTACAGGGCGGCGATAAGATGAGCAAATCCAAAGGAAACGTGATCTATGCAGACGATATGGTAAGACTGTTCGGCGTAGACGCAACCCGTTACTTCGTACTTCATGAGATGCCATTTGAAAATGACGGTGTCATCACATGGGAATTAGTAATTGAGAGATTCAACTCTGATCTTGCCAACATTTTAGGAAATCTGGTAAACAGAACCATCTCCATGAGCAACAAATATTTTGATGGTGTTGTGAGAAAAACAGGCGTGACTGCAGAAGTCGATGAGGATTTAAAGGCTGTCGTTACCGGAACCAGAGATAAAGTACAGGAGAAAATGGACAAACTCCGTGTGGCAGATGCGATCACCGCTGTATTTGACCTGTTCCGCCGCTGCAACAAATACATCGATGAGACGACTCCATGGGTGCTTGCAAAAGATGAGGCAGACCATGACCGTCTTGCAGAGGTATTATATAATCTGACAGAGTCCATCACGATCGGAGCAGGATTACTGCACAGCTTCCTGCCGGAGACAGCAGAGAAGATCGTAAACCAGCTGAATACTACATTGCGCGATTATGACGATCTGGACAAATTCGGACTTTACGAAAGTGGAAGCAGAGTGACAGATACACCGGAAATCTTATTTGCACGTCTGGATGCAAAAGAGGTTATGCCGAAAGTGGAGGAGATCAAAGCAGCCCAGAAAGCAGAGTTTGAGGCAGAACAGAAGAAACTTGCCGGAGAAACGGAAACAGCAGAAGAAGCGGAAGAATCCGCAATTGACATTGAACCGAAAGCAGAGATTGAGTATGATGATTTTATGAAGATGCAGTTTCAGGTAGGAGAGATCATTGCCTGCGAAGCAGTTCCAAAATCAAAGAAATTACTCTGCTCACAGGTGAAGATCGGAAGTCAGGTAAAACAGATCGTTTCCGGTATCCGCAAGCATTACACACCGGAAGAGATGGTTGGCAAAAAAGTCATGGTATTAGTGAACTTAAAACCGGCAAAACTTGCAGGTGTAGTCTCAGAGGGTATGTTACTCTGTGCAGAGGATGAGAACGGGGAACTTGCATTGATGGTTCCGGAGAAAAAGATGCCAAGCGGAGCAGAAATCTGCTAGAAAAACAGAAATTAAGACACAATTAAGATTTCTCTACTATTAAAATACTTTTTTAACTGCTAAAATAAAACTGTTCAGGCTGATAAATGCCGGACAGTTTTATTTTATTCATGTTTGCAGCAAAGGACAGGTTTGTCCGTAAAGCGGGAGACAGGCTGTTCACAGAAAAATATTGGGAGGATAGGACATGCAGACAATTTTAGTGTGTGATGATGATAAAGAAATTGTGGAAGCGATCGAGATCTATTTACAGCAGGAAGGCTTTCATGTGCTGAAGGCATATGATGGTGAAGAAGCGCTTGAGATATTGAAGAACAATGAAGTACATCTTCTGATCATGGATGTCATGATGCCGAAGCTGGACGGAATCCGTGCAACCCTGAAAATCCGTGAGAACAGCAGTATTCCGATCATCATTTTGTCAGCAAAAACAGAGGATTCAGACAAAATCTTAGGACTGAATATCGGGGCGGATGATTATGTGGAGAAACCGTTCAATCCGCTGGAACTGGTGGCAAGGGTGAAATCCCAGCTCCGCCGCTATACGCAGCTTGGAAATGCAGCAGAATCCGGTGACAGTATTTATACAGTTGGAGGTTTGAGCATCAATGACGATCTGAAGGAAGTGACGGTGGATGGCGAAGTGGTGAAGCTTACCCCGATCGAGTATAACATTCTTTTACTGTTAGTAAAGAACCAGGGAAAAGTATTTTCTATCAACCAGATTTATGAGAGCATCTGGAATGAGGATGCGATCGGAGCGGATAATACAGTGGCAGTACACATCCGCCATATCCGCGAGAAGATAGAGATTAATCCAAAAGAACCCCGCTATCTGAAAGTTGTATGGGGTGTTGGTTACAAAATTGATAAGAATTAAGAGTTAAGGAGCAATTATGGAGAGCCATCCTTATTCCTACGGAACAAAACTGACGGGTCTGATCCTGCATCTGTTTTTTACAGTGGTTTTAACGATAGCAGTATTTTTGCTGGCATCCATGCTTAGTAAAAATATTTTTGAGTTGTCAGACGTTGGAACAGAACAGTTTCTGGATTCCGGGTATTACACAAAATGTATTGAAAAAAAATGTGATGACCTGAGCGATTACCTGCGTCTGCTGATCAAAGGTGAAAGCCGTACTTCAGAGGAGAACAGGCGTTATCTGCAATACACCAATGAGTTTAAGAGTGGTGAGAGTAATTTCTGCTATTGGTACAGGATTGGTGAGGCGTGGTACACAAATCAGCCGGACACGAAGGAAGGACAGGAGTTTGACGTGGAAGCTGTGCTGATGGAGGCGAAGACCATGGGAAATTACCTGATCTATGATCTTGTGGACAAAGAATTTGGCACTGACATTAACGGCATGGCAGACTACTTCTTTGGCGGCGGAAATCAGATGCTCTGGCCTGCAGATGATATGACACTGATCATCGGGATCGATACGGAGCTGTCTGCAGAAGATGATATTTATGAGGCATCCCGGGAGTACGAACAGCTTCATCCATGGATCAAAGTCTGTATTTTCTGTGGTCTGGTCAGTCTGATGGGATGGATCATCTCGCTGGTTTATCTGACTTTGGCAACCGGACGCCGTACAGGCGAGGAGAAAATCCATCTGAATCCGATCGATAAGATCAAGACGGAGATCCTGGTGGCAGCTTTTATTTTTATGATGGCAGAGCTTGTGATCCTCATTACAAAAGTAAACAGTGAGGAATGGGCTGTTTATGGGATCATTGTGGCATCGGGAACCGTGAGTCTTGTGATCGACGGATTATTCCTGATCTTTTATCTGAGCATGGTGCGCAGAATGAAAGCGGAGATGCTCTGGGAGACAAGCGTTGCGTGCTGGCTCGAAAGAGGCATCCGCAAAGTATTTGCCAGACAGAAAACAACGGTGCGTGTGCTGCTGCTTTTTGCAGGACACATGGCTGTCTGCTTCATATTGGCGGTCGGTGCATTTTACTATCGGAGCATGACTGCACTGGTGCTGCTGCTCTTATTTTCAGCGGGAGAGTGTTACATGATTCTGCGAAAGGCAGTGGAGCAGTATCAGATCCGGCTGGGTGTGGAGAAGATCAGGGATGGAGCGCTTTCCGGAAAAATTGACATTGAACAGTTGCACGGCGAGGAGAAAAGTCTTGCGGAGGCGATCAATAACATTGGAGAAGGTCTTTTACATGCAGTGGATGACAGCACCAAAAATGAACGCATGAAGGCAGATCTTATTACAAATGTATCTCATGATATCAAAACACCACTGACATCAATTATTAATTATGTAAACCTGATGAAGCTGGAAAAAATTGATAATGAGCGTGTGCAGGGATATATTAAGATTCTGGATGAAAAATCACAGCGGTTAAGGCAGCTTACAGCGGATCTTGTGGAGGCATCTAAGATCAGTTCCGGTAATGTGAAGCTTGACATGCAGGTCATTGATCTTGTAGAACTTGTCTATCAGACAAGCGGAGAGTTTAATGAGAAGTTTGAGCAGAAAGAACTTACGATCGTCACAAAACTCCCGAAGACAGCTGTGCTCATCCGCGCAGATGGCAGACAGCTTTACCGCGTGATCGAAAATCTTTATAATAATGTTGCAAAGTATGCACTGGAAAAAACAAGGGTGTATGTGGATATTGCATATGTGGAAGAAAAGGTTGTCTTTTCCATTAAGAATGTATCAGAACATTCCCTTGCAAGGGAGAACAGCAATGCCGGAGATCTGACGGAACGTTTTATCCGCGGGGATTCGTCGAGAACGACCGAGGGAAGTGGTCTGGGACTTTCCATCGCAAAGAGCCTTACGGTTTTAATGGGTGGAGTGTTTGACATTAAGGTGGATGGTGATCTGTTTAAGGCATCTATTACATTCCCACAATATGTAGACGAGAACAGCAGTAATCCGAAAATGGAAGAGCCGGCAAGCGAAGATGATTACGAGATTGAAGAATTAGAACCAGAGGAGAGAACAGAGGAAGAATGATAAAAGCAGTTATTTTTGACATGGATGGCGTGCTAATTGACACAGAAAAATGGTTGAATATATACTGGCAGCAGGCGGCAAAAGAGGCGGGATTTCATTTTACCAGAGAGCATGGACTTGCAATCCGCAGCCTTGCAACAAAGTATACAGGACCTTATCTGCAAAAGATATTTGGACCGGAATTTGATTATGAAGCGATCCGGGCGAGACGCAAACAGCTCATGAAAGAACATATTGAGAAAAATGGGATTGAGAAAAAGCCGGATGTGGATGAAATCCTGGATTATCTCTGCTCAAAGAACATCAAGACTGCCGTTGCAACAGCAACGGATCCGGAACGTACAAAACAGTATCTCACACAGATTGGTATCTACGATAAATTTGATCAGCTTGTGAGCGCCACAACCGTAGAGAACGGAAAACCGGAGCCTGACGTGTACCTTTATGCATGTGAGCAGATTGGGGAGAAACCAAAGGATTGCATTGCGGTGGAAGATTCGCCAAATGGAATCTTATCTGCATACCGCGCAGGGCTTTCTGTTGTGATGGTGCCGGATCTCGCAGAACCGGACGAGGAGACAGCAAAACTTCTGTATGCAAAATTTGATACACTCGCCGGATTGAAAACAATCATTTAGAAGAGAAAGAACTTTGGGGATTCCCGGAGTTCTTTTTTAAATGCATAAAACAATTGATTTATTAATTTAGTGTATGAAAGTCTTGATTTTTACAGGGAGTATCTTTATAATTCATATAAAAGCGCGAAAGACGAGTTGAGTTAGAAAGCTTCGCCGGAGATTGGGATGGAGGAACGTATGAAATTATATGATAGTGGCGTTTACCTTGTAAACGGAAAAGAAATTATGACGGACGCGGCAGAGGTACAGCAGAAGACGGGAAAAGCTGTCACAAAAGAGCAGGCTGCCGAAAATACCATCGCTTATGGTATTTTGAAAAAACATAATACTTCAGGAAACATGGACAAGCTTCAGGTTAGATTTGACAAGCTTACCTCACATGATATTACATTCGTAGGAATCATTCAGACCGCAAGAGCATCTGGCTTAGAGCGTTTTCCAATGCCATATGTGCTGACGAATTGTCATAACAGTTTATGTGCAGTTGGCGGTACGATCAACGAAGATGACCATATGTTTGGACTTACCTGTGCAAAAAAATACGGTGGAGTTTATGTTCCACCACATCAGGCAGTGATCCACCAGTTTGCAAGAGAGATGTTAGCAGAGAGCGGAGCCATGATCTTAGGATCTGATTCCCATACCCGCTACGGTGCATTGGGAACCATGGCAGTCGGCGAAGGCGGACCGGAGCTTGTAAAACAGTTACTGAACAAAACATACGATATTGATATGCCGGGCGTTGTAGGTGTTTACCTGACCGGAACACCACAGAAAGGGGTTGGACCTCAGGACGTTGCCCTTGCCATTATCGGTGAAGTGTTTGATAAAGGTTATGTGAAGAATAAAGTCATGGAATTTGTGGGACCGGGTGTGTCGAACTTAAGCGTTGATTTCCGTATCGGCGTGGACGTTATGACGACCGAGACGACCTGCCTTTCCTCTATCTGGAGAACCGATGAAAAGGTACAGGATTTCTATGCGATCCATGGAAGACCGCAGGCATACAAAGAGCTGAATCCGGGGGATGTGGCTTACTATGATGGAATGATCGAGATTGACCTCGGTCAGATCAAACCAATGATCGCAATGCCATTCCATCCAAGCAACACTTATACCATCGAAGAGCTGAATGCAAATCTGATGGATATTCTGGACGACTGCGAGAAACGTGCAGAAGTCAGCTTCGACGGAGCTGTAAAATTAGATTTAAAGAGCAAAGTAAGAAACGGAAAGCTTTATGTAGATCAGGGAATTATTGCGGGCTGTGCCGGCGGTGGATTTGAAAATATCTGTGATGCCGCAGACATTTTAAAAGGTGCGAGCATCGGACCGGATGAGTTTACATTGAGCGTATATCCGGCAAGTACCCCGATTTACATGGAACTTGTAAAAAATGGTGCAGTGGCAAGCCTCATGGAGACAGGAGCAATCGTCAAAACAGCGTTCTGCGGTCCTTGCTTTGGTGCCGGAGATACTCCTGCAAACAACGCATTCTCCATCCGCCACTCTACAAGAAACTTCCCGAACCGCGAAGGTTCCAAGGTCCAGAAGGGACAGGTTGCATCTGTTGCGCTTATGGATGCAAGATCCATTGCAGCAACTGCAGCAAATAAGGGATATTTGACCGCAGCTACCGATCTGGATGTAAATTATACAAAACCGAAATACTTCTTCGACAGCAGGATATACGAGAATCGCGTCTTTGACAGCAAGGGAGTGGCTGATCCAAGTGTGGAGATCCAGTTTGGACCAAATATCAAAGACTGGCCGGCAATGAGTGCATTACCGGAGCATATGGTATTAAAGGTTGTTTCAGAGATCCATGATCCGGTTACGACAACTGACGAGCTGATCCCATCCGGAGAGACTTCCTCCTTCCGATCCAATCCGCTTGGATTGGCAGAGTTTGCACTTTCCAGAAAAGATCCGCTCTATGTGGGACGTGCAAAAGAGATCCAGAAGGCAGAGAAGGCAGTGGAAGCCGGAGAGTGTCCGGTTGAGGCTGTACCGGAATTGCAGGCAGTGATCGATACGATCAAGACGGTTTATCCTGATTTTGGTGAGAAAGCGAGAAAAGAGAAAGGCTATGCAGGATTTGGAAGTACCATTTTTGCAGTGAAACCGGGGGATGGTTCTGCGCGTGAGCAGGCTGCTTCCTGCCAGAAGGTACTCGGAGGCTGGGCGAACATTGCGAATGAGTATGCAACCAAACGTTATCGTTCCAATCTGATCAACTGGGGTATGCTGCCATTCATTATCGGGAAGGGTGATCTTCCATTTGAAAATCTGGATTATCTCTTTATTCCGGAGATCAGAAAAGCTGTTGAGGACAAGCAGTCTGAAATCCAGGCTTACGCAGTGAAAGACGGCGCATTAAAACCATTCAGCCTTCATATGGATGCCCTGACGGATGATGAGCGGGAGATCATTTTAAAAGGCTGTCTCATCAATTACTACCGTGGTTAATTTAAAAATCTAAAAAGATGATAAAAACAGAGGTCTGCTTAGTGACAGACCTCTGTTTTTGCGTTAGAATGAGAGTATAAATTACGCTTAGAAGCGCATGTTTGCACAAGTCGTTTCCGGCAGAAAAAGGAGAGCTTAAGTTGGAAGAACTAAAACAAAACGAACAGATACAGACACCGAAGACAAAAAAGACAGATGAATTTCATTTGAAACAGATCACGATCATAGCGCTTGCTATTTTTATCACATTCTGCTGCTGCATTTTATTTTTCTTTGTCATATACCGTTATAACGGGTTTACAGATTTCTGGAAGAAACTGACATATATTTTACAGCCGGTCATTATCGGACTGGTTGTGGCATATCTTCTGAATCCGTTGATGAAACTCATAGATGGAAAGTTATTTTCCCTGTTTAAAGGAAAGATGAAGAGTGAGAAAAAAGCGAAAAAAATATCAAGAGGGCTGGCAATCGCAGGTGCACTGCTGTTTTTGGTAGGCATCATTGTCCTGCTGATCGCTGCGATCGTTCCATCCATCATCCAGAGCATACAGGGCATCATATCCACACTCCCTGCTGAGGTGCGTTCGCTTGTTGACTGGATCAATGATATCGCCAAGGGAGACAGCCAGATAGCGGACATTGCGGAAGAAGTGATCACACAGGTAAGTAACTTCTTTGAAAACTGGATGAAAAACACACTGCTTCCACAGGCAGAGATTTATATTACTTCCATCACAACCGGAGTGATCACCGGAGTAAAATTTGTGATCAATATTCTGGTCGGACTTATCATCTCTGTGTATGTTATGGCGAGTCAGGAGAAATTTGCAGGTCAGGCGAAGAAAATCATTTATGCCATTTTTAAACCGGTCAGAGCCAATGTTGTAGTAGAGACTGTGCGGAAGAGCAACGAGATCTTTGGCGGATTTATCAGTGGAAAAATTTTAGATTCTGCCATTATCGGTGTGATTGCCTATATCGTGCTTGCGATCATGAAAATGCCGGATACCATGCTGGTGGCTGTGATCATTGGTGTGACCAATATTATTCCGTTTTTTGGACCTTTTATCGGGGCGATCCCATCCTTTATCATTATTGTTTTACAGAATCCGGTACAGGGATTATATTTCCTGATTTTTGTTATCATTTTACAGCAGGTAGACGGAAATATTATCGGACCGAAGATCCTCGGAGATTCCACCGGGCTTTCCTCTTTCTGGGTTGTATTTGCCATTCTCGTATTTGGCGGTCTGTGGGGCTTCCCTGGAATGCTGCTTGGTGTGCCGATCATGGCAGTGATTTATTATATTGTTTCCAATGTTGTCACATATTCCCTGAAAAAGCGTGGGATCCCGGCAACGGAGATAGATTATGTCAACCTTGACCGCATCGATAAGCACACCAATCAGCCGGTTTATGAGACCACGGAAAAGAATAAAAAACAGGATGAAAAATCGGCAGGGGAAGCATGATAATTTTTGACATCTAATTGTGCCTATGATAAACTAAAAGGTATCATAGACAAATTGAAAAAGGTAATGGATCATTACGGAAAATGCACAGTTTGAGGTGGCAGAATTGGATAAATATGAATATAAATTAAAGCTGGATCAGATGAAATCACTCACAGCCGAGGGGAAATACGAAGAGGCGGCTGAGATCGCGGATACCATCAACTGGCGTAAGATAAAGAACATTAACGCTCTGGTAAAAGTAGGAGAGATCTACGAGAAAGTAGGGCGTTATGATGAGAGCAAGGATGTTTTGCTGACGGCTTATGACAAGTCGCCGATCGGCAGAATGATCATTTATCGTCTTGCAGAGGTTGCAGTCAGGACAAAGAGTTTTGATGAGGCAAAAGAGTATTATCAGGAGTTTGTGGAGATCGCACCTCATGATAATTTAAAATACGTGTTAAAGTATGAGATAAGCAAAGCGCAGGGTGCAGATATCGGCACCCTTATTGGCATTTTAGAAGAACTCAAAGAGCAGGAGTATTCAGAAGAGTGGGCATATGAGCTTGCATATCTGTACCATAAAGCCGGTATGAGCGAGAAATGTATCGATGCCTGTGACGAACTGATCTTATGGTTTGGTGACGGTCCATATGTGGAACGTGCATTAGAATTAAAGATGCTGTACCAGCCACTGACAAAACAGCAGGAAGACAAGTACCGCACATTCCGTCAGAGACATGACGGCGTTGTAGAAGTGAGACCGGAAGATCCGTTAGAATCCGGGGAGATCATACCGGAACCGGTGCAGATCAAAGATGTGAAGATGTCTGCGGAACGCTTTAACACACAGAACCTGCAGGAAGAACTTCAGAGAAGTATGCATGAGATCATGAATGCCACGGAAAAAGAGGCAGTCAATGATACGATGGATAACATTAAGAAACTGGTAGAGGATATTCCGTATCTCCAGATTCCATCCGAGAAAGAAGAAGAGCCGCAGGAAGAAGAAGTTTACCAGCATATTGAGACAGATGAGGAGATTGACAATTCTTTAAAATCCAATTTCCAGGAGATGTTAGTGGATGAGGATGGACAGATGAGCCTTTATATGCAGGGAGGCAGAGTGGCAGAGCCGCAGGTATCCGGACAGATGAGCATTGAGGATGTGCTTGCTGAATGGGAAAAGACCAAGCGTGCCGCAGAGGCAGCCTTGCAGGAAGCAGAGCAGAGAAAACTCGAGTCTGCAAAGGCGAGAGCACTTCAGGAAGCGGAAGAACTGCTGGGGCGGCTTGCGGATGTCATTCCAATGCTTGATTCCGGCTTGACGCCGAAGGATCTTCTGGATCAGAAATACTTAAGCAAAGACGGACAGCCGAACGACAGTGCAGTCTCCATGGTTACGAACATGAACCAGTTTTTACAGCAGGAGATCGACCGCCTCAGCGATGAAAATGCACAGATGGATGAACAGCTCGCAGCTGTCGGGGCATCTCCGGTTGGAGATTACATGGCAAACGCCGGTGTGGCTGCGGAAGACGCAGCACAGAACGTTGTGGCAGCCGGTGTACAGGAATTAATGGCAGAGGAAGAACTTCCGGAAATCGCAATGCCGGAAGGATTGGATGATATTGACAATCAGTGGGAGGATGAGGACTTCGAGGAGCTGGATGCAGAAGTTCCACAGGAGAATGCCGCATCCCTTGCAGAACACACAGCAGAGCAGACCAAACCGGAAGCGTTAGCAGAAGCGGACGACACAATGGAGGCAGGCACATCTGCGGAAGATGTGGAAGCAGCTATTTTAGCAGAGACTGCGCGCCAGATGGCAAAAGAATCAGTGGAAAAAGAAGAATTACCGGAGATTGAGCTGCCAGGGGACTTAGACCTTGGAAAAGAGGAAACAGCAGAAGAGATTCTTCCTGCCATTGCGGAACCGGAGGCATTTGAAGTTCCGGATACGATCAGTAAGCTTTCCAAAGAATTAAGAGAAATCTTTACATATTTTGTTCCAATCACGGGTATGGAAGAACAGCTCTGTCAGGCACTTACAGGTGCATCCCAGCATCTGGCGAAGGGAGCGACAGCTGGAACCGGAAATATGATCATACAGGGCGGTTCCGGAAGCGGTAAGACAGTGCTTGCGACGAGTATGATCAAGGCATTACAGAAAGAAACCGGAAAGCCAAACGGCAAGATCGGCAAGATCGAAGCATCTGTCCTCAATCAGAAGGATGTTGCAGCATTGCTGAAAAAAGTAGCCGGTGGCTGCCTGATCATCGAAAAAGCCGGAGATCTGTCCCGGGAGACAGCGTTAAAACTTTCTCTTTTATTAGAACAGGATACAAGTGGAGTGCTTGTGATCATTGAGGATACAAAACACGGAATCCAGAAGGCTTTATCCAGAGATGATGGATTTGCAGCGAAGTTTTCTGAGAAGATCAATATCCCTATTTTTACCAGTGATGAGCTGGTTTCGTTTGCAAAATCTTACGCAAATGAATTGGGATATACCATTGATGAGATGGGTGTGCTGGCGTTGTATAACAGCATCAGTAATATTGAGCATGCTGACAGGGAGACAACCCTGACAGAGGTGAAAGAGATCGTCGATAAAGCAGTAGCACATTCAGAAAAGGGTGGTTTGAAAAAGGCGTTCAGCATTATCACATCCAGAAGATATGATGAGGATGATTACATTATCTTACGGGAGAAAGATTTTGACTAAAGAAGAAAACCACAGTGAGTCTGCGGTTTAGAGATAGAAGCGAAGAGGGGTAGGGAATATGGCAAATTTTACTGAATTAGACCGCTATCTGTTCGGTCAGGCGACACATTACGATATCTATCGGAAGCTGGGTGCACATTTTGCAGAGGTAAAGGGAGTAAAGGGAGTATACTTCGACCTGTGGGCACCGAATGCGGAAAGAGTTTTCGTGATCGGCTCATTTAACGGATGGAATGAGACAGCAAATGAGATGACACGCCTGAAACCGGAGACAATGGGGATTTACGAATTGTTCATTCCGGGATTGCAGGAGGGAGAGCTATATAAGTATCTGATTGAGACAAAAGATGGCAAGCGTCTTTATAAGGCAGATCCTTATGCAAATTATGCAGAACTCCGGCCAGGAACAGCATCTGCGATTGCGGATATTGAACATTTTAAATGGACAGACAGCAAGTGGATGGAGAACCGTAAAAAAGAAGAGGATGTGTATGCACAGCCGATGGCAATCTACGAGGTTCATCCGGGCTCCTGGAAACGTCATCCGGGCAGGGATGATGAAGGATTTTACAGTTACAGGGATCTCGTAACCTATCTGATCCCATATGTAAAAGAAATGGGGTACACTCACATTGAGCTGATGGGTATTTCGGAGTATCCGTTTGATGGTTCCTGGGGATATCAGGTAACCGGATACTATGCACCGACCTCCCGCTACGGAAAGCCTGAGGACTTTGCATATTTTATCAACGAGTGCCACAAGAATAAAATCGGTGTGATCCTGGACTGGGTACCGGCACATTTTCCAAAAGATGCCCACGGACTGGCAGAGTTTGATGGTACATGCCTGTATGAGTATGCAGATCCAAGAATGGGAGAGCATCCGGACTGGGGAACCAAGATTTTTGATTATGGCAAAAATGAGGTGAAGAACTTCCTGATCGGCAGTGCGCTGATGTGGGTAGAGCACTATCATATTGATGGTCTCCGTGTGGATGCGGTTGCCTCTATGTTATATCTGGATTATGGAAAAGAAGAAGGACAGTGGGTCCGCAATAAATATGGCGATAATAAGAATCTGGAAGCCATTGAGTTCTTTAAGCATATTAACACATTGATTCTGGGACGTAACCACGGAGCGGTGATGATCGCAGAGGAATCTACTGCATGGCCGAAAGTGACCGGTCCGGTAGAAGAGGACGGACTGAACTTCAGTTATAAATGGAATATGGGATGGATGCATGACTTCCTTGATTATATGAAGTTAGACCCATATTTTAGAAAAAATAATCATCATAAAATGACATTTGCCATGAGTTATAATGCGAGCGAACATTATATCCTGGTGTTATCTCATGACGAAGTGGTACATTTAAAATGCTCTATGCTCAATAAGATGCCTGGACTCGGAAGAGACAAATTCCAGAATCTTATGGCTGGTTATGCCTTTATGCTTGGACATCCCGGCAAAAAACTTCTGTTTATGGGACAGGAATTTGCACAGCTTCAGGAGTGGAGTGAGGAGAGAGAGTTAGACTGGTATCTGCTCGAGAACCCGGATCACAAACATATGCAGGACTGGGTAAAAGCACTCCTGCACTTATACCAGAAGAATCCGTGTCTTTATGAATTAGACGGCAATTGGGATGGTTTTGAGTGGATCAATGCGGATGACGCAGACCGCAGCATTTACAGTTTTGTCCGTAAGAGTAAAGATGGAAAGAACAATATGCTGTTTGTATGTAACTTTACTCCGGTTGCCCGCCCGGATTACCGTGTCGGTGTGCCAAAGAAAAAGACCTATAAACTTGTCTTAGACAGTGATGCTGCTGAATTTGGCGGTGAAGGAGTTGAAAAACCGGTATCCTACAAAGCTGTGAAATCAGAGTGTGATGGAAGAGCGTTCTCCTTTGCATATCCGCTTTCCGGCTATGGAATTGCAGTGTTCAAATATTAAGCCGGAGGTTAACGGACGTAGTGTCGCAGATTCTGTGGTGCTTTTATAGGTTGTGACAGGCAGATATAAGCGTCCTTTCACAAGTCAGAATTTTATATGTTAATGAAAAAGAA
>OIWQ01001560.1_pt1 | contig 26762 bp, 21 predicted proteins | sample 1587571 | NCBI WGS metagenome assembly OIWQ01 (sample SAMEA3888910, study PRJEB22519) | human gut metagenome | biome: human gut; feature: human-associated habitat; material: faeces | place: Denmark | collected 2010 | reverse complement strand
AAAGATATAATGATAAATGAATGTGTGCAAGGTGGCATCGCGGATACGCTTACGATTTAGTGATACTTCAGTGATAGGTAACTGCCGCTTGCCGATACCTATCACTGCTACAACTGCATTGATATCAATGCTTTACGGCGTTTTGTACCATAAAAAGTGATAGAATGAGGGGTTAAAAATAAAAAACAAAAAGAGGAGTGAAGCAGTGTTGCTTTACTCCTCTTTATAATAATGTGTGTGCTGTGATTTGCTAACCGTCAGTCGTTGTTAAAGCGCTCACGGGCTCTTTTCAGTATAGCCGCCACGCTGGTGGCAGGCTTCTTGAGCTGTTGCTGCTTGCGCTCTTCGTAGTCGCGTCTTTGGCGTTCGAGAAAGTTGTCTGCCATAACTGCGCTTACTTAAACTTGCTGTAGATAATGCTAATCTCGATATCGCCATACTTGCTGTCGCTGCCGCCAACAAGACGTGTGGTAGACATTGACATGTCGTGGTTGACGCTGATAAGCTCTACGGTAGAACCGGAGGTGTTGTATGAAGCCGTAACCGGGATGATGACAACCTTGTTCCAATCTTCCTTAGAGCGGTCGCCAGACAGATACATGTGCTTTATCAAGCTGCCTATATTGTTGAAGGTATAGGTGTTGCTTGTGCTGCTGTATGTGGCAAGGAACGACGTCTTGTAGTCGGCAATGCGGTTGTTCTCGAAGAACGATCGCATATCTGCCTTAGGCAGTATAAGCAGTGTCTGCGGTATGCCAAAGGCATACTTGCCCGACACGGTGCTGTTGATGCGCTTAAGCACAACCTTTGCCGTATTGATGGTGTCGTTCTTGTGGCTGTATGTCTTGCCGTCGGCACCTTTGTATGTCTTCTCCACAATCTCGTCAACGGGCAATGTCATCTCGGTGAAGATGCCAGCTGGACTCTTGATGTATGTACACGTATTGTCGTCAACCAACTTCTGCAGAACCGCCTTGTCGTTAGAGATGTTGGTGGTTTGCAGCACCTCCTCGGTGCCGGGGAACGACGCCATGGATGTGATGATGGTGTCCTTCTTTGTTCCGTCGGTCTTGGTGTATGTTGTCTTGTGACGGAAGTAGACGTTGAGCTGACTGAGCGAGATGTAGGCCATAGAGCCTATGCCACCCACGGTCTTGAAGTAGAAGCCCGGTACAAGGTTGTGTATAAACGTGTACGAGTTTTTGAAGGTTCCAGGGTTCTTGTAGTACTCCTGTATAATCTTCGATCCATACTTCTTGTCAAGCGATATGCGTATGCTCGGCATATAATTGCTTTCGTTGCGCGAGCTCTCGTCGACGTTAAGGTCGGTAAGGGTGTATATCTTGTCGGCCTTCAGCGTGCTGCCGGGTGTTATGTATTCCGTCTCCGGGTTGAAGTTGGAGTAGAACTTCTGTCCTTCCTCAACAGGTTTGGACAGCTCGTATGCCGACAGCTTCATCGTAGCGAGCGAGTCGCCGTAGAAGCTTGTGTAGTAGAGGCGGATGTCGCACGAGTCAGCAACCGGTGTTGTCCCATCGTCGTCAAGGCTTATGATGTTCTGCTTATCGGGGAAGGTGAATCCCTCCGGTGTGTAGAACTGCGTCATAAAGTTGCTCGTTGTGTAGGCGCCTGTCTCAGGGTCGCGCACCTTTCCGAGGTATCCTGTTATGCTTCTCGAAAGAACCGGTCCAGCCTCTATGGAACGTGTAGTAACCTTGAAGGTGTCGGTCATGACGTTAAGCTTGTCTACATTGTCGGTAAGCGACGATCCGATGTTGTCGGTAGTATCGTCGCACGACACAACGAAAAGAGAGGCAAGCAGCAAGCCTGCCAAGTATTTTATGCTCATAGTATTTGCTAAAATGGTGTTACTGATAAAACCTTTTTATATGTTTGTCAGCATATTGTGGCTTACAGCTCCTCGTAGAACTTCTTGTATGCCTCGGTGTAGTCTTCGCCCGGATAGGCAAGCACAGGTATGCCCTTGCTCTTGGCATATTCGATAAGTTCGGGGCAAGCTCCAGCTTCAGCCTCCACCACAGCGTCGCTATGGTCGATAGCCAGCTTGCTAAGCTCCATAAAGTCGAAGTCGTCCTTGTATGCCGAGAGGCTGTCTACTGTCACGTCCTTAAACTCGAGGCAGTTCTTAAAGTTGTCGCCGATGTCCTTTGTAAGTCCGTCGGCAAAAACCGATGTCACAACCTTGGCGTCGGCAAAGGCAGGCTCGGTGTTGTATGCAGCCTTGACAAACAGCGGCACTATATAGCCCATCCAGCCTTGGCAGTGGATAACGTCGGGTGTCCAGCGCAGCTTCTTCACCGTCTCCAGCACACCGCGTGCAAAGAAGATGGCGCGCTCGCCGTTGTCGTCGTATTCCTCGCCGTTCTCATCAGTAGCCATCTTGCGCTTCATGAAGTAGTCGTCGTTGTCGATGAAGTATACCTGCAAGCGTGTCTGCGGTATTGATGCCACCTTGATGATGAGCGGGTGGTCGGTGTCGTCGATGACGAGGTTCATACCCGAAAGACGTATCACCTCATGCAGCTGACCCCTGCGCTCATTGATGTTGCCCCATTTGGGCATGAATGTGCGAATTTCTAAACCTTCCTCCTGCATCTTGCTTGGTAGGTCTCTACCCATTACAGAGAGGGTGGTGTCTGGAACATACGGGGATATTTCCTGATTGATGAATAAGATTTTATTTGCCATGCTTTATTGTTTTATAAGTGTATACCCTGCTATGCCTGACAACGACGGTGCTGCATACAGATGTACACGTTCGGTTGCAAAGGTACGAAAAAAAACTAAGATAATGTGCCAAAAATGCCGAATAACACCTTTAGGGAGGCGATTTTGTCATATTTTTAAATTAATTCTTTCTTATTTAAGAAAAAAGTTGTTATTTTGCATCGAATTTAGAAAACAGACAACCCCCCGTGAGGGTTTCTTAAAACTTATTGTAAAGATGAAACTGTTCAGAAGTATTGTTGAACTTCAGAATGAGTTGTTCGAAGTTCGGAAGGAAGGAAAGAATGTTGGTATTGTGCCTACAATGGGAGCATTGCACGAAGGACATGCCTCTCTTGTGAAGCGTTGTGTAAAGGAGAATGATGTAACCGTTGTATCTGTATTCCTTAATCCGACCCAGTTCAATGACAAAAACGACTTGGAGCGCTATCCGCGCACACTTGAAGCCGATTGTGCCTTGCTCGAATCGTGTGGTGCCACATATGTGTTCGCACCGTCGGTGGAGGAGATGTATCCTACACCGGACAAGCGCCAGTTCGACTTTCCGCCGGTAACTACAGTTATGGAGGGAGCTCACCGTCCGGGCCACTTCAATGGTGTGTGCCAGGTAGTGTCGCGCCTCTTCTATATCGTACGTCCCGACCGTGCCTACTTTGGCGAGAAGGATTGGCAGCAGATAGCTGTTGTCAAGGCTCTTGTGCGATTCTTGGGATTGGGCGTGCAGATTGTGGAGTGCGACACCGTGCGCGAGGCAGACGGTCTTGCCAAGAGCTCTCGCAACACCCTGCTGGCTGCCGACGAGCGTGCCATAGCCCCTAAGATATACGAGGCACTGAAGGCAAGCAAGGAGTATGCCAAGGACCACACGCTTAAGGAGACACACGACAAGGTGGTGGCCGACATCAATGCGGTTGACGGTCTGGAGGTGGAATACTTCTCGATTGTAGACGGCAACACGCTGCTTGACGTGGCACAGTGGGACGACAGCGACTATATAGCCGGCTGCATAACCGTGTATTGCGGCAAGACCCCTATACGCCTTATCGACCACATAACATACAAGAACAAGTAAGATATACATATACGTAGACTAATCATGATGATAGAAGTACTGAAGTCGAAACTTCATTGTGTACACGTTACACAGGCCAACCTCAACTATATGGGCAGCATAACCATCGACGAAGACTTGATGGACGCTGCCAATATGATTGAGGGCGAGAAGGTGCAGATTGTGAACAACAACAACGGCGAGCGCTTTGAAACCTACATTATAAAGGGCGAGCGCGGCTCGGGATGTATATGTCTTAATGGTGCTGCGGCACGCAAGGTGGCTATCGGCGATACTGTCATTATAATATCCTATGCACTGATGGATTTTGAGGAGGCCAAGAGCTTCCGTCCTACAGTGGTGTTCCCTGAGGACAACAAGGTTGTGAAGTAAACGCGATAAATCACTTTTGACATATTTATGCCTACTACAAATACAGACAGAAAACCGTCGCGCCAGCAACAAAAGGCGTTCGACAAGAACTATGGACACTTGCAGCCACAGGCTGTAGATATGGAGAAGGTGGTCCTTGGTGCGCTTATGATAGACAAGGATGCCTTCTCGATGGTGTCGGAGACGCTGCGTCCTGAAACTTTCTACGAGCCACGACACCAGAAGATATACAATGCCATACAGACGCTATCCGTAAACGAGAACCCTGTAGACATTATGACCGTTGTCGACGAGCTTAAGCGTGAGGGTACGCTTGAGGATGTCGGTGGCGCTCCGTATATCGTAGAGCTTAGCTCGCACGTGGCTTCGTCGGCACATATCGAGTATCATGCCAAGATTCTGGCGCAGAAGTTCTTGGCGCGTCAGCTTATATCGTATGCCAGTGTGGTAGAGACTAAGGCTTTTGACGAGACACAGGACATTGACGAGCTGATGCAGGAGGCGGAGGGTTCGCTCTTCGAGCTGTCGCAGCGCAATATGAAGAAGGACTACACACAGGTAGACCCCGTCATAACCCGAGCCATAGAGATTTTGCAGAAGGCATCGGAGAACGCGGGTGGTCTGACAGGTGTGCCTACCGGATACGAGGAGCTTGACAAGAAGACGAGTGGATGGCAGAGTTCCGACCTGGTTATCCTTGCCGGTCGTCCGGCGATGGGTAAGACGTCGTTCGCGCTGTCGCTTGCCAAGAACATTGCCGTAGACTATAACACGCCGATAGCCTTCTTCTCTCTTGAGATGAACAACGTGCAGCTTGTAAACCGTCTTATCTCCAACGTGTGCGAGATTCCGGGCAGTAAGATGCTTAACGGACAGCTGTCGCCCGACGAGTGGGAGCGCCTTGACAAGAACATCCGCTTGTTGCAGGGTGCGCCGCTGTATATCGACGACACGCCAGGTCTGTCAATCTTCGAGCTTCGTACTAAGGCGCGCCGTCTGGTGCGCGAGAAGGGCGTAAAGATATTGATGATCGACTATCTGCAGCTGATGAATGCCAATGGTATGCGCTTTGGCAGCCGTCAGGAGGAGGTGTCTAAGATTTCGCAGTCGCTCAAGGGTCTTGCCAAGGAGCTTGACATACCTATCATAGCTCTATCTCAGTTGAACCGTACTGTTGAGAACCGTGAGGGACTTGAGGGCAAGCGCCCTCAGCTTAGCGACCTTCGCGAGTCGGGAGCCATCGAGCAGGATGCCGATATGGTGCTCTTTGTGCATCGTCCCGAGTACTACCACATCCTGACCGACGAGAAGGGCAACGACCTTAGAGGTATGGCACAGATTATCATTGCCAAACACCGTAAGGGTGCTACGGGCGATGTGCTGCTTACCTTCCGTGGCGAGTTTACACGCTTCCAGGACCCGGAGAAGAAGTCGGCGCCGCTTAACGACGCCCCGTTCGGGTCGGAAATTGTTGGCAGCAAGATGAATGGAGGCGACGCGCCGTTCCCTCCCGACATGGGAGGTGTATCAAACGACGCGCCCTTTGGCGACCCATCCGAGCCGGCTCCGTTCTAAGTGCTGTTATGTGCCGCATATCATACGGTATGGACACATTGCACACCTTTGCCGGTCTTCGGTCGGCATGAAAGGCTTGTTGGGGTCGAATATCTCGGCAAGCACATTTTTTAGTAAATCTATAAATTGTTTCTTATAGATAGCAACGTCGCTAATCTTGTGGCTGTCAATCTCGAGTACGGGGTCGTAGCCCTCGTTAGCGACTTGTTTTATAAACAACAGGGCAGGGCTAATGTTGAGCGCCGACGGATTGAGCGCCTTCGACATGTCTACTATTAGCGAGTAGAGAATGGTCTGAAGGAAGTAGTCGGAGTGTTTCTGGCTTATGTTGTTGCTATCGAATATCTCCTCTACCGTCTTTATCTTCATCGTGGGCTGGTGGCCCGTTTTGTAGTCGACCACTCGTATGGTTTGTCTGCCCGAGGCTTCGTCGGTTACGATGTCCAGCCTGTCTATAATGCCGCCAACGCTCTTGCGGTGCTGTTTGCCGTCCTCTGTGGCAAACACTATGTCCGAATATACAGCCTTCTCCAGTCCGAGGATAGAGAATGGGGCAAGGCGCTGGTCTATCCTTAACAGTTGGCGCAGATACTCCATTATAACCTTGCGGTTGATTATCTGCAAGCCGTTGTAATAGCGTGTGCGTGTTGCGCCTTCGGGCATCTTGAACAGTTCCTCGTTGAAGGCGCGGTCTACCACACTCTCCAAGAGGTCTTCCTTGCCGATGTATTTTTGCAGACTCGTCTTTTCTACCGTTCCGTTACGGTCGGCTATGTCCTCATATATTATCTGGGCCGACTTGTGGAAGATGTTGCCAAACATACGGTTGTCTACAGTATCGTCTTCCGAGTCGGGCTCCTTGATGTGTGCCACCTGCTGGTAGAAGAACGACAGCGGACACCTTATATACTTGTTTATAGCCGAGGGCGAGATGCTGCTCATACCGTCGAGCACGCTCATTATGCTCTCGTCCTTGTTGATGGCACGGCTTGTAAGCGGTGCGCACAGGTTTTGTGCCAGGAGGTTGCAGTGGCTTATGCTGTGCGTTCCGTCCACCATAAGCTGCAGCATAAAGCGGCTCATCTCTCCCGTGTGTCCGTTGTCGGTAGTATTGTTGTAGGCTATTGTTATGTCGCTGGCACGCTGCAACAGGCGGTGGAAGTAGTAGGAGTATATAGCCACCTTATGGTCTATGGTGGTAAGGCCGTGTGCCTTGCGTATAGAGTAGGGTATGAAGGACGAGTCGTTTACGCCCTTGGGCATATTGCCCTCGTTGCAGGATAGCAGCAACACGTGGTCGAAGTCGAGGTTGCGCGTCTCGAGCACACCCATAACCTGTACACCTACAACAGGCTCTCCGTGGAACGGAATGGTGGTTGAGGCTGTGAGCTGCTTGGTAAGACGGCGCAGTGTGGTGATGTCGACGTCCATATCGCCGTCTGCGGCAAGCTGCTCCAGGCGGTTGACGATGGTGTACATACGGAATACCGACTCCTGGAACAGTGCGTCGTCCACATCTTTGGCGTTGACACCGATGCGCTTGATTGTTGTGGCTATGAGGTTGAGAAGCTGCTTGATGTCGCCCGTTGCGGCAAAGCCGGCATTGGCAGGGAAGAGCATCGACAGCCCTTCGTCCTCGTCGTTCATTGTAAGGAGGCTGCGGTCGGGGTAGAAGATGTGTTGCTCCTTAAGGGTGGCAAAGGTCGACTTGGCGTTCTCGGATATATAGTGGGCGTATGGATGCGTAAGCACCTTGCCCACGTACGACGTAACATAGTGTTCGCCACGCTTGCGCATACCTATTGTGTAGAGGTCGAACATCTGCGACACGAGCGACGCTATAGGCGTCATGGCAAGGGGAAAGCCGCTCGTTATGTTCACCTTGTCTACCTCGGGGGGCAAACTGTGCATAACAGGCAGCAGTATACTCTCGTCGCACATCACCACGGCGGTGTGTCTGCCGTCCTTGAAGCGGTTGTCCTGGCGCAGCCACGGGCTTACATACCTTGCCTGTATGTCTTCGGTTGAGGCTGTAAGGAAGGTTATGTTCTTGGGCTTGCGCATATTGCTGTATATGTCGGCAGAGCGGGTGTCAAGCTCGTTTGGGAAGTGTTCGAGATACATGGCTATGAAGTGGCCCGCCTCGGTAGACTGCACAAACTTGTTTCGGGGCATATACGATGCGTCGAAGTCCCAATAGAAGTGGGCCTTGCCCATGCCTTTTAGTCGGGCAAAGAGCTTCTGCTCCACATTCTGCAAGAGGTTGAAGCCAACAAATATGTACTTGTCATACTTGAAGTTGGTGTCGCCGTTCTCTGCCACTTCGCGGTATATGCTGCCCTCGTAGCCCAGTCCTTGGCTGCACAGGCGTTCGTTGTAGTCGTGGTATATGTCGCCGAAATGGCTCCACAGGCTAAGGAAGCGCTTCTTGAGTTCCGACTCGTGGTCGTCGCCAAAGTTGGCAAAGAAGCGCTTAAGCATCTCGCGCTGCTCATCGGTAAGATAAGATATGTCGTCAAGCTCGTGTATGTCTTTAAGATTGCAGAATATCTTGTCGGCATCAGCCATATTCTTGTCGATGTCGTCGAAGTCGGTAATGAGCAGTTGTCCCCAACCGTAGAAGTGGTCGAGGGTCTCGTCTATGCCCGTACACTTGACGAACGACTTGTGCAAATCGCATACAAGCTTGATGGGGTCGCCCACCGCTCTTGTCGTGTGCTGGCGAAAGAGGTCGCTGATGGTGATGTAGGACGGGCTCCATATAGGTTTGCCGGCGTAGCGTGCCAGGTGCTCGTTCATAAAGAGGGCGGCACGCTTGTTGGGGAATACCACCGCAATGCGCGAGAGGTCGGTGCCCCACTTGTTTATGATGTCTTCGGAGACAAACTCCAAAAAAGTCTTGATGTTGCTCATTGTTAAGATATTTGCTCTATTCTGTTAGAATAAACGAACCATAGATATCCACTTACATTGCTGTAGCCCATACTCCTGGTAAGGGCCATATAGCGGCGCACCTGTTCGACGTACTCGGGTTTGGGCGAGCCAAACTTGAAGTCGACAATAACCACCTCGTCGCCGTTCTTCATAACACGGTCGGGTCGGTGCTCCTTGACGCTGTCGTCGTGTGGGTCGTAGTCGAGGATGGTACACTCGTTGAACAGGGTCCACTTGCCCGAGAACCAGTCGGCCACTTGTTTGTTTTGGAATCGCTTGTCGAGCATTGTCTTTAGCTTGGCGGCGGTTATGTCGCTGTCGGCAAGCAAGCCTTCCATCTCCAGTTTGGCAAGGCTGGCGTCCACATCGTCCACGGTGTTGATGGTGGAGAAGAGGTAGTGCAGAATTCTTCCAGTCTTGATGTAAGCCATTTGCTGTAGGTCGGAAGGGTCGGCATCGACGTCGGCAACAAACTCGCGGCTCTTGTTGCTCTGTTTGAAGACGGCTTGACTCTCAAAGGTCTCGATGCTGATGTCTATATTCTGCACCTGCGGCATAAAGATATTGGCCGACTTCTTGGCAGCCTTGGCTTCCTGAATCTCGAGTTGTCCGTAGGTGAAGAGTATCTCCGCCTTCTTGTCGTCAAGGTCGCCGTCGATGCTGCTGCCCTCGAGCGTTATGTCGGCAACGGCTTGCTCGATAACGAACGAGCGCATGGCAGATGTGCCGCGGCGCGCTATGACAAACAGGCTTGAGGCAGCACGGGTGAAGGCAACGTACAGAAGGTTGAGGTTGTCTACACAGTTTTGCAGGTGCTCCTCGGCATAGTCGGCTTCGTATATGGTGCCTATCATCTGCTTGGCGCTAAAGTCGACAGGCACAAGGGGCAGCTCGTTGAACGGAGCCACGTCTGGCGAGCACCATATAGTGTTGCCTTTCTCCATGCGCCAGTCGCAGAATGGTATGATGACGTGTTCGAACTCAAGACCCTTACTCTTATGGATGGTTATGAGGCGTATGCCGTTGATGGCGCTTGCCTGTATCGTCTTCGAGCAGATACTGTCGTTCCACTCGGCTACGAAGGTGTCGATGTCGGCGGTGTTGTTGGTAAGGAAGTTGGTAAGGCTGTCGTAGAACGCATATATATAGGCATCCTCGCCCTTGATGGCGGAGAGACCGAAGAGGGTGTACAGCTTCTCTGCCAACTCGAATATAGGCATTGACAGCAGGTCGAGCTGCCGGTCTATGAATTCCTTGGGCTGTGCGCCTTGCAAGCCTTCGGGTGTTGCGAGCATCTTGTTGACCTCGGCTTCCGATTTTGCGAGCACCCTGGTTTGGTATGCCTTGGCAATGTAGGCTGTGGCAAGAGCGTCGTCGGGGTGGGTAAGGCAGTGCATCGCGTTTACGATGATGTTGACAGCTGTGGAGTTGTCGAGGCGGAAAGCCTCGTCGGACACAAGCTTGATGTCGGGCAATTCCTTGGCAAAATACTCGGCAATGAGCTGTATGGTGCTGTTGGATCGTACGATGATGGCTATGTCCGAATAGTTGGCACCCGAATCGAGGAGCAGCGACACGGCTTCGCCAGTGCGCTCGAGTGCCACCGTCTGATAATCTTCCTGTGGCAACAGGTCGATGCTTACGTAGCCCGTCTCGTTGCGGAAGTGTGGCACATTCTGCTCAACGTCCGAGTATGCCTTTTTCAGTTGTTCGGCCGAATGGTTGGCATTGGCATCGGCTTGTGGCTGGCTGTCGGTAGCCGACAGGCTCTTCTGCTCGTTGTATTCAATCTCGGCTGCACGTGTAAAGAAGGCGTTGTTGAAGGTTATGACACGTCTTGAGGAACGGTAGTTGGTGTCGAGTGTCTTGACATCAAGCATGCTGCGCATAGCAGGAAACTCGCGTTCTATATTGTTAAGCATACGCCAGTCGCCCGAACGCCAGCGGTATATGCTCTGTTTAACGTCGCCCACAATAAGGTTGCCTTGCTCGTCGCCGTGGCTCATACACTCTTCAAGAAGCACCTTGAAGTTTTGCCACTGCACTATGCTGGTGTCCTGAAACTCGTCAATCATAATGTTTTCGAGGTGTGTGCCAATCTTCTCGAATATGAAGGGCGAGTCGGTGTCTTTTACAAGCGAGTGGAGTAGGGTGTGGGTGTCGCTAAGGAGAAATCGGTTGGCCTCTACGTTCATCTCGCGTACCTTCTTCTCTATGCTGTTGAGAAGGCGCAGCTGGTTGAGGTGGCGCAAGGTGAGCACAGCCGACTCGTATAGATACCAGCTTTTTTGGCGCACGTCTTCGGCATGGCACAGCATAGGCGAGAGGGTAGATTCGGCAAATTGGCGCAGCTTGTCTGGCGACGTTTTCTTTACCCATTTGTCGGCTCCAGCCTCGTCTATGGCTTTTCTTACTCTGCCCGTAATTATGCTCTCGTCGTATATGCCGGCTTGCAGCTTGACAAAGTAGCCTGCCGGACCGCTCTTGCCGTAGCTTAGATCCTGTATGCTTACGCCGTTGTTGTCGAGCGCGGAGAAGAACATCTTTGCCTCGTTCTGCATCTTCTCTTCTGCCTCGTTGCGTATCTGGCGCATCTTGGTGGTGTATTGCTTGAAGAAACCTTTTTCAAGAAGTTTCTTGTTGAGCTGCTTGCTGTTGGTCTTGTAGAACTCCCTGAATATGTTCTCACCGAACTTCTTTATTTGTCCGATGACGTTCCAGTTCTTGTCGTCGTCAATGTTCTCGCGTATGTAGTCCATTATCCATCCCAGCAACTCGTCTTTCTCGCCAAGCTCATCGATAAGCTCGTCCACAGCGTTGCGTTCTATCTGATAGTCGTTAAGCTCGATGCGCAGGTTGGCAGTAAGGTCGAGTTCGCGGGCAAGATTGCGCAACACGCTCTGGAAGAACGAGTCGATGGTTTCGATGCGGAAGTAGCTGTAGTTGTGAACAATGTTTTTAAGGGCTATACCGGCACGCTCGGACATAAATTCTTCGGTAACGTCGAGGTCGGCTTTAATCTTGTCGATATAACTCTTCGAGTCGGGCAAAAGTTTCCATATACCATATAATTGGCTAAGGATACGTAGCTTCATCTCCTCCGTAGCCTTGTTGGTAAAGGTAACCGCAAGTGTGGAGCGATAGCTCTGCGGGTCCATGATAAGAAGCTTTATGTATTCTACGGAAAGTGTAAATGTCTTTCCGCTACCGGCACTTGCCTTGTATATGGTTAGGGCGTGAGGGTTGGTCATAGTAGGTATTTAGGGTCTTTATACATCAAGTAGTTGCTCAAGACGTTGCTCGGCATTCTGCATATCTGTAGCAAATGTCTTGTGGTCGGTAAGGAAGTCGGGCTTGCCCATTGCTATTTTGGCATAGAGTTCCTTGTCCATATCAACGACATAAGACGATATTGCGTATTCAATATCGTCTTTCTGCCAGTCCATAGTTGAGAATTTGTATACTCTCCATTTCTGATGAATGAAGCAGTAGGCCGATTCTACAGAGTCTTTGCTGAACATCGGCGCTACTCTTCTATTATGCTTACGTTCATTGTAAGGTCGTCTGTAGGACGGTCGGCATTGTCGGTGTCTACGTCGTTGATGGCGTTGACAACGTCAAGCCCCTGTTCTACCTCACCGAAAACGGTGTACTCGCCATCGAGGAAGGGAGTGCCGCCAATGGTGGTATAAGCCTCGGTCTGCTCGTCGCTGAATCCAACAGGGTTTGCCTTGCAGATGTCCTGTGCCTCCTTCATCAGACGATCCTGCATATCCTGAAGACCGGCACGGTCGCGGTTGCGGCGCATATCCATAATCTCGTCCTTGTGATAGGTAACGAGGTCGTTGAAGGTTATTGTTACCTGGTTCTGCTTCATCTGCTTCTCCATCTGCTTAAGCTGTGCTGGCTTGTACACCTCGCCGCATACAATGTAGAACTGGCTGCCGCTTGACTCTTTGTTGGGATTGACCTCGTCGCCAAGACGTGCGGCACACAAGGCACCGCGCTTGTGGAACAGCTGTGGGTTGATTTCGGCTTCTATCGTATAGTCGGGACCGCCTGCACCGAGATGCTTGCCCTTTGGTGCATGCTTGCTGTCGGGGTCGCCACCCTGAATCATAAAGTCCTTGATGACACGGTGGAACAGTGTGCCGTCGTAATATCCCTCCTTTGCGAGCTTAAGGATGTTGTCGCGATGCTTAGGGGTCTCGTCGTAAAGGCGCACGATGATGTCGCCCTTAGGTGTTTCGATTTTAATCTTTGCCATTGTTGTATGTATTATTATTGCAAAGTTAGCATTTTAATATCACAAAAAATAGGATTTCACCTTTTTTTAAAAGATAAAATCCTATTTGTATGTATGCTACAGCAAATACTCGTCAGAGTCTTTACTGATAGTTTATAGCATATTGGAATTAAGCCTCAATAGCAGCTACGCCTGGGAGAACCTTACCCTCGATAGCCTCAAGAAGAGCGCCACCACCTGTTGAGATGTAAGAAACCTGGTCGGCCAAGCCGAACTTGTTGATGCAAGCTACAGAGTCGCCACCACCGATGAGTGAGAAAGCACCCTCCTTTGTAGCCTCGGCAATAGCGTCGGCAATAGCCTTTGAGCCACCTGCGAAGTTGTCGAACTCGAATACGCCAGCAGGACCGTTCCAAAGGATGGTCTTAGCGCCCTTGATAGCAGCAGCGAAAGCCTTGCGTGTATCAGGACCTGCATCCATACCTTCCCAACCATCAGGAATAGCGTTTGAAGGACAAACCTGTGTGTTGCAGTCGTTCTTGAAGTCGTCACCGCAGATAGAGTCGGTACCGAGAACGAGGTTTACGCCATTCTCCTTAGCCTTCTTGATAACGTCGAGAGCAACGTCGAGCTTGTCGTCCTCGCAGATAGACATACCAATGTGTCCACCAAGAGCCTTAGAGAAGGTATATGTCATACCACCGCAGAGGATGAGGTTGTCTACCTTTGTAAGGAGGTTCTCGATGATACCAATCTTAGTAGATACCTTAGAACCACCCATAATAGCTGTGAAAGGACGCTTGATGTTGCCGAGGACAGCATCAACAGCCTTTACCTCTTTCTCCATGAGGTAGCCAAGCATCTTGTGGTCCTTGTCGAAGTACTCGTCGATAACAGCTGTAGAAGCGTGCTTGCGGTGAGCAGTACCGAAGGCATCCATTACGTAGCAGTCGGCATAAGAAGCGAGCTTCTTAGCAAACTCCTGCTGACGAGCCTTCATCTCCTTCTTTGCAGCGTCGAACTCAGGTGTGCCCTTTTCTACGCCAACTGGCTTGCCTTCCTCTTCTGGGTAGAAGCGGAGGTTCTCAAGAAGCAGAGCTTCGCCCGGCTTCAAAGCAGCAGCCTCCTCAGAAGCGTTGCCGCAATCCTTGGCAAACTTAACCTCAACACCGAGAGCAGCAGAAACGTTAGGAACAATCTGGCTCAAAGAAAGCTTCATGTTTACCTTGCCCTTTGGCTTGCCCATGTGCGACATCATAATGAGAGCGCCGCCATCAGCAAGTACCTTCTTCAATGTAGGAAGGGCACCGCGGATACGGGTATCGTCTGTTACATTTCCGTTCTCGTCCAATGGTACGTTGAAGTCAACGCGTACAATAGCCTTCTTACCGGCAAAGTTGAAATCTTCGATTTTCATTTTTGTAAATGTTATTTTAAAAGTTAGGAATATATATGCTTATATTACAATATTATAGGGGGTGTCTTTTATTGAGCGCAAATTTACTAAAAATATATATATTGTACGAAGAAAAGGCCGTTAATTTTCATTTATATTATTCTTCGTATATAGTACAATCTTCAATTCCGGCTTCAGCGAGTGCCTCTTTGCGCTCGACACACGTGCCACATTTGCCGCAATGTCTCTCGCCGCCTTTGTAGCAGCTCCAGGTTTCGGTGTAGTCGATGCCAAGCTTCTTGCCTATCCTTGCTATGTCGCTTTTGGTTATTTGGGTGTATGGGGCAATAACCTTGACGTTGTTGTAGGTTCCTGCATTGGCAGCGCTGTCTATCGCCTTGATAAACTCGGGGCGGCAGTCGGGATATATGGTGTGGTCGCCGCCATGGTTGGCAATAAATACTTGGTCGAGGTTGTTGCTCTCGGCTATGCCTATGGCTATAGACAGCATGATGCCGTTGCGGAAAGGCACAACGGTAGACTTCATATTGTCGTCGGCATAATGGCCCTCGGGGATGGCATCGGCACCGTCAAGCAAGCTTGACTTGAAGTACTGGTGCATAAAGTCGAGGTTTATTGTAATGTGCTTGATGCCCAAACGCTCGCAGTGCATCTTGGCAAACGGTATCTCCCGAGCGTTGTGGTTGCTTCCATAATCAAAGGATATGCCGAGTGCAATCTCGTCTTTGTGGTCATATAGTAGGGTGATGCTGTCCATACCACCGCTTACAATGATTACTGAGTTTTTCTTCATTGTTATTGTTTGTATTTATTTGGGTTGTTAATGTTTATATTATTTATGTGGTTATATGCTGTCCTTGTTGTTTGGTGCTTATTATCCGAATAGAGCACGCAGTGCCTCTTCTACCTTACGTACAGGATGGATGTTGATTTTGTACTTACTGATGTCCAAATTCTGTACGTTTGATTTAGGGAGAATGATGTCTGTGAATCCAAGCTTTTCGGCTTCGGCTATTCGCTGTTCGATACGGTTTATAGGGCGTACCTCTCCGCTAAGACCTACCTCGCCAGCCATACACCAGCCTGGTTCAATGGCTGTATCGACATTGCTTGACAGTACGGCGGCAATGACGCTAAGGTCCATGGCGAGGTCGGTTACACGCAGTCCGCCGGCAATATTTACGAACACATCTTTCTGTATAAGCTTAAATCCAACACGTTTCTCAAGTACGGCGAGTAGCATGTTTAGTCGGCGTTGCTCAAATCCTGTAGCCGAGCGTTGTGGTGTGCCGTATGCGGCAGACGACACCAGAGCCTGTGTCTCTACCAGGAAAGGACGCACGCCTTCGATGGCAGAGCTTATGGCTACACCAGAAAGACCCTCGTGATCTTGAGACAGAAGCAATTCGGAGGGATTACTAACTTGGCGTAATCCTGTTTGCTGCATCTCGTAAATGCCAAGTTCGGAAGTGCTGCCAAAACGATTCTTTATCGAACGCAATATGCGGTACATATAATGCTGATCGCCCTCAAACTGAATGACGGTGTCGACGATATGCTCTAATATCTTTGGCCCGGCAAGGGTGCCTTCCTTGTTGATGTGTCCAATCAGTATGACAGGTGTTCCGCTTGTCTTTGCAAAACGCAGAAGAGAGGCTGCACACTCGCGAACCTGTGTTATGCTACCAGGACTGCTGTCTACGTCCTCGGTGGCTATGGTCTGTATGGAGTCGATAATGAGAAGCTCGGGAGAGAGTTCGTCGGCGTATTCGAATATCCTTTGCAATGAAGTTTCGCAAAGGATGTTGATGTTGTCGAGGCTGTCGTTGCTGCTTGTGTCTTGTCGGTTGAGCAAGCGTTCGGCACGCATCTTGAGCTGATGTGCGCTCTCCTCGCCGCTGACATATAGTATCTTTTTGTCGTGTATGTTGAGAATGGTTTGCAGCGTAAGTGTACTCTTGCCTATGCCAGGCTCGCCACCCAACAACACAATACTTCCGGCAACAAGTCCGCCGCCAAGAACGCGGTTGAGTTCGGCGTCGTGCATATCGATACGTGGGTCGTCCTTGGTGGGTATGTCGCGCAGTTTGACAGGACGGTTCTTCTCGGAAGCTGACTTGTCGTTACGGAATAATCCGTTGGCATTGCTGCTATTGGTAGTTGATGTCAGGTGTATCTCCTTGAAAGTGTTCCATTCGCCACAGCTTGGACATTTGCCAATCCATTTTGTCGACTCCTGTCCACAGTTGCTACATACGTATGCTGTCTTAATCTTTGCCATAATGCTCAAATGCGTTTTGTATATGATACAAAAGTACTAATATTTTTCGGCGTTACAAAATTAATTGCTACTTTTGCCTTATGAAAAAGATTCTATTATATATATTAGCATTATTCTTTGCCATTTCGTGTGGCAATTCTTATGAAGAACAAAAGAGATTGTCAAGAGCCGAACGCGCTCGATTGCAGCGTGAAGACTCTCTTGCGCTGAAGATAGCGGTCATGCCAACGCTCGACTGCTTGCCTCTTTATATAGTTAAGGAACACGCATTGAATGATACGTCGAAGCTTGATTTGCGTCTTAAGTATTTTACGGCACAGATGGATTGTGACACAGCTCTGGTAGGACGGAGCGTGGAAGGTGCCGTGAGCGACCTTGTACGTACCGAACGAATGAAGCGTGAGGGCGTGAAGCTTGATTACATCACCTCTACCAATGCTTATTGGCAGCTCATTACAAACTATAAAGCTCGTATAAAAAAAGTTGACCAACTTGGCGACAAGATGGTTGCTATGACACGTTATTCGGCAACCGACTTTCTTACCGATTATGTACTTGAGAATGTCAAGACACAGTCGGAGGTGTTTCGCATACAGGTGAACGATGTGAATATAAGGCTCTCGATGCTTCTCAATAACGAGATGGACGCTATGTGGCTAACTGAACCACAGACTACAACTGCCCGTATTAATGGCAATGTTGTCATAGCCGACAGTAAAAACCTAAAGCTCAGCCTTGGTGTGTTGGCTGTTAGGTCGGAGGTTATGAAGGACAAGCGCAGAAAGGTGCAGATGGCAGAATTGGTAAAGACGTACAACCAGGCTTGCGACTCAATTAACAAGAATGGTGTGAAGCATTATGCAGATATCATAAAGAAGTATATGAAGGCTAATGACAAGACGATATCGCAACTGCCTAAACTTAAGTTTGTTCATGTCGCAGCACCTAAACAGGCAGACGTGGATGCTGTAAACCGCAAAAAATAATACCTATGAAGCCGACGATAAAAGACACTATAGTTGTTGACCGCAATGTGGGGACAGCCTTGCGTATGCTTGAAAAGCGTATGTCCGAACTTCAACTGTCTGATGGTAAGGATATGTTGGAGACTGTAAAGGCCGACTATCAGCTTATGGTCGATTGTTTTGAACGTGGCATACACGACCCTAAGGGTGATGAAGTGTATAGAGATATGCTGCGTAGGACATATCGATTGTATAACACGGTACGGCTCGCTTCTATCGTCAACAGGCGTGTGTCTTTTACGCAGAGCAAAGCCATTGCTGATAAAATTTCTAAGCAGGAAGACTCTATCTTGAGTACGCTTGAAGGGTATGTCCAGGATTGTGCCATGGCGTCGCTGTATGACGAGAATGAGCAGAAGGCTGCTATAAGGAAGGTTAATGCCGTGCATCAGCAATATATAGAGCGTCTCTTTAATTTTATTTTGGTTTCGGGTCAGTGGAATGATGATACGGCCTCGTTCTATTTGTCTATGATACAGTCGCCTACCATAGACCAGAATGATGCCTTGATAATGATAAGTGCCATAACCATTGCCTTGCTTACGGTGTTTGATGCAAACAAGTGGTTGGCGCTTTCGAGGATATACGAGAACGACAACCCTGTTAGTTTGCGTCAGCGTGCCTTGGTGGGTATGATGTTGGGGTTGCCGGGGGAGGAGCGTGTCTTGTTCCCAGAGGTAGAGTCGGCGTTGAAGCGTGTGTTCTCAAATGACGATGCTCGCAGGGAACTCGTTGAATTGCAGATGCAGATGTACTATTGTTCGCATGCTGAGGCTGATAGTGCGGAGATTCAGCGCGACATTATGCCAACTCTCATTAAGAACAATAATCTAAAGATAACTCCTCTGAGTATAGAAGAGAAGGAGGATTCGTTGGACGATATACTCGACTCGGGTTCTGCCGACCGTAATATGGAAGAACTTGAGACTAAGATGAAGAAGATGGCGGATATGCAGAAGTCGGGAAGCGATATATACTTTGGTGGCTTCTCGCACATGAAGCGATTCTCCTTTTTCTATCAGATAAGCAACTGGTTTGCGCCTTTCTATCTTGATCATCCCGATGTGGCAAATGCTTTAGACAAGGCTGGTGATGGCTTTATACGGAATATAGCTGCACATGGTTCGTTCTGCGACTCAGATCTCTATTCGTTTGTCTTGGCGTTGTCGGCGATATCCAACAGGTTGCCGGATGATGTAAAGGAGATGATGTCCAACAAGTCGTTGGCTGTTATGCCGCCTGATGTTGGTGTGGATACTCCAGCTTATATTCGCCGCCTTTATTTACAGGATTTATACCGATTCTTTATGTTGTATCAAGGACGTAAGGATTTTGTAAACCCGTTTGTCAATGCTGATGGAGTGGCAGGAAGTGGACGTTTCTTCTTTTTCGGCAATGAGGTGATGCTTGGAGCGATAAAGGATGAGTATGTAGATATTGAGCGTTTCTTCTATAAACATAAGCAATACGAATTGGTTGTGGGTCTTGCCTCTATGCGTGTTGGGGCAAGTAGCGAGGCTAATATGGAAGAGATGTCGTTGCTTGGCGGTTCTTATCTGAAGCTTGGTCTTTATTCGGATGCTTATGATACGTTTAAGGCTCTTGTGGATAAGGGTTGCCATAATGCTTCGGTATTGAAGGGATTGGCTGACGCTTTATTTATGCTTCGCAGATATGACGAATCTGCAGAAGTTTATACAAAGCTAATATTGGAGAATGGCGAAACAAAGAATTGGATAATATGTCAGAGCGTAGCGCTTGTCAACAGCGGCAGGGTGAAGGAAGGGTTGCCCGGCCTGTTCAAGATAGATTATGAAGAAAATGGAGGCAATTTGGTCGTTAGGCGTGCTATTGCATGGGGGTATCTAATGGATGCAAAACCCGAGGAGGCCGAAAAGATATACGACAAGCTTATTGAAGGCAATGATGCCACAGAGGCAGATTTGTTGAATGTAGGATATACTAAATGGATACTGCATAAGATCAAGGATGCTGTTGGATACCTTAAATCTTATGCAGAATCGATTGCCGCTGCCAATCGCAATATTTTTGACGACTTTATGGCGGATAAGAATGTGCTTGAGTTAAACGGAATCAAAAGCTACGAACTGAAGCTAATGGTTGATGTGCTCGGGGTGTCATGATGAGGCTTGGGGCTAAAGTCCTCTTGCCTTGTAGATAGTTTCTTTTGCTGCGTTAATCTCTTGAAACTTCTTTTCGGCTGCTTTGCGTACGTCGTCGCCAAGAGTAGCAACGCGGTCGGGGTGATGCTTTAGTGCCATGTGGCGGTAGGCAGCCTTTACTTCGTCGTCGCTTGCGTCGGCTGTAATGCCCAATACCTTATATGCGGCATCAAGACTTGAGCCTCCTGACGACAGGTTGAGCATTGAGCCGAGGTCTTCTGCAGATATTCCAAGGTTGGCTGCAACAAACTGCAGAGCTTCTATTTCACTCTGAGGTACACTGCCGTCAGCCTGTGCTATAAGCACGAGGAAGTTTACAAGCTGCAAGCGTTGCGAATAGTCTATGTTCTGTGCAATCTCGGCGCAGGCCTCGCGGATAGTGTTCTGGAAGGCTCCGCTGCCCATCTGTTTCTGGCGATCAAATAGGCGGAGGAGTATCTGCTCGCCTTGATGAACAGCCATTTCGCCAAAGTTACGACGAAGGAAGGAACGTACAAAATCCATTTCCGAGTGCATCACTCGTCCGTCAGCCTTAATAATGTATGATGCAAGAACCAATAGTGAGAACAGAAACGAATTGCGCTGTCCTTCGTATTGTTGCTGGGTAGAATAGCCATTATAGCTGTAACTGTTTCCTTCCCATGTGTTGCTGTATGTTCCATTGGCATTGGTATGGTCGCCGCTAAATTCTTCGGCGCCTTTCTCAAACAGCCATCCAACGGCATAACCGGCAAGTGCTCCAAGCGGTCCTCCTGACATAAAGCCAAGGAATCCGCCAATCCATCTTCCTACTCCCATAATTTTTTATTGTCTATTTATTGTTTAATATTATCGTTATATAAAGCGTTTGTTCCTAATATGTAGGCGCTTTTTTATTATTTTGTAGATGTTTTAAATCCTGTTTATAGGCGTTTTTTAACCACGGCAGGGTTGCCGGCTGCCATTGAGTCGGCTGGTATGTCTCGTATAACGACGCTCCCCGCAGCTATAATGCAGCGTGGTCCTATCGTTACACCGGGACAAATGGTCACCCCACCGCCAAGCCAGCAGTTGTCGCCGATGCTTATTGGCAGGCAGGTCTCGACTGGTTTTATGCGTTCTTTGTAGTCGATAGGGTGTTGCGGTGTTAAAAACTGGCAACGAGGTCCTATCTTGCAGTGTGCTCCAATCTTAATCTCTCCTCCGTCAAGCATAATGCAGTCGTAGTTGATAAAGGTGTGCTCGCCGATTGTTATGCCATGTCCGTGGTCGCAATGGAATGGGGGATTGATGGCAGACGACTTTGGAAAGCCTGGAATCAAGGCTTCTATTGTCGGTCTATAATCGGCTGAAGAGAGTGTCATTGTCGACAGTTTGGCGCACAACTCGTTCGACCTTGTGATGCTGGCAAGCAACTCTGGGTCTTCAAAGCAATACAGCTGTTGGCTGCGCATCTTCTCGTATTCTGTCATATTTAATTGTATAAAGTTGCAAACAAGTTAGTGTTAAGCAGCTAATATGTAAATGTTAAGCAGCTAATATGTTTATATTAAGCAGCTAATTGAATGTTCTTATTGCTGCGCAATGTCCTTATAATCGGGTATGTCCTTAAGAAATTCGTATCTCCTGTTTTCGTAGTCCATACGGCAACAATAATGTTGTAGCCCGTTGCTCATAACCAGATAGTCGACGTGTAGCAACAGGTTGTATGCTGCAATCTGTTCAAACACCTTCTGTGTGATACTTATCGTCGGCGCCTTGTATTCCATAATCATACGTGGCTGCAGCCTTCGGTCGTAAAGCACGCTGTCGGCGCGTAGCTTCTTGTTGCCTATGGCAAGGCTTATCTCGTTTGCCATCAGTGCGGCAGGGTATCCCTTATGTTCTATAAGATAGTGTACAAAGTGTTGGCGTACCCATTCTTCTGGTGTCAAGGCAACATGGCGATGACGTAGAATATCGAATATTCGCGGATGTTCCTGGGTGCCCGACAACTTTATTGCGAAAGAAGGTAGGTTTAATCGAATCATTTTCGTAATTTTGCTTCTAAATGTCGCATGGGCGACAACCAATGTACAAAAGTACGCAATTTTAACGAGAAAAACGAGCGGTAAAGCCGCTCGTTAATGTATTTTTACACCTTATATTATATAATTATGGCTGATAAAAAATCTCAGGCTACGTTCGACTCTATAATGCGCGACCTTAAAGCCAAGAAGTATGCGCCAGTGTATGTGCTTATGGGCGACGAGTCTTACTATATAGACAAGATATCCGATTATATAGCCGAGAACGTGCTTGAACCAGACGATCGTGACTTTAACCAGACCATTGTGTTTGGTGCGGACGTTACGGCGGTACAGATTGCCGACCTTGCCAAGGGCTATCCGGTAATGCCCTCGCAGTATCGGGTTGTTATAGTGAAGGAGGCGCAAGGCTTAAAGTCGCTTGATGCTCTTGAGCGATACTTTGAGAAGCCTCTTAAGTCGACAATACTTGTCATTTGTTATAAAAACGGCACCATTGACAAGCGTAAGAAGGTAATAGGCAAGGCAGAGGCGGTTGGAGTGGTGTTTGAGAGCAAAAAGAAGCGCGACTATGAGCTTCCTGCTTTCATCGAATCGTATCTTAAGGGCAAACATGTGGCTATCGACCCTAAGTCGTGTTCTATGATAGCCGAGCATATCGGTGCCGATCTTAGCCGATTGATATCCGAACTCGACAAGGTTATGATTTCGTTGCCCGACGACAATAGGAGAGTGACACCCGAGATTGTGGAAAGGGAAATTGGTGTGAGCAAGGACTTTAATGTGTTTGAGCTTAAGACTGCCATAATAGAGAAGGATGTTTATAAGGCTAATCAGATAGTAAAATATTTTGACAACAATCCAAAGGCTGGTTCGTTGTTCTCTTGCCTGCCGTTGTTGTATTCTTACTTCCAGAATCTGTTGGTTGCTTATTACGCTCCCGATCGTAACAACGACAACTCCCTTGCGGCGTTTATGGAACTTAAGTCGGTGTGGGGTATAAAGGACTATCGTGCTGGTATGCGCAACTACACTGCTATGAAGACTCTCATGATTTTGTCTAAAATAAGAGAAATTGATGCCAAAAGTAAGGGCTTGGACAACCAAAGCACCTCTACTGGCGACCTTATGAAGGAGCTTGTGTTCTTCATTTTGCACTAAAAACGGTCTGATTGGCATCTGTTTTTGTCTGGAATTGAAAATTCCACGAAGGTGATTTTTTAGCCTAATTCCCTGCTTTTCAAGGGAGTTAGGCTTTTTTATGCTCCTTAATACTTGCTGTTTTTTGAAGCGCTCAAATGGTTGTTCGGAATTTTTTAGTATTGCAAAAAATCGAGATTTTGGGCTGCTTGGAAATTAAGAATTACATTCCTTAACATATACAATGTCGAATATAGCTCTGTAAAACATCCTCTTGTTTGGTTGTGATATATTTACAAACATAAATACAGCTACTTTTATTTATCATTATTCAAATGTAAATTATTAATATGTAAATACGTAAATGTAAATACACAAACTTATATGTGTAAATATACAATGGATTAAAATGTGATGTAAAACTCTGAAAATAAGTTATATATAAACTTATATTAAAGTGTATTATTAATTTCTTATGGTTGTATTATACATTTATTGCGTATATATCGAAATAGCGATTGTGTATACAAATGTAAACGCACTGAAAATCAACGATTAATGCAAATTAGCTAAATGTATACATAGAATATGGTAGGAGTTATTCTATATAAGTATTGTGAATATTGTGATTATGTGTAGTTGGGTCTTGTTTACAAGCTCTATAAGTTGATTTACATATTCAGAATATTTAATTTTGAAATTTAAATATATAAAGTTTGCATATCTCGAGCAAATGATTTAATTTTGTAAATCGAATCGAATAGCCTGATTTTAGGCTTCATCTATAAATTTGACAATAATGAAAGATAGAATAAGGAAAATATTAGAGTCGCAGCACATGACTCAGCAGGAGTTTGCCGAGACTATAAAAGTGGCACCCGCAACATTGAGTAGTATCTTCACTGGACGCACTGCTCCATCGTTGAAGATTGTCGAATCGATAAAGAGTCGTTTCCCCGACATATCTACCGACTGGCTCATGTTTGGCCGTGGCGCTATGACCGACTACCGTTCTACAGAGGCAGGCGAGTCGTTCGACTCCCCCTCCACTCTCGAAGGTCGGACGGTTGTTGATTTTGGTGCGGCCTCGGGTGCGGCTGGAGAAGATGGTGGTGCAAGGCAAGCTAAACTTGATGGTGCGGCTTCTGAGCAGAAGAGTGCACACCAAAGCTCTGTAGAAAGTAGACGTACTGCAGCTGGTCAGCAGTCAAAGTCGGATGCAGCTATCTTTGACAAGGGTATGCAGTTGGTAAAAAATAGTGACACTAACGACCGCAGCATCGTAGAGATACGCATCTTCTACAGCGATCAAACTTGGGAGACGTTTGTTCCTAAGAAATAAAGGTGTTCTGCTTTTTATGTTTTATTTTGGATGTTGGGGTTGCGTTATCGCCCGATATGTCGTAACTTTGTATTCTAATTTAAGCATATACCTTATATATATTAGACAATGAATGTATTTACAAGAATCATAGCCAACGCCCTGTCTTTGCCAGAGCGTGGCGTTGAGAACACCCTTGAACTATTAGACGAGAACTGTACAATACCGTTTATAAGCCGTTATCGCAAGGAACGTACCGGCAATTTGGATGAGGTTCAGGTGTCGGATATTGCCCTAATGCGTGAGAAGTTGATGGATGTAGCCAAGCGCAAGGAAACAATCGTCTCTACCATTGAGGATGCAGGCAAAATGACCGACGAGCTAAGAAAGCGTATAGACGAGTGTTGGAATATGTCGGAGCTTGAGGATATCTATCTGCCCTATAAGCCGAAGCGTCGTACCAAAGCCGATATTGCACGCCAACAGGGTCTTGAACCCTTGGCGCAGCTGCTCCTTATACAGCGCGACTCCAATCCTCTTGCAGCTGCATCTAAGTATGTCAAGGGCGATGTAAAGACGGCTGAGGATGCCATACAGGGTGCCAAGTATATCATTGCCGAGACCATTAATGAGAACGAGCGTGTGCGCAAGTCGATACGCAGTGTGTTTCGTCGTGAGGCTACAATCACGTCGAAGGTTGTAAAGACCAAGGCAGAGGAGGATGATGCGCAGAAGTACAGCGATTATTTCGACTTCTCCGAGCCTCTGCGCCGTTGTTCGTCGCATCGCTTGCTTGCCATGCGCCGTGGCGAAAAGGAAGGATTTCTTCGGATAAGTATATCTGCCGACGACGATGAATGTAAGGAGAAGATACGTCGTCAGTATGTTACAGGACGTGGCGAGTGTAGCAAATTGGTTGGCGAGGCTGCCGACGATGCTTTCAAGCGCTTGCTTAAGCCTTCCATTGAGACCGAGTTTGCATTGTCAAGCAAGCAGGATGCGGATAAGGAAGCCATAGGTGTCTTTACCGAAAATCTGCGTCAGTTGCTTCTTGCTGCGCCTTTAGGTCAGAAGCGTGTCATGGGTGTTGACCCGGGATTCCGTACTGGTTGCAAGGTGGTATGCCTTGATGCACAGGGCGCATTGCTTCATTTTGAGGCTATCTATCCTCATGCGCCAAAGAACGACCGTGCTGGCGCCTCTCGACAGGTGTTGTCAATGGTAAAGAAGTATGATATAGAAGCAATAGCTGTAGGCAATGGTACGGCAAGTCGTGAGACGTCGTCCTTCTTGAAGGAGATAGGACTTAGTACTGATATTGATGTCTTTGTGGTTAGCGAGGATGGTGCTTCGGTCTATTCGGCTTCGGAGGCAGCACGCGAGGAGTTTCCCGATAAGGACGTTACGGTGCGTGGAGCTGTATCCATAGGCAGACGCCTTATGGACCCGCTTGCCGAGCTTGTGAAGATAGATCCTAAGAGTATTGGTGTAGGACAGTATCAGCACGATGTCGACCAAGCCGAGTTGAAGAAAAGCCTGGATATGGTTGTTGAGTCGTGTGTGAACACAGTTGGCGTTAATCTCAACACGGCAAGCCGTCACCTGTTGATGTATGTCAGCGGTCTTAATGCTACAACAGCCAAAAATATCGTTGAGTATAGAGACAAGAATGGTGCCTTTAAGTCGCGTGCCGAATTGAAGAAGGTTCCCCGTCTCGGTCCTGTTGCATACGTTCAGTGTGCAGGATTCTTGCGCATACCTGGTGCAAAGAATCCTCTTGACAATAGTGCGGTGCACCCAGAGAGCTATGACATAGTTAAGGCAATGGCTAAGGACAAGGGCTGTACGGTTGCTGAGCTTATCGACAACAAGGAGCTTCAAAAGACTATACATCTTAAAGATTACGTCACCGATGCGGTAGGAATGCCTACGCTTAATGATATTATGGCTGAGCTTCAGCGTCCGGGTCGCGACCCTCGTGCTGCTGTTGAGACTTTTGAGTTTGACCCTCGTGTGCACGAGGTTGCCGATTTGCAGGTTGGTATGCTTCTTCCTGGCATTGTTACCAATATCACAAACTTTGGTGCCTTTGTTGATGTGGGTGTTCATCAGGACGGACTTGTGCATATCTCTCAGTTGGCCGATCGCTACGTTAAAGACCCCAATGAGGTTGTAAAGCTTCATCAGCACGTTGTGGTAAGGGTTACTGATGTGGATAAGAAGCGACAGCGAATCTCGCTGTCGATGAGAGAATAAATGGGCAAAAGAAAGGAGCCAAGGAGTAGTTTTTAAGTCTACTCCTTACCCCAATTCGGGATAAAATAGCGATTAGTTGCATATGAAGACAGATACACGAGTTCTCTTCTCATGCCATCAGACATGAGCTGTATATAAAGAATCGAAAGAGATTATTCTGTCCTTAGAACAATGTAAGTTGCTTCG